>VFQT010000075.1_pt1 | contig 156178 bp, 136 predicted proteins | sample 3512381 | NCBI WGS metagenome assembly VFQT01 (sample SAMN10412376, study PRJNA504923) | tailings metagenome | isolation source: Relicate 2 Philex TSF3 active mining site | place: Philippines: Tuba, Benguet | collected 2017-08-29
ATTTTCAAAATCAGCAATGGTATCACCAATATTGAATCCTTCAATGCCTACCACCGCACACAAATCACCTGCATGCACTTCTGTAACCTTGCGTTTTCCCATACCTTCAAATACATACAATTCTTTCACACGCTGCTTCTTCAAAGAACCATCGGCCTGCATGAGGGTGATGGGTTGGTTCTCACGGATGGTATTTCTGGCAACTTTCCCAATGGCAATTCTACCAAGGAAAGAAGAGTAATCCAGTGAAGTGATTTGCATCTGCAAGGTACCTTCCTCTGTTTTGGGAGGGGGTACATGTTTGATGATGCCTTCCATCAAAGGAATGATATTGTCTGTCGGCGTAAGGCTGTCATTGAACCAGCCGTTCTTACCGGAACCATAATAGGTGGGGAAATTCAATTGCTCTTCTGTTGCATCCAGGTTGAAGAAAAGTTCAAAAACTGCATCATGTACTTCATCCGGACGACAGTTTGGTTTGTCCACTTTGTTGATGACAACTATGGGATGCAGGTTTAACTGCAATGCTTTCTGCAGTACAAAACGGGTTTGCGGCATGGGTCCCTCAAAAGCGTCCACCAACAAGATCACACCATCGGCCATTTTCAACACACGCTCCACCTCACCACCAAAATCGGCGTGTCCTGGAGTGTCTATCACATTGATTTTCACATCATTATATGTAACCGCAGCGTTTTTGCTGAAAATCGTAATACCTCTTTCTTTTTCCAGATCATTGCTGTCCATGATCAGCTCTCCAGTCTCCTGATTGTCGCGAAATACCTTCGCTGTATGAAGAATCTTGTCCACCAAGGTTGTCTTACCGTGGTCTACGTGTGCAATGATCGCTATGTTCCTGATATTCATAATGTTATTTAGTCGCCGCAAATTTACGACAAATCACCGGGGCGGGCAATTAAATAATAGTGAATATCAGCTATTTACTGGCTCTTAGGGTATAAAGTACTGTCACCCAAATCAATACAAGCAGCATAGCAGTAAACTGGTGTGCCACTCCCAGCCAAAGAAGTGCAGAGGCATTGTTGGCAAAAAGAACCGTAAAGATTCCCAACAATACCTGCAGCAGCACAATGATAATAGGCAGTCGGTTGATGCGATGGAACAATGGGGTGGATGTGATTTTTCTGGCCTTCTGAAACCAGATGAACACCAGCACTGTGATGACATAGGCAAGGGTTCTGTGGATGAAATGAACGGCGAGAGGATCGTTGGTGAAAGTTGATAATCGATCATTGGACATTGAAGAGGGAATCCATTCACCATTGATGGTAGGCCAGGTGGTTGCAAACTGAGCAGCTTTGAGTCCGGCCATGAACGCCCCGAAAATCAACTGCACAACGATCAATACAAACAACCAAACAGAAAATTTTTTAAGCGATGGTGCTTGAATAAGTTGTTTTTCATCAACCAGCAACTTCAAAGCAAACCACAAGGTATAAGCCAACAATCCCAATGCTGAAATAAAATGAATGGCAAGACGAATATGGTTTACATACAGACTCTCTTCATTCAATCCGCTTTTCACCATGATCCAGCCGATGAGTCCCTGCAGAATCCCCAACAAGAAAAGAATCATCAAGGGTTTGATCATTTCCTGTTTGAATTTTCTGGTGATGATGAAATACACAAACGGCAACAGAAATACGACTGCGATCAATCGTGCCCATTCGCGGTGAAACCATTCCCAGAAATAAATGAATTTGAAATCAGACAAAGTAAACTCAAAATTGAGGTGCTTGAATTGCCCGATTTGCTTGTATTGCTCAAACGCCTTCTGCCAGTCAGTTTCATTCAGTGGTGGAATGGCGCCCAGAATTGGTTTCCACTCTGTGATGGATAAACCCGAACCTGTCAACCGGGTGATGCCTCCCAACAAAACCTGCACCACGATCATGCCTACTCCTATCAACAACCAAATCGCTACTGCATTTGATTTTTTTTCTGCACGTACTTGCATGTTGCAAAGGTAGTTTACAAATGCATTGCTGATCCTTTTGATGAATTTTTCTTACTACTTTGCAATGGATGCTCAAACCGTTTTTTCAATCCATGGAACCTGAGGCTGGTTGCGATGAGGCTGGCAGGGGATGTCTCGCGGGACCCGTATTTGCGGCGGCAGTCATCCTTCCACGGGATTTTCATGATACTGATTTAAACGACTCCAAACAAATCAATGAAAAAATGAGGTTTCGTTTGAGAGAGGTCATTCAAAAAAATGCGGTCAGCTGGGCAGTTGCAAAAATTGATGCGAGAGAAATTGATAAAATCAATATTCTGAATGCCTCCATCAAGGCAATGCATGCTTCACTTTCCAATCTGCAAATTTCTCCATCTTATATCATTGTGGATGGAAACCGGTTCAAACCATTTGGCACCATTCCTCATGCAACCATCATCAAGGGAGATGGGAAGTATGCGTCCATCGCTGCCGCAAGCATTCTGGCAAAAACGTACAGGGATGACTTTATGTTGGAGATGCATGAAAAGTTCCCACAGTATGGATGGAACAAGAACAAGGGATATGGTACCCTGTCACACAGAAAAGCAATTGCAGCGTTTGGAAGGTGTGAGTTGCACAGGGAGAGTTTTAAATTAAGAGAGTTGTTGTAATGGTTATAAGTTTTAAGTTGTAAGTTATAAGGTATACAGTTGTCGTTGTTGTCGGGTTATCATTGTTATCAACTTACAACTTATAACCTACAACCTACAACTACTACAACAATTACAACTCAACTTCCCCCAATCCCTGCCTGATAATTTCCGGCTGTTCATCAGTCATGTCAACAACAGTAGAATACTCCATCCCGCCAATACCTCCATCAACTACCATATCGACCAGCTTATTAAACTTTTTGAAAATAAGCTCTGGATCAGTGTATTCTTCCACCATATCACCCGGAAGAGATGAACTAAGAATGGGATGTCCCAACGCAGCAGCAATGGCATGCGTGATGTTATGATCTGGAACGCGAAGTCCAATCGTATTCTTTTTGCTTTTTAAAATCTTGGGGACTTCCTTGCTTGCAGAAAGAATAAATGTAAATGGACCAGGAATGTATTGTTTGATGAAACGGTATTGAGGAGTTGTAATAGACCTTGCATACTTACTCAGGTCAGATAAATCGCTGCAAATAAACGAGAGGTTTGCTTTCTCTGGGTCAATGCCTTTTATTCTGCAAATTCTCTCCACTGCTTTGGGTTGAAAAATATCACATCCCAATCCATATACAGTATCAGTTGGATAAATAACTACGCCACCGTCTTTCAGACAGTCAGCTATTTGTTTGATGATTCTTTCTTGAGGATTGTCTGGGTGAACACTGACCAGCATATATTATGCAATCGTCCAGGTCTCGTTGCCCCTGATTAATTTATTCAGATCCCCCTTCCCTTTTTTGGTCATCACCTCATCGATCTGCGCCTGCAGCATGTCTTCATAGCATGGGCGATCGGTCTGATAAAATACACCGAAAGGTCTGGGCAAATGTCCCTCAATCCTTGGATCATCGAACATTCTCACGAGAATCTGTGCTTTGTAAAAATCATGTTCATCATGTATCCAACAATCATCTGCACTTATTCCATTGCTTAAATCAACAACAACTGGCTTGAATCCGTCCAGCTTGATGCCTTTTTCTTTGTTGGCACCAAAGAGCAAAGGCTTGCCCTGCTCTAAGAAAATGGTTTCGATGGGTTTGGTCGCCTTCTCGGTGAATATTTCAAATGCGCCATCGTTGAAGATGTTGCAGTTCTGATAAATCTCTAAAAATGAAGTCCCCTTGTGCGCATTGCTTCTCAACAACATCTCCTGCAGGTGCTTGGGATCGCGGTCCATGCTGCGTGCAATAAATGTTCCATCAGCACCCATTGCCAATGCAAGTGGATTGAATGGATGATCCAGGCTGCCATAGGGAGTTGACTTGGTTACTTTATGTTCTTCTGAAGTTGGTGAATACTGTCCCTTTGTCAATCCATATATCTGGTTGTTAAACACCATGAAATTGACATTGAAATTTCTTCTCAACAAGTGAATGGTATGATTGCCCCCAATGCTCATTGAATCTCCATCACCACTGACAATCCACACACTCAAATCCGGACGCGCAGCTTTGAGTCCGCTTGCAATAGCAGTTGCCCTTCCATGAATGGAATGCATGCCAAAAGTTTCCATGTAATAAGGGAACCTGCTCGAACAGCCTATCCCAGAAATAATGGCAATGTTTTCTCTCGGGATGCCCAGTGTTGGCATGATTTTCTGCACCTGTGCGAGAATGGAGTAATCCCCGCAACCAGGACACCAGCGGACTTCCTGATCAGATTGAAAATCTTTGGTGGTGAGATGTTGAACAACGGTTTGTACTGATTCACTCATAACATGAAATTGACTTATTAAAGTTAATCAATTTTGGGAGGTCATAAAAAAAGAGAACCCGGGGGTTCTCTTTATAATTCGGTAGGATGCAAAGACTACCAACGGTTTCCACCGCCGCCACCGCCGAAGTTGCGACGACCACCACCGCCACCACCATTGTTGGGGCGTTGCTCACGAGGCTTCGCCTCGCTAACTTTGATCGCACGTCCTTCTACAGTTGCACCATCCAATTCTTGGATAGCTTTTTGGGCAGCTGCATCGTCAGACATTTCAACAAAACCGAAACCACGGCTACGGCCAGTGAATTTGTCTGTGATAACTTTTGCTGAAGTTACTTCTCCATACTCAGCAAAAAATTCTTTCAAGTCTTCATCCTGTACGTTGAAGCTCAAATTTGAAACGTAAATGTTCATTACAAATAAAATTGATTAAAAAAACTGAGAGAAACACAGGGGTAAAGAAGACTTACTATTAGCAGATGTTTGTGCTTAGCAGGAAATACTTTCACTTACTTATAACTGTACTTAACTCAAATAACAGGGCGAAGATAGACCTAAACAACCAAACGAAAGAATAAATTATTTTGAATACTATGTTAACGTATTAGTACTCAATGCTTCAGCTGCTGCTTTTGCTCTCTTTTCATCCTGCAGACTTTTGTAAGAAATCAGGGTACTGACCAAAAAAAAGATCGCACCTGCTATAAATGGTGCTCCAGGAAAATACCATGTGTAACCATCCCTGCTGAAAAATGAAAATAGGTTAGACATGATCAACGGACCCACAACGGAGGATGCGCTCATCAAACTGGTCAGTGCACCTTGCAATTCACCCTGTTCATTGGATGGTACGTGTTGTGAAATGATTCCCTGTAAAGCCGGACCGGCAATCCCGCCCAAACAATACACAAATGAAAATGCAAACATCATCCAAGTCGAAGACGCAAATGCAAACAAAAACATTCCGATGGTATACAACAACAGTCCTACGAACAATGCACGTGCCTGTCCCAACTTGGGAATGGCAATCCTGATCAATCCTCCTTGCACCAATGCAATCACCATCCCCACAAATGCAAGTGAATATCCAACCATCCCGGTATTCCAATTGAATTTTTTGATGGTATAATAACTCCAGGTGCTTTGCACTGCATGAGCACCAATATATATGAAAGTCAATGAAATGATCAGTCCCGTCAATGCAGGATATTTTTTCAGATGCAGCAAAGAGCCAACGGGGTTTGCACGCTTCCATTCAAAATTTCTTCTTTTTTCCATTGGTAAAGATTCCGGAAGAATCAACAAACCATACAACCAATTGACAAGTGTCAATCCTGCTGCAAATAAAAATGGAACACGTTCGCCGTATTGTCCGAGTACACCGCCCAACAGTGGACCAATAATGAACCCCAGTCCGAATGCCGCTCCCAAGAGTCCAAAATTCTGTGCACGCTTCTCCGGTGTTGTGATATCAGCAATATAGGCAGAGGCTGTGGTGATGCTCGCCCCGGTGATGCCTGAAATAATTCTTGCAATAAACAGCCAAACAATATTGGGTGCCCATGCCAGCAACAAATAATCTATTCCAAAACCAAACAGCGAAATCAGGATGATGGTTCTTCTTCCATAGCGATCACTCAAGTTCCCCAAAACGGGTGCAAACAAAAATTGCATGATCGCATAAGCAAACATGAGAAACCCACCGTATCTGGAAGCCACACTCATGTCGCCTCCTGTTAATTTTTGAATGAGGGAGGGAATGACAGGAATGATGATGCCAAATCCAATGACATCGATCAATACAGTTACAAAGATGAAACCTAAAGCAGCAGAACGGTTTTTATTGAACATAGATGTGTTTAATGCTGGATGGAGTCATAAACAACCACTCTTCTCCATAAGTGCTTGCACTCATCAATGAATTGAAGATGCATGGGATGCGTTTGATAAACATCCTGATCTTCTGCTGTTTCAAAAACATTCAACCATGAAACAGCATAAGTGGTGTCGATGACATCTCGGTTGGTATCGGCGGGTAAACCTATATGAAAGAATTTAATCTGGGGAACTGCACTTAGCTTTTCGAGTCCTGCGATCAAAGCTGCAAGATCCTCCTTGCTGCCCGGATTTTTCAACCAAAAATAAACGTGGTGTATGAAGTTGTTTTTCAATTCCATTTTTTGTCATTTGAGACGTGAAAGTAAACAAATTGGGCGGTATACGATTTGAATAATCGTATTAATACGAAAGTGTAAAAGCGGATTCCCTCTTTTTGATGTGATTTTACTGTTGTATAAAATATTGCAAACCCAATTCCGTTAAGGTTGAAAAGAATTGTATGACCCGCTTGTTGATTGCGCCCTTTCATTTGCTGGCAACCGAGATCTGCAAAAAGATGGTGGCACTATCGGAAACCATTTATAAGAAATCTGATAGAGATCCGCTTTACAAGACATTGGAAGAAGCGGGAAGCGCTCAATGGGATGGCTTCTCTTTGAAGAGCACTCCGGATATCAGAAAAAAAGGCGTGACCGATATCAGTAAATATTATGCCTGACCCAGTTTTGCAGCAATTCTTCTGCGTGCATCCTTTGTATTGAAAGGAGCAACTTTGGTGAATCGCTTCAATCCCAACAACATCATGCGTTGTTCATCGCCGCTGGCAAATCCATTGATGGCATCTTTCCCATGCTTGTTGATGCGATCTGCTGCATCATACAAATAAGTTTTTGCCATGTCAATTTCAATGCTGCAATGTGCCTCTCCTTTTTGTTCAACCATTTTGATCGCTCTGAGCAATCCGCTCTCTGCATGAAATACATCAATCGCCATGTCTGCAATGTGCATGATGATTTCCTGCTCAGATTCCAATTGCATCATGAGTTTTTGCGCAGCTGCACCTGCTACCATGAATATGGATTTTTTCATTTGTGCAATGGCCTTCAGTTCCTCTGCAAATAGTCTGTCGTCTGTTGATCCAAAATCAGGTATGCTCATCAATTCCTTTTGCACCGCCATTGCGGGTCCCATGAAATCCAATCTGCCTTTCATTGCACGTTTCAATACCATGTCAACAATCAAAAGACGATTGATCTCATTGGTACCTTCAAAAATTCTATTGATGCGGCTGTCACGGTAAGCTCTTGATACATTGTATTCGTCGCTGAATCCATTTCCTCCATGTATCTGTACCGCTTCATCCACTGCAAAATCCAATAATTCAGATCCGGAAACTTTTAGGATTGCGCATTCGATGGCGTATTCTTCGGCAGCTCCCAACAGGGCTTCGTTGAATGGTTTGCCCGCAGAGAGCAATTCTTTTTCTTTTTCTTCAATCCACATGGATGCACGGTAGAGTGCAGCTTCCACAACCCAGGTTCGGATGGCTATCTCAGCCAATTTGTGTTGCATGGCTCCAAATTCAAAAATGGGTTTTTTGAACTGTTCTCTGGTTTTTGCATATTTCAATGCTTCAGCCATTGCCATTTTTGCTCCACCCATGGTAGATGCGCAGAGTTTGAGTCGACCGAGATTCAAAATATTGAATGCGATGACATGTCCCTTGCCGATTTCACCCAATACATTTTCAACCGGGACTTTGCAATCTTGAAAATAGAGTTGTACAGTAGAAGAACCTTTGATACCCATCTTGCGTTCTTCTTGTCCCATTGTAAAACCTTCCATGCCGCGTTCAACAATGAAAGCAGTAAATTGTATTCCATCAATTTTTGCAAATACAGTATAGATATCTGCAAATCCACCATTGGTGATCCAGCATTTTTGTCCATTCAATATATAATGCTTCCCATCTTCACTCAGCTTTGCAGTTGTTTTTGCACCAAGTGCATCACTGCCGCTGTTGGGTTCGGTCAAGCCATAAGAACCGTTGTATTTCCCTGTAGCAAGTCCGGGAATATATTTTGCTTTTTGTGCTTCAGTTCCGAAGTATAAAATTGGCAATGTGCCAATACCTGTATGTGCTGAAAATGCAACTGAAAAGGAATGTCCTGCTCCCATTGCTTCTGCAACAATAATGGAGGATGTAAATTCTTTTCCCAATCCTTCATATTGTTCCGGAATGGAAATACCCATCAGTCCAAGTTCACCTGATTTTTGCATCAGGCTTGGCATGAGTCCGGTTTCCAACTTATCGATCCGATCCAACAACGGTGTTACTTCCGTATTGATGAACTGGTGACACATGTCGAACATCATTTTTTGTTCTTCGTTGAAATCTTCTGGAGTGAATGTATGCGCTGGAGCTGCCGCCTCGATCATCCATCCTGCACCTTTCATGACTTGTTTGGTTGTGGTTTCCATAACAAACGATTTATATGGTTATTTGAGATTGTCGTATACTTTTTGCAATACAATTTTTGCACGATCAACATCTGATACAACGACACCTTCCAATGCCTCATTCAAGGTATTGGATGCAACTTCCATGGTATGGTCTTGCATTTTTCTTGCAGCATCTGTAAGCACAATTAAATTCTGTCTACGATCGGTTGGTGATGCAACACGTTTAACGAGTTTTAATTTCTCCAGGTTGTCAAGCAATCGCGTGATGCTCGGTTTATCACGAAAGGTTGCATTGCAGAGTTCTTGCTGACTCACACCGTCTTTTTTCCAAAGATGGTAGAGCACACTCCATTGTTCAATCGTTATTTCAATTCCCTGTTGCTTGAAATTTTTCTGCAATCTTCTCGCGATGGCAGTCGAAGCCATTCCAGTAATGAAGCTGTAAAGCTCCCCCCATTTAAATTGGTTGTTTGGCATATAGTTGCATAACTAACTATATGAAGATAATGAATTTTTTTGCTGAAACAATCTTTTATTGTAGTTATGATAAAAATTAACTTAGGCGTAAATAGTTGCTTTTGAAATGGTTGTGTGGATGATCATATTGATTGTGCTGACAGTTTACCTGCTGATGATCATGCGGGCGAACAGCTTATTGATAAGGTTGAAACTGTTTCAGCCTGTTCAATATGTATACCATCCGGTGAGCATCATTGTACCCGCCCGAAACGAGGAAGCAAACATCGAACGATGTTTGGATGGATTGCTGGCGCAGGATTATCCCACTGGGTTGATGGAGATCATTGTGGTGGACGATCGGTCAGAAGACAAAACTGCTTTCATTGTAAACAGTTACACTGACAAGCGGGTAAAGTTGATTTCTGTTTCAGCAGATGAAAAATTTGGAAAGAAGTCAGCCGTTGCCAAGGGGATTTATGCAGCGCAACATGAAATCATCGTAACAACAGACGCAGATTGCAGTTACAACAAAACTTGGTTGGCCACCTTGGTTGCCTGCAAAGAAGATCGCCAAGCAACAATGGTCGCAGCACCGGTTGCATTCAGGAAAGAGAAAAGTTTTTTGGAGATCTTCCAATCACTTGACTTTATTTCTCTGCAGGGCATCACAGCAGTGGCGGTGACCAACAAATTGTTCAACATGTGCAATGGTGCCAATCTCTTGTATACCAAATCAGCCTTTGAAAAAGTAAATGGATTTGAAGGGATTGATCAGATTGCTTCTGGTGATGACATGTTGTTGATGGAAAAGATTGATAAGGCATTCCCCAATCAGATTGCTTATTGTTATGCGCATGCAGCTGTAGTCGAAACCGATGCAGCTGCCAACTGGAAGTCCTTTTTTCAACAACGGATTCGCTGGGCAAGCAAGGCAAAAAATTATTCCAGCACACTGATCAAGGCCACGCTCCTCCTTGTTTTCAGCGTGAACCTCATCCCCATTTTACTATTGCTGTTTGGATTTTTCAATAGTATCTACTTCAAATACTATCTGATCTATTTATTGATCAAAGCATTGGGAGAGCTGCCATTCATGCTGCATACATCCATGTTTTTTGGGAAACAGCGACTCATTGCGTGGTTCATTCCCTCACAGATTTTTCATACAGCGTATACAGTCATCGCCGCTTTTTTTGGAATGATTACACAGTATGAATGGAAAGGAAGAATGGTGAAGTAATCATCAACCCGCCACAGGCACATTGCGGTTGAAGCTTTCATCCAATGAAATGAATGTTTCGGTTCTTTCGATGCCCTTTATTTTTTGCAATTGATCATGCAAAACAAATCGCAGCTGATTGATGTCTTTTGAAACCACTTCAATGAACATGCTGTAATTACCTGTTGTATAATTCAAACGAATGATTTCTGGAATTTTTTTCAGGTCCTCTGCTACCTGATCATACAGAGAACTCTTCTCCAGGTATATACCAACAAAGGCCTTGATATCATATCCCAACAATTTTAAATCGACATTGAGTTTTGTGCCTTTGACCACACCCAATTCCTGTAATTTTTTGATACGGACATGGATGGTACCTCCTGACACAAACAATTGCTTGCCCAGGTCAGCGTATGAAATACTGGCATCTTCCGTCATGATCTGAATGATCTGAAGATCCAGTTTGTCAAGATTTAATTTTGATGCCATATTCAATATTGATTTTTCAGAGATTTTAAATATTGGCGCAAATTATTGAATATTTTCAATAATTAAAAAATTATTATTGAATTTATATCAATAAAACTGGAATAAGCTTAAATTTGCATCAGTTCTTTACAATTGTGGGGTGATGAAATTTTCGGCAGACATGCCCTCTTGTCTCGAGGGTGGGGATCACAGGACAAACGTAGTGTAGAGCCGTCTCGCAAGAGGCGACCAGGGTCGACCACTGAACTTTGCGCTATAGCTAACTGCCCTTTGGAGGTTCGACTCCTCCCCCTACAGCCACTTTGCTTTATCAAAAGCCTGTTAGCAACCTAACAGGCTTTTTAGTTTGCATCATTTTTAGAACATCTTTGATATGACGTACATTTATAATGCGTGAAATACATATCCTATTTATTGTATCTAGTTTGTTTGGCAATCATCATTGGTTCCTGTGAAAAAACAGAAACAACGGAAGCAACAGGAAAACCTTCTTTTGAAATCATCCAGGAACAAATACTCAATACCTCCTGCGCCATTGGCGGATGTCATGCATCAACATCAGATGCAAGCTTTGCGCAACATGGCTTGGTATTGACACCGGGTAAATCATATGCAAATCTGGTAGGAGTCACCCCCAAAAACAGCGCAGCTGCTTCCATGGGGATGAAGCTGGTGAAACCAAATGATTTGGCAAACAGCTTTCTTGCACACAAAATTGCGTGTGAAGCTGGACATCATTCTACCAATGCCAACTTTGGTTCCAACATGCCTTTGGGTGGAAATTTTCTAACCAAGGGTCAAGTTGCTTTCATCAATGAATGGATTTCAAAAGGAGCAAGTGCTACCGATGCTTCTGTCAATGAATCGTTGTTGAAAGATACCAGTGTATGTCAGCCTTCCATCACCCCACTGGCTCCCCCACCAAGTGGAAGCGGATTCCAATTGAAAATTGATCCGTTTGACATTGCCCCGAATTTTGAAAGAGAGATTTTCGTTCGAAAAAATACTCCCAATACTGAAGCAGTTTACGTGAACCGCATTCAACTGCGCGGGATGTCGAACAGCCATCACCTGGTTGTATACTCATTCAGAAATCCCGCCTTGCTCCCAACTGAAAACAACATAAGAGATCTGAGAAATGCCAATGGATCAATCAATTTAGAAAACATGCAAAACCATGTATTCATGGGCGGAGGCACAGATGTGAATGCTGATTTTACATTGCCAACAGGTGTTGCACTGCAAGTGAGTCCGAAAATGCCATTGGACTTAAATGCCCATTATTTCAATAAAACATCATATACCCTCAAAGGAGAAAACTATATCAATTTTTATACGGTACCTGCAAGCAGTGTTCAAAATATTGCGAAGACACTGGATTTGAACAACCTGGAAATTACACTGCAGCCGGGAGAAAGAAAAACCTTTGTAAAAAATTTTACTTTCAGTGAAACAACGCGTGTAGTGTTACTGACTTCACATTATCACAAGCTCGGTGAAAAGTTTGTCATCAAAATTTTTGGCGGCAGCAGAAATGGTGAGATCGTATACACCAGTACCGACTGGGAACATCCCGCCACTGTATCATTTACTACCCCCATCACCTTGAAACCCGGAGAAGGACTTACTTCAGAAGTTACCTACAACAATACCACCAAAAAAACTGTTTCCTTCGGACTCACCAGCGAAGATGAGATGAATATAATTTTTGGGTATTATTATTGAATCAACCGATAGTTATTAGGCGCGATTGGATTCAGAGTTGGTAAAACATTGAAGTTCTCATCAAAAGAATTATCAACATGCACGTACAAGATGAGATATCAAAGATTCTTGTTTAGGGGTATACCTGTTTTATATATAATTGTTAAACATTCTTTAACTGAGTAACAATTTTTGAACCTCTTATATTTCTTTTTGTTGTAACGTAATGGACAGAAAATCATTCATCAATCAAATCACCGGTGGACTCACTCTGACTTGCATCAGCTGTATGATGCAGGCATGCTCAAAAGAAGATGGCACAACCCCTTCCAACAATACTGGGAATAATAACAACAACAATAATAATAACAACAATAACTCCATTTCGGGCTCTAATGTGATCCTCACGGTTAACCTGAGTTCCCAATTACTGGCCATCAATGACTTCGTTTTAGATAAAGGTGTGGTGGTCGTGAGAACCGCATCCGGCAATGTGGCTACCAGCTTCGTTGCATTCTCCAGTGCTTGTCCACATGCAGGAGCAACCATCAATTTTGTAAAATCTTCCAGCACATTCAACTGCTCTGCGCATGGATCGAATTTTTCCATTGATGGATCAGTAACAAACGGACCGGCATCAAGCGCACTGCAAAAAAAGACAGTAGAAATTGATGGAACAAATCTGAATGTAAAATAAGCAGCAAGATTTCTCGGAAGATATCAAATCAATCCGTCAATCATCTTCGCCAACTTTCGATCTTTATCAGTTACAATATTACCTGCATCGTGGGTTGACAACCAAAACTCCACCGTATTCCATGTATTCTTGATGGTAGGATGATGGTCGGCCTGCTCTGCCGCCATCGCAACTTTTGTCAGAAATGCAAAAGCATCCTTGAAATCCTTGAACTGGAATTTTTTATATAAACTGTTATTTTCTTCTATCCACATAAAAATATTATTATGATTGTTTAGATTTTATATAAGTAGAATAATCAACAATCTTGGTTTTATAAAAGTAATGTAATTCCAAGAGATCTTTATCGCCTGTAATCAAATGAGTTGCTTGGGAATCAAACGCTAGAGATAATAAATAATTGTCTTGTGGATCTCTGCAAACAGTAAATACTGATTTAACCTCTACAAATATTGCAAACCGTGATATTAAACAAACAATTGATTTTAAATCCTCGGTGGTAAAATATTTTATAAATTTTTTTCTCCTGGCAACCTCGTAAAACTCCTCCAGTAATTCATTGCTAAAAATAAGTAATATTGAATGCTCCTGAATTAAATTATCAAGAAAACTAAATTCATTCGAAATTAAATAGCTAATCCAAATATTTGTATCAATTATTACCCTGTCTCTTTTTCTTCGCATATCTCTTTCCTCTTACCAACTCCACTTCGCGAATGATCTCATTTTGCTCTATCGGATAATTTAGGCCTCGTTTACGTATACGTTTTACCAAATCCATGAAACTTTTTTCGTTTTCTTCAGTCAATGAAATCAACTTCTGAGACTCCATCTCCAATAATAATTTTTTGGCCTTAGGATCTAATATTTCAACTTTAAAAGTCATATTTAAAGTTACTTCATTTTAAAGTAATTAGATGATGAATTCAACTGGTTCTTCATGTTTTTAAACATTCTTTAATTGAAGTTTTCACTTCAGACATATTAATTTTGCTAAAATTTCCAGCAATGAATCAGCGCGTAAGATGGATTAGACTCCTGCTCATCATAACAATCATCTCCGGTTGTACAAGCATCAAGAACTTTACATCCAAATACTCGCCTTTTACTACGAGAAGGGAGGTGGTGATGAAAGGAGAAGGGGGAAGGGTTGAGGGGAAAGGGAATACAGTTGACAGTTCACGGTTAACGGTTAACAGTCAACCGTCAACAGTCAACTCCCAAACATCAGTTCAAAACTTACAACCTACAAACACCCCACAACAACCAACAACCAACAACTTACAACCTACAAACACCTCAACCGTCAACCGTCAACTGTCAACCTTCAACTCCCAACCTACAACCAACAACCCGCCTCAGCAGGCAAGCTTACAACTCCCCCAAATTCCGCGCGAATTCCGCGCAGCATGGATCGCAAGTGTGGCAAATATCAACTGGCCAAGTAAACCCGGACTCACAACGGCTGAGCAAAAACAGGAAGCAATTCAACTGCTTGAATATCTCAAGAGCAACAACTTCAATGCTGTCATTCTGCAAGTCCGCCCCCAAGCCGATGCATTGTACAAAAGCAATTACGAACCTTGGTCTTACTTCCTCACAGGAAAACAAAACCAGGCACCTCAACCATTTTATGATCCACTCCAGTTCTGGATCGATGAAGCACATGAAAGGGGAATGGAACTCCATGCCTGGTTGAATCCCTACCGCGCGCACCATACCAGCTCAAAAGATATCAGCAACGAATCCATCGTCAGAAAAAATCCTGAAATGGTGTACAAATTGAAAGAAGGCTTTTACTGGATGGATCCCTCCAAAAAAGAAACTCAAGAACTTACCACAAAAGTGGTCATGGACATCGTGAACAGATACGATGTGGATGGCATTCACTTCGATGATTATTTTTATCCCTACCCCTCTTACAACGGTGACAATGACTTTCCGGATGAAAAATCATACCAAGAATACATCAACAACAATGGTACACTCTCCAAAGGTGATTGGAGAAGAACATCGGTCAATACCTTGATTGAAAAAGTTTACAAAGAAATCAAGGCATCCAAGTCGCATGTGAAATTTGGAATCAGTCCGTTTGGCATATGGCGACCCGGATTCCCTCCATCCATCAAAGGATTCGATCAGTATGAAAAATTATATGCTGATGCAAAACTTTGGTTGAACAAAGGATGGATTGATTATTTTACCCCCCAACTCTACTGGCCAACAAGCAAAACAGAGCAAAGTTTTCCTGTCCTGCTCAGCTGGTGGCAAGAAGAAAACACCTTTCAACGACATCTATGGCCGGGCATCAATATCAATACCGACAAATATGGCAAGGCCGATAATGCTGAAATCACACAGGAAATTGAATTCGGAAGAAAACTGATCCCCAAAAGCAATGGAGTGGTGCATTGGAATATATCCATGCTGACCAAAAATCCAACGCTCACCAAAACCCTTCAAGAGGGTCCCTATAAATCCACTGCATTGGTACCTGCCAGCAAATGGCTGGATTCCATTCCGCCCAGCCATCCTGCTACTAGCATGAAAAAAACAGGTGCAGCAGTTGAATTGAATTGGAAACCAAAAGAGAATGATGTTTTCCAGTACATCCTGTATACAAACTTTGACAACAACTGGGAATATCAAATACTCCCTAAATCCACCAACAAAAAAATATTGAATACATTCAAAATGGTGGATGGGAAAAAGGTTGAATTGAAAAAAGTTATTGTAAGTGCGATCGACAGGGCAGGGAACGAAAGCAGTCCAGAAGTAATTGAAATAGAATAATTAAAAATTTACACTGCATGCCAACTGTAATTTTCGCCCCTGTAGCATTGCAGATAACTGTTGCATACCATAAGCAATGATATGTTGCTGCCGGTACTGTCTCATATCCATCAAATTCAATCCAGTTAATTTTACACTGAATGAACGAGATGGTTGAATCTGTATGAATAAATCCATGAAGCTGTAAGTCTGTCCATTCTGCGGATGAATCAACTGCCAATACATCCCTGCCAACCCACCTTTCCATGGTTTATACTTTAATTGAACATGTTGCTGAAATATAATCAAGCTGTTTTCTGCATATCCGGTATTGGATTGCATTTGATTCATAGCTATAGATAACTCAGCTTGAAACGGTTGCTGCCAGGCTGTTTTTGCAGTGATCTTTGCCGTCTGATTTTTCATCTGAATCACCATTGGATTCCCAAGCAATGATTGCATAAAACCACTGGATGAAAACTGATAATTGGCAGTGAGCCTGATCTTGTATGTATGCAGAAAAACCGATCCCTCAGCAAGCATCTGAAAACTTTGATTGCGCCCATTGAACTGTATGGTATCTGTCATAACATATGACTGAAACCCGTATCTATGTGTCATGTCATTTTCTACTACCTGATAATTACTGCTGAAACGATACTGTACACCTGAATACATGTTGTGGTAAGATTTTCCTAACTCGATCTTTCGGGTTTTGGTAAAATCAGCGGGTAGTTGTAGATACTGAAACAGTCCTTGTGATTGATATATATTATTCAAGGCCCATATATCTACATCAGGAATGGTACGTCTCGACATGTACAGAAAATAGAACTGATTGAACATGGATTTGTTATAGATCAACTGGCCTTTTAGTTGATGAATAACATCTCCGAATGAATTGCCCTTCAACATGAGACGACCCGTCCCTACAGCAGCATCCGTTTGCAATTGAATTTTTCTGTTCATGCGAGATTGATGCTCCACAAAAACATACTTTTTATAAAACGCCCCATTCATCCCACGCTGTTCTGTTAAAAACCTGATTCCGGTTTGAAAAACATTGTTTCGAATCCGGAAGGATGACGACAACTCCCCAAGCATAAAATCCTGAAAAACATATATCTGATTCGATTTGATCAGATGATCCTGAATACTGCGATTAAACTTATTGGAAGACCCTTCAACCCTGCATTCCAATATATTTTTATTGAAGAGGCGCAGTTTCTCCTCCCCGGAAAAATAAACTGCGTTTCTCGACTGACCAGATAGCCCCCTGTTGATCCAAGAAGAAACCAGCGAAACAGTATCATACAGTGACTCGTGCAATTGCTGACGTCCCCATTGAAATACATACTTCCCTCTGTTGTTTTTCATTCGATCGTGCACATACATCATGTTCACACCAGTAGATGATCGAATTTGATGCAACTGAGTACTTCTTGTTTCAGTCCGACTGAAACGCTCAAAAGTATTGAACTCTACTCGTTGCATTTGCACAAAATATTGATCAACACTTCTTTGATCCAATGCAACATCCAATTGTTGATACCTGCCTATACGAATTGAATGGGTGGATTCAAGCTGATAAGATGTACTGTTGGAAAGATGGTGATTCTTGAAAGGGAACCCCTGCACTGCCAACGGATGCATTGTAAAATCAGATACTGCATGCATTCGTTTATTCAAATTTTCAGGATTTGAAAAAGCAACATGCGACCGTTCAGCAAGTGTATTTTTATACATTGCTGTAATAGATTTCAGTCTTGATTGCAGGCGACTGATATCGGCGCTGGCCAACCATCCTTTGGGTGTTCCCAGCTTTGCGGCAATATCAGCATTTAATTTTCTGCTATACTCTTTCTTCATCTTCAGATTGACTGCTACCGCATCGGTGCTGATAAAATCTTTATCAAAGCGGTTGGACTGATAATGCTGAATCAATTCAATACTTGAAAACATCTTAGCATTCAGATGTTTGGCAATTATTCTATAATCAAAAGCAGCAACGGGATCACCATCAATCAACATGGCCTCTATCTCTTTGCCGTTGTAGAAAATTCTTCCTTCCTCGGTGACCTGAAAGCCAATGAGTTGGTTGAAGATATCCTCTACCTTGACCGTACCAGGATCCAAATGATCTCCAATACCGAACGCAATAGTATCTCGGGAAATCCTCACTACACCCATGATGGGCTTCACAAGGATTTCCGGAATTATTTTATAAGGTACAGCGCTCTTATCTGAAATTTGTGCATGGGCAATCAATTGAAAAGAAATGGCCCATGCCAGGAACAGTCTCCTCATCAATCAATCTTTTCCCACATATGAAGCTTGACCAGCGATTTGCTTTCACATGTAAAACAATCTGCATCTCCCTGTCCTGACAATGAGCCAGTCATTCTTTTCAAAACATCTTTCAAATCGCTTACAAACATTGCAAAACTTGCAACACCCTTGTTAACCAACTTCTCGAAATACCCAAAATCCATGAATCCCAATCCACGCATCTGCGTATAGACCGCATGCCATTCCCCCTGAACATCGCTTGCCTCTAAAATCAATCCTGGCAATCCTCCCAACTTCCAGGGTCCGTTTGAAATTGGAATGGAAGGGGCATACCAAGCAACATAATCCCTCCCCTTGAATCTAACAGTCGCTCGCTTGCATGGTATACCCCCCACAGTTTTCTCTTCACTTTCCAATTTCCACTCCATTGGATGCAGTGTATCTGCATAAAAAGTATTGCCCTGATGCATGTGAAAAAAATCAAACAACAAAGAGTTTGATTCAAAGTCCTTGTAGACGGTGAACAAACTATCCGGACTCGCATCAAAATAATTGAACTGATAAGCAGCTTGAATTTTATCATTCCGCTTCATGGTGAACAATGATTTTTCACCTTGCAGAAATAAACTTGCATCATACTGCTTTATATCAGTTCCCCGGTCAAAAAGATGATTGTAACGAACCTGGTATCTGACCAACTGCTGCTCAATATGATCCTGTGCTGAAAGTTTAAGTCCCCAACATACAATCAAAAACACTGTACAGATTTTCATACTATTATATTTAACACCCGCCTGAGTACTATAACATTATTTTTCTAACTGTCTTAATGGCTGCAGACAAGCAAGTGGAAGCCTGCTGTGTTGCTTGCTCGCAAGTCCCTGCCGTCGCTGAGCAGGTCACTTCAAAACCTGCTGCCCCAACCGAAACATATCCTTTGAGTGAAACCGTGCAATCAAAATCTTGGCTAATATGGCTGTTGAACTGTGAGGTAAGCCTGACCTCTTTTGTGCCGGCAAAGCTGATCAATCCTGTCAGCATGATTGCCATCATCATCATCATTTTCTTCATGGTCCTTTGTTTTATGGTTTAAAAATGGCGGGTGTTTATTCCCTTGATGATGTAAAACTAAGTTTGGTGTAGAAGTCCCAAAAGTGATAAAAAACAAAAAAAGGAAGGATTATAACCCCAGATCGATGTGTATTTCAACAGATCGTTCAAATTGCATAATTTTACTCCAAACCGTAACATATGAGTGAAGCAGTATTCGAAAAAATGGCTACGTTGCTCTCTTCTAAAAAGGGAATCAACAAAGAACTGATTTCAATCGACAGCAGTTTCGAGGAATTGGGACTGGATTCATTGGACTCGATAGAGTTGATTGCAGATTTGGAAGATGAGTTCAATGTAAACATTCCCAATACTGAATTGCAGGGAATCAAAACCATTCGTCAGGCTGTTGACGGATTATCAAAAGCAATGCAATAGTTTCACCATCATGCAAAACAGAAGAGTCGTTGTAACAGGTACCGGAATTGTCTCAGCCATTGGTATGAACAGTGCAGATTTTTGGAATAGCATTGTTGAATGCCGTCCCGGTATTGGTCCGTATGACTCCCCCTTCTCCGATCAGATCAGATTCAAAAACGGCGCTGACATCAAAAATTTTGATGCGGGCAATATCATCGAAAAAGATGACCGTGATTTGATGGACCGGTTCACTCAATTGGCAGTGGTTGCTGCAAAGGAAGCCGTTGCACATGCAGGAATCACCTTCAATGAGGACAACGCCTATCAAACTGCAGTGGTTTGCGGAACATCCATTGGCGGCGTTCATGCACAGGAACAATCTTATTTTGATTTGTACCGCGAAAACAAAACGCGCGTTCATCCGCTCTCCATTCCCAAAACAATGCCCAATGGTGCAGCGAGCAATATCAGCATGCAGATGGGAATCAAGGGACCCGTTTATGCGATATCGACAGCTTGTGCTTCATCTAATCATGCCATTGGAAATGCATTTTGGCTGATCAGAAACGGTGTGTGCGAACAGGCAATTTGTGGTGGAAGTGAAACGCCTTTCACCTATACCTTTTTAAAAGCGTGGGAAGCCATTCGCGTAGTAGCTCCCGATACTTGTCGCCCTTTCTCAAAAAACAGACAGGGGATGATCTTGGGAGAGGGAAGCGGAATGCTTGTACTGGAATCACTCGATGCCGCAAAAAAACGCGGTGCAAATATTTTAGGAGAAATCGTGGGATTTGGGATGACATCCGATGCGAGCCACATTACAAAACCAGATCAAAAAGGAGCCGAACAGGCGATGATGATGGCTTTGAGGGATGGATCAGTAAACGCTTCACAAATTGGATACATCAATGCCCACGGAACGGGCACTTTGGTAAATGATACGATGGAAGTCGCGGCCGTGAAAAATGTATTTGGAGAACATGCTCACCAATTATCAATCAGTTCTACTAAATCACTGCATGGTCATGCATTGGGAGCAACCAGTTCATTTGAAGCCATTGCAACCATCATGGCATTGAAAAACGGAATCCTCCCCCCAACTGCCAATTTCCAGGAGAAAGATGAAACCTGCGATATTGACATTGTACCCAATGCATCCAAAGAAAAAAAGATACAATATGCACTTTCCAATGCATTTGCTTTTGGGGGATTGAATGCAGTGCTCGCCTTTAAAAAATGGGAAGGATAATCTCTCAGCCATTACCTTTGCGCCAAATCTATGAGTCAGAAAAAACTTAAGCGTTTCGCGGAAATAGCAAGCTTTCCTCATGTATTGCAATACCCCGAAAATACAGCGGGACAATGGAAAGAATATTTCAAGAATGATCAACCCATCACGCTCGAACTGGCATGTGGAAAGGGAGAATACAGCATCGGACTCGCATCGCTTTATCCTCAAAGGAATTTTATTGGTGTAGATGTAAAGGGAAACAGGATTTGGGTTGGAGCAAAGCAAGCCTTGCAATTCGAATTGAAAAATGTATTTTTCTTGCGCACACAAATCGGCATGATTGATTCATATTTCACAAAAAATGAAATCAGTGAAATATGGTTGCCCTTCCCAGATCCGCAGCTGAGAATTTCAAAAGCTGCAAAAAGATTGACCCATCCAATTTTTCTCAGGAAGTATCAACAATTTCTGAAGTCTGATGGTTATATACATCTGAAGACCGATTCACCAGTGCTCTACCAATTCACAAAATTGGTGATTGAGTTGTATCAACTGGAATTGTTGGAAGATAGCGCAGATATTTACAAAGATCTTCCACAAAACCGGGAATTGCAAATCAAAACGCACTACGAATCGCTCGACATCGCAAAAAGCAAAACAGTTCATTACCTTTCATTCAAGATCAATCATCCGCTCCCCTTAGATCTGGATGATGAACTGTACAAAAGAACCAGAGAAATTGAATCGACGCAAGATGGAGCAAAGACCGAAGAAGAAAAGAAAATTGGTTGAAGGAGAAGACTTCTACTACAATGAAAGAGGATTCATGGTATTGACGGCCAAATACCATTTGGAAAATGGAAGATGCTGCGGGAATGAATGTGTGAATTGTCCTTATGACCATGTGAATGTTCCGGGTAAGAGGGACAAGGGGAAAGGGGGAAGGGAGAAGGAGATGGTTGACAGTTAACTGTTAACAGTCAACGGGTGTTTCATGTAGTTGTCTTTGTTCTCATTGTTATCTATAAAAACGGTTTTGCTTAGAGCTCAAGCTCTTTATTTGGATCCCAGAATAGTTCTTTAAAGTTTACAACCTTATCATTTTTTATTTTTATACCCTCTTTTTCCAATAACTCCTGCATGGTGGTAGGGGTTTTAAAATGAAATTTTCCTGTCAAGAGTCCATTTCTATTGACTACCCGTTGGGCTGGAACTTTAGGCTTTACATTGTGGGAAGCATTCATAGCCCATCCTACCATTCTTGAGGAGAGACCGGTCCCCAGGTATTTAGCAATGCTGCCGTAATTGGTAACCCTCCCTTTAGGGATAAGTCTGACTACTTCAAAAACATCTTCGAAAAAATTTCTTTCTTTCAACATTTTAGAAATACATAGTTTCAGATGAATTGAAAACAAAGACAACAATGACAACTACGATAACTTACAACCAACAACCCGCCTCGGCGGGCAAGCTTACAACCTACAACTTATAACTTACAACAAACAAAAGTTGACTGTTAACAGTTAACCGTCAACTGTAAAAAGGACTAATCATCAAATAAACCACCACCCCTGTCACAGAAACATAAAACCAAATGGGCCAGGTGATTTTTGCAAGCTTTTTATGCTGAGGCCATTCAGCAACCAAGGCACGGTATGAGGTATACAAAATAAATGGCAGAATAATACCGGCCAATACTACATGTGTGATCAGGATAAAATAATAGACATATTTCATTGCGCCATCTCCTCCGTATGAAGTGGACTCAGAAAGAAGATGATGACAGATGTATGATACCAAAAACAACAACGACAACACCATTGCAGACAACATCACTTTCTTGTGTAAAGCATAACGCCCGCGCTTGACAGAAAGGAGTCCCACAAGCAACAAAAAGGATACCGCTGAGTTGATGAAAGCATTGATTTTTGCAAAAATGTGTACATCAAAAGGAAGTGCTATATCCAACTTGATCTTTGACAAAAAAACAACTGCAACAAATACGATGATGGAAAAAAGAATGATCAACACATTTGCCAGCTTATCATTTTTTTGGATACTGGGTGATAACATAGAATTGGTTTTTATTTTCTAAATAGATTTCTCTTCCGTTTTTTATCTCTCTCCATGCTCAACATCACAACGTCTTTGATGACACGATCCAGGTTGGTGCTATCCAGTCCATTGTACCATCCCCTGACCACACGATCTCTGTCAATCAGAAATAATTTTTCTGTATGAATGAATCCGGTATCAATATTGCCATTGGAGGCAATGGATGCCTTGAATTCATTCAGGGCCAAATCATAAATTTCTTTCTTATCTCCCGTCAGCATCCACCAACCATCGTGATCGATTTGATACTTGTCACCATATGCCTTCAATTTTTCTACATTGTCTCTCTCAGGATCAACGGTAAAAGAAACAAACCGCACAATGGTATCTGTTTTTTTAAATGCAGATTGAAGGCGCTTCATGTTGCGGGTGAGTGTTGGACAAATAGAGGGACAAGAAGTGAAGAAGAAATCAACTACGATGATTTTCTGTCCCCAATCCTCCAAACCAACTTCTTTTCCAAATTGATTCTTCAGTTTGAAGGGCCTAATCTTGTGCCATACTGTATCGTTCACATCTCTTCCCTTCTCTTTTTTCACCAATACGGTATCATAAAAATACCGGCGTGGCATATTTGTGGCTCCCTTGCTGTAGTGATTCACAATCAAATAACTTGCAACAGGAATGACCAGTACTACGATAAATGCTATCAGGACTCTGCTCTTCATTCGATTATATTAAACAAAAAAAGCATCAAGAGGTTGTGTCCAGTCGATGCTTTCCAGTATGTTTTTTGGCTTGCAAGCCGTGGTGGGTTTGGGGTAATTGATCATTTCCCCTTGTATTGCTAATGTTTCCCCCCTTCAGCATGCACTTCTGTGGCGGCCTTGGGATTGTAGGTATTTCTCAACACTTTCCATGAATTTCCATCCCACAGGAAAGCAGCAATGAACCAAATAAAGAGCAACAAAGGCACAATGATGGTCATGATCAAGCTCTTGATCTCTTCACCCAGGTGCATGAACACCCCTACAATATAGAATGCTTTCAACAGTGAAAGAATAACGATCACTCCTTTCAAAAACAATTTCAATCCCGCTGCCATCGGAAAGGCATACATCGCCAATCCCATTCCCAACTCAATGATCGTGATCACTGAAAGGATGATGGTTGTTTTGATGATCTTTTTTACAACTTCACTTCCGCCGGGCTCGTGATGAAATGTTACTTCTTGTACTGAATGTTCCATGATGATTTACTTGATATGTTTAAATAAGATAGAAACAAAGGAATACGAAAACCCAAACCAAATCCACAAAGTGCCAATACAAACCGGCTTTCTCGATCATGAGATAATGGCCTCTTCTTTCAAACACTCCATTCATGGTCATGATCAACATAACAATGTTGATGACCACTCCTGAGAGCACGTGGAATCCATGGAATCCGGTAATGCCGAAGAAATAACCACCAAATGCAACGGGACCTGTTGTGCCAACATGGTGACCGTCATGTGCTGCAATATTCGCAGCGGGTCCCCATGGATTTCTGGTTACGGTTGTGCCGATATGTTCGATTTGTCCATTCACGAGTACCGCATGATCACCCATGATCAAGTGTGTCCACTCCCAAGCTTGACAGCTCAAAAATGCAATACCACCGATGATGGTCCAAATCATCCACTTGATGACACCCGCTTTGTCATTCTTGTGACCAGCATGCACTGCCAATACCATGGTAACTGAACTTACGATGAGGATGAAGGTCATCAAACTCACAAACGCCAGAGGGAGATTGGCATGTCCGGCAAAGGGGAATGCATTGAATACGACGTTTGGATCAGGCCAGTAGTTTTGGCTGAAACGAATGGTTCCGTAAGAAATAAGAAATGCTCCAAATGTGAAAGCATCACTCATGAGGAAATACCACATCATCAGTTTTCCGTACTCGACGTTGAAGGGACTTTTACCGCCACTCCACCATTTGGTTTCCATTTGTGCTCCGGCTGTTGCCATGCTTTATCTTTTTAAAGGTTCACTCAATCGGAATTATTTCATCCAATTGAAAAATATAAATAAGTATATCCAAAGGATATCTACAAAATGCCAGTAGGTTGCTGCTATCTCCAAGGGGATACTGCTGTAATTTCTGTTGGTTGTGCTCAATGCCCTGATAGCGATCACTACCAAAGCAATGACTCCTCCCAATACATGCAGTCCATGCAATCCGGAAATCGCCAGCAGGAATGAGTAAGAAGCATTGGAACCGGCTCCTACGAGTCTGATATCCAACTCACCGAACTTCATAAATCCCGCTATTTGCAACACCAAAAAAAGAACTCCCAACACCGCCGTGACTGCCAACCAATTTCTATAGGCAACCATTTCTCTCTGCTTCAATTTTTGCAATGCAACGTATACAGTCGCACTGCTCGCCAGGATGGTGAAGGTTGAATACCAGAACAAAACCGGTATCTCCAACATGATCCAACTGGCCTGGTTTCTTTTAACGATATAAGCAGATGTCAATCCTGCGAACATCATCAAAATACTTCCTATTGCTACCCACAACGTAAACTTGTGTGGGTGAATTTTTTTTCTCTGCTCGTTCATCATTACATTTTATCAGCCAACAACGAAAGCAATACAATCGGTAAATAAAAATAGGACCCGAACATCACACGTCTCGCTGCAGTCACATTCATCTCCCTGAACAAACGCACACATTGCCAGAACATGACAAGATTGGCAATGCCAACAATGATCATGCTCACCATTCCGCTCATTCCAAATACATAGGGCATGACGCCAATGGGAATCAAGAGCACGGAATAAAGAATGGATTGCACGGCCGCATATTTTGTGGGTCCGCCTACATCCGGCAACAGCTTGAATCCTGCACTTGAATAATCTTCATGTGCGACCCAGGCGATCGCCCAGAAATGTGGGAATTGCCAAAAAAACTGCAAAGCAAACAATGTCCATCCTCCTATACCCAGCAAAGGATCTCCTGCCGCCCATCCTATCAAACAAGGAAGGGCACCGGGAATTGCGCCAATCAATACAGATATCGAATGAACTTTTTTCAATGGTGTATAAATAAACCCATATAAAAAAAGACTGAATGCTGCTATGCCAGCAGCCATCCAATTGAACCAGAGTCCGATGATGAATATGCCAAAGATTGCTGCAACAACTGAAAAGGTTGCTGCTTCATCGATGTGCATTCTTCCTGAAGCGACTGGCCTTGATGCTGTTCGCTTCATTTTCGCATCGGTATCTTTTTCAACAATCTGATTGATGGCATTTGCTGCACCTGTTACAAGCATGCCACCAGCAAAAAGTAAAAGAACTGAAAGGATGTCAAACTCAATGCCAGGTACCATCAGGTAAGAAACAACCGAAGAAAAAACAACCGTGAAACTCAAGGTGAACTTCATCAGCTGCTGATAGTCTTTCAGCTTGCTTCGAATGATGGATGCAGGACCGCTCTTCACTTCATTGGTTTGCATCACAATATTTTTTTAACCAGTTGTCATACAACTGATCGAATAATCAATTTATCAATGAGCTGACTCATTCGCACCAACAGGTTCTGTCTGTGGAATGAAATCTCTTCCATCCTTTCCATAGTCATATGCCCATCTGTGCACTTCAGGAATATCACCAGGCCAGTTGCCGTGACCGGGATTGATAGGTGTTGTCCATTCCAAAGTATTCGCACCCCAAGGATTTTGAGTTTTTACTTTACGTCCTTTGAATATTGAATAGAAGAAATTGAATACAAACAACAACTGCACTGCAAATACAACCATTGCTACGGTACTGATGAATCTGTTCATATCAGAAAACTGGTTGAATGATTGCCAGTTGCTGAAATCAGTATAACGACGAGGCAAACCCGCCAAACCCTGGTAGTGCATCGGCCAGAAAATGAGATATGCACCAACAAAGGTTACCCAGAAGTGAATATTCGCCATGGTGGTATTCAAATACCTTCCATACATTTTAGGGAACCAATGATAAACACCTGCGAACATACCGAAGAAGGATGCCACACCCATTACAATATGGAAGTGTGCAACCACAAAATAGGTATCATGCAAATGAATATCCAATGTAGAGTTACCCAAGAAAATTCCAGTCAATCCGCCAGAAATAAACAAGCTCACAAATCCAATTGCGAACAACATACCAGGAGTAAACCTGATGTTACCTCTCCAAATGGTGGTGATCCAGTTGAAAACCTTGATCGCAGATGGAACAGCAATCAGAAGGGTCAACAATACAAAGAATGCACCGAGGAATGGATTCAATCCGGTTACAAACATATGGTGTGCCCACACGAGGAAGGCAAGAATACAAATCGCGAACAAAGAACCAACCATCGCCAAATAACCAAAGATGGGTTTGCGTGAATTCACGGACAGAATTTCTGATACCATGCCCATCGCTGGCAAAAGAATAATATATACTTCAGGATGGCCCAAGAACCAGAACAGGTGTTGGAAAAGAATAGCAGATCCTCCTTCATTGGGCAGGATCTCTCCTTTCACTACAATTTCTGAAAGGTAAAAACTGGTACCGAGGTTTCTGTCAAACAACAGCAATACTGCACCTGACAACAATACCGGGAAAGAAAGTACACCCAGTACAGCGGTGAAGAAAATGGCCCACATGGTGAGCGGCATTCTCGTCATGCTCATGCCTTTGGTACGCAAGTTCAAGATGGTAGAAATGTAATTCAATCCACCCAACAAAGAAGATACAATAAAGAGGGCCATGGAGATCAACCAGAAATCCATTCCCAACTTTGAACCTTCACTTGCCTGTCCCAACGCACTGAGCGGAGGATAGATGGTCCAACCACCTGAAGCGGGACCCGTTTGAAGGAAGAGGGATGCAAACATCACAACGCTCGCAAGGAAGAAAAACCAGTAGCTCAACATGTTCAAGAAACCGGATGCCATGTCGCGTGCACCGATTTGAAGAGGAATCAAAATATTCGCAAATGTTCCACTCAATCCTGCAGTCAATACAAAGAATACCAAAATGGTTCCGTGCATCGTTACAAGCGCATAGTAAAATTCATTGGTGATGCGACCGCCAGCTGCCCATTTACCAAACAAATCTTCCAGGAAAGGAAAACTCATTTCCGGGTATCCAAGCTGTAGACGGAATAATACAGAGAACAATCCGCCGATGATGGCCCAGATCATTCCCGTGATCAGAAACTGCTTACCAATCATTTTGTGATCAGTGCTGAAAATGTACTTGGTAAGAAACGACTCTTCGTGATGATGATCGTGTCCGTGTTCATCATGCGCATGTGCAGCTGTTTGTACCGCTGCGTGTCCGTGTGTGATTGTTTCGCTACTCATTGTAATTTTTTTTCTTTTCCTCGTTAATTCAATTGTGCAAGTGGTTTGGATGCTGCAGCGCTGTCAGCAATGGCAGGAGCCGCTGCTTCTTTCACTGTAACATATTGTGGTTTCTTGGAAGCCATCCATGCATCGAACTCCTCCTGTGTTTCCACAACTATGACTCCTCTCATGGAGTAGTGGCCGCTTCCACACATTTGGTCACATGAAATTTCATATACAAAATCCTTGTTTCCTGTAATTTCTTTCATCTGTGCAGTGGTATACTTTGGTGTAAACCACATAGTAGTAGGGATACCTGGAACAGCATCCATTTTCATTCTGAAATGCACGAGCCCCACATCATGGATCACATCCTGTGCGCCGATCACCAATTGAACGGGCTTGCCTACAACCAAATGCACTTCGGTTGCTTCAATGTCATCATGACTTGCACCATCTTCCCAGTCAACACCCAATGCATTTCCGTTGGATGCATCTGTGAGTCTGTAATTTTTTCTCCCAAATACATTGTCCTTGCCTGGATATCTTACCAGCCAGTTGAATTGCTTTCCTGTGATTTCAACCAGTTGTGAATCCTTCGGCGCATCTCCTGTCATTTTAAACCAGTAGAACATGCCCAATCCAACCAATACGGTCAAAAAGATCGCCGGAACAACGGTCCAGATCAACTCCAGTTTGTTGTTGTGCGGGAAATAAAAAGCTTTTCGTTTTTCAGTGTATTGGTATTTGAATGCAAACCAAAACAAGAGGATTTGTGTGATCAGGAAGACCACACCGGTTACTGCAAAAGTGATCCACAACATGAAGTCAACCTTTTCACCATGATCAGATGCAGCAGGCTGTGCCATCAATGTTTTTTTGAAATACATTTCATTGCACCACCAGGCACCGATCAATCCCAATACCAAGAACAGGATGAACAGGAATGCATTCACGCGGTTGTTCTGCCTGAACGACTTCTCTTCTCCTTTCAACACTGAGACGTACTCACTTGCTTTTGCAATCTGAAAAGTGACCACAAATGCGAGCGTCAAGATTGCTAAGATGAAATAACCCGACATGATCTTACGTATGTTTAGTTAATGAATTGAATTTGATGTTTAGGTATGGTGAATCAAACTTTCTTTCACAAAAGGATGGTGCACCGCCAACAAAGGCTTCTTGCTCAAACCACGTCCCACGAAATACATGATCAATCCTGCGTAGAATATCAGTATTCCGAATTCGAACCAACCGAGACTGTAATGTTCATGCAGGGTTCCAGGCATCACCATTTGGTAAAAGTCAACCCAGTGACCAAGTATGATCAAGACAGCGACAAAAGTCATTGTTGTATAATTTCTCTTCGACCCCCTTCTCATCAAGAGCAAGAAAGGAAGTACAAAGTTGATGATCAGGTTCAGGAAGAAAATTCCTCTGTAAGCACCCTGCATACGGGGCTTGAAATAAATGGTCTCCTCTGGGATGTTTGCATACCAGATCAACATGAACTGTGAGTACCACAAATATGTCCAGAACACAGAGAAGGCAAACATGAATTTTCCAAGATCGTGCAAATGCTCTTCGCTTACATATTCAAGATAATCCTGGTTCTTCAGGTATACCACAAAAATGGCAACCAGTGCCATGCCGGCTACAAACGTACTCGCGAATGTATACCAGCTGTACATGGTAGAATACCAGTGAGCGTCAATGCTCATCAGCCACAACCAAGGAATGGTTGAAGCAACTGTCAAAGCAAAAAATACGATGAAGACTGCAGCCCAAACGGTATTGTTCCAAATGAATTTTTTTGATGCTTCCTGATCCATGTTCTCATCTGCCTGTGAGGAAAGCTTTCTCATCTTCGCTCCTACAAAAGACCAGAGTACCAGCGTGATGATGGTCCATACCATGAAAAAGGTAGGATTCAAGAATGCTGCCTTGCCTTTCAATATGGGATCGTGTGCAACATGTTCCTTATCCAACCAATGATAGATGGAATGTTTGTGTCCGAAGATGATGCCTACAAATACCAGCAATGCAAGGATGGAAAAGACAGGCACAACACTGGAGATCGCTTCAGGAACCCTGCGGAATGCCATCTGCCATCCACCCATCGCCAAAGTTGTAACGCAAATGAAAAACATGCTTGCATTTACAACCAGGAGAAAGAACGTGCTGTTCTGTAACAAAACCGACCAAAACCTGGTTTGTGCCAGTTCGTCTTTGCTCATGCCGAGGAATACAACTCCCAACACAAATGCCAATCCACCAACACCCAATAATATGTTGGTCCACTTCTTATACCCCGCTGAAATCTCAAATTGTTGCTTGATCATCCCTGATTATTTAATACGTTCTTGTTATTATTTCATCGCAACTGCAGTGCTGTCAGTTGAAGCAGGGGCAGCTGTTTTGATTTTACCTTGTTTTACTTTGATATAATGAATCACTTCCCAGCGTTGCTTCGCTGTCAGTTGTGATGCATAACTTCCCATCAGATTCTTGCCGAACGTGAGTGAATAGAACATTTGTCCTTCCGGCATGGATTCATATTTCGCGTCACCTACCAATGTTGCTGGCTTTGAAGGATAGGGGCCGTCACCGTCTTTCCACAATGGACCGTTTCCGTCGAGTTTTGCACCGTGGCAAATGCCGCAATTGATCAGATACAAACGCTCTGTCTCTTTCATCTGAGCATCCGTTAAAGATGTAATGGGATTGGACAGCTGACGAGATGCATAATAATTTGTAGTATCTCCTGTAGCATCCTGCTGGATGTGGACAGGAAAATCATCCCCGCGTTTGACGGTTCCGGCAACGGGACCCTGACTTGTTCTTCCATCAGCAAAAACAGGATTGGTAGAGTAGGTTTCATATGCACGGCTATACGCCATATCAGGCATGTATACCTTGCCTGGTGTTCTTTTCACGTCACTGCAACTTACTGCCATCACCACCAGTGCTGTCATCCCCAAAAAAACAAGTGTTGATCTTTTCATCTCTTTGTCGTTTTATTATCGCTTCTTCCCTTCGCTTCCTTGATTATGCAATATTTGTTTGTTTGTACAATTCCTGTTCCTGATCGTATCTGCCGATCCACCATCCTTCTTCAGCCACCTGTGTATTCACTTCTGTTGCACCTGTGCTGCTCAGAAAAGAACTGAGTTCAGATTCATTGGTCTTGTCTCCACACTCAATCACCATTACAAACAAATCGTCTGTTGCACGTGCATGAAAATGATGTCTCTTTACAAACGGTGCCAACTGGCAGATATAGAGGAATGACAATACCATTCCAACGGCCGCACACAATACGGTCAATTCAAACGTGATGGGAATCCAAGCCGGCAAAGCGAAGTTCGGCTTACCGCCAATGTTCACTGGCCAATCTTTGGTAAACACCCAGGTCATGAATGTCACGGCAGTAGTGGTACCAATCAAGCCAAACAGAAATCCTGCAGTATGCAGACTCGTCTCTCTCAATCCCATTGCCTGATCCAATCCATGCACAGGAAACGGAGTATATACGTCGTGGATTTTATATCCAGCCTTTCTTACTTTGGCTACAGCAGGGAAGAGAACTTTTTCGTCCTCAAAACATCCTACCACAAATTTTTTCATCGCCATTGTATAATTTTTTCTTTTTAATTAGTGATGTGCCACTTTAACAGTTCCCTCTTCGTGATGACCATGGTGCATTTCATCATAGAAGCTGTTCACTTCTTTTTGCTCCAATGCACTCATGTCGTCTTTGAAACTTTCCCCTGTTGTTTTCAACACATGCTTGATTTCAGCAATAGCGATGACAGGGAAATATTTAGAGAAGAGGAAATAACAGGTGAAGAACAATCCGAATGTTCCGAGATAGAAACCAACTTCCCAAATAGAAGGTCTATAATAAACCGACCAGGATGATGGAAGATAGTCGCGGTACAATGAAGAAACGATGATCACAAAACGCTCGAACCACATACCAATGTTCACGACAATACTCATGATGAAAGTGAAGGTTACATTTCTTCTCAGTTTTCTGAACCAGAACAACTGTGGAGAGATCACGTTGCACGTCATCATCAACCAGTAGCTCCATCCGTAAGGACCCGCAATTCTGTATTTGAAGAAGATATCCTGCTCAAATGGAACCATGCTGTACCAGGCCATGAACAATTCAGTGAGGTAAGCACAACCCACAATCGATCCGGTCAACACAATCACCTTGTTCATTGCTTCAATGTGCCCGAGTGTGATGTAGTCCTGCAGATTCATTACTTTTCTCGTGATCAACATCAGTGTTTGCACCATCGCAAATCCAGAGAAGATCGCACCAGCCACGAAATAGGGCGGGAAGATGGTGGTATGCCAACCCGGAACAACAGATGTTGCGAAGTCGAACGATACGATGGTATGCACCGACAATACAAGCGGGGTAGAGAGTCCTGCTAATACAAGTGATAAACTCTCGTGGCGCTGCCAGTGCTTGGTGCTTCCGCTCCAACCAAAGGAAGCGATGCCATACAAATGCTTGCGCAATTTTGTTTTTGCGCGGTCTCTGATGGTAGCCATATCAGGCAACAAACCAGAATACCAGAACAATAAAGAAACAGTGAAATAAGTTGAAATCGCAAACACGTCCCACAACAACGGTGAATTGAAGTTAGGCCACAATGGTCCGCGTGTATTGGGGTAAGGCAACGTAAAGAAAGCCATCCAAACCCTTCCCATGTGGAAGATGGGGAACTGACCCGCACACATTACCGCAAAGATGGTCATCGCTTCAGCAGCTCTGTTTACACCTGTTCTCCAACCCTGACGGAACAGCAACAAGATGGCCGAGATCAAGGTACCAGCGTGACCAATACCAACCCACCATACGAAGTTGGTGATATCCCAACCCCATCCAATGGTTTTGTTGACATTCCACTGTCCGATACCGTAAGTCACCTCGCGGTATACAGAGTAAACACCAAACAACAACAATGCCACCGAAACATAAAAACCAATGTACCACAAACGGGTTGGCTTTACTTCAATGGTATGCACAATGTCGTTTGTAACCTGACCATAGGTTTTGTTACCATTTACCAATGGTTCTCTTAACTGTGATTCGTACTTTGTTTGACTCATGCTGGGTCGTTTATGAGATAATGCTCTCTAATTTTTTAATGTGCCGCTGCTTCCTTTTTCTCTTCCTTGTGTTCACCATGCGCTGCAGGTGCCGCATGCTCTTCTTCTGCTACGCCAACGGAACGATCGGTGTTTCTGATCTTCGCGAGGTAGCTTACACTTGGCAATACGTGCAACTGTTCCAATGAATAGAACAATCTGTTCGTTTGCTCCTCGTTGCGGATTTTGCTCACGGGACTGTTCTTGTCATTCACGTTACCGAATACAATCGCGTTGGTTGGACAAGCCTGCTGGCATGCAGTCTTGATATCCCACTTGCCATCGGCACCGGTTTCAAGCGGTCTGTTTTCTTTTTTCGCTTTGAGTTTTCCTTCCTGCAAACGCTGAACGCAGAAAGAACATTTTTCAATTACACCACGTGATCTTACCGTAACATCCGGATTCAACACCATTCTTGTAAGGTCATCGTTCATCATCATCACTGAGTCATCCAATACCCCGCGCTGATTGTCGCCGAAGCTGTCCGCTCCATAATAATCAGCCCAGTTGAAGCGACGTACTTTATAAGGACAGTTGTTGGCACAATAACGTGTACCAATGCAACGGTTGTATGTCATTTGATTCAAACCTTCACTGCTGTGGTTGGTTGCATTCACCGGACAAACATTCTCACATGGAGCATTGTCGCAATGCTGACAGAGCATCGGCATGAACACCACATTCAAATCATCGAGGTTGTCATTGCCTGAATCATCTCTGTATGTAGCATAATAGCGATCGATTCTCAACCAATGCATTTCATGTGAACGCAATACTTCAGACTTACCAACAACTGCAACGTTGTTTTCTGAAGTACATGCCACCGTACAAGCTCCACAACCGATACAAGAATTGAGGTCAATGCTCATTCCCCATTTCGCACCGGGATATGGATAGTTCGGATACAAGGTTCCTTCTGCACGAAAATCACCTGTCTCTTTTGCGTAATCTTCTACCAACTCATTGCGCACATCTTTTAGGATGGTTGGATTTTTCTTGAAATCACCCAATGCATACTCACGGATCACTTCATCACGACCCTCATATTGATTATGCGTTTGTGTATAGGCAAGCTTGAACGTCTCGTTTGTTTTTTCAACTGCTGCATTGGCAACACTGTACGTAAATGTATTGTTGAAACCAACCCATGAGAATACATTCTTCCCCACGTTGGCAGCAGCCTTTCCTGATTTTTCAGATCTTCCGTAACCCACTGCAATGGCAATTACATCCTTGTGCATGCCAGGTACAACCAGTACAGGAAGCATTATCTCTTTTTGACCTACTGTAATTTTTACAACAGGTTTTTTTACTTCTACTTCATAATTGTCATCCACCTTGATGCCCAATTCTTTTGCCGTTGCAAAAGAAATGACAGCGTAGTTGTCCCATGTTGCCTTCGTGATCGGATCAGGCATTTCCTGCAACCAAGGATTGTTGGCTTCTTTACCGGAACCCAATGCAACTTTTGAATAAAGTACAATTTCCTTTCCGGCATTTTTCCCGGCAGTTACTGTTGATGCAGCACTTGCAAAAGCTGAACCGTTGTATGAACCGGCACTTGCAGCGGCAGGTGTTTCAACAATACCGTCGCGCAATGCTTTGTCCCATGCACCCTGTGAACCAAACTTGCTGCTCCAATATTGCTTGAAGTAATCTCCATAAGAAGTATCATTGCCACTCCACTTCAACAAGGAAGTTTGAAATGCCCTGGTTTTGAACAATGGAGCAATGGTAGGTTGGATGAAACTCAAATAACCTGACTTCATCTCTGCATCACCCCAGCTCTCAAGGAAATGGTGATCAGCAATTTGATATTTGCACAATACACTTGTTTCGTCTTCTCTGTCATTGAAAGAAACAGATACAGCAACTTTCGCCAATCCGCTTTCAAATTTCTTGGCATCAAAATAATCGTATGCAGGGTTCACACCGTGGATGAACAAGGCACCTACAGCACCATCATTCATGTCTTTTACCAACTGCACCATGGCTGCATCATCACCCTGACGCGTATTCAATGTTGTTCCCCAATCGATCGTGTTGCCGTAAGCACCCAATTGGTGGTTGATGGCATTGACAATCAATTGAACGGTTGCATCGTTGCTTCCGCTTACTACCAATGAAGCAGCTCCTGCTGATTTCAATGCATCAGCTGCCAACTTGATTCCTTTCTTCAATCGATCATCGCTCAATGCTGGAGCATTCACTGATCCGCCAATTGCAGCATATAAATTCAATGCAACTGCAGCGGCTTCAGAGGGACGATGAACAAAACGGTCATCTGCGTTTGCACCGGTGAGGCTCAACATACTCTCAAATTGAATATGCTTGCTCATCTCTGGATTTTTCTGATTGATTTTTCTTCCAGCAGCATACTGACGTGCATATTCAACCGGACTCAACCATGTTCCCAAAAAGTCAGCTTCCAAACCAACAATTGTTTTTGCTTTGTCAAACTGATATGAAGGAATCGCTCTCTTGCCAAATGATGATTGGTTTGCATTCAGCAAACCACTTGCAGAAAGCGCATCGTATTGAACGTGACGCGCACCTGGATATTTCGCAATGAAAGATGCAATGACAGCTTTTGTAGTAGGTGATGAAATGGTTTCCGTCAACAACACTACTTGCTTTCCTGCAATTCCATTCAAACCTTCTGCAACCATTTTATCAAATGCATCAAATGTGCTTACCTCTTTGCCATTGGCAAGAGGAAAACGCAAACGTGCTGTATCATACAAACCCAACACAGATGCCTGCACACGTGCAGAGGTTCCGCCATTGGTGATGCTGGAAAGATCATTGCCCTCAATTTTGATGGGTCTTCCATCACGCACTTTGGCAACAACTGGAACAGCATCTCCATCCAATGTATAAGTGGTTGCATAATAATTGGCAACACCCGGAACGATGGTATCTGGTTTGTTTAAATATGGAATGCTCTTCTTGACAGGCATCTCACAGCTGGCAGCAGCAGCGGCAGCAGCCGTGCTGAATCCGAGGTATTTCAGGAAGTCCCTGCGCGGAGAAGTTGCATCCAATAATTCATTGAATTCGTCTTGTACCCTTTCCTGGTAATTTTCACTGCTCTTCAATTCACCAAAACTCTGCCAGTATTTTTTTTGCTTCATAACTATGGTTGGGTTGAACTTAGGGATGAGTTGTTTTGCGTATATATTAATAGTGACACTTCTGACATTCTGTTCCACCAATTTTTTCTACTGTTACACTGTCCAATTTCTTGTTCTTCATGTCCTCATGAAACTTCTCGTAAATGCTGTAGAATTTATTGTCGGTGAACTGAACCTTTGTTTCTCTATGGCAGTTCACACACCATCCCATGCTCAAATCAGAAAACTGATACACTTCATCCATCTTCTGGATTTCACCGTGACAGGTCTGGCACTGCTGCTTTCCTGCATTGACGTGTTGAGCGTGATTGAAGTATACGTGATCAGGAAGATTGTGGATGCGCACCCACTCAATGGCTTTTCCATCACCAGAATATTGTTTGGTGGTTGGATTCCAACCAGCATACTTGTACAACTTTTGAATTTCTGCGGTTCCATCTACTTCGGTTCCATCTTCGCGGTACAACTTCGGACCCTTTGCGTATTCATTGATACCCATGTGACAATTCATACAAACATTCACAGATGGAATGTTGGCATGCTTGCTTTCCTGTGCACCACCATGGCAATACAAACAGTTGATTTGGTTGATGCCGGCGTGAACGTTATGTGAATAGAAGATGGGTTGCTCAGGCTGATAATTCTGTGAACGTCCCAAACCTTGCGCACCTTGGAACAACAAATAACCTCCACCCAGGAACAACATGATCGCAAAAACTGCGATGTATACTTTGTTGCGATAGAATGGAACAGGTTCAGCAGCAGGAGTGCCTTCTGCTTCGTCTGACATTTTTCTGAGGTTGCTGTTGACCTGCAACAAAATCAGTGCGATAACCGCAAGAATGATGGTTAGAATTCCATACAACAAATTAGAATCTGATTCACTTGTTTGTGATTCAGGTGAAGTACCGCCAGCGGCAGGAGCTGCAGCAGCAGCGGCTTTGGCGCCACCTTCATTGATGTATGTCAAGATTGCATCGATGTCCCCGTCTTTCAATTCAGGGAATGCAGTCATCTGAATTTTGTTGTACTCATTGTACACAGCAACAGCACGTGGGTATCCTTTTTTGATAACAGCTGCACTGTTTCTTACCCACTCATATAACATCTTCTTATCGTCCCAACGATCTTCCACTCCCTTCAATGCGGGTCCCACCAACTGCTTGTCAATCGCATGGCAAGAAGCACATTTTTGGTTGAACAAAGCCTTCCCATCCTGTGCATTTGCAGCAAGTGATAAGGTCAAGAAAGTCAATAAAATAGTTGCGGAAAATAAATTTTTGAAAAAGCCTTTTTTCGTATTCATACCCTCAGTGAATTGTGTTGAAATTGTTGGGCACCTATGGTTGGCCGCAAATTTACTGTATGAATTCAACAATATATCAACATTGTTAATTTTTTTTTGATGTCGATCAGGACTGCTATTCAATGCTTTACAACGCTAAACAAATGCAAATTGTCATAAAATTGTATGATCTTCATCATAAAAGATTTAACAGTTCAAATAAAGGCTGAGCAGTCGTTTTTTTTCTTCTCTTTGCACCATGTTTCAAAGCCTGCAAAAGAAATGGAAAGTCACCCCCCAACAGCTGGTGCTGATCCTTTGCACATTCGCCACCACCGGAACCCTCACTGCCTACATATCCAGAAGCATTACCGAGTGGCTTCAGCTCGATCCGGTCAATGACAGGGAATGGAGACTGGTCCTGCGTTTGCTGGTATTGGTCTTTGGCTACCAGTTCATCATCCTGGTCGTATCCTTTTTCTTCGGCCAATTCAAGTTTTTCTGGAATTATGAAAAGAAAATCCTTCGCAGAATGCGCCTCCTGCCTCCTGCGCCGGCCCATATCGCCATTTTTGCGTCCGGGAAGGGGAGCAATGCAGAGAAAATCATACAATACTTTGAAAATCATAAAAATATACATGTAAAACTAATTGTATGCAATAAGCAAGGTGCAGGTGTACTGGAAATCGCCGACAGGCATCAAATCCCGACCCTTCTACTGGACAAACAAGGGTTCTATGAATCCAAAAAATATGTTGAATACATTGAAAATCAACATATTACACATATCGTGCTGGCTGGATTTCTCTGGAAAATACCAGAAAACCTGATTCAAGCCTATCCAGGACGCATTATTAATATACATCCTGCCCTCTTGCCCAAATTTGGGGGGAAAGGGATGTACGGTGAGCGCGTCCACCAATCTGTGATCGATTCGGGTGAAAAAGAAAGCGGCATTACCATCCACCAGGTGGATGAAGAATACGACCACGGAAAAACAATTTTCCAAACTTCCATAGCAGTCGAAGAAAACGATACCCCCGCTTCCCTCGCTGAAAAAATACACGCATTGGAACATCAACATTTCCCGGCACAAATTGAGAAATGGATCCAACATCATTGATTCTTGCTGAAAAAAATCATCATATCATCCCTCCTTATATTTTCTGCCCTATGTTCCACATCACAGATTTGGCTGACAGGCAGGGTATATGACTCCACGAGAATGGTGGCAGTCCCTTCCGTAAAAGTGTCGACCAAAAAAGGGGTGGTTACCTATACCGACTCCATCGGGAGATACGGGTTGAACGTAGATAAAACAGATTCCATCACATTTACTTTTCTCGGCAAATCAACCGTCTACTTCCCAGTCAAAGAAATCAATTACCCGGCTGGATTTGATATCGCCCTGCAAGTGACGGTGCAAGACAGATACAAAACACTGAAAGAAATTGTTGTCATCAAAAAAACATACAAAGAGGACTCACTGGAAAACAGAGAGCGATACAGGAAAGTGTTTGAGTTTGAAAGAGGGGGACTCCAACTTTCAGAAACAGGAACGATGGGAGGAACACCCGGACTGGATCTCACAAGCCTGATCAACTCATTCAGGTTCAAAAGAAACAAATCACTCCGATCGCTTCAAAACAGATTGATTGAAGAAGAACAACAAAAATTTGTCGACAGCAGGTTCACCAAACAACTGGTGAGACAAATCACGGGGCTCACCGGCACCAATCTTGAAAAATTCATGATCGCCTACAGACCATCCTATGAAATGGTGGCATACGCTGAACAATATATATTCTATCAATATATCCTGGATGCATCCAAGTATTTTAAATCCGGCATCCTCCCCAAACCCCTCCTGAAATAAATTCATCCTTTTCATTAACTTCAATACCAATTGAAGTACACAATGAAAAAAATTGCTTTCACTGCTGCTTGCACTTTTCTCTCCATCGTTTCAACTGCACAATCGTATCAAAAGTTGCATAAGGAAGCCATTGTGATCGATACACACAATGATTTCATCAGCACAAGCATCGAAAAAAAATTGAGATTTGATCAATCACTCAAAGGCATGACCCACTCTGATCTCAAAAGAATGAAAGAGGGCGGGATAGATATCCAAATATTTTCCATTTTCTGTGATGAAAATTATGGCAAAGGCACTGCTTTCGCATTTGCAAACAGAGAAATGGATTCGATGTATGCCATCATCCAAAGAAATCCAACCAAAACCATGTTGGTGCAAACACCCGACGACCTTGCAAATGCAGTAAAAGCAGGAAAGCTGGGATGCATGATGGGAGTGGAAGGTGGACATATGATCGAAGACAGACTGGACTACCTCGACAGTTTGTACAGAAGAGGCGCACGATACATGACACTCACATGGAACAACAGCACCGAATGGGCAAGTTCCGCTGCTGATGAAAGAGCAAAAAAGAACTTGGGACATCCATACGGACTCAATGCGTTCGGAGAAAAAATTGTGAAACGCATGAATGAACTGGGAATGATCGTCGATATTTCTCATGTGGGTGAAAAAACATTTTATGATGCGGTACGCATTTCCAAAAAACCGGTGATTGCTTCACACAGTTGCGCATACACACTCTGCCCTGTTCCAAGAAACATGACAGATGACCAAATCAAAGCACTGGGGAAAAATGGGGGAGTGATTCATCTGAATTTCAACTCCGGATTTGTAGACAGCAGCTTCCCGGCAAAAAACCGCGCATTCATTCAACGACACCAGGCAGAGAAAGATTCACTGCTCAAATTGAATCCGAGTGACTTCTTTGCAAACATGCGCATCAATGAAAAATATAAAAACGAGATCGATGATGCACGTCCTTCGCTCTCACAACTGCTCGATCATCTCGACCACATTGTACGATTGATTGGAGTAGATCATGTGGGACTTGGATCTGATTTTGATGGCATCAATTCTACCCCCAGAGAACTGAACGATGTTTCCGACATGCCGCTTATCACAAAAGCATTGATGGAAAGAGGCTACTCAAAAAATGATATCAAAAAAATATTGGGAGGAAACTTCATCAGAGTATTCAAAGAAAATCAACAATGAAAAAAAGTTTGATCATTGCCTTTCTCTTTTGTGCACAACTCCTGTGTGCACAAAGCAAAGAAGATATTGCAAGATGGGAATCAACATCCAAAAGAATCAACATCGTCCGTGATAAATGGGGCATCCCGCATATTTTCGGAAAAACAGATGCCGATTGTGTTTTCGGATTGTTGTTTGCGCAATGTGAGGATGATTTTCAAAGAGTTGAAATGAATTATATCACCATGCTGGGCAGAACCAGCGAGGTGAAAGGCGATAAATATATTTATGATGACCTGCTGGTGAAAATGGTCATCGATTCTGCCTCATCCGTAAAAGATTACAATGAGAGTCCGGAGTGGATGAAAAAACTCCTCAACGCTTTCGCAGATGGCGTAAACTATTATTTATATACCCATCCCAAGGTGAAGCCTGCATTGCTGAAACAATTCAAACCATGGTATCCGTTGACATACACGGATGGAAGTATTTCAGCTATTCAAACAAGCAACCTCACAGCAAAGGATATTCAAAACTTTTACGAAGGCAAAACTTCGGATCTGACCCATATCAAACAAAAAGACCATGAGCAACTGATTGGTTCAAATGGGTTTGCCATTGCACCCTCCAAAAGCATTTCGGGAAATGCCATGCTCTACATCAACCCGCATGTAACGTTTTATTTTAGACCTGAAGTACATATGATGAGTGAAGAGGGACTCAATACCTATGGTGCAGTAACATGGGGACAGTTTTTTGTTTACCAGGGATTCAATGAACACTGTGGATGGATGCACACTTCCAGTGAGGCAGATGTGGCTGATCTATATGAAGAAACCATCATTAAAAAAGACGATGGCTATTATTACAAACATGACAATGCACTGAAACCCGTAAAGGTTCAACCTGTTGAAATCTCATATAAATCCGGAACGGGTTTTGAAAAAATGAAATTTGATGTATTCTCCACCCATCATGGTCCTGTGATGGCAAAAGAAAATGAAAAATGGATTTCCATGCAATCCAACAACAGATCATTGAATGGATTGATTCAATCATGGAGCAGAACCAAAGCAAAAACCTTTGCTGAATTCAAATCCACCATGGATCTAAGAGAAAACGTATCCAACAATACTGTCTATGCAGACGATCAAGGAAACATTGCTTATTGGCACGGAAATTTCATGCCGAAAAGAGATATCCGTTTTGATTGGGATGATAAAGTGGATGGATCTACTTCTGCAACCGACTGGAAAGGTTTGCATACAGTGAACGAAACCGTTCATTTGTACAACCCAGCCAACGGATGGCTTCAAAATTGCAACTCTACTCCATTTACCGCTGCGGGTCCGGGTGTACTTTCCAAAAATAAATACCCAACCTACATGGCACCCGACAGAGAAAACTTTCGCGGAATCAATGCTGTCAAGTTGTTGGGCAACAGTGGGAAATTGGATATGAATGGACTCATACGGGTTGGGTACGATACCTATTTATCTGCATTTGATATTTTACTGCCTCCACTATTTGCTTCCACCAGAACACAAATTGCCGACAATATCAAGCCGGATATCATGAAAGCGATTCAATTATTGAATCAGTGGGACAGAAGATCTTCCTCTAATTCTGTAGCAACAACGATTGCCATTTTATGGGCAGAAAGAGTATTGCCTTTTTTAATGAGAGATAGAAAAGGTGACATTGATCTCACCATTGAATTGTCAAGACTGCTGAAAGAGATGCCAGACAATGAGAAAATTAATTTTCTGTATGAGGTATTGAAAAAATTAAAATCTGACTTTGGAACATGGGAAGTGAAATGGGGCGACCTCAATCGCTTTCAGAGAATTGAAAACAAATTGAGTCCCAGGTATGACGATGCACAACCCAGCATCCCCTCTCCATTTGCCTCATCCATGTGGGGCAGTCTTCCTTCCTTCAACAGCAGGGCATTGGATAATACCAAGAAGAGATACGGGTATGGCGGAAATAGCTTTGTTTGTGCAGTTGAATTCGGAAAAAGAATAAAAGCCAGATCGCTCTTGGCAGGAGGAGAGAGCGGTGACCCTGCATCCAAACATTTCAAGGACCAGGCTGAAATGTATTGCACGGGTCAATTCAAAGATGTTCTTTTTTATAAAGAAGACATCATGAAAAATATGGAAGAAAATTACAACCCAGGCAAAAGAAAATAACAAATACATCCCCATGAAAAAATTATTCAGTGCGCTGTTCGTCTTCATGTCCCTGACAGGACTTTCCCAGGAAATTGGTTTACAACTTTATTCCATCAGAAATGAAGTCAAACAAGATTTGAAAGGAACCCTTCAAAAAATTCGGTCAATGGGAATCAAGGAGTTGGAAGGTGGTGAAACATATGGAATGGGTGTGGATGTATTTACCTCCATGATCCATGAGATGGGATTTAAAATGATTGGCATTGGAGTAGATTACGATGCATTGACCAAAGATCTAGGTCCGGTCATTGAACAGGCAAAAAAGATGGGTGCAACATATGTCATCTGTTTTTGGATTGGCCACAACGGAGATGAATTTGGAATGGTCGATGTCGAGGAAGCAGCAAAAAGATTCAACAACGCAGGTAAAATATTCAAAGCAGCGGGACTCGAATTTTGTTATCACATACATGGATATGAGTTTCGTCCCTCTAACAACGGCACCCTGTTTGATGACCTGATGGCAAAAACAGATCCAGCGTTTGTGGGGATTGAACTGGACGTGTATTGGGCCAAGCAGGGATGTGCAGATCCTGTTGCACTGATCAACAAATACCCCTCCCGCATCAAAATGCTTCATTTGAAAGACCGTGAGATTGGAATGAAGTGTGACAACAAAGGTCATGCTGATGAAGAAACCAATGTGGTATTGGGAAATGGAGACGTGAACATACCCGCTATTATGCAAGCAGCCAAAAAAGCAGGTGTAAAGCATTATTTCATTGAAGATGAATCTTCAAGAGTTATGAAACAACTCCCATTGAGCATTGCCAATCTGAAGAAATTGAACTAAACAACAATCAATTCATAAAAATCTTCCGGAATGAGATATTGCTCAGCCAATTGTTTCAATTCATGCGGCTGAATGGATTTGATGACATCCACATAATAATTAAAATGTGATGCATTCATTCCATGTAAAATCAAATTCTTCCAGCGCCCGATGATATGAAATGGTCCATCTAGGTCTCCGAGGAGGGTCCCGATCAGATAATTTTTCACCAACAGCAATTCTTCTTTGCCTACCTCATGCATGCGCAGCTGATCCATTTCATGGTATACTTCTTTTACTGTTGCTTCACATACATCTCTTCCGGCCTCTGTACTGATTAAAATCGCACTGGCATGAATATGGTTCATCAAATAACTGTAGATGCCATAGGTATATCCCTTGTCCTCTCTTATGTTGGTCATGAGCCGGGAACCAAAAAATCCGCCGAACAGTACATTCAATACCTGCAACTTTGGAAATACCGGATCGGTTGGAAGTGGGCAGGCACGGGCAATGCGAATGGCACCCTGAACTCCTTCGGCATCATTTAAAATATTCCACTTCTTTTGAGAAGCAGGAAGAATGGCATGTGTGGGGGCTTTAACTTCAGTCTTATTGAATGGAAGTTGTCCGAAATATTTATTCAACAGTTCCTGAAAATTAGATGGAAGAATCCCCGCGGAAAAAATAGTGCAGTGGCCGTTTTTATAAAAAGCATTGTAATAGGCAAGCAGCTCTTCTCTTTGCAACGCATCATAATCTACCATCTCACTGTAAACACCGTATGGGTGTCGATCTCCGAAGAGCAATGCATCTATTTTTCTACCTGCGATGAAATCACACTTTTTGAGATTGACAGCCAACCGCTGTTTCATGTTTTGTTTATAAATCAACAACTCCTCTTCCGGAAGAATGGCATCTATAAAAATTTCCTGCACAAGTGGAAGAATGTGTTCAAGCTGCTTCGATAAACAATGCAGTGAAACAACAGCGGTTTCATTGTAACAGCTTCTGTTGAGGTATGCACCATAGAAATCAACAAACTCATTGATCTCGTAAGCGGACTTGCTGGTGGTTCCATTTTTCATTAAAAAATTGGCAGCCGAAGCAACCAGCTTTTTTTCTTCGAACCAGTTTCCGGCTTTGAAAACCCATTCTATCTGCACAACCTCTTCGGTTCCGGCCTGCACACCGTAAACATCTACGCCATTGTCGAGCTTGAATACAGCAGGATTTTTCAAAGAGATGCTGTACTCAACCGCGTCTTTGATATGCGGGGCTAAAGATCGATTCAACATGGTTGTCATTTTTTAATTGGCCAAATAGCAAATCGTATTGCTGTTGGTATCTTTCAGCACATCTTTTGCAATTCGCTGCAAATCTCCTGTGGTTACATCCTGGTATCGTTTGAATTCCTCATTCATCAAATGACCATCGCCGAGCAATTCATAAAAAGCAAGACTGCCTGCTCGATTCATCACACTCATGTCTTCAAAAGCCATCACGCTCTCGGTTTTGTTTTTCACTTTCTGCAGCTCCCTTTCATCAATCAATTGAGTTCTCACTTTATCCAGCTCTGATTCAATGGCTTCTTCGGCCTGTTTGATTTCAATACCTTTCACCAGTTGTCCCTCGATGGTAAACAATCCTTTGTCCAGACTTCCAAAATGATAACAATTGATCTGCGCAAACAATTGCCTTTCCTTCACAAGTGCCTGATACAAACGGGAAGAAGCTCCCCCGCCTAAAATATCCGTCAACAAATCAGTAGCATAATAATCATGCTCCAACCGAGATGCCATGTGCCAGGTCTTGTAGATGGCATCCATGGGGACATTTCGTTTCACGGTCATTCTTCTCTCCTCATGCTGTGTTGGCTCTTGAGCTACTTGTCGATTGTACTTGACTCCAGCTGGAATTTCACCAAACCATTTCTCAGCCAATTTTTTTACATGTGCAGTATCCACATTGCCAGCCACAACCAAGATGGCATTGGCAGGAGTATAATGTTTGAAAAAGAATTGCTTAACGTCATCCAATTGTGCAGTCTCAATGTGAGCAAGCTCTTTTCCAATTGTCATCCATTTGTATGGATGGACCTTGTACGCCAAGTCACGCATCATATGCCAGACATCGCCATATGGCTTGTTGATGTAATGCTCTTTGAATTCCTCACATACCACTTTGCGCTGCACATCCAAGCTTTTCTTGCTGAATGCCAAACTCAACATGCGGTCGCTTTCCAGCCAAAAGGCTGTCTCCAAATTTTCTGCAGGAAGCTGACAATAATAATTGGTGAGGTCGTTGGTGGTATAGGCATTGTTTTCACCGCCTGCCAATTGGAGTGGTTCATCGTAATCAGGAATGTTGACAGAGCCGCCAAACATCAAATGCTCAAACAAGTGTGCAAATCCGGTTTTGGATTCATCTTCATCACGTGCACCCACATCATACAAGACATTGACAACCGCCATGGGGGTGCTTCGGTCTTGATGGACCAATACCTTTAACCCATTGTTCAAAACAAACCGATCGAATTGTATCATCCCGCGAAATTAGTTATAATATGCTGACCGGTTTCAGATTTAATGTGATGATATCTCCATCACGCATAATGAGAAAAGTCAGTTTCTCTCTCACAGATTGAAGTTTTACCCTGTATGACTGAATGCTTTTGGAAAAATCATTGTTGATGGCGAGCACATAATCATTTTTTTTGAAACCGGCTTTTTCTGCAGGTGATCCGGGAGCAACTTCATCTATCAAAATTTCACCATCCACATAATACATGGCCAATCCGGTATAGGCATAATCAAAAAAATCTTTGAACTGACTATTGGGAACAATATGCAATTCCTGTTTTACATAATTGAAAGTTGTATTGAATCTTCTCAGCAAATCATTCCCCAATAATCCTCCCAACAAAGGATAATTGGTAACGTTGTAAGGGTCCTCAAAGACGTGGGTAGGAACTTTCCTGAATTTATATGGACCCACCTTCACCCATTTAACTGTGGTATATCGCATGACCATCTTTCCACCCAGCCCCTCTGCCTGTGTGATCACAGGCGGCTTTCGTTTTCTGTGTAATACAGCACTGTCGCGCGCAAAACTTTCTGAAATCAAAAAATTCAACCCGGCACCCGTATCAAAATAAAATCTGCTCATCATTTCTCTGCTGTCCTTGAAAGATGTTTGTTGAATGGGGATGGCTGTAAAAATAGGATATAGCCTCCACGTGGGTATTTGTATTCGCCTGTTGTATTTACAGTGATGATGGTGTTGTCGTAATTGATGTGCACGATGTATCGAATGAAAAACGAATAACCAATGATGCCGTCGATTTTGATACCATATACATTGGTCAGAATTTCATAATCATTGACATGAAAATTCAAACGGTCGACGGTGAGTCCCGGAAAATAAAGTGTTGCATCATTTAAAAAAGAAACTTTTTTTACCCCACCAATCCCCTTGATCTTTTTTTCGGATGGGGCAACCGGAATCTTGTACTTCTCAACCGTCATTGAATCGAGTGAAATTCCACCACTCCCCGTATCCAAAATAAATTGCAGGCTGTCAGGATAATTATTCAATTTGGCCTTGACAATGATGACACCGCCTGAAAGCAATTGAAAAGGAAAACTGGTCAATTTTTTGGATGGAGGGTCAATGAATTGTTCCTGGGCTGCAAGCATGCTTGTGCCAAAAAAAACCATTGCCGTATATATACACTTCAACAAAATCCTCATTCCATGCTTATTTGTTAGTCAACACTTAAATTACAACAATCATCCCTTGATTGTTTGGGGTATGCACTAACTTTGCAAAACGCTTAACACAATACAATGGGTGAATTGAAGGATTTGTACCAAAAAGCACTTGGCTTTGAATTTCTGACTGCAGAAGAGGGGTTGTTTTTATTCAAGGAGGCTCCACTGACAGAACTGATGCATGTAGCAGATCAGATGCGCATCCAACAGGTACCCCATGGCAAAGTGACTTGGCAGATTGACCGAAACGTAAACACCACCAATGTTTGTATCGCAAATTGCAAGTTTTGCAATTTCTACAGAATTCCCGGTCACCCTGAGGCATACATCACGGACATGGATACCTACCGCAAAAAAATCCGTGAAACACTCAAATGGGGAGGCGACCAGCTCTTGCTGCAAGGTGGACACCATCCCGAACTGGGACTTAAATATTATGTAGACACTTTTCGTGCCATCAAGGCTGAGTTCCCTGACATACGTTTGCACGCATTGGGTCCCCCGGAAGTAGCCCATATCACCAAACTCGAAAAATCAACCCATACCGAAGTACTCAAAGCACTGAAAGAAGCCGGTATGGATTCATTGCCCGGTGCAGGTGCAGAGATCCTGGTAGATCGTGTAAGAAGATTGGTGAGCAATGGAAAATGTGGTGCACAGGAATGGCTGGATGTGATGGCAGCCGCACATCAATTGAATATCACTACTTCTGCAACCATGATGTTCGGACATGTGGAGACATTGGAAGAACGATTTGAGCACCTCATCAAAATCAGAGAAGTACAATCACGCAAACCCGATCATGCAAAAGGATTTTTGGCATTCATACCTTGGACTTTCCAAGATGTGGATACCCTGCTGGCAAAGATCAGGGGCGTACAAAACATGACAACTCCTGAAGAATATATCCGCATGATTTCCATCAGCCGAATCATGTTGCCGAATGTTAAAAATATTCAGGCATCGTGGTTGACAGTTGGTAAAAAAATTGCACAAATCTGTTTGCATGCAGGTGCGAATGATTTTGGTAGCATCATGTTGGAAGAGAATGTAGTGAGTGCGGCCGGTGCTCCTCACAGGTTCACTTACAAGACCATACAGGAAGCAATCAAAGAAGGCGGATTCGAACCGCAATTGAGAAACCAGGAATATGATTGGAGAACCTTGCCTGAAAGCATTGAAGAGCAAGTCATCAATTACTAATACACAGGTCAATGGAATGTACGCGCATCTATTCCATTCATGATCATGCCATCACCTTTGAATTCGCAGCAATCATCAGCGAATCGATCAATAAGCATGTGATTGCATTGAAAGCTTATACCGATGCACATCCATTCAAGGGCTTCATCGAATCAGTTCCTGCATACAGCAGTCTTACTGTTTACTTTGACGATGGTACAAGCAAGGAAGAAGTCATTCAAACCATCAACACATACAACCATCAACTGTCAACCGTCAACCATGAACCGTCAACAGATTGCATAACCATTCCCGTCTGTTACGAACTGGGAGAAGACCTGGCATCGGTTGCAGCTGCATTGAAACTTGATCAAGAAAAAATCATATCGATGCACTGCAGTCAGACATACAGGGTATATATGATTGGATTCACACCGGGTTTCCCTTACATGGGATCCGTTCCGGAAGTCCTTGAGATGCCGAGAAAAAAAATCCCATCGCTGAACATTGAAGCAGGCAGTGTTGCCATTGCTGGAAAACAAACCGGTATTTATCCAAAGAACTCCCCGGGTGGATGGCATGTCATTGGTAAAACACCTATTAAGATGTACGATAAAAAAAGAGAGCCTGCATGTTTTCTAAAAGCAGGTGATCTTGTCAAATTCAAACCGATTTCAAAAGAAGCCTTCGATCAATACCAATGAGCATCACCATCATCAAACCAGGCATCAGCAGTTCACTTCAACACTTTGGACATTGGGGGGAGCAGGCATTTGGTGTAAGCGTAGGTGGTGCAATGGATGATTTTTCCGCAAGCATTGCCAATATCATTTGCAGCAACGAAGCAACCGCTCCTGTCATTGAAATGACCTTGCACGGAACAGAAATACTTTTCAACAAAGCAGCTTGCATTTCCATCACAGGCTCAGGTGCCATTGCAACCATCAATGATACAGAAGTACCATATTATAAATTATTGCAGATCCCTGCATATGCAATTTTAAAAATGAAACCAAGTGCCAAGGGATGCAGGTCCTATTTGGCTATCGCCGGAGGATACAAGGATCATGCATGCGGCACACCTTTTACAACTGGCGATGTGATTGATGTTGAAGAGCGCCCAAACAGTTTCAAAGGAATCCATCACGCAGAAAATAAAATTGTAATCTCACATTGGAAAATTCAGTTGGATGAAGATGAACTGCTTGAGAAATCGATTGATTGTATCGAGGGACCGGAATTTGATTGGTTTGAAACCAAAGCACAATCAGCATTCTTTTCAAACAGATTCACGCTCTCCAATCAATCAAACAGAATGGGATATCGATTGAATGAAAAAATTGCTGGACCAAAAGAACAAAAAGAATTGATTTCAACAGCAGTAACCAGAGGGATTGTTCAAGTTACCCATGATGGGACTCCCATTGTATTGATGGCTGATGCTCAAACAACAGGCGGATATCCAAGAATTGCACGCATTGCCCCGGCCGATATTGCCAAACTTGCACAATGTAGACCGGGAGATGCCATTTGCTTCAATAAAATAACAGAGGAAGCCTCACTGCTGAAAACAAGTCAGCAGTTGAATGCGTTAAAAAAAATCAGATCATCCATTCAGATGATCCAATGATCATACCCTGGTCAGCTTGATCGGAGGTGTTTGGTTGGCATTCCACTGACATACGTACAAATTCTCGTCATCATCCACACAAACGTCATGTCCGTGCATGAATACACGGGAAGCATCCTGCAGCGTAGGTTGCAATACTCCATTTTGATATACAGGAGCATTTCCACCCGGACTCGATACTACTTTATTTGTTGAATCAAGGATGGTTAAAAATCCGGTATTGGCATTGCGTTTGCCTTCTTTGTCTTTCGACCAGCAAACTCCTGCATATAATTTATCACCATGAATAACCGGACGACATACATACATTCCGGGAAGATCAATTTTTCGAAGATACTTTCCATCCAATGTGAAAATTTTGAAGCAGCATTCCTCTCTTGAGGTACAGATCAAAACAGGATTGTTCTTATCGCGGGTATCCACTACAACGCCATGTGCATTTTTCAGGTTGTGATCAGGATTTTCATTGTTGTGACCACCAAATTTTCTGATAAATCTTCCACGGCTGTCAAACTGCAATATATAATCTGAACCGTATCCATCGGCAACATAAATATCGCCGTTCGGTGCGACAGCTGTCTCGGTAGGAAAATAGCGGTCCTCATCTTTGTAGACACCTATGGTATGCGGCTGAGCGAGAGAAAAAACAATCCTGCCTTTCAGATCGGTCTTGACAACATTTCCATGTTGTGATTTCCCCTTTCCTGCAGCATCGCTGTAAAAGCCATTGTCTACAATCAATAAAAAATCTTCATCGTTTTCTTTGCTGATGGTCAGTCCATGTCCTGCAGGAAATGCATGTCCCCATGCATCCAATAATTTACCCGATTTATCAAATACCAGGATATTGTTGTGTACATCGTCTCCTACCATGAACAAACGTCCCTTGCTGTCCTGGACCATTTCATGGCAATTGATCAAAGGATTGACCGAAGAATTGATTTTCGCCCATGCTTTATCAACCTTGTACCGTATTCCATTGTGTCCGATGATAAGCTCTTCCTGAGTATCCTTGTGCATGATGTTGAATGCAAAAGATTTACTGGCCATCAATCCTGCTGAAGCAAGCGCAGCAGATTGAATGAATGTTCTTCTATTTTTCATACGTTGAATATAAAATATTTTGAGCGGATTATCAATACATTTGGGTATGAAGATCGATTTGAACTGCGACATGGGAGAAGGAATGAACAACGATGCGCAGATCATGCCTTATATCAGTTCTGCCAACATCGCATGTGGGGCACATGCAGGTGATGCATCGATCATGCAGCAAACCATTCGTATTGCACAACAACACAATGTTGCAATTGGAGCACATCCATCTTATCCCGACCGTGAACATTTTGGCAGGATAGAATTGCAACTGACAGTTGAAGAGCTGTACAATGAAGTATGCCAGCAAATTCAATTGATTCAAAAAATAGCAAGAGAAGAAGGAGCCTCATTGCATCATGTAAAACCGCATGGAGCCCTGTACAATACAGCAGCTAAAAAAACAGAAGTTGCTGAAGCAATTGCAAAAGCCATTCATGATGTGGATGCTTCTTTAAAAGTATACGGACTTCCCAACAGCGTTTTTGAAACTGTTTGCAAAGCGATGGGGTTGGAATTTGTCGGAGAGGGATTTGCAGACCGAACCTATAACAATGAAGGACATCTTACACCAAGAAGCATGCCCCATGCATTGATCACAGACAGCGCAGTCGCCATTGAACAAGCGATGAATATGGTTCAAAGAGGAATGGTGCAAACTGTTGAAGGGAGCCTGATACCCATGCAAGTGAAAACAATCTGCCTGCATGGAGATGGAGCACATGCCATTGAATTTGCAAAAGCACTGCACGATGCTTTTCATTTACAACACATTGCCATCACCCATTAATTGAAGCCATTGAAGAACAAGATATTTTCATCACCGCTGATAGCTGCTGCCTTTTTGATGGCAACATCTGCGATTGGTCCGGGGTTTCTCACACAAACCGCCGTATTCACCAACAAGCTGATGGCCAGTTTTGGATTTGTGATTCTCATTTCAATATTGCTGGACATTGGAGCACAATTGAATATTTGGCGCATACTGTGTGCAAGTGGAAAGCGGGCACAGGATGTTGCCAATGAAGTCATTCCGGGGGCAGGGTATGTTTTGACGGTGCTGGTTGCAACAGGTGGACTGGCATTCAATTGCGGCAATCTTGCTGGGGCGGGACTGGGACTGAATGTGCTGACGGGATGGGATGTACAATGGGGTGCCGGGATCAGTGCCGTGATAGCCATCTTGCTTTTTGTCAACAAAGAATCATTGAAATGGATGGATGCATTCGCCAAAATTTTGGGAATCGTCATGATACTGTTGACGGTATACGTAGTCTTTGCATCTGATCCTCCCATGATACAGGCATTGCAAGAAAGCATTGTGCCAAAGCAAATCGATGTGATGGCCATCATTACATTGGTAGGCGGCACAGTAGGTGGTTACATCAGTTTTGCAGGTGCGCATCGGTTGATTGATGCTGGAAAAACCGGAACCGCCCATATAAAGTCAGTAAGCAAATCTGCTGTCTCTGCCATTTTATTGGCATCCACCATGCGGGTATTGCTTTTTCTTGCTGCACTGGGGGTTGTATCAAAAGGAATAACATTGAACGCCGGGAATCCTGCTGCCGATGTATTTCAACAAGCCGCAGGCATTGTGGGATATAAAATTTTCGGAATTGTCATGTGGAGCGCTGCCATCACTTCTGTAGTGGGATCTGCTTATACTTCCATTACATTTTTGAAATCAATGCATCCATTGATTGTAAAAAAAGAGCCATTGGTACTCACATTGTTTGTGCTGATTTCTTTGGTTGTATTCATGGTCATCGGACAACCTGTAAAAATTCTTGTTACCGTCGGGGCACTGAACGGGTTGATTCTACCCATTGCATTGCTGCTGATCATTGCCGCCTCTTATCAAAAAAGTATTGTAGGTGAATACCAACATCCCTTGTGGCTCAAATTATTTGGTTGGATGGTGATGATGGCAACACTCTTCTTGAGTGTGAGATCGTTCATGTAATATTTAGCTGAACAGGTATTCAACATCTTCTTTCGTGAGACTCTTGACAAATCCACTGTCATCCGTAACCAGGTCCCTGGCAAGACTTCTCTTTTTCTCCTGCAGTTGTATGATTTTATCCTCAATGGTATCCTTGCAAATCATGCGATAGGCAAAAATATTTTTGGTCTGGCCAATGCGATGTGTTCTGTCAATCGCCTGTTGTTCCACTGCCGGATTCCACCACGGATCTACAATATATACATAATCAGCTGCAGTAAGATTAAGACCCACACCACCCGCTTTGAGTGAAATCAGAAATACCCTTACCTCATCGTTGTTTTGAAAACTCTGTATGGCACGCTCTCTTTCTGTTGCAGTAGTGCTTCCATCAAAATATTCAAACTTCACACCCAGCTCAACAAGCTTCTCTTTGATCAACGCAAGCATGCCTAGAAACTGGGAAAATATCAATGCTTTGTGATGACCGATGTTTTCAGTGATTTCACGTCCAATTTCATCAAGCTTTACAGATACGTTGGGCATTTTCTCCTCCTCATTCATGATGGCAGGAGAGTCGCATATCTGACGAAGCTTCATCAGTCCCTGCAAAATGGTCAGTTGTGATTTGTCAATGCCCTGCTCGCTGATGACACCCATGATTTTATCGCGGTAATCATTTCGGTATGCATCATAAATGGTTCTTTGCTCTTCCTCCATTTCACAGAAAAGAATGGTTTCTGTTTTTGCGGGTAGATCTTTTGCAACCTGTTCTTTGGTTCTGCGCAAGATGAATGGGAACAATAATTTACGGAGATGATCCTTGTGATCCTTTTCGCCAAACTTATCAATGGGTGTTGCAAATTCGTTTCTGAAATACTCTACTGAGCCCAGCATACCGGGATTCAAAAAATTCATTTGCGCATAAATATCGAAGGTATTGTTTTGCAATGGTGTACCGCTCATGCACAGCTTGTGCTTTGCATTCAAGAGCGTTGCGGCCTTGGTAACCTTGCTTTGTGGATTCTTGATGGCCTGCGATTCATCCAGCACAACATAGTCAAATTCAACTTCAACCATGAATTTGATATCACTTCTCAAAGTTCCGTATGTAGTAATGATGATATCATAATCTTCAAAGCGTTTGTTGTTTCTGATGCGCTCACCGCCATGATGTATGACATATGTAAGATTGGGAGTGAATTTTTTGATTTCATTTTCCCAATTGAACATGAGGGAAGTGGGACAAACAACCAAAGAGGTCATTTTCCCGTTTTTTTCTTTGTACAACTGTATGAATGAAAGTGCCTGAACAGTTTTACCCAAACCCATGTCATCAGCCAATATGCCGCCCCATCCAACTTCATTCAAATAATTCAGCCAATGATAGCCCGCTACCTGGTAGGGTCTCAGTACATGGGACAAAGCTTTGGGGGGATCTACTTCGTTGATGCGGTTGAATGATCTGAGGCGATCATACTTTTCTTCCAATTTGATCATCACCTCTTCTTCATCGATCCCATTGTAGAGCTCATCAATGATGCTCAAATGATACTTGGAGAGTCTGAGTTGATCCTGCTTGCCTTCACCAACCTTGAAAAGCAATGCATATTTTTTTAACCATTCTTCTGGAAGGATTCCCAAGCTGCCGTCTTTCAATTGAACAAACTGTTGCTTGTTCTGCAATGCTTTCTTGATATCTTCAACTGTAACTTTTTGTCCGCCGAACACAATATCCACCTTGGCGTCGAACCAATCAATTCCATTGGATATGTAAATCCTTGTCTCAGGTTTTGCAGTATTGAACCTGAAATTTTTCAAAATCTCAAATCCAATAATGGGGATATTGGCATCTTTCATGGCATCCACAAACAGGAAAAACCAGTTGTTCTTCAATACCTCTGATCCCTTTAAGATGAGATTAAAACTGTTTTCTGCTCTGACAAAATTTGAATGAAGAGAAGTGATGCGTTTGATAAATGCAGCTTCCGTTTCAGGATTTCGCTTGATCAATTTGATTTTCCCCTGATCAGATATATAGACGGTATCCTTGTCACTGTATTTTATTTCATACCCATGATAATCAAATACCGGTGTAAAGATCAGGTAATCATTTTTTTCCTGCAGCATCAACTTCAAATCAGGCTCCCCTTCGTAGACATCAGACATGATGGACTTGTCAAAATCTACCTTGTATTTTCTTGCAAAGGGCAGCACTTCATCTTTGAGAAAATCAGGCCAGTCAGTCAAAGAAATAGTTCTGCTTTTCTCTGAAGTAAAATGTCCAATTGCCTCCACATCTTCCAATGAACTCCAACAAAACAATTGGTTGTTGAAGATGGGAAGTAAAGTCGAAGTCCATTCATTCAATGATAAATCTGTATCCCACTCTTCCACAACGATCACCGGTGTTATTTCAACCTGTTTTTTTTGCATCTCTACCCTCAATCCTGGTTTCATCCTGCCTTCTCCAATTCCAAGCTGAACGAGATGAGAGGTGGTAAACATTTTACCAGCAGGTAATTTCAGAAAGGCTGTCCTGCCCTCATTCTCCGTAAATAGTTTGACAATCTTGGGATAGAGGTATTCATCGATCAAAGCTGTTGTTTCAGCAGGCAACCCTTCTTCTTCAGAATAAATAATGTTCTCCCACATTCCAGAAAAAGGGGAATTTCTGCTGACGTATTTGTCAATTTCACTCCTTTGCAGTTTTCTCACTGCATTCAGCATTGCAACATCTTCTTCACCAAGTTCTGTAAGGGCAACATGTTTGGAAAGATCAATCTGTTCGACCTTGCTCACAAATTTCAGCGTTGAAGTATCGAATTCACCCATCACCAATTCAACAGCAAAGTATGGATAACGGTCTGGAACTTCCTTGAACACAATACCAAGTCGCCTGGAAGATTCAACGCCTGTCTCTTCTTTTCTTTCTTCCTCCAATACAATCACCTCTCTCTTTGGAACAGGTTTCTTCTCTTCCACCACTGCATTTACGCGCTTGATGGTATCATCCAATACGCGTAAGAATGGTTTGCCGTCTTTATACGTAAACTCAAATTTCTGCTCCCAATCCGCATCGTTCATGCTGTATCCATAAATACCCAACAGCTTGTTCTTCTCTTTGTCCCAGTTTCTGATGGAATCAAAATACTGCGATCCATATGCATTGAGCAGTTGAAGAAATACAATTGCCTTGTGCATGCAAATGGGATGTGTATCTTCTTTGCATTTGCAGGAAGTATCAAAATTTCTTTCTTCGTTGCGCTGTATGACAACAGGAAAAGACTCCCCATTTAGATCTACCCTTGCTTCAACCCTTTCCTCTTTGGCCTGTAAAATATTTGCCTTGTTGGTCCTTAAAAATATTTCTGCTTTTTCACACACTTCCGCAGTTGCGAGCATCCTGATGGTCTTGAGTTCAATTTGTTTCATCTTGACGATCGTATGCTTCTGATCGTACTTTATTGAATTGTCACCGATGATATTTTTATCAATCAGATCCTGCAACTGCAACAGGGATGCGGCTTCATGCCGACATATGTCGCCCAAATTATAGGGGCAAGTGCATCTCAGAGAAAGCGCTCTTGGGTCCTTGTATTTTTGAATATGCACTTTATAAAAAGTGCTGTAATTGTCATCTTTCACGCGAAACGTTACAGATCCCAATAAATCATCTGTTTCCACGAACTCCACAAATCCAATGGCATGGATTTTTTTTCCGCGACGAATGACTTCGTCAGTTCCGTTGTTGTAAACAAATTTTAATAGATGCGAAAGAGACATGATCGAAACAGGTTAATCTGCGAAAGTAAACGAAAACATCTCGCATGACATAAAAGATTTGATTAAAATAATCAACCTGTTATCCTATCAATAAATAGAAGAAAATCCCTTATCTTCAAAGATTTGTTTTGTCAGTGAGAGTCACGCGTAACCTTGCTACCGGAACATCCTTTCAGAAAATCCATATCAGCTCCCAAATGTGCCTGCTCAACATGTTGTTGATACAATTGCACATACCCCCTTGTAGCTTCTGCATGTGTAGGCTTCCATGCTGCCTTGCGTTTTTCCAATTCTTCATCATCTACCAACAACTGCAGTGTCCGGTCGTAAACATCCAATGCAATCATATCTCCGGTTTTGACCAGGGCCAAAGTTCCGCCCTTGGCTGCTTCCGGTGATACATGGAGTACCACTGTACCGAACCCGGTACCGCTCATTCTGCCGTCGGAGATTCTCACCATGTCTTTGATTCCTTTCTCCAGTAACTTTTTAGGAATGCCCATGTTGCCCACTTCCGGCATGCCGGGATAACCAACTGGACCCACATTTTTAAGAACCATCACCGATGTTTCATCGATTTCAAGAGCGGGATCATCTACACGCGCGTGGTAGTCCTCAATGTTTTCAAAAACAACTGCGCGGCCTGTATGCCGCATCAGATGCGGACTTGCAGCGCTGGGTTTGATGACGGCACCGTTTTCACACAAATTTCCGTTGAGCACAGCCAAGCCCGTTTCTTTTTTAAATGGATGACTGAGATCTCTGATAACTTGATCATTGTATGAAATGGCATCTTTATAATTCTCTTTCAATGATTTTCCATTTGCTGTTATACAATCAGCATGCAGACGTTCATGCATGGCTTTCATGACAACCGGCAATCCACCTGCATAATAGAAATCTTCCATGAAATATTCGCCAGATGGCTGAAGATTCGCAAGCAGTGGAATGTCTGCAGAGTTTATATGAAAATCTTCTAAACCAAGATCAATGCCAATTCTTCTTGCGATGGCTGTAAGGTGAATAACGAAATTGGTAGAACCGCCAATTGCTGCATTGATGCGAATGGCATTTTCAAAAGCTTCTTTTGTTAAAATATCTGAAAGCTTCAAATCTTCCTTCACCATCTCCACGATTCTGCTTCCTGAATATTGTGCCAAAACTTTTCTTCTGCTGTCAGCTGCTGGTATGGCTGCGTTGGATGGAAGGGTAAGTCCAAGTGATTCCACCATGCATGCCATGGTGGATGCTGTGCCCATGACGGCACAATGCCCGCGGCTTCTGCACATGCATGCCTCCGCAACGGTGAGTTCTTCTTGCGACATATCACCGCTTCTCACTGCATCTGCAAATCGCCAGATATCTGAGGTGCCAATATTTTTTCCTTCATACCTGCCTGTCAACATGGGTCCCCCTGAAACAACAATCGTGGGAATGTTTACACTGCAGGCTCCCATCACAAGTGATGGAGTTGTTTTATCACAGCCGCACAACAAGACTACACCATCCATTGGATTGGCGCGGATCGATTCTTCCACATCCATGCTTGCCAGGTTTCTGTAGAGCATGGCAGTTGGTTTGATCAGTGTTTCTCCCAACGACATCACCGGAAATTCAAGCGGGAAGCCTCCTGCAGCGATCACTCCTCTTTTTACCGATTCAGCGAGTTCACGAAAATGGGCATTGCATGGCGTGAGTTCACTCCAGGTATTGCAAATACCAATCACGGGTTTGCCGCGAAATTCTTCGTCAGGAATCCCTTGGTTTTTCATCCACGCACGATATATGAATCCGTCTTTACCAGTACGGCCAAACCAGCCCTGGCTTCTCAAAGAAGCATTGCCCATGAATTTTTTTTTACAATTTACGAATTAGGAGATTACCAATCGGTCGCCTTTGAAAATAGGCAGTACGTTCGCTCCATCAGCCGTCAGACAGTAACGGATATCTTTTTCCAATCCATATTTCATGAGACGGTGATAGTGGGTTGCATTTTTTGATTTCATGAAATCAAAACGATCTTCTCCCGCTTCCAGGTACATGCTTTCAGCAATGCCAGAAGAGTCGCAGCTGATGTTGAAATGGGATTTGATGTGGTGGATGACAGCACCCGCAAAAAGCGTATCCTCCAAATTGACGCGGTCTTTCCATGCTGCACAACCGAGCAGCACATCCTTTTCAGATGTAATCAAATGTTTGCATACCGCTGAAAGATTGGGGAAAGAGCCGGTAATGATTTCAGGGGCACCCCTGTCGAGTGCCATGTGTAAAAGCTTGGTACCATTTGTAGTAGTCAATACCAGGACCTTGTTTTCAATAAAAGTTCTTGGATATTCAAATGGAGAATTACCGTATTTGAGTCCCTCAGCAACTTTACCATCACGCTCGCCGGCAGTGATGCCGCCAACTGATTCTCCCAATTCAATGCACTGAGGCACGGTTGCTACTGGAATGACAGAGGCAGCTCCGTTATGCAATGCTGTTGCAATGGTTGAAGTAGCACGAAGCACATCGATGATGACAACCACTGAATTGCTGATATCATACAAATCAAGCAGGGCAGGAGAGAGACATGTATAAAGATTGCGGGATGCCACGACGCTTTCTATTTTACAAATGGGAATTTTACAACTTCAGCTTTGAGCTGCTTGTCGCGTATATCAATTAATATGGTAGAGCCTGGCTTTGCATGATCACTCAGCACATAACCCATGCCAATGCCCTTGTTCAATGTTGGAGATTGCGTACCTGAAGTTACTTTCCCAATCATGTTGCCCTCTTCATCACGGATGAAATAATCGTGGCGGGGAATGCCTCTGTCGATCATTTCAAATCCAACCAATTTTTTTTCAACGCCAGATGCTTTCTGTTTTTCAAGAAATGGAGAAGAAGTAAAGGATTTATTGAATTTGGTTATCCAGCCCAAACCCGCTTCCAATGGAGTTGTATAATCGTCGATGTCGTTGCCATACAAACAGAAACCTTTCTCAAGTCTCAACGTGTCTCTTGCACCCAATCCAACGGGCTTGATGCCTGCTTCTTTCCCTGCTTCAAAAATGGCATTCCATATTTTGATGGCATCATCGCCTTTGTCTTCAAAATAAATCTCCACGCCACCTGCTCCAGTATACCCTGTTGCACTTACCAATACATTTTCAACACCTGCAAATATTCCTTTTACAAATGTGTAATACTTGAGATTGATCAAATCCATTTCAGTGAGTGACTGGAGAATTTTGCAGGCATTGGGACCTTGAACAGCCAACAGACAAGTTTTATCTGAGATGTTGTGCATCTCAACATCCCCTTTGTTGAATTGCTGGATCCACTCCCAGTCTTTTTCAATATTGGATGCATTCACCACCAACATGTATACCTTGTTTTTCTCCACACAATAAACAAGCATGTCATCCACAATACCTGCATTCTCATTTGTCATGCAGCTGTACTGAGCTTGTCCGTTTTCCAACACAGAAGCATCATTGGTGCTGACACGCTGAATCAGATCCAACGCATGCTCTCCTTTCAAAATGAATTCTCCCATATGGCTTACATCAAATACACCAACATTGTTTCTGACAGCATGGTGTTCATCATTGATGCCTGTATAGGAGATGGGCATGTTGTAGCCTGCAAAGGGTGCCATCTTCGCGCCCAATGCAAGATGCAGCGAGGTAAATGGAGTCGACTTCATCCCGCGAAGATAAATCAAATCATCGCGCCAATTTCAAGAGGTTGAGGGCCCGGAATAAAATTTGAAATTTGCTGTTGGATGAAGACTGCTCAGAGGAAGATGCACTGGATGAAATGTTGGTAGTGGAAGCATTGGAATACTCAGCAATATCTGCAGTGCTGTCTTTTTGCCTCAATGGGTGAGCAGCAGATTTGAGCTCCTTTTCTTTTTCGCGGATTTCCTCCCTCAGACGCTCAATTTTTTCCTCAGGATCAATCGGTGAATCGGGAAGGGGAGGTCGATTGGGACTATCCAGATCATATCCATCACTATTTCTTTCAATGCCGCTTTCAGTCATTTTATACCAACGACCCGGACGCCAAGATTCATCGTCATAATTTTCATCGATGTCCATTGTCAGGCCACTTGCGCCCCCTCTTATGTTGAACCAAATAAAATTACTGGCTTTTCTGTCAATGTATACTTCCTTGCCAACTGGAACTTCAACAACGAAAATCAACTGTTGATTTCTGAATTTATTTTTATTGTCAATGATAAAACCATGTGGAAGATAAAGAATGCTGTCTGATTGCTCAACGGTGTATGCAATCTGCTCTGCATATTGTTCTGCATCTGCAGCGCTGGATGCACGTGCACGCTTGAGTATCGTGACATGAAAACTGTCATCACTGCTTTTTTGCAATCGAATGCGCATGTTGGTCATCAATAAACTGTCTTCGTTTCTTGAGAGTCTCAAACCGACGATTCCTTCCAAATCCTCATCATGATCATTGAAAAAATCGAAATCAATTGGATAGTATTTCCCAGCTGGATCTGTAAACATCAGCTTGAGTTTACCTGAAGTCGGTTGTTGAAATTGAACCGTTTGTTTGATTTGTCCCGATCTCTTGAATTCTTTTGAAACCGTTACAAAAAACATCGTAACTGAAATCCACCCCAATGTCCACAACGCGCCCCAGGTCCATCCCAACCAGGATGACTTAGCTTTTATTCCGGTCAGCTTTCGTAAAAAATAAACCAGCAATGCAACGATAGGGAGCAGCAAAAAAAGCAAAACAGTGCCCCAGCCATATAACTGAATCAAGTTGCTGTTAACCATAAAGTCTTTCAGCGGCATCAATGCAGAACCCACAACTACTATCGCAGTTCCCAGTGCAAACAGGGTCACAGCAATGATTCCCAAAATAAAGAATACAAATACTTTGAAAATGGCAGCAATGAATCTGAAAAATCCACTTCCTACAGGCTTTGCCGTTTGTTTTACTTCCTCAGCAAATGCTGATGATTTTGTTTTGATGTTGGATGCCCACTGCTCTTTGTTTTCATCAACATGTTTTTTTACTCCTTGCAGTTCATCTTGTATTTTATTTTTGATGGATGCAAGATCAATTTTCTCGCCTTTCATTTCCATTTTCTCCGTTGCAGTAACAGCTTTAGGTATGACGGCCCAGAGAATGATGTATGTCAATGTAAGTGAACCAGAAAATCCATAGAATATTGGAAATCCAAACGGAAAAGTTTCTTTCAGCACACTCAACAGAACAGGAAGCAGGAAAATCAATCTTGGTATCCATACCTGTATATTAAAATATTGTGCAATACCGCTCAATACACCACCAATTACTTTGTGTTCTGCATCACGGTACAATTTTCTTCGCACGACTGTTTCAGCAACGTATTTTGATGGGAGGATGGCCCATAAAATGATGTAGAGAAAAAACATAAACCCAAAAGACCCGAAAGCCAGCAATACAAACAGTACCCGAATGATCGAAGTATCTACCCTGAAATAGGAGCCAATGCCGCTGCAAACACCACCAATCAATTTATCATTGGCATTGCGAAAGAGATTTCCTCTCGGATGTTCTGCATGCTGATATTGATTGTTGTGTGATGAAGATGATTCATCGTTCATCGACAGCTCATCAAATTGCTCTGGTCTTCCCATACTGGAAATAATGGCTTCAACATGCTCCTCCGTGATAAAAGAAGCACCCGCTTTCATCTTCTCATTGAAGAGTTCCGCAATCCTGTTTTCAATGTCATTGACAATCTCTTCTTTACCCTCCTCGTTGGAGAAATATTTGCGAAGACTGTCTACATATTTTTTCAAACTTTCATATGCCGGTTCTTCAATCGGAATCACCCTGCCTTGAAAATTGATGTTGATGACTTTTTTCATTTTATCTAAGTTGTAAGTTGTAGGTTTTAAGTTGTTAGTTAACAGTTGACGGTTAACAGTTAACTGTCAACAGTCAACGGCTGTTCCTCCTGTCCCTCGTCCCTCTTTTCTTCTCCCTTTGTATTGATAACTCTTTCAACAGCACCCGCCATTCCCCTCCAAGTTGCTTCGAGTTCAGCATAAAAAGCCAAACCCTTGTCAGTCAAGGAAAAATATTTTCGTGGAGGGCCACTCGGACTCTCCACCCAACGGTAGCTGAGCAAATCAGCATTCTTCAATCTTGTTAACAATGGATAAAGGGTTCCTTCCAAAATATTCAAGTCGGCCTTTTTCATCTCCTCGATGATGTCCGATGGATAGGCTTCCCCCCTGCGAATGATAGACAGGATGCAGAATTCCAGCACCCCCTTCTTCATCTGACTCTGTGTATTTTCAATATTCATGTCCTGTTTTTTGACCGAAAATGATCGGTTAACAGGACAAAGATAGGGATATTTATAATACTATGCAATACATAGTAGTATTTTTTTTATAGTACTCTAATATTTAATTATGTGCAGTTTTTCCTGCCTGCCGCCGATGTAGCGGAAGCCAGATCCATCAAAATAGCCATCCTCTTCCAACATGATTCTGATATCTTTCTTCCATTCCGGGATAAATGTGGAGGAGTTCAGCTCAATGGAATAGGCAGTTTTGGGGTACAATTTATAGTCACCGCTGCCGGGAACCCCCTGCTGCATATCCCAGATGCCAATCGTGGGACCCGCTGCGTGTCCGTTGAATCCCAGGGGATGGGTATAGATGCTTGGGGTAATGCCTTCTGACTTTGCCTGTTTAATAGAGGACAGGAGTATTTCATTGCCTGTTCTTCCTGTTTTGAAGTTGGAAGTTAAAATGTCTTGCAAGCGGTTGCTGTTGGCAAAAGCTTTTTTGATGGATGCAGGTGCATCTGTTTCACCGGGCTTCAATACATAAGCATGTTGCTGGCAATCTGTATTCAAACGCAAATAAGTAATGCCAAAATCCACATGCAATAAATCGCCTGGCTGTACAACATCATCCTTGGGACGATTGGAAAAACTTCTCAGGTGTTCAAAGCTGGTTGAATCACTTCGCTGAATGGCAACGGATGGATGAAACCATGTTACCAATCCAAGAGAGGTGAGTTTTTGTCTAAACCACCAAACCAAATCATCCGTGGTGGTAACGCCGGGTGTGATGACCTTGTTAGAAAATCCTTCAGCAATGATATCGTGTGTGATGGATACCAATTTTGGATAGATCTGCATTTCTTTTTCCGTTCTGGTCTCCAGCCATCCCACAGCAAGTGGCTCTGCACTGATGACTTTGGGTTTATATGCTGATGGAAGTTTTTTCATGAACATATCATAATGTGTATGATCCAATCCATCTGCATGTCCGTAATCATCCGAAATATTCAATCCAATTTTTTGGGGATTTCTTGAAACGATGATATCCATCAATGCATCCCATTGATCAGGAAACTTATTCATGTCCCAGGATGCCTTGATCGACTCACCTACATTGTATCGAGCAATCGCTAATTTTTCGATTGATTTCTTTTTCACATCATGGTAAAAAACAATCATGGTGGTTCTTCTGGCAGAGAGCCATGTAGATGGCAACATGGTTCTCAACACAGGATCTTCGTTGTATTCGCGGGAAATAATCACCCACATATCAATGCCGGTTCTTTCCATCAATGATGGCAAAACAGTATTAAAGCGCTCTTCGAGCATTTCATCAACCACCCGCGCCTGCTCTCTTTCAGGCAATACCACTTGGGCATGAGTTGAAGCAACAATAAGAAAGCAGATTAAAAATTGTACTACCCTTTTCATAAAGAATATTTATTTTTTACTTGTGTGATTTTGTATAAAACTACAACCCCTTGTCCCTTTACTCTTCCCCCTTAATCAGTCCACAATCCTCAACTTGGCATAATTCAACATGATCTTCTTCTCACCATTCAAATCAAATTTGATGGTGGCAATGGGATTGTGTGCAGCCCCTTCCATTTTCAACACGATTCCGAATCCAAATTTCTGGTGCTCCACTTTTTGTCCCTCTCTCAAATCTGAAGTATCACTTGGTTTGAAATCAGCCGATGGCTGATGAATGACTGGTTTTGTAACAGAGGATGGCGGTGGCATGTACCCCGGACGCTCACTTGTTTTTTTAGGCTGATCGAAAAAAGATTTCTGTTGGATGGTATTTGTTTGTCCCCAACCTCTCATGCGTTCGGAAGCAGATGAACTGGATTGATTTCTGAATCCACCTCCTGCATATGATCTGTCGAGATGATCTTCCGGAAGCTCATTGATAAATCTGCTTGGATCATTTTGCACTACCTGTCCAAACTTATATCTCGTATTCGCATAACTGATCCACAGTTTCTGTTTCGCTCGGGTAATCACAACATAAAACAACCTGCGTTCTTCTTCCAACTCTTCTCTTGTATTGATGCTCATGGCATTGGGGAACAACATCTCTTCCAATCCCACTGCAAACACACATGAGAACTCCAAGCCCTTTGCGGCATGTATAGTCATCAACTTTACCGTGTCTGCATTTTCATCTTTCTGATCAGCATCTGTCAACAATGTGATTTGTTGCAAATAAGCAGATAGTAAAACATCTTCTCTCAATGGTCTCGCAGGAATCGGTTCTTCAAGTTGATTGTCAGTTGACGGTTGACTGTTAACAGTTAACTGTGAACTGTCAACCGCTCCCTCATCCGCATTTACTTGTCCCTCCGTCTCCAACAACACCCCATCCTCATCAATCTGTGCACGATTCTGTTTATCATCCACCCATTCCTTGATGGAGTTCAAGAGTTCCTGAACGTTTTCATAACGCTGAACACCCTCTGTACTTTTATCATTGAACAACTCTTTTACCAATCCGGTTTGTTTGCCGACATGAAAAGCAACATCATAGGCGTTGCTTTTTTGGAGCATGCTGGCAAAACTTTTGATCATCAGCACAAAATTTTCAATTGCCTCCAATGTACCAGCCTTGAATCCAAATTCAGCAGCTTTGGTAAGTACTTCCCACAATGTGAGCTGCTTCTCATTCGCAAACAAAATCAATTTGTCCAAACTTGTTTTGCCAATGCCTCTCACGGGATAATTGATGATGCGTTTGAGTGCTTCTTCATCACGGGGATTGACAATCACCCTCAGATAAGCAATATAGTCTTTGATTTCCTTGCGCTGATAAAAACTGATGCCGCCGAAGATGGTATAGGGAATATTCATCCTGCGGAGTGATTCTTCAAATGCACGGCTCTGTGCATTTGTTCTGTACAGAACTGCAAATTCTTTATTGAAATAATGGTTGCGTAATTTTTGCTCCTGTATGGTATCCGCTATAAATTTTCCCTCATCATTGTCGGTCATGGTGCGCACCAACCTGATTTTTTCTCCTTCACCATTGTCCGTCCACAGCTCCTTTGGAATCTGTCCCTTGTTGTTGGCAATCACCTGATTGGCAACATTCAGAATCTGTTTGGTACTCCTGTAATTCTGCTCCAGCTTTACCACTTTCACATCATCGTAATCTCTCTTAAACAATAAAATATTTTCGATGGTCGCACCCCTGAAAGAATAAATGGATTGTGCATCATCCCCCACCACACAAACATTTTCATGCATGGCACCGAGCAGCTTGATGATTTCATATTGCGCAGGATTGGTATCCTGGTACTCATCAATCATGATATAATTGAACTTATGCTGGTACTTGTGCAATGCTTCGGGATGAAGTTTCAATATCAAATAGAACTGAAGCAACAAGTCGTCAAAGTCCATCGCTCCATTCTTGAAACATCGCTTTGAATAGGCTAGATAGATTTGCGATATCGCCGGACGATTGGCTCTTGCATCTTCCTGTTGCAGTCCAAAATCATTGGCATACTCCTCTGCAGTAATCAATGCATTTTTAGCAGCAGAGATGCGGTTGTAAACCACCGCAGGTTTATACATCTTATCATCCAAATTCAATTCATGGATGACAGTCTTCAGCACACTTTTTGCATCATCTGTATCATATATGGTAAAACTGGAGGGATATCCGATTCTTGTAGCCTCGGCCCTCAAAATCCTTGCAAATACCGAGTGGAAAGTCCCGATGTATAAATTATTGGATTCCCGGTTGCCCAACATCGACTCAATCCGCTCCTTCATCTCCCTTGCTGCCTTGTTGGTAAAAGTCAATGCTAAAATCCGGAAAGGATCCACCCCATTGGCCATCAAATGTGCGATGCGGGTAGTAAGCACCTTGGTTTTCCCGCTTCCAGCTCCTGCTATGATCATCAATGGACCATCCCTGTGCATCACGGCTTCCCGCTGCTGCGGATTCAGCCCATCCAGATAATTCAACATGACTGCAATTTACTGTAAAAGGCGGATAGCACCTGCCTGCCAAGTCCCGATTGGCAAATCGTTTGTATGGATTGGGAAGTTGCAACTGTTAAAATATTGTTTAAGCAAGAACCTCATTAAACCCCTGGCAACATAACAGGTCTATCTATGTGTTCGGGCTGATCACCCTATGATTTAAAAAAATAAAAATGACACACATGAAAACAAGAAACATTTTTTTATCCGCTTTCGCAGCCTTGGCCGTTTTAGCCATAGGGTTCGCCTCCTGCTCTAAAACAGATGTAAATCGCCCCGGACAATTCAGGGTATTGCTGACAGATGCACCTGGAGATTATATCGCTGCGGAAATTGACATTGTCAAAGTAGAAGTAAAAGTAGATGCAGGCAAACACCATAAAGATGATCGTTTTGGCGATGGCGACCGCCATGAAGATGACCACAACAGAAGAAAAGATGAATTCGGCGAGTGGATTGATCTGAATTATACTCCCGGAGTGATCGATGTGATGACATTGCGCAATGGAGTGGATGCAAAAATTGCTGAAGGTAATATTGTTGGCACTGTCAGGAAAGTAAGGGTTACACTTGGTACAAAAAATACTGTGACTACAAAAGATAAAGTAAAGCATGACCTTGTATTGCAAAACCCAACCGAAAACTATCTCTATGTGCATTTGCACAATGAGCACAGGGGACACGGACGCGATCAAGCGGCAGCAGCGGATAAAGAAGTGGTGATTGACTTTGATGTTGCGCGTTCTATCATTGAAGAGAATGGCGTGTATTACCTCAGACCAAAAATCAGACCTTTCCATGATCAAAACGCTGGTGCCATTGAAGGGAAAGTACTACCGGCAAATATTTTTGCGGTCGTAACCGCCCTCGATGCAAGCGGAGCTGAAGTTGCAAAAGCACTTCCCAAACCGGATGGTGAATTCAAAATCCGCGGTTTGGCAGATGGTACCTATACTTTGAAATTTGAAGCCAAAGACTACCAAACTCAAACTGCATCTGTAACTGCAGTGAAAGGGAAATGTGTTAAAGTGAATACAATTACACTCACAAAATAATTTGCAAATACCTATAGACACGCAAAGGGGTCGTCGAAAAACGGCCCTTTTTTTATTGCACATTTCTCAAGGCAACGCCACTCCTTGTTCCAGTATGCTGACCTTTTTCAATGACCAGTTTGCCATTCACAAAAACATACTCGATGCCTGTTGTGAGTTGATGCGGATTTTCATAAACGGACTTGTCCTGAACAGTTGATTCATCAATAATGAGAATGTCTGCATATTTCCCTTCCATGATCAACCCACGGTCCTTTAAATTGAATTTTTTTGCAGGAAGAGATGTCATCCTGCGAATCGCTTCTTCCAAGCCGATTACTTTTTGTTCTCTTACATACCTTGACAAAACACGCGCATTGGTTCCATATCCACGTGGATGCGGCATGCCCTTCCCATCACTCACGCCCGCATCAGCAGCAGGCATGTTGAAAGGATATTTCATGAAGTATACCAGGTCTTTTTCATTCATGGTATGATAAATCATCTGTGCATTTGCCTTGGCCAGCATATCTAAAATCAGGTTTGCTTCATTTATGAAATTTTTCTTTTGTCCTTTGTCGACATTGATTTGGGTGATGCTTTTGCCGTTCATGGTTGTATCCGGACCATACCATGCCACCACAGCAAAGCTGTAATCTTTTTGTTTGTCTTTTTTCTGGGATGCTTTCATTCCGTCCAGTATTTTTTTACGGATGGCAGGATCTTTCATGCGAACACGCAACGAATCGAGTCCCCCTTCCAATGCCCAATCAGGCAAACGAACGGCCAGGTTCGTACTGCTGGCAGTATACGGATATTGATCGATCGTAACATCGTAACCCTGCCTTCTTGCTTCCTCCACCATGCCAAGTGTTTCAGTGGATCGTCCCCAATTGTTTTTACCTGTCACTTTGAAGTGTGAAATCTGAACCGGAATATTTGCTTCTCTTCCAATGGTCAATGCTTCGTCAATGGCCTCGTGCACACGGTTTCCTTCGTTGCGCATATGTGTTGCATAGACACCCCCTTTTGCAGCTGCGATTTTTGAAAGTGCCACAATCTCTTCTGCTGGAGAGTACATCCCTGGCAGATAGATCAAGCCGGTGGAGAGTCCCACTGCACCATCTTTCATTGCCTGTTCCATCAGCGCTTCCATTTTTTTCATTTCATTTGATGTTGCTTTTCGGTTGTCCAAACCCATCCCCAACCTGCGAATCGTATTGTGTCCTGCAAGCGTTGCCACATTGATAGAAGTTTTTGCGCTGTCAATTTTATAGAGGAACTGTGCGATATCATCTGCACCGCTGCCGCAATTGCCCGTCACAACCGATGTTACACCATCATAGATATAATTATCGGCAGTGGGTTTTTTAAAAATACTCTCCTCAATGTGTGCATGCACATCGATGAATCCGGGTGCGACAATATTGTTTTTTGCATCAATGATCTTTGCGTTGGGATACTTGGCTGCAAGACCCTTGGAAACCTCCAAAATGCTATTTTGCCGAATCGCAACATCTGCTCTGAACCAGCTGTTGCCCGTACCGTCTACGATTCTTCCGTTGACAATGATATAATCTGCCTGGGCATTTGCCAAGATTGATGATGCAGTGATCAAAAGCAAGAGCAAACTCTTTTTCATATTGCTTGTTTTACCTATAAAAGGTAAGCATTCTTTTGAAAGTTTGTAATTTAGGCCATGAACATCAAGGTATTCATCACAGGAGGAACGTTTGACAAGGAATACAATGAACTGACAGGTGAATTGTTTTTCAAGGAAACGCATTTGAATGAGATGCTGCGTTTGGGTCGATCCAATTTGAATCTTGATATCACGACCTTGATGATGATTGATAGCCTGGACATGAAGGATGAACACAGGATGCTGATTGCCGAAGCGTGCAAGCAAGCTCCGCATGACAAGATCATCATCACACATGGAACAGATACCATGGCAGTAACAGCAAAATTTTTGGCAGATACCATCAAAGAAAAAACCATTGTCCTTACCGGCGCAATGGTTCCTTATAAGTTTGGCAGTTCCGACGGACTCTTCAATCTCGGCAGTTCACTGGCCTTTGTGCAAACCCTTCCCCACGGCGTTTATGTTGCCATGAACGGGAAATACTTCGAAGGAAACAATGTCCGCAAGAACAAATCAACCGGCGAGTTTGAGTTGATCAATGCTTAAACATTCTATACAAAAAAACCAGAGATTGCTCTCTGGTTTCTTAATGGGTAAGTAAGCGTTGGCCTACATTACTTTCTTTCCAACAATTTGAAGAACTGATCCAACTGAGGAAGAACAACAATGCGCGTTCTGCGGTTTCTTGCTTTTCCTTCTGCAGATGAATTGTCAGCAATCGGACGATACTCTGAACGTCCTGCTGCAACCAGCTGCGCTGGATTCAATCCATATTGTTTTTGCAATAATCTTACAATGGTAGTTGCACGCTTTACTGAGAGATCCCAGTTGTCTTGCATCAAATCATTGTTGCCATTCAATGTTACATTGTCAGTGTGACCTTCCACCATGTACTCCAAATCAGGTTGTGCTTTCAACACTGTTGCTACTTTGCTCAAAACAACTTTCGCTTTATCACTCACATCAAAACTTCCAGTCTTGAACAATACTTTATCAGAAATATCAACATATACCACTCCTTTGTCAACCTTGATGTTCACATCCTGGTCACTCAAATCACCCAATGCACCTTTCAAATTCATGACCAATGCCATGTTCAACGAATCCTTTCTTGCAGCTGCCTGCTGGATAGATTGGATGTATGAATCTTTGGCACCGATGTTATCCAATGACTTTTTGATGCTCTCCGCCTGAGAAGATGATATCACAGACAAATCTTCCAATTGCTTCAGCGCAACGTTGTTGTTCTTTTTCAACATATCCACCTGATCTCTGAGCGCAGCCAATTGTGCTTCTCTTTGTGCATCTGCGATGGCACGCTGACGATCAGCTTCTGCTTTTTCATCCTTGCATGCTTTTGTTTCTTTCTGTGATTCAATCAACTGATTGTTCAAAGAAGCATACTTGTCATTCAATGCCTGATACTTTTTGGTGCTTACGCAGGAGAAAAGCGTTCCAACCAATAACAAAGGCAATACAAAATGTTTAGTTTTCATTGTTAGTTTCTTTTAAAGAATTGACATTACGCAAATATAATACGTTATTTTTCATCTGCATCAACTGTTCGAAAAAAAGCACTTCTTTTGGGTGCAGGCATCACACTGTGTTCACCTCTTACACCTTTCCAAATCACTTCACTGAATTCAAAATCATTTGCACGGTCCTCCTTGCTGAAATCAAATGTCCTGCTCTTTCTTGCCAGTGGACCGTCTTTTGTATTCACATCGTTCAAATTGACATTGGCCGGTATGGCATGAAAAGTTTTTGTATTGGGTATCTTACTGAAACTCCGCCACATAGGCGTTGCAGCAGCATCGTACTGCGACATGGGCGCCATTCCCAAAATCAATTCTATAGTTCTTACCATAGATGATGTACTGTACGGCGTATGGTCAATAAATCCTCTCTTGACATATCCGCCCGCAACATAGGCAGTGGTGCGGTGTGCATCGACATGATCAGGACCATTCTGTGCATCGTCTTCTACAATAAACACGACTGACTGCTCCCAGATGGGTGACTTGGACAAATGCTCGACAAACAATCCAACCGCCCAATCATTGTCAGCCACATGTGCAAAGGGCGTTGGCCTTCCCAAACTCATGCCCTCCGTATGGTCATTGATCAAACGCAAGGTATTCAACTGTGGAACTGCATTGATCCGCAACAAGGAATCAAAATCCCTTTTCCATTGATTCACCCGCGTGGTATCGCGAACGGTTTCATCCCAACTGGTATAATAGGGACAAAAATGTCCCTCTAATATTTTCAAATTCGGTTTGTAATCATCTGCGAATTCTCCGTAGGTCCGGTAACTCACCCCATGACGCTTGGCATTCCCCCAAATGAAATCACCCTTGTTGTCTGCAGCCCGTCTCCTTCCTTCCGCATCATAATCACCACCCCTTCCTCCATAAGATGTAGGCCAGTTTTTTTCGAGGTAATCTGTTGCGTATGCCCCGAATGTCCAGTTATGCCCGTCGGCACTGACTTCTCCATCCACATAAAAATTATCCAACAACACAAATTCCTTCACCAAGGCATGCTGATTGGGAGTGATCTTTTCGCCGAACAACAACAAACTGGTGTCTCCGTTTCCACCAACAACATCAGACAAAACCTGGTCATAGGTTCTGTTTTCCTTCACGATGTAAAACACATATTTAATAGGAGAGGGATCGCCGACTTTCATGGGAATGGGATTACCTGCTTCGCCGCTTGCCTGCATTTCTTTTTCTTTTGAATAAGGTGTATTGGCATAGACCGCTTTGGAATAGGATCCCAACAACTGCTCCGAGGGCTCTTCGAAAATACTCATGGTGCCCTTGAAGAGTCCGCCGATATACTCCACAGCCGCAGGTTTGGATGCATCGCCTTTTTGGAAAACCACTTTCTGTTTATTTCCTAAAGGATTCGGGCCATTGGGATTTGCAAGAGAGTTGAACCCCTTCCCGTTGGTTACAAAAACTTTTTTTCCGACCACGCGCACATTGGTAGGATACCAACCAACCGGAATGAATCCAAGCGATTTGCTTGATCCAGCATCCGCTACTTCAAAAACCGCCAAAGCATTGTTGTCGGCATTGGCGATGTACAAACGTTCTTCATCGGCCGACAATGCGAGTCCGTTTGTCGTCGATCCCGGCACAGCATCTGCATACAAAGCAGCATTCAGCGTTTCGATGGTTTTCATATCGCTTGTGCGGATGACAGAAACCGAGTTGTCGTTTGCATTGGCCACAAACAAGCGATCGCCTTTTTTATTGAGGATGATTTCATTGGGATTGTCACCTACCGGCTGACGGGCAATGATCTTGCCGTTGGATGCATCGATTTTCAACACCTGATCTCCGCCCCAAAGGGATACATATAATATGGTATGATCTGGCGAGAGGATACAACCGTATGCTTCAGCACCTAATTTGATTTGATGAAGAATAGACTTGTCATCTGTATTCATTATATACAGTGAACTGTCATCTCTTGTAACTGTATACACCAAATGTTTTTTGCTGTTGATGGCAATGCCTGCGGGTCCGATTTTCACCGGCCAAGGCTTACCCAACAGGATGCTGTCTTTCATTGTCAATCGGTCATCTTTGGTGCTATACACATTGATCCTGTTGTCATAGCCGGCAGATACATATAACAATTGATCGTCTTCTGAAAATGCCAATCCATACCAGGCTTTCTCCATCACCAGTTCATCAATCACCCGCTCATTGGCGATGTCGATGTATTGGATGGAATGTCCGCTTTGCCCATTGTTGCTGACCGCCATGCGCTTCCCGGAATGGGAGACTGCCATGTTCAGCGGAAGGTCGCCCAAAGGAAGACTTCTGCCGGCGGGGGTCAGCGACCAACCGTTGGGAAGGGTCACAGGAGCTGGCAGTTGACAGTTCACGGTTTGGAGCTGAAAAAGACAGGCAAAGAGCAACATGTATTTCATACAAGCGGTTTTGGTAACATAAAAATAAGCTGGATGTGCGTAACTAAATTTTGCAGAGCTGCTATGAAATCATTAATTTCAAATTGATTTTTGTTATTGGCTGCTTGCCAGTAAATTCTTGTTTGTTTTCTCATGTCTACCCTGCTGTTTGTCTAATCAGCAGGGTTTTTTGTGTAAAACACTAATAATTTTAGTGGATAAAATGCTAAAAAAATTAGTTTATTCAATTTGGATGATTTACCTTTACCCTCTCAAATAATTAAGATTATGTCAAACAATGAAAAATTAAAAGCGCTGAAACTCACGCTGGACAAGATCGAGAAGGATTATGGCAAGGGAAGCGTGATGATGATGAACGAGAAAGGAGAGGCGCAAATTGAAGTGGTATCAACAGGCTCTATTGGATTGGATGCAGCACTTGGCATCGGCGGTTTGCCCAGGGGAAGGGTGATTGAAATATACGGACCCGAAAGTTCAGGTAAGACGACCATTGCTACCCATGTTATTGCCGAAGCACAGAAAAAAGGCGGTGTATGTGCCATCATTGATGCGGAACATGCTTTTGACAGTGCCTATGCAAAAAAATTGGGGGTCGATGTTGACAACCTGCTGATTTCTCAACCTGATTATGGTGAGCAGGCATTGGAAATCGCCGACAGATTGATTCTATCTGGCGCTTTGGATGTGGTGGTGATTGACTCTGTGGCAGCATTGGTTCCAAAAAGCGAACTGGAAGGAGAGATGGGTGACAGTAAAATGGGATTGCATGCGAGACTGATGAGCCAGGCACTCAGAAAGCTGACTGCCACGATCAGCAAAACAAATACCATCTGCATTTTCATCAACCAGTTGCGTGAGAAAATAGGCGTGATGTTTGGAAACCCGGAAACCACTACAGGTGGAAATGCTTTGAAATTTTATTCCTCTGTGCGTTTGGATATTCGCAGAGCCGCTCAAATCAAAGACGGCGAAGAAGCCATCGGTAACCGCGTGAAAGTGAAAGTGGTCAAGAACAAAGTTGCTCCACCCTTCCGCTCAGCAGAATTTGATATCATCTTTGGTGAAGGCATCTCCAAATCAGGAGAAATCATCGACATGGGTGTTGAATTGGGCATTCTTCAAAAAAGCGGCAGCTGGTACAGTTACAATGGAGATAAATTGGGACAGGGACGTGACAGTGTCAGACAACTGATCATCGACAACCCGGAAATGGCGAATGAAATCGAAGCGAAAATCAGAGAAAAACTGAAAGAAGCTCAAACAACATAATGATCAGATGGGTTTTTGATTATCAACCGCATTCCGAACAGGATGCGGTTTTTTGTTAACTTCCACCTACAAAAATCCTACATGGAAAAAAAGCGATCCCTGAACAAAAGAAAGCGCATTGCACTGGTTGCACACGACAACAAGAAAAAAGAACTGATTGACTGGGCTGTATACAATAAGCATGCCTTGTCCAAACATGAACTGCTGGCAACAGGCACAACAGGAAAATTGCTGGAAGAAGCACTGGACAGATCGATTAAAAAATTATTGAGCGGTCCACTGGGTGGCGATCAGCAAATAGGAGCACTGATTGCAGAGGGACAGGTAGATACACTGATTTTTTTCTGGGACCCAATGGAGGCACAACCGCATGACCCAGATATCAAAGCACTGCTTCGACTGGCCGTGACCTGGAACATTCCATTCGCCTGCGATCGGGCAACAGCTGATTTTTTACTTACCTCACCGCTGATGTTTGAAGAGTATACATGCAGCATTCCTGATTATTCGACCTATTTAAAACGCGACGTAAAATAAGTCCATGAAAAAATTATTCATCGCACTGCTCTGCATCAACCTTTCTGCCGCAGCGCAGGATACCATCTCCACAACAACAGTCAAACAAGCCGGACTCCTCTATGATGTTAGATTCACAGAGCAAGAAATAGAAATGATGCTGCAGGATCTGAAAGACAACCTGGCTGACTATAAAAAAATACATGCACTGCAACTGAACAACAGCGTCGCCATGAGCGCTGCTCAACGTTTGCAACCCGACAATGCTGCACAACAAAAAATCACCTGGGAATACAACAAGAACATTCAACTGCCATCCAATCAAAACGAACTGGCATTTTACTCCATCCATCAACTGGGATCGCTGCTGCGTAAAAAACTGATCAGCTCGAAAGAACTGACCACCTTTTTTATCAACCGAATAAAAAAATTTGGTGATACCCTCCAGTGTGTGGTCAGCATCACTGAAGATATTGCCATGCAACAGGCTGCAAAAGCAGACGATGATTTTAAAAAAGGAATCGATAGAGGTCCCTTGCAGGGAATCCCCTACGGACTCAAGGACCTTTTTGCAGTGAAAGGCACCAAAACAACATGGGGCGCTGCTCCTTATAGAGAACAAGTAATCGAAGAAGATGCCTATGTATACACAAGACTGAAAGAAGCAGGCGCGGTGCTGGTGGCAAAATTCACACTGGGTGCATTGGCAATGGGTGATTACTGGTTTGGTGGAAGAACCAAAAATCCCTGGAACCTTGAAAGAGGCTCCAGTGGCTCATCAGCAGGATCTGCATCTGCTACCGTCGCGGGACTCGTACCGTTTGCCATTGGAACAGAAACACATGGATCCATCGTTTCACCCAGTCACACGTGTGGAGCAACCGGATTGCGACCAACATTTGGAAGCATCAGTCGATCTGGTGCCATGACACTGAGTTGGAGCCTGGACAAGATTGGTCCCATTTGCAGATCCGCTGAAGATGCAGCAACTGTATTCAGTTATATCCACGGCACCGATATGAAAGATGCAAGTGCAGTAAATGCAGCATTCAATTACAATCCGAACATGGATGTAAAAAAACTGAAAATCGCATACGCAAAAAATATTTTCGACAAACTGGATACTGCAGCGCAGGAGTGGAGTGTATTGAAACAACTGACAGCAGCTGGTGTCGAATTGCATCCGATGCAATTCCCCGATACAGAGACCTATCAATTCGATATGATCGGTATTGTCATTGGAAGCGAGGCTGCTGCTGCATTTGATGCATTCACGCGCTTGAACATCGATGACCAAATGACAAGACAAACAAGAAACGACTGGCCGAATTATTTCAGACAGGCAAGAACAATCCCAGCCATTGAATACATCAATACACTTCGCCACCGTTCTGTACTCATGGAAAAAACAAATGCAGCGATGCAAAAATATGATGTGGTGATAGCGCCAAGCTTCGGCGGACGCCAACTGGCCATTACCAATCTGACCGGACATCCTGCACTATGCATGCCAACCGGATTGAGCAAACAGGGAACACCTAACTCCATCACTTTCCTGGCGAACTTGTTCAAAGAAGAAGCCTTGTTGGCTTTTGGAAAATTCTTTCAATCCATCACTCCCTTCGATGAAATGCATCCTGAAAAATTCAAGTGACCCAGATGAGTTAATTTTGATGCATGCCTTTTGAATTGCATGCTCCCTATCAACCTGCCGGTGATCAACCGGAAGCCATTCGTCAATTGGTGGAAGGCATTCAGCTTGGAGAAAGGTACCAGACATTGTTAGGTGTAACCGGATCAGGAAAAACATTCACAATGGCGAATGTGATCCAACAAGTTCAGAAACCAACCCTGATCCTTACCCACAACAAAACATTGGTTGCACAACTTTACGGAGAGTTCAAACAATTTTTTCCCGACAATGCTGTAGGATATTTTGTATCCTACTATGATTACTATCAACCGGAGGCTTACATGCCGGTAAGTGATACCTACATCGAAAAAGATCTTTCCATCAATGAAGAACTTGACAAACTTCGGTTGCATGCAACATCAGAATTGTTGAGTGGACGAAGAGACATCATCGTTGTTGCTTCTGTAAGTTGCATCTATGGAATGGGCAATCCTACTGAATTTGAAAACGGCATCATCCGGATCCACCAGGGACAAATCATCAGCCGCCAGGGATTCCTGCATTCACTTGTCAATGCACTTTATCAAAGAACACAACTTGACTTCAAACGCGGAACATTCAGGGTAAAAGGCGATACGGTTGACATCAACCTCCCTTATCTCGATGTTGGATACCGCATTACTTTCTTTGGAGATGAAATTGAAAGCATCGAAACGCTTGAAATTTCAACGGGTAAAAAAATCGGAGCACTGGAACATGCTGCCATCTTCCCTGCAAATCTCTACCTGGCTCCCAAAGAAATCATCAACCAGGTGATTTCAGAAATATTGGATGAATTGGGTAAACAGGTTCAATACTTCAAAGAAACCGGCAAACACATCGAAGCACAGCGACTGAGCGAACGCGTAAACTTTGATATTGAAATGATCAAAGAGTTGGGCTATTGCAGCGGAATTGAAAACTATTCCAGATTTTTTGACAGAAGAGCACCTGGCACAAGACCTTTCTGCTTGCTCGATTACTTTCCAAAAGATTTTCTCTGTTTCATTGATGAAAGTCATCAAACCATTCCTCAAGTCAGCGGCATGTACGGAGGTGACAGAAGCCGGAAACTGGTGTTGGTAGATTATGGATTCCGATTGCCTGCTGCACTGGATAATCGTCCCCTGAACTTCAATGAATTCGAACAAATGCTCAACCAGGCAGTATTTGTATCCGCCACTCCCGGAGAGTACGAACTCAATAAAACAGAAGGGGTGGTAGTAGAACAGGTGGTCCGACCAACCGGACTCCTGGATCCTCCCATTGAAATCAGGCCGAGTCAACATCAGGTCGATGACCTGCTGGATGAAATCGATAAAACCGTAAAGAAAGGCGACCGTGTGCTGGTAACCACGCTCACCAAAAAAATGGCGGAGGAAATGGACAAATACCTGAAACGGATTCAAATCAAATCAAAATACATTCACTCTGAAGTAGATACACTGGAAAGAGTAGAAATTTTGAGACAATTGAGATTGGGCGTCATCGATGTGCTGGTGGGAGTAAACCTCTTGAGAGAGGGACTCGATCTGCCGGAAGTCTCGCTGGTAGCGGTTTTAGACGCAGACAAAGAAGGATTCCTGAGAAACGAAAAATCATTGACACAAACAGCCGGAAGAGCCGCCAGGAATGCAGATGGGCGCGTCATATTTTATGCAGATACCATCACAGGCAGCATCCGCAAAACACTGGATGAAACAGAAAGGAGAAGAAAAAAACAAATCGAATACAACACATTACATGGGATAACACCTATGACTGTCAGCAAGAGCAAAGAACAGGTCATCGCTCAAACTTCGGTATTGGACATCAAGGGTTATGATGAACGAAATGCACTCGCAGCCATTGGAGATGATCATGTCAGCGATATGGCTGCAGAGGACCAGTCCAGCTATTCCACGATCCCGCAAATGGAGAAGCACGTTGCCAAACTTAAAAAGGCAATGGAAAAAGCAGCAAAGGACCTGGATTTCATGGAAGCAGCAAGACTGAGAGACCTCATGTTTGAGGGGAAAAATCGTCTCGAAGCAATGAAAAAAGGATCCTGATTTTGATCCTGAAATCAGACATGAATTGAGTAAATTCACGGATACTCAAAAAGAAACCATGCGTCTGAAAATTGCTGTTTTTACATTTATCTTTTTTTGTTCACTGCAGATGGTGAATGCACAAAAAGTAAAACCGAGATTCAAAGAATTAGCACTCAATGATCTAGGGCAGTTTGAAAATCCATCTGCAAACTGGAAAATCATTGGTGCTGTTCAATCCAACTTCACGGATACAATCCTGCATACCGCCAAAGGAACTGGCATTCTTTTCAATGACTATACAAATGCCATCAAATACAAACCCGGGCACCACATAACCAGCAAACTTCAGCACGGCGATGTTTTGTTGGATTTTGATTTCATGATTCCCAAAGGTTCAAACGCAGGCATCTATTTGCAATCACGTTATGAAATTCAAATCAATGACAGCTGGGGCGTGAAACTTCCCACATCCTCTGATATGGGCGGAATCTATGAAAGATGGAAAGATGAAAAAGGATTCGAAGGAAGTGCTCCATTGACGAATGCAGCATTTGCACCTGGACTCTGGCAGCACATGGAAATTTCTTTTCAGGCACCAAGATTTGATGCAAGCGGAAAAAAAACAGCCTCTGCAAAATTCAATTATGTTCGTTTGAATGGTGTAACCATTCATGAAAACATCATCGTAAGTGGTCCAACCCGTTCACCAGCATTTGAAAATGAAGCAGCCTATGGTCCGTTGATGATACAAGGTGATCACGGACAATTGGCCATCCGCCATTTCAAATACGCGCCGCAGGATGAATTGACTGTGAACCTCAGCGATATCCAATATGCTTATTTTGAAAAATCAGCCAAAACACCTGATGAGGCATCAAAAACAAAACCAACCAGCACGGGTAAAACAAAAATCCTGGATGGAAGATTGGCTTCTGCAAGAGATCAATTTTTTTTACAGTTCGAAGGAAAAATACAGATTCCCTCAAAAGACAGCTATACTTTTTCCATGTTGCATACCGGTGATGGGAGTCTCGAAATAGATGGTAAAAAAGTCATTGAGCCTAACTGGACATGGATCGGTGCAGAACCACTGACTGGCAAAGTTGATTTAGATGCTGGCCTTCACACATTTAAAATTTGGATCAGCAAAGATGTGAACTGGGCACCACCCGGGTTTTCACTCTATGTTGAAAAGCCCAACAGCAGAGCATTTGCATTGCATACACCTGCATCCATGCCAGATAGAACACCGGCACCATTGGTGGAAGTAAAAGCATCAGGCCATCCTGAAGTCATCCGCTCGTTCATGTATCACCACAACAAAAAATTGACACACGTGCTTTCTGTTGGAGATCCAGCACAATTGCATTATGCCTATGATTTGCTGCAAGGCGGCTTACTGAAAATTTGGAAGGGAAATTTCCTGAACGCGACAGACATGTGGTATGAAAGAGGCGAACCGCAAACATCATCTCCATTGGGAGCATCCATTGATCTTGTTGGAAATTGTCCTGTTTACGAGAAAAATGCAACAAAAGACTCCATTGCAGATTATCAATACAAAGGATATACACTTTCAAGCAAGGGACACCCTGTATTCAAATATGCCTACAAGAAAATGATGGTTGAAGACCAAATCAGTCCCAACGAAACAGGCAAGGGACTTACAAGATCCATCGAAGTGAAGGGTGAAGGAAAAGACAAAACATGGATCAGGATTGCGCAGGGTTCAAACATCACACCGCTGGGCAATGGAGTATATGCGATAGACGACCAAAAATATTTTATTCAAATCGGCAGCAGCATCTACCCCAATATTGAAACGTATATGGGACAGCGGGTATTGATACTTCCTGCCAAAGAAAAAATTCAATATCAACTTATCTGGTAATGTATTCAATCAAAAAACATGCGTAACAAAATATACATCTGCTCATTCTTGCTTCTGCTCACTGTATCAACCATTGCTCAAAAAAATGCAGTGCAGTCAGAGAAAGATTTTTATGCACTGAAAACCATTGCCATCCCCGACAATGTAAAACTGGAAGTGGGCGGCATTGCAGTGATGCCCGATGGAAGAATAGCAGCTTCAACACGCAGAGGTGAAATATGGATCATCCAAAATGCATACGGCAACGGACAACCACACTTCACAAGATTTGCATCGGGATTGCACGAGGTGCTTGGACTCGCATACAGAGACGGAGCATTCTATTGCACACAACGTGGCGAACTGACCAAGATAGAAGATAAAAATGGTGATGGCGTAGCTGACAGTTATACGCCCATTACACTTTTTGAATTAAGCGGCAACTACCATGAATATGCATACGGTCCGGTATTTGATAAAAACGGTGACATGTATGTAACACTCAATGTTGCATGGGTAGGATACGGTGACGGCTTGGGCAAATGGCATGGATGGTTGATCAAAGTCAAACCCGACGGTACACAAGAACCCATTGCAACCGGATTGCGTTCCCCTGCTGGATTCAATGTGAACAGCAACAACGATGTGTTTTATGCAGAGAACCAAGGCGACTGGGTGGGAAGCGGAAGGGTTACGCATTTGGAGAAAGGTGATTTTGCAGGAAATGCAGGTGGACTCAATTGGACCAAGGAACCCAACTCGCCACTGAAGCTGACAAAAGAAGATTTGAAACAAGTGGACAATGGACAGCCCATGTATGAGGCTGCAAAAAAAATCAAAGAACTAAAGCTTCCTGCTGTATGGTTTCCGCATACCGTGATGGGTATCTCCACTGCAGATATCATTGAAGACCAAACCAACGGTGCTTTTGGTCCGTTTGGCGGACAATATTTTGTTGCAGATCAGGGACATTCAAAAATCATGAGAATGTCACTCGAAAAAGTGAATGGGAAATACCAGGGAGCATGTTATCCTTTTTATGAGGGATTTGCATCAGGACTTGTAAGGTTGCGTTGGGGTTTGGACGGTTCCATTTTTGGTGGAATGACCAGCAGAGGATGGGCAAGTACGGGGAAAGCGGAATATGCTTTGCAACGATTGGTATGGAATGGAGAAGTCCCTTTTGAAATGAAAGATATTCATGCCTTGAGCGATGGTTTTGAAGTGGAGTTTACACTTCCTGTGAATAGCAGTAAATTAAAAGATCCACGAAATTTTACAGTAAACAGCTTTACCTACAAATATCATCATCAATATGGGAGTCCCATTGTCAATAACCGTCCCAGAAAAATCATTGGCATGATTCCTTCGGCGGATGGAAGAAAAGTCAAGCTTGTACTGGACAGCCTGATTCCAGGATACATCCATGAAATCAGGGTTGCAAACCTTGAATCAACTGAACAAAAATCACTTTTGCATGACTTTGCATATTATACATTGAATGAAATTCCTTCGGGAGATAAAACAATTTTGAAAGAAGGAGATAAAGTGAATGCACATACAGGCATGCATCATGAGATGAAAAATACCTTACCAGCAAAAACTTCTCCATCAAAGAAAAGACAAACCACGATGCCTGCTGATTGGATACAGCCGGATAAAATTTTGAAACTGGGAACCAAACCGGGATTGAAATACGATGTAACGAATTTTGAAATCAAAGCAGGAAGCAAGGTCAGGCTCATCTTCAACAACAATGATGACATGACCCATAATGTTGTCATCACTGCTCCAGGAGCTGCAGATGAAGTGGGATCGCTTGCACTGAAAATGGGACTCAAGGGATCAGAGATGAATTATGTACCCAGTTCGAACAAAGTCCTGTTTCATACCGGATTGCTTCAACCCGAAAGCAGTGAATCGATTTATTTTGTTGCGCCTTCCACACCGGGAGAATACATGTTTGTATGTACGTTCCCTGGGCATGCTTCTGTGATGAGGGGCATCATCAAAGTAGTTTCATAATGGTAAGAGAAATGCATCAATGGTTCAGTCCCGCGCTGCAAAAGGAAATGCCGATTGCTGTTTACGGACATTACGGATTTGCGCTGTTGATGATACCAACAGCTGCAGCCGACTACTTGGAATATGAGCGGTTTGAGCTGATACATCAGCTCGCACCAATGATCGATGCCGGAAAAATAAAAGTATTTTCGATCAACAGCATCAATACAGAAAGCTGGATGAACAAGGGTATGGAAGGTGCGCACAAAGCCATCCGACAAAATCAGTTCAATGAATATATTTTCAATGAAGTAGTCCCCTTCATCAGAAATTTTACATCACATGAAACACCCATCATCACTGCAGGTGCATCTTTTGGAGCCCTCCATGCGATGAATGTATTCCTTAAAAGACCCGACCTGTTCAATGGTGTCATTGCCATGAGCGGAGTATATGATTTGATGGAATATACAGATGGATATTACGATGACCAGGTCTATTTCAATTCACCCATCCATTATATTCCCAACCTGACCGATCACGAAACACTCGAAAAAATCAGAACTGGTAAAATGATCATAGCTTCGGGGAGTGGTTCACATGAAGATCCGGAGGCCAACAGAAGATTTTCGGGCGTATTGCACAGCAAATCCATCCCGCATGAGCTGGAAATCTGGGCAGATGATATCCATCATGATTGGCCTACCTGGAGAAAGATGTTGCCTTACTTTATAGACGCGAAATTTTAAAAATGGAAAAGAGGCTTTTTTTACTGGATGCATTTGCATTGATTTTTCGTGCTTACTATGCACTGATCCGCAATCCACGCATAACCAGCAAAGGGAAGAATACCAATGCTCAATTTGGTTTCACCAATGCATTGGTTGATTTGATCAACAAGCAAAAGCCAAGCCATATGGCCATCTGCTTTGATACAGCAGCCCCCACCGAACGTCATACTGATTTTGCTGATTACAAAGCAAACCGTCAAGAAGCACCGGAAGATTTATTGGCTTCTATCCCTGATATCAAAAAAATTATTGAAAGTTTCAATATCCCCATTATTGAAACAGATGGTTTTGAAGCAGATGATGTAATCGGAACATTGGCCAAACAGGCTGAGAAAGCAGGCTATCATGTTTATATGGTAACGCCTGATAAAGACTACGGTCAATTGGTAACAGACAACATCAAAATATACAAGCCGCCATACCAGGGAGGTGACTTTGAAATCATTGGACCTGCTGAAGTATGTGAAAAATGGAATATTCAAAACGTCGACCAGGTCATTGATATGCTCGCCATGATGGGCGATGCAGTGGATAATATTCCTGGTATCCCCGGTGTAGGAGAAAAGACAGCTGCAAAATTATTGGCAGAATACGGATCACTGGAATCGGTACTGGACAATGCAGATAAAATAAAAGGTTCGATTGGTGAGAAGGTGAGACAAGGCCGGGATCTGGCGATCATGAGTAAAAAACTCGCAACAATCATTACATCTGTCCCCGTTGAATTTCATGAGGAAAATTTTAAAGTCACAGAACCCAACAAAGAATCACTGAAAGATATTTTCAGCGAACTTGAATTCAGAACCATCGGTAAAAGAATTTTGGGTGAAGATATTCCGATAGCCGGTCCAGTTGAAAAAGCGGCACCTGTGCAAGGGGATTTGTTTGGAGCACCCGCATCCAATACTGTCACCCCATCTTCACATGAATTACAAGAAACAGAAGAGATCCCCCTGGTAGCTGATAAAAATATTCACAATACAGCCCATGCATATCACCTGGTTGATACCGATGAAAAAATAGATCAGCTGATCAAAACATTGCAAAACGCAAATGAGATTTGTTTTGATACGGAAACAACTGGACTCGATGCCAATATTGCTAAAATTGTAGGCATGAGTTTTTCAACCCATACAGGAACTGCCAGTTATGTTCCTTGTCCGGATGACGAAGCAAAAACAGCTGCCATCCTTCAAAAGTTCGTTCCACTTTTCAATGATGCATCTAAACGCTGGATAGGACAAAATATCAAATATGATTTGTTGATCTTGAAGAGACTGGGGATTGAATTGGCCGGCAATATGTTTGATACCATGTTGGCCCACTATGTAATTGAGCCGGAAGGCAAAAGAAGCATGGATTTGCTCAGTGCGAAATATTTAGGATACGAGCCAATACACATCGAAGAATTGATAGGTAAAAAAGGCAAGAGTCAGGGTAACATGCGAGATGTAGAGATTGAAAAAGTAAAAGAATACGCCGGTGAAGATGCTGATATTACACTTCAACTAAAAAACATTTTTGAACCGCAGCTGAAAACAAAGCAGGTAGAAAAAGTTTTTTACGAAGTAGAAAATCCTTTGGTGAAAGTACTCATGGACATGGAGTTTGAAGGGATTAGAATTGATACCGGATTTTTAAATGACTATTCCAAAGAATTGGAAAGGGAGGCTAAACAATCTGAAGAGGCAGTATACAAAACAGCAGGAGTAAGATTCAACCTCGCTTCGCCTAAACAGTTGGGAGAAGTTTTATTTGATAAATTAAAACTCGACCCTAAAGCAAAAAAAACAAAAACAGGACAATATGCTACAGGCGAGGATGTGCTTCAAAAATTGGCACACCAATTCCCCATCGTATCAGATATTCTTACTTTCAGGGAGTTGACAAAATTGAAATCTACTTATGTGGATGCATTGCCATTGTTGATCAATCCACATACAGGTAGAGTACACACTACCTATGGTCAAGCTGTTGCCGTAACAGGTAGGCTTGCAAGCAACAATCCAAACCTGCAAAACATACCAGTCAGAAGTGACCGAGGAAAGGAAATCAGAAAAGCCTTTATACCAAGAGACAAAAATCACGTGTTGATTTCAGCAGACTATTCTCAGATCGAATTAAGAATCGTTGCGGCCATCAGTGGTGATAAAAATATGTGCGAGGCATTCAGGCTTGGAAAAGACATCCATACGGCAACAGCTGCAAAAGTATATGGAGTGGAAGAAGCTGATGTTACCAAAGAGATGCGCTACAAAGCCAAGAGTGTAAACTTCGGAATTATATATGGTCAGGGTGCATTCGGACTCGCGGACAATCTGGGAATCAGCAGAACAGAGGCCAAAACCATCATCGATAATTATAAAAAAGAATTTTCAGGTATCAATGGATACATGGAATCCACCATCCAATTTGCAAAAGAGAAAGGATATGTAGAAACTTTGATGGGAAGAAAAAGATGGCTCAGAGACATCAACTCATCCAATTTTACAGTCAGGGGTTTTGCTGAGCGAAATGCAATCAATTCACCCATCCAGGGTACTGCTGCAGACATGATTAAACTGGCCATGATCAAGGTACACCGTGAAATAAAAAAACAGGGATTCAAAAGCAAGATGATTTTACAGGTGCATGACGAATTGATTTTCGATGCATTGGAATCAGAGGCAAACGATCTGAAAGCTTTGATCCTTGAAAACATGGAATCAGCACTGCCACTTCCCAATGATGTTCCAGTCGTGGGCGAAGCAGGCATTGGAAAGAATTGGTTAGAAGCGCATTGATATGAACAATTACTTTACCATTACATCCGTTATAGGCGGCCGTTATTTTACAGTTGCGGGATTGGCATTTCTCCTGTTCTATGTACTGTTCAAGAACAAATTTCTCAGAAATAAAATTCAACAACGCTACCCTGATAAAAAAGATTATCTCAGAGAAATATTTTATTCCTGCATCACCATCATGATTTTTGGATTGGTGCCTGTTGTTTTCATTTTCAATGAGGATGTTTCAAAATACACACAGCTTTACAAAAATATTGAACAACGTGGTTGGGTGTATTTCTTTTCAATCTTCCCTCTGATGCTCTTTATCCATGATACATATTTCTACTGGATGCACAGACTGATGCACCACAAGAAACTGTTTAAATACTTTCATCTTGTACATCATCAATCAACCAATCCCTCACCCTGGGCGGCATATGCTTTTCACCCGTTGGAAGCAATCATTGAAGCATCCATACTGATTGTGTTTTTGTTTATCATGCCAGTTCACCAATTGCACTTTTTTCTATTTTTCTTCTTCATGATTGCATACAACGTATACGGTCATCTTGGTTGGGAACTGTATCCAAAAAATTTTCATAAAACACGGATAGGTAAATGGATCAATACTTCAGTAGCGCACAATCAGCATCACCAGTATTTCAAAGGCAACTACAGTCTATACTTTTTATGCTGGGATCGCTGGATGGGTACATTGAGAAAAGACTACGATCAACAGTTTGAAAATATTCAAGCAAAATGAGACCAAGGATTATTTACTGTTATGATGCCTATTGCGGTTGGTGCTACGGATTCAGTCCAGTGATCAAAGAACTGTGGATTCGCAACCGGAACAGATTTGAATTCGAAACACTTTCAGGCGGCATGATTCCCGCTGACTCCGTCAAGCACATCGGTCAAATTACTCCCTTTATCCAAGGTGCTTACAAGCAGGTAGAAGAAATGACCGGTATTCAATTCGGTGAAGACTACCTCTGGCATATTTTCAATCCAGAGCAAAGCGATTGGTATCCCTGTTCAGAAATGCCAGCCATTGCCATGAGCGTATTCAGAGAATATCACCCAGACAGAACCATTGAGTTTGCATCAGATGTGCAATATGGGTTGCACTTCGAAGGCAGGGACCTGACCGACCGTGAAGCATATCGTCACCTTACGGAGAAATATGAAATTCCTACAGAAGAGTTTTATGAAAAGTTGCAGACTGCCAGATACAAGGAAGCAGCCTATTATGATTTTGCATTGATACAACAATTAAAAGTAACAGGATTCCCCATCGTTTTTATGCAGGTGACGGATGCAAAACTTTACATGATTGCAAAAGGATATACAACACTTGATGCCATCGAAGCACGCATTGAGAAAATATTGGAAGAGATGAATAATGCATAATTCATCGTAAATTGTGCGCTCAATCAGCTTTCATGGAGTACAACAAATTGGTATCAATCACAGGATTTTCAGGTTTATTTGAATTGGTGAGCAGCAAAACAGATGGTGCGATTGTTAAATCGCTGGAAGATCAATCAACCAAATTCGTATCGAGCAGAATACATCAATTTTCCCATCTTGAATCCATAGAGGTATACACAACAGATGAAAACGTCAATCTTGTTGATGTATTTCAAGCAATCAAAAATGCCGACAAAGCACTTCCATCTGAAAAAGATGACAAAGCAATCAAAACCTACTTCAAAGAAGTATACCCCACAATGGATTTTGATAGGGTATATACCAGTGACATGAAAAAAATGATCAAATGGTACAATGCGATCAGCAAACACGGTATTGAAATCAAGCTCAGCGCGACCGAAGAATAGTTTAAATTTTGTACAATGCATTACTCTGCCAATATTGAGAAACTGAAACACAGTTTCTTACCCGAGGTATTTGAATTAAAGGATTGGGCAACTGTTGAGCCCTATTTTATTGAATTGCGTGACAGGGAATTAAAGGACAAGACGGGATTGGAAAAATGGTTGCAAGATCTGAGTGAGTTGGAAGCATTCATCACTGAAGATGCCTGCTGGAGGCAAGTACGTATGACCTGCGATACTGAAAACAAGTCACTCGAAGAGGCTTTCAATTATTTCTTTCTCGAAATCCAGCCCAAAATGCAGCCCTATGCAGATTTGCTGAATAAAAAGTTGATCGCTTGTCCATTCACCAAAGAATTGGATGAAGAAAAATATTTTACGTATTTGAGATCGATCAGAAAAAGCATTGATCTGTTTCGGGAAGCTAACATACCTCTGCAAGCTGAAGCCAGTGTACTGCAACAACAGTATGGTATGATTGCCGGTAAAATGACTGTTGAGCAGGAAGGAAAAGAATATACCCTGCAACAGGCGGGTAAATTTTTGGAGAGTCCAGATAGAAATATCAGAGAAACTGTTTACAGAAAAATTGCGGAAAGAAGACTGGAAGACAAAGAGCCTTTAAATGATCTGTTTTCAAAATTGATTGGCATTCGGCATCAAGTGGCATTGAATGCTGGATTCAGCAATTACAGGGATTACAAATTTGCGGAGATGGGACGCTTCGATTATACTCCGCAGGATTGTTTCGATTTTCATGAGGCGGTGAAATCTGAGGTCATGCCGCTGGTAGATGAAATCTACAATGAACAGAAAAGAAGATTGGGACTCGATACCATGCGCCCATGGGATACAGAAGCAGAACCTGCAGATGTAGCTCCATTGCGGCCATTCACAGATGGAAAAGATCTCCTGCAAAAAACCATTCAATGTTTTGATCAATTGAATCCATTCTTTGGTGACTGTCTCAGGAAAATGGATGCATTGAATCACCTGGACCTGGACAGTAGAAAAGGAAAAGCACCGGGAGGATACAATATGCCTTTGGCAGAAAGCGGTGCTCCCTTCATTTTCATGAATGCAGCATCACAGATGTCTGACCTCACAACCATGGTTCATGAAGGTGGGCATGCCATTCATTCATTTCTCTCGCATCCGCTTGAACTAGCAGGATTCAAAGAATACCCAACTGAAATGGCCGAAGTTGCCAGCATGTCAATGGAATTATTTACCATGGACCACTGGCAAGTGTTTTTCAAAGATGACGCTGAGATGAGTAGAGCCAAAAGGCATCAATTAGAAAGAGTGATCACGATCTTCCCATGGATTGCTACAATTGATAAGTTTCAGCATTGGATATATGAAAATCCAAATCATACTGTTGAAGAAAGATCAATCAATTGGTTGAAAATACTAAACGAGTTCAGTTCGAAAGCGATTGACTTCAGCGGACTTGATGCCTACAGGTCATACAGCTGGCAGAAACAATTGCACTTGTTTGAAGTCCCATTTTATTACATAGAATATGGCATTGCACAATTGGGAGCCATTGGCATGTGGATGCAATACAAAGAAAATGCGAGCAAGGGATTGGATAATTATATCAAAGCGCTCAGTTTAGGTGGAACGAAGACGCTTCCTGTTCTTTATCAAAACGCAGGAATTGAATTGGCGTTCGATAAAACGAGCATGAACCGATTAATGCGTTTTATCAAAAAAGAATTAGAAAGTTTATAACTAGTGTTTAAAATCATATCACTTTATGAATACAAAGATATAAACAAACGATACTTTTGGACTGCTACTAATCAGAGCCTTAACGAATGCCCCGGTGTTTTTACACTGGGGCTTTATTTTTAAATACAGGTTTTACAAACACCAGAAACAATCATATTGATTTGATGTGCACGAAATCCTTTTGGCAAATGAACCGATGGAATGGAAGTTTCATCCAAGCAAATGGTTTTACCACATGCATCACATGTGAAGTGAACATGATTGTCATGGTGATGTCCACTTACAATACAATCATCATTGCACAAAGCATAACGGGTTGTATTATCCGAAGAAGGTATTGTATGAATGATTCCCTTTTCTAAAAATGTTTGAAGGGTTCTGTAAATGGTAACCCTGTCAAACTTATCCTTGCACTTTGATTCTATGTCCTGATGGGCCATGGCATTGGCTGAAGAAAGGAAAATATCAAGAATATTTTTTCTTCCCTCTGTTATGCTGAGCGCACTTGACTTTAAAATTTCACTGCTTGTTTTTTTCATTCTGCCAGCAATTCTTTGATATCATTAACAAGTTGACTGACTTCATCTTTTTTGATTCCATCATAGATTCCCCTCACACGTCCCTGACGGTCAACCAACGTAAAGAACTGTGTATGCAAAAACTGTTCCTTGATATTGATGGAAGAGTTTTTGGGATCATCCAATAAATAACTTTCTCTTGCCGTTTTATAAAGTGATTCTTTTGAGCCTGTAACAAACCACCAGTTATTTGTTTGAGCACCGAGTGAATCTGCATAATGTTTCAATACAGGTATAGAATCTGTTTCCGGATTGACAGTATGAGAAACAATCAAGAACTGTGGCTCTGATTTAAATTGCTCATAGATCGCCTTCATGTTTTTGTTCATCTTGGGACAAATTCCCTTGCATGTCGTAAAGAAATATTCCGCAACATAAACCCTGTTTTTAATATCCGTCTGTGAAACCTGATTTCCGTCATGCCTTGTAAAACTGAAGGGTTGAACAGTATTGATCACAGGGAGTTTTACTTTTTCAAAATCAGTGAAGTAAACCATGCCTCCGTAAAACAATGCCAGCAGCACACCAAAAATAGCCAGGTATTGAACCAGTTTCTTATTCATCGTTTAGAAGTATTCATTCTCGTACAAAGGTACACCAAAGAAATAATGCAACTTTGTTGCAAAATGTTTAATTTTGTCCTCCTTTTATGTTCAAAATCAATTACGATGCTTTGGGTATTGCTGCGTCTATCGCCTGTGCGATTCATTGTGCAGTTTTGCCATTGTTGATGACAAGTCTGCCAATTTTCGGCATCAACATCATCAAAAACACAGCATTTGAGTACGGAATGATTTTGCTTGCTGCCCTGGTAGGCTTTCAGGCATTGCGGCATGGTTTCAAAAAACACCACCATAAAAAAACGCCGGTGATCATCTTCACCATCGGTATCATACTGTTGCTGATGAAACAGTCATGGGAGGAATACCAATTGTTCTTTCTCATTCCAGCAATGGGAATGATTGTTGCAGCACATACCATCAATTATCTCAGCTGCAGAAAAGCAAACCACTGCCATAAGGAAGATTGCAAATATTGATTTTTAATTCCGAAAGGAATTTTCTGAATCAAATTTCTTATTATACATTCGATGAAATATTCTTGCTATGAAATATTTACTATTTGCGTTTTTATTTTTTAGTGCAGCAACTTCTGCACAAATCAAGTCTATGCCTGATTTCAAATTCGTTCGCATGGACAACGGTGCTGAATACACTCCCAAACATCTGACACCCGGAAAAAGAACCTTCTTTATCTTCTTCGATACGGAATGTCCGCATTGTTTCCGCGCGATCACGGAATACAACAAAAACCACCAGACAATGAACAATGTCAACATTGTCATCGTCACACGTGACAGAAAAGATATTGCGATTGAATTTTTAAAACGCGTTGGTCCATCGCTCTATGCCAAGAAAAACGCTGTGGCAGTGCTCGATGTATACAATCAATTCATCGGAAGATTCCTTCCCAAAAAATATCCTTCGATGTTTTTGTTTGGCGTGAACAAACAATTGATATTTTACAGCGACGAAGAAAGTGATATCCCCACTTTCATAGATATATTCAAAAAATAAAACCCACCAAGATGGCAACAAGAAGAGAAGTCCTCCAACAAATGGCCTGGTTAACTGCAGGCTCATTCATGATGCAAAACAGTTTTGCTTCAACTGATGTCAAAAACAAAAAAGTGGGTGTGCAGCTGTATACCGTGCGTGACCTAATCGCGAAAGATGCGAAAGGAACAATCAAACAGGTAGCAGGACTCGGCTACAGTGAAGTAGAAAACTTCGGATACAATGGAAAATATTTTGGAATGACTGCTGCAGAATACAAAAACTTCTTATCTGATGTAGGATTGAAAGCAGCAAGCGGACACTATATGTACGGGAACTTCGGCAACAGACAAGTACCGGGTACAATCGTATACGGATGGGAAAAAGCAGTGGAAGATGCAAAAGCAATCGGACAAGATTATATGGTGGTTGCCTACCTCATGCCCAATGAAAGAAAGTCACTGGATGACTATAAGAAAATTGCAGAAGACCTGAACAAAGCAGGTGAGACCTGCAAAAAAGCCGGCATACAACTCTGTTACCATAACCACGATTTTGAATTTGAACAGGTGAACGGACAACTTCCCATGGATATCCTCACCCAACAAACCGATGCCAATCTCGTAAAAATTGAACTGGATCTATATTGGGCAACACGTGCTGGACAAAATCCCATTCAATTTTTCAACCAACACAAAGGAAGGGTTGCACTCTGGCATGTAAAAGACATGGATAAAACAGAGAAGAAAAACTTTACAGAAGTTGGAAATGGCATCATTGACTTTGCAACAATTTTTCAGCAAGCAAAGCTTTCCGGCATGAAACACTTCTTTGTTGAACAGGATGTTTGTCCGGGTAACCCCCTCGACAGCATCAAACAAAGCATCGGTTACATCCAATCTAATCTTGTAAAGCACCTGTAGGATTCAGTTATATGAAAACATTCAATCTGGTTGCTGTCGTCCTGTTTGTACTGTTCGCTGCTCTTCAGTACAACGACCCTGATCCCTACATTTGGATTCCTATTTATGTTGTATCAGCATATGTTTGTTTCCAAACCTATAAAGGAAAATTTGATCGATTTTCACATTGGATCATTGTAGCATTCTGTTTGATTTATGCTGTAAGATTAATGATTGATCCCAATGGGGTGATTGCATGGTTCAAAGAACATGATGCAGAAAATTTGGTTCAATCGATGAAAGCAACCAAACCATGGATTGAACAGACAAGAGAGTTTGGAGGACTCCTTATTATTCTCTTGGTTACCTCTGTCAATATCATTGCAAATAAAAAAGCCGCAGCCAAATAACTGCGGCTCTCTTTTTTTCTGAGACATTTACTTTGCAATCAACTGCAAAGAACTGATGGCCAAATACTGTGATTCCTTCGGATCGGCTTTCCAAATTTTCATAACAAGGTTGAATGGACGATCAGGAACTTCCTGCAGCGGCATGACAAGCTTTGTATTTTTCAGATCTGCATCGTGTCCGATTTTTACGAATCCCAATTGTTTTCCATTTGCTGCATCCACATGCAAACTGATGGTGTACCCGATATCAGGCACTGCCTGCATCATGTAATTCAATTCAATTGCTTTTACGTTGGCCAAATTCAATTGATTGAAATACATCAAGCCTACCTGATCGGTTGATACGGCAATTTTCTTTCCTCCAAATTCTGCAATGGCAACCTTGTCGGTTCCATTGTTGGCATCCATGTTGATCACCGGACTCCGCAATACCAAATTACCAACGCCGCTTTGCGGTCTCAATCCCTTACCCCCCTTGTCTGTATAAGTTGCAGTGATCTGCATCAAATTCCCATTGCCCAAATCTTTTGCAGTTGGAACAATCGTTCCACTGGCAGGCAATGAAGGTGCAACGGGTTTATTCATTCCCAATATCCACTCCACGATCATCTCCGCATCGGATGTTTTCAAATCAGGGTGAGCAGCCATGGCAGTCTCTCCCCATACTCCTCCACCACCTTTGATGATTTTATTGGTGAGATAAGATTTAGCCTTTGCATCATTCTGATAACGCTGGGCTACTTGTTTGTAAGAGGGTCCGATTGATTTTTCATTTTCCTTGTGGCATACTTTACAATCCAACGTTGCTGCAAGATTCTTGCCCTCCATCGCTGCAGTAATGATTTGGTGTCCCATTACCTGCGCCCTGTCCATTCCGCTGATATAATCAACCTTTACGAAAATGGACTTCTTATCGATGCTTCCTTTTTCATTGGTCCCGTCTTCTTTGTCATTGATCAAGACTTCATAAGGAACGGGAATACCGGGAAAATAAAAGTTGTTGTTGTTTACATTTTTAACAGTCACCACAGGCGCCTCATTTCCTGCATACACTTTTATCACCTCGCTTTTGGTAACAGCCCCTTTGCCATCTTTCACTTCCACATATATATTATAGTCGCCCGCTTTGGTGAAAGTAAAACTTGCATTGGGTGATGTGGTTGCCTTTTGCAACGCAGCACCGAAATGCCAAACATAGGTCAGTGCATCCTTGTCGGGATCAGCGGATCCTTCTGCACTTGCTTTTACAGTAAAAGGAATGGAACCTGATTTCTTGTCAATCTTGATCACTGGCTTCGGTGCTCTGTTTCCACCATTGTAATCAATGCGGAAAAGTGCAGCGTCGTTGTTTTTGGAAAACCATCCCGTTCCATATTCTACGCCGTACAATCTTCCATCCGGACCCAACTCCACATCGATCGTGTTGTTGAATTTGATCTGGGGAACAAATGATTCCATCTTTTCATAGTTGCCATCCTTGTCCAATGTAACCCACTTGAAAAATCCCCTCATCCACTCATAAAACAAAACCTTGTTGTCAAAGTAGGATGGATAGCGGGTTGCAGATGGAAAATATTCTGAATGATAAGTAGGACCCGCCATGGCATTTCTTCCACCGGATCCCACTTCAGGAAACTCGGTTGAAGCAGCATAGGGGTAATAGATGAACGCTGGACTCACTGGTGGTAGCTCCACCAATCCGGTATTGTTCTTTGAAAGATTCAAAGGTTTCTTGGGATCAAAATAATCACCCACTTTTCCAGTTTCATAATCAAACTGACGATAAGGATAATTGTTCCCTACAAACAATGGCCATCCGAAAAATCCGGGTTTCTTGGCTTGATTGAATTCATCGTAACCACGGGTGCCTCTTTCATTTGGACTGTCTTCCTGTGCATCCGGACCCACATCGCCCCAATACAGATAGTTTGTTTTTTTGTCAACCGAAATGCGATAAGAATTTCTGGTTCCCATTACATAAATCTCTGGACGTGTTTTGGGTGTGCCGGGAGGAAAAAGATTTCCTTCAGGTATTGTATAATTTCCCTGCTCATCCACTTTGATGCGCAAAACCTTTCCTCTCAAATCATTTGTATTGCCCGAACTTCTCCTTGCATCAAACTGTTCAAATCCCGCGCGATTGTCCATAGGACCATAACCATCCAATGTATATTTTGAATTGGCCTGATTGAATGGAGTGGAATTATCGCCGGTAGAGAGGTAGAGATTTCTGTCATTGCCAAATGTCAATGATCCGCCGGTATGACAACATATTTTTCTGGTGGATGCAACATCAAGAATGACTTTCTCTGATTTCAAATCAAGTTTCCCATCCTTGAAAACAAAACGCGATAATCTGTTCACCGATGTATCCATCGGAGAATAGTATACATATATATAGTAATTCTTTGCATAATCAGGATCAGCCGTAATACCCATGAATCCCTCTTCTGCATTGACATCTCTCACACCTGATTTGTGGTATACATTCAGCTTTGCGACCTGCGTAGCTTTTTTAGTAATATGATTATAATACATCAGCTCACCCTTGCGTTGTGAAACAAGAATATCCAAATTGGGAAGAATGGCAATCTCGGTGGGTTCATCAAAGACTCCTCCTGCCAATACATTCTTGGTAAAACGATCGTCTTCCGGAGCATTTTGCGTTCTTGCTTTGCTGTAATCAGGTTTGGTGCCGCTTCCGATGGCATATTTGATTCCTCCCAGGATATGTTTCAAATAATTTGGATCTGCAAAAGATTCATCGGTATGACCAAACTCTGTATAGAAGGCCCTTCCTCCATCATAATCGTGGTACCATACCATGGGATGCCACTCGCCATTGTCGCCTCCCTGATAAGATGATTCATCAATGGTCACCAATACTTTCACGTCTTCTTTGCTGGGAGCTTTTTTGAAATTATACCATTCGTCAACACGTTCCCATACATCCGGAAGATGGGCAGTGCTGCCATGCGATTTATCAATCACATTCAATTTTGCCTTTTGGTTTTTCGGATGCCCCTTGAAATAAGCACCAACCAATTTTCCATACCATGGCCAATTGTACTCGCAATCTGTTGCTGCATGTATCCCCATGAATCCACCGCCTGATTGAATATATCTTTCAAATGCTGCCTGTTGAATATTGTTGAGTACATCACCTGTTGTATTTAAAAAAACAACAGCATTGTATTCTTTCAAAACTGCATCCGTGAACTTCGATGCATCCTCTGTTGTGTCTACAGAAAATCCGTTTGTTTGTCCCAGTTTGATGATGGCTGGTTTTCCAGGCACAATAGACGAGTGTCTGAATCCTGCTGTTTTGGAAAAGACCAGGATTTTTGATTGTGAAAAGCCAGCACTCAACACACAGAGAAGAAGCAGTGAGAAAAATGATTTCATTTTCATATGCATAAAACTTGTTTGAAAAAAAATGGATGTCATAAAGACATCCATTTCAAAATTAATTCAAAAGATCTCAGAGTTGTTTGATTTTGACATTTCTGAACCAAACTTTGTTTCCGTGATCCTGCAGGGATATCCTGCCTTTGTGGAACTTCCCAAATCCAGGCATGTTCTTGAATTTGCTTCCCGCCACCATCTTATTCCAATTGTCATCGCCCACAACTGTGGTAACCACATTCACGCCGTTCAGAAACAATTTAAGTTCATTGTCCTTGTACATGATTTCAGCACGGTTCCACTCGCCAACCGGTTTCACGGTTTCTTTTGAGGAAGAAATGAGGTCATACAAATCACCCGCACGGTGCTTGATGATTTTTGCATCGGGATGTTTGTCATTGTCCAACACCTGCATTTCCATTCCGGTGAGGTAGGACTTCTTGTTCACAGAGTCTTCTTTTACATTGAAGATGATTCCGCTGTTTCCGCCTTCAGAAATTTTCCACTCAACACTGAAATGATAGTTTTCAAATTCCTCGTCGGTTGTAAGATCACCACCGTTTTTTACTCCCTTGGTGGTATCGGGAACGAAAACAAGCATACCATCTTCTATCCGCCATGACTTTCCCGTTCCTTCACCGCGGTATATATGCCATCCGTTTTTTGTCTTTCCATCAAACAAAGTTCTCCAACCCTTTTTACCACCTTGTACCTCGTCCGTTGTCTCTTGTCCCTTGTTTATGAAAGAGACCAAAGCAACAATACAAACAATCGCTAATAATTTTTTCATGATGATGATTTTATTGCATTGATAAAATATATTCTACCATGGCAGATGCGTCTTCCATGCTGATGTTGGGATGTGCCGCCATTGGAATTTCGCCCCAGTTGCCTTGTCCGCCTTTCATAATTTTGGTTGCCAGTACTTCAATGTTTTTAGGATTGAGCGGATACTTTTTGGCAACGTCTTTGTATGCGGGACCAATCAACTTCGCATCGTCTTTGTGGCATGTTCTGCAATCAGAAGCTTCGATCAAAGCCTTTCCATCTTTCTTTGCAACGGCAGGTGCTTCTTCTTTTGCAGCAGGCTCTTCAGTTGCATTGCTGATGGGTTTTTGTTCAGTTGTTTCATTGTTGCTGCTTCCACAAGCATATACACCTGCAGCAATCATTAATGTAAATAGTACCTTCTTCATATGTGTTGTTTTTATTTTTAAATGCCTAAGATTTTTTTATTGAATGCTTCATCGCTTCCGGTACCCGCAAAGTCATCAAATGCTTTTTCAGTGACACGGATGATTTTATTTTTTATAAAGACTGCTCCCTCTTTTGCTCCATCCTCCGGATGTTTGATGGCACATTCCCATTCCATCACTGCCCAACCATCGTAATCATAAGATGCCAGTTTGCTGAAGATACCTGCAAAATCAACTTGCCCATCTCCCAATGAACGGAAGCGTCCTGCTCGGTTGATCCAGCTTTGGTATCCACCGTAAACACCTTGCTTTCCGGTTGGATTGAATTCAGCATCCTTCACATGAAACATTTTGATGCGTTCATGATAGTGATCGATGTAAGTGAGATAATCCAAACACTGCAAAACAAAGTGACTTGGATCGTACAAAAGACAAGCACGTTTGTGGTTGTTGGTATGCTCCAAGAACATTTCATAAGAAACCCCATCATGCAAATCTTCACCCGGATGAATTTCGTAACAGAGATCTACTCCGTTCTCATCAAATACATTCAGTATCGGCAACCAGCGATTGGCCAATTCCTTGAATCCGGTTTCAACCAAACCCGCAGGTCTTTGTGGCCATGGATAAACCGTATGCCACAACAATGCTCCACTGAATGTTGCATGTGCATTCAATCCCAAATTGGCAGATGCTTTTGCTGCATATTTCAATTGATCAACAGCCCATGCAGTTCTTGCTTTGCTGTTTCCTCTCACACTCTCTGGTGCAAATCCATCAAACTGTGCATCGTATGCAGGATGCACTGCAACCAATTGTCCTTGCAAGTGCGTTGACAATTCTGTAATCTTCAATCCCGCAGATTCAACGATGCCCTTGATTTCATCTGCATAGGTTTTACTCTCCGCAGCTTTTTTCAAATCAATGCAACGCGCATCCCAACTTGGCAGCTGAACACCGACAAATCCCAATGAGGCAGCCCATTTGCAAATGGAGGCCAAATCATTGAAGGGTGCCTGGTCTCCCATGAATTGTGCGAGAAATATACCCGGACCTTTTATTGTTTTCATATCCCTTTGATTCTAATTAAATAGTATGTGGTGTCCATTTTTGATCTGACTTGGAAGACAATACCACATTGTCAATGAATGCCATTCCTCTGATACCGTCCTCGACACCAGGAAAATCAAGCATTTCAGCAGTCGGTTCTTTGCCATCCATTTTTGCACCGAGTGTCAGTGCAAAATTTCTGTAGATGTTGGCAAATGCTTCCAGATATCCCTCCGGATGTCCGCCGGGTGTTCTGGAATTGTGTGTTGCAAACGAAGAAAGTCGGTCGCCATAGTTACCACCTGCTCTGTATATCTGCGTTGGTTGGTCCAACCACTTTACCAACATGGTATTGGGTTCGTGTTGTGCCCATTCCAATCCGCCTTTCTCTCCATATACACGAATCTTGATTCCATTTTCTTCACCGGCTGCTACCTGCGAAGCCATCAACACCCCTGCAGCACCGTTTTCAAATTTCAACAATACATTTCCATCATCATCCAACATTCTTCCTTCCACCATTGCATTCAAATCGGCACAGATCTGAGTAATCTTCAACCCACTGATGTATTCTGCCAAATGCGCACAATGTGTTCCGATATCTCCCATGCACCCACTCTTGCCGCTCCTCTTGGGATCGGTTCTCCATGCAGCTTGCGCATTGCCTTCTCGCTCTGTTAATTTACTCAACCATCCCTGCGGATACTCCACCCACACTTTTCTTATTTTTCCAAGTTTACCCGCTTTGATCATTTGCTTGGCTTCTTTTACAAGCGGATACCCGGAGTATGTATGCGTCAGACAGAGTACGCGTCCAGTTTTTTCCTGTATTTTTTTCAACTCTTTGGCCTCATCCAAGGTAAACGCGATAGGTTTTTCTATTACCACATGAAATCCATGTTCCATAGCCATTTTTGCTGGAGCAAAATGCGCAAAGTTGGGCGTTACGATGGTAACAAAATCCATCCGCTTGTCTGCAGGCAACTGACTTTCTTTTGTAATCATCTCTTCAAACGTGAGATAGATTCTGTCCTCCGCAAGAAAAAGTGATTGACCTGAATCCTTTGCAATATCCGGATTGATGCTGAGTGCACCACATACCAGTTCAATGAGTCCGTCGATGCCAACGGCGTGTCGATGAATGGCACCGATGAAAGCATCTTTGCCTCCACCAACCATTCCCATTCTGAGTTTTCTGTTCATATGCCTTATTGAAGTTGTTCGTTGAAAAAGGGATTTTAAAAGTACAAAAAAAGAGGGGACAAATGCCCCCTCTTGAAAATTTATAAAGCGTTTAATTTATGCTGCTTTCTTTTTTGAAAAGAAATACAATCCTGCAAATGCAACAATCAAGATTGCAGGGAACAACAACATATTGGACAGTGTCATTTGTCCGGCTGCCAAATCTGCTGCATCACCCACCAAACCCTGTGCTTCTGCAACAGTTTTGTTGTCTTTGATCCATCCGCCAATGACCGGCTGGAACATGGATGATGAAAACATTCCGATTCCACCCATGATGGACAATCCCAAGGCACCTGTTTCAGGCAACCTCGATCCAACGAAACCAAGCATATTGGGCCAGAAATAACAAATGCCCAAGGCATAAAATACAGCAGCCACGTAGAGCATATTTCCACTCATGGTGCTCAACATGTAAATGCCGATCACACCAAAAATGGCCGATCCCAGCAGTACGCCTACTGTATTGAGTTTCTCCACCAATGGACCCGCAAAGTATCTTCCTACTGCCATGAGTCCGGTTACCAATGCAAGGATCAGCATGGGACTCGCACCGGCTTTTGCCAGGATGGGTCCAACCCATTGCTGGGGACCAAACTCGGAAATGGCAGTCAGCGCCATGCAGCAGGCCATGAAGAGATAAAGTGGATTGAGAATCGCTTTGAAGTTGGCAAGAATATTTGATTCGGCTGCTTTTGCTTTGGGGAATGCCTGTCCATAGAACAGAATGGCATATATAATGGTGGGAATGAGGATCACCCAAATCTGCGCCTGCCAGCTCATGTTGGCATCGGTCATGAATTTGGAAATCAGTGAACCCAATACAATTCCGCCCGGAAACCACATGTGAAACTTGTTGAGCTTACTATGGAATTCATTGCCGGAATAAGAATCGGCAATCATGGGATTGCAGGCTGCTTCTGTACATCCATTTCCGATTCCAATCAGCAAGGTAGAAATCAACAGTACATTGTAGCTGGATGCATAAATCGTTGTGAGAATTCCGACCAGGTGAGCAACGAGGGCGACTTGCATGATCAGCTTGGGACCGATTTGCTGATAGAAAATTCCACCAATGATCATGGAAAGCGGAAATCCCAGGAACCACATTTGATTGATATAACCCAATTGTACAGGATCAAGGTTCAGCTGTGTTCCAAGCTGCGTTAGAATTCCGGCCCTGATACTGAAAGAAAAGGCCGTTGTAATAAGTGCAAAACAACTCGCATAAAAGAGTCGGTTTGCATTGATTGGCTGGCTCATCGTTTTTGATTTTGGTTAATAAGTGAATGGCTGAGCATAATGCTCAATGAAAACTAATTAAACTTAATTTCTTAGCCAAATTTTATGTCTCTTCATCATAAGATTCAAACACGGGGCAAAAGCGATTCGTTCATTCTATCATTGGATAAAAGGCCGCATCTTGAGGTCCAGATTGGCACCTCAAGATGATAAACAGGTATGATCATAAAAGGAGAAACTTCTTTTCATGGAAATAGCTGATGTTTAAATTTATGAAATCAGTAAATTCGTAAGTATAATAAACGATTATGCCAGAATCAAATGTTTACGACGCGATTGTTGTAGGATCAGGAATCAGTGGTGGATGGGCTGCCAAAGAATTGACAGAAAAAGGTCTTAAGGTGATCATGCTCGAAAGGGGTGAAAACATTGAGCACGTGAAAGATTATGTGAATGCAACCAAAGATCCCTGGGAATTCCCACACCGTGGTGGAAGAACGCAAGAGATGATTGAAAAATATCCTGTGTTGAAGCGCGACTATCCATTGAGTGAAACAAATTTGAATTACTGGGTGAAGGACTGGGAATGTCCGTATACAGAAATAAAAAGATTCGACTGGTTCCGCGGATATCATGTGGGTGGAAGGTCGCTCATGTGGGGACGCCAGAGTTATCGCTGGAGCAATATGGATTTTGAAGCGAATGCAAAAGACGGCATCGGCACCGATTGGCCGATCCGTTACAAAGACATTGCACCCTGGTATGATTATGTAGAAGGATTTGCGGGCATCAGCGGATCAAGAGAAGGACTGGATGTATTGCCTGATGGAAACTTCTTGCCGCCAATGGAATTGACTTGCTTGGAGAAAGATGTTGCAGCAAGACTCAAAGAACATTTCAAAGGCGAAAGACATTTGATCATTGGAAGAACTGCGAATCTCACAAAGCCACTTCCTGGAAGAACCAATTGCCAATTCAGAAACAAGTGTTCGCTGGGATGCCCATTCGGCGCCTATTTCAGCACACAGTCATCTACATTGCCTGCTGCCATGAAAACAGGCAACCTCACCCTTCGTCCATTTTCCATTGTTACAAAAGTGTTGTACGACAAAGACACCCAACGTGCAACAGGTGTTGAGGTACTCGATGCAGAAACAAATCAGACATACGAATACAAAGCAAAAATTGTATTCCTCAATGCATCTACACTCAACAGTACTTGGATATTGTTGAATTCTGCTACCGACATTTTTCCTGATGGATTGGGTAGTTCAAGCGGACAACTCGGTCACAACCTGATGGACCATCACCTGGGAGTTCGCATCACAGGAAAAGCCGAAGGATACGAGGACAAATATTATTTCGGTCGACGTCCAAATGGCTTCTACATCCCACGCTTCAGAAACCTCAACGGCGAAAAAAGAGATTATATCAGAGGCTTCGGTTACCAGGGACAAGGAAACCGTGAGAACTGGAACAGAAATATTGCCGAATACAATATCGGTGTTGAATTGAAAGAATTGCTGTCTGAACCCGGTTCATGGCAGGTGGGTATGGGTGGATTTGGAGAAATTCTTCCTTACCATGAAAACAAAGTAACGCTGGACAAAACCAAAAAAGACAAGTGGGGATTGAATGTATTGGCCATCGATTGTGAACTCAAACAAAATGAGTTGAACATGCGCAAAGACATGTTGAACGATGGCATTGAAATGCTGGAAGCAGCAGGATTGAAAAATATAAAAGGTGTGGACGGAGATGGTACACCCGGACGCGGTATCCATGAAATGGGTACGGCAAGAATGGGAACCGATCCAAAAAATTCAGTTTTGAATAAATTCAACCAGGTTTGGGATGCAAAGAATGTATTCGTGACAGACGGCGCATTCATGACTTCTGCCAACTGCGTGAATCCCTCTCTCACTTACATGGCAATGACTGCACGCGCAGCTGATTTTGCTGTGAGTGAGTTGAAAAAGGGCAATTTATAAAGACATTCAACCGTCAACTGTTAACAGTTAACAGTTGACGGTTGACAGTTAAGGTTAACATATAGTAACTTTGCTGCATGCTAAAACCCACGCTCATCAAGGCAGCAAAGGCTTCAGGTGCCCTGATCAAAGAAAAAATCAACAGCAAGTTTCTCATCGAACACAAAGAGGGTCCCAATAATCTTGTAACAGAGGTGGACAAAGCCTCAGAAGCTTTGATCATGAAAATCATCCGGGAAGAGTTTCCGGATCATTATATTCTCAGTGAAGAAATCGGAGCATTGGCAATGGACTCATCCTACAAGTGGATCATCGACCCCATTGATGGAACGGTCAATTTTGCCAATGGCATTCCGCTCTGTTGTGTAAGCATCGCCATTGAAAAAGACGGTGTTGTCATCATGGGTGCTGTTTACAACCCCATGCTGGATGAATTTTTCTTCGCAGAAAAAAATCAAGGTGCTTTTTTGAACGATCAGAAAATTCAAGTCAGCGAACAATCACAGGTCAAACATGCTTGTCTTGTTACCGGTTTCCCTTATTCATATCTCAACAGCGAAAATGGTCCATTGGAAGTTTTCGGCAGATTGATCAGAGAAGGCATTCCTGTTCGCCGTTTAGGCTCTGCAGCAATCGATCTTTGTTGGGTGGCAGCGGGAAGATTCGATGGTTATTATGAACATAAACTGCAGGCATGGGACAGTGCAGCGGGATTTCTCATGGTGGAAGAGGCGGGTGGAAAAGTAACTGACTTCAAAGGAGATTACTATTCTCCCTATCAACCACACCTTGTTGCCACCAACGGAAAAATTCACAATGAATTGTTGAAATGGATCTCAAACACGCATCAATAAAACAATATGTCAAACAGAACGGAAGTAAATGATTATGGTGAATTTGGATTGATCCATCACCTCACAAAAAATATTGAATTGCAAAACGCCTCATCCATATTGGGTGTAGGAGATGATGCTGCTGTGATTGATCACTTTGGGAAACAGACCGTTGTTACTACCGATCTCTTATTGGAAGGTGTGCATTTCGATTTGGCATATACCCCCTTGAAACATCTCGGATATAAATCCGTTGTAGTCAATCTGAGTGATGTGTATGCCATGAATGCAACTCCCACACAAATTACACTCAGCATCGGCATCAGCAGCAAAGTGAGCGTTGAGGCTTTAGAAGAATTTTATGAAGGTGTATACATAGCATGTGAGGAATATGGAGTTGATTTGGTGGGTGGTGACACCTCTGCATCACAAAAAGGATTTATCATTTCAGTCACTGCCATTGGTGAAGTGAACGAGGAAAAAGTTGTGAAAAGATCAACTGCACAGAAAGGTGACCTGATCTGTGTTTCAGGAGATTTGGGTGGTGCATACATTGGATTGCTTTTTTTGGAGAGAGAGAAAAAAATATTTTTGGAGTCACCCCAAGTTCAGCCGGATCTTGAAAATGAATCGTATGTCATTGGCAGGTTGCTCAAACCAAAAGCAAGAAAAGAAATTGTTGAATTTTTGGAAAAACAAGGAGTGGTTCCAACATCTATGATGGACATCAGCGATGGACTGAGCTCAGAAATTTTACATATATGCGAGAAAAGCGGAGTGGGTGCTGTGATCTACGAAGAAAAAATTCCCATCTCAGAAGATACCAGGAATGCTGCCTATAAATTTGAGATAGATCCTACTGCCTGCGCACTCAGTGGAGGAGAGGACTATGAATTGCTGTTTACCATCAAACAGGATGACTATGAAAAACTTACGCTGAATGAACAAATCAGTGTAATCGGATACATTGCAGAAGCCGATCAGGGCGCAAAAATCAAAACAAAGGGCGGAAACACATATGACCTCACTGCCCAGGGATGGAATGCGTTTAAAAAGTAGATCATTCTGAAATAAAGAATGCATCTGCGTCACTCCAGAACGGAAAACGCTCCCTCACCTGATCAAGTTTGTTTTTTTCCAATACTACAGTTTGTACGGATTCATCTGATGAGGCATGGTACAATACTTCTCCCAAGGGATCAATCACCAATGAATCTCCTGCATGCGCTGTTCCATTTCCATCGGCACCTATTCTGTTCACACCAATCACGTAAGATTGGTTTTCAATGGCCCTGGCATTCAAGAGTGTTTTCCATGCATGTGCTCTGGAAGCAGGCCAATTGGCTACATACAGCAACACATCGTATTCCGGATATACACCCTCATCATCCTGTTGCAACTGCTGACGCGCCCAAACAGGAAATCTTAAATCATAACATATTTGCAGATTGATTCTCCATCCACCTACATTGGCAATGGCTCTTTTTTCTCCATGGGTATAATGCTGGTCTTCGCCTGCCAATGAAAAACAATGTCGTTTGTTGTATTGTCCAACTTGTCCGTTAGGCAATACCCATAACAACCTGTTGTAAAATTGCTCATCTTCTTTGATGATCAAACTTCCGGTCAGGATCACATTTTTTTTATGGGCGAGCTCCTTCATCCACTCAACCGTCGCTCCATCCATCGTCTCAGCAAGCTTTTCGGGTTGCATGCTGAATCCGGTTGAAAACATTTCAGGCAAAACCACAATATTGGTGGGTTCCTGAATGGCGTTTATTTTTTCCTCAAAATTCTCGAGGTTGGCTGACTTGTCCTCCCAAACCAAATTGCTTTGCACCAATGTAAAACGAAGTGAATCCATGTCTTAAAATTAATCCTTTTCTTTTTCTGTGACCCCTTTGAGCACCTTGGTGATCAGGGAATTTTCATATCCTCTTGATAAAAAATACTGTCGAACCTTTGCCTGTTTAACATAGGAAGTGATTCCCTGTCCCTTGATGGAACTCCATTTTTTCTGCATGAGCTTCGTCAGTGTTTTTTCATAATCGGCCATATCTATTTCATCCCGCAATGCTTTCTGTATGCTGTATGCAGAAATGCCTTTTTTTCTCAGCTCCATTTCTATTTTCTTCTTTCCCCATCCTTTCACCCTGAATTTTCCACCAACAAAAGCATTGGCAAAACGCTCCTCATTCAAAAATCCTTCTTCAATCAATTTGGAAACAATTTCATTGATGGCCGTCCACCCAATCCCCATGGTCGAAAGCTTGGTTTTTACTTCAGCGTGGTTTCTCTCCTGAAATGCACAGTAATGCCTGATTTTCACATAGGCCTGCTCGGGGGTCAGCGTCTTTCTGAACGTCTTCTTTTCCATTATTTCAGGCAAGTTAGTCGATCGCAGATATTGTGGCTCGGTTTTCAACATTAATCCATTGTTTTTCTCCCAAAATGTCGAAAAATCAGGCTTTCATTTCGTGTTGGTCCAACTATATTTGCTTCATACAAATCATATCTATTTTATGAAATTTATTGTTTCTTCTTCGGCGCTGCTGAAACAGCTGCAACAGATCAATGGTGTTATTGGATCAAACAATGTGTTGCCGATTTTAGAGGACTTCCTTTTTGAAATTGAAAAAAATAAACTTACTGTCGTTGCAACAGATTTAGAGACTGTGATGAAGATTCATTTGGATATTGAAGCGAAAGACAGCGGTCGTGTTTGTATTCCTGCAAAAATTTTGATGGATTCACTGAAGAATCTTCCCAACCAACCGCTCACTTTTGACATCGATAAAAACTTTGGCATCGAAATCACCAGCGACAACGGAAAATACAAGGTGATGGGTGAGAATCCGGATAATTTTCCCAAAGAACCGCCGGCAGACGGGACTTCAGCGTTTACGCTGAGCAGCCATGCATTGCTGACTGCTGTCAATAAAACCATTTATGCAGTGAGCAACGACGATCTTCGTCCAGCGATGACCGGGGTGTTTTTTGAATTGGAGAAAACCGGACTCACATTTGTTGCAACCGATGCACACCGCCTTGTACGATACAAATTGAAAGACGTAAAATGTCCGAAGCAAGACTCCTTCATCGTTCCGAAGAAACCATTGAACCTTTTAAAAACATCACTACCGGATAACGATGATGAGATTTCCATTTCCTACAACAGCAATCATCTTTTCATAACACATGGAACGGTTGAGCTTTCCTGCCGCCTGCTCGATGCAAGGTTCCCGGACTACAAAGTGGTCATACCGGCAGAAAATCCCTATCGCATGACAATTGGTCGTCAGGATTTTCAGTCAGCCTTGAGACGTGTAAGCATTTTCAGCAACAAGAGCACCAATCTTGTAACCCTGAATATTTCAGGAAGCGAACTCCAGCTTACCGCTCAGGATGTTGATTTCAGTTTCGAAGGAAACGAAAGAATGGGTTGTCAATACAACGGAGAGGATATTGTCATTTCATTCAATGCGCGTTTTCTGATTGAAATGTTGTCTGGAACAGAAAGCGATGAAGTCAAAGTTGAATTGTCTACACCAACAAAAGCGGGACTCATCAAGCCTGTTGAACAGGATGAAAATGAAGATTTGCTGATGCTGGCCATGCCATTGATGTCAAACTAATGATATATGAATCCTATCATCACATATTTCAGTGACCTTGAAAAAAGACCCCTCGAAAGAGCGGGTTTTTTTATAGCGGGCATGGTTTTGTTGTGGGCTGTTGAACACCTCATACCACTGATCCAAAACCAATATAAAAAAACAAAGCTTCGACACGCCGGTACCAATCTTGCCTTTACAGCCATTCACTTTGTGATCCACACATTGCTGGCTGGTGGAATCATTTTTATTGCGGGATATACATCCTCCCACGAATTTGGATTGGTTTACCGGATGGGCGGCGGAACCCTGGTAACTATTTTGATTACATGTTTGACGCTTGATTTTTTTGCAGGATGGCTCTGTCATTTTGTAGAACATAAAATTGCGTTGTTCTGGCGATTCCACATCATTCATCATGCCGACAACAACGTTGATGTTACGACAGGACTGAGACACCATCCTCTGGAATCGGTTTGGAGGGGAATATTTTTCTACATGGGCATTTTCGCATCGGGGGCTCCCATGTATGCCGTGCTCCTGTATCAAACCATCCTGGTGTTTATCACCGGATTCACGCATGCCAACATTTCTCTTCCAAAGTGGATGGATAAAGTCCTTTCTTATGTATTGATCTCTCCCAATATGCACAAGGTGCACCACCACTGGAAACAACCCTATACAGACAGCAATTACGGTGCGGTGTTTTCTGTTTGGGATCGTTTGTTGGGGACCTACATGGAGCTTGATCCGTCTGAAATCAAATACGGACTCGACCGTTATTATCCGAATGAAAAAGATGAGTCCTTTGTTCCACTCATGAAAAGACCTTTTCAAAAATTATAATTGAACCGTGAAGAAGATTGCATTTATTCCTGCCAGGTACGCCGCTACAAGATTTCCGGGAAAGCTGATGCAAAAAATCGGTGATCAATCGATCATCAGTATGGTTTATAACAATGCAAGAGAAATGGAGTTGTTTGATGATGTGGTTGTTGCAACCGACAGCGATATTATTGCAGGAGAAATAGATCGCATAGGTGGTAAGTTTATCAAAAGCAAACATGAACATCAGAGCGGAAGCGATAGAATTGCAGAGGCCTGTAAAAACATGCAGGTAGATGTTGTTGTAAACATTCAGGGCGATGAACCATTTATCAAAAAACAACCCCTTGAAGACCTGCTAAAAAGTTTCGAAGATGAAACGGTTCGGGTTGCATCGCTCATGCAAAAGTTTCCTGACAATGAATCGCACGAAAATTCAAACATTGTAAAAGTTGTTTGCAACCGATTCAAGGATGCGCTTTATTTCAGCAGATCCGTTATTCCATATAAAAGAAACAAGTCGGTCGAAGAGGTGTTTTACAGACATGTTGGTGTCTATGCATACAGAAAAGATGTGCTCCTCCAATTTACAGAGTGGCCAATGGGTGTATTGGAAAAACTGGAAATGCTCGAACAGTTGCGTTATCTGGAGAACGGTGTTTCAATAAGAATGGTTGAAACCAACGAGGCGAGTGTTGGAATAGACACACCGGAAGACCTCAAAAAAGCAATTGCTTTTTACAACAAGATTTGATTATTTTTTCTGCTTATATACGGGTACCGTGCTGCATGGCTCGCCATACATGAGAGACTTGACAACAGGAATCAATTTTTGCGAGATCATTAAAAATGCAGAAGATGGTATTGCGATATCGCCGCACCCTTTCACCACCACACGCTTGTCTTTGTATTCCTCCTCATCAATAGAAAACATATTTTTCTCCATTGCTTTTTCAATGGCGATTTGTTTGTTTCCAAAATATACTTCGCTTGCAAAACCTTTCAGCTTGCTGCTGACAAGCATAAATGCCCACATGGGAATGATGGCTTCAGTTGAACAATGTACTGCAACTATTTTCCCGTTGAATTGATTCCAATCGGTTGTTTCCAGTTTTTCCCTGAAATCCTTCTCTTTCAAGAGTATTTCCATAAAAAGAAAATCTTTTACATCAAGCCCTACAACCTCTTGCCGGGGATAAAATTTTTCGAGATCCAACGTAATGATTCCGCTTTCTGTAACCTTGTTTACAAGTCCTTCCATGCTGTAAAATTACCCAAAATAAAAACAGCCACCCTTGCGGATGGCTGCTTGTTTTGTTTTCTCATTAGCAGAACTTCTAATATCCTGATTCCCTTCTCTTATCAACTATTTTAGCTGATTTTCTAAGGGCTTCCATTGTGCTGTATCCGGCAAACTGCTTCAGTTGTGCCTCGATTGACTTCTTTTGGGAAGCCAGATCTACTGCAGCTGAAGGGAGCGAGGAGACGTTGTTCACTTTAACATAAAACACACCGTTTTGTCCCGAAATCGCTTCCGATACATTAGACAAGTTCTTTTTATTAAACGCTGCACCGATTACTTTAATTTCTGTACCAATATTGGTTACAAATGGGTCTGCAAACTTCAACGTGTCGATTCTTCCAGTGTTTCCGCCCAGTGTCAGTGCAATTTTCTCAAGATTTTTCTCAGATCCAACCTTTTTGGCGAGGATCTCAGCTTTTTTCTTATTTCTCAAAATGGGTTCTACAACTACTCTTGCCAATGCGGGGGGTTGAACACCTTCTTTGATTTCGTTGGTGATGATCGCAACAACATATTGATCTTTCAAATCGAATGGTTCTGAAACCGCACCAACTTTGTTTTCAAAAACCCACTTGACCAATGCCCTTGAACTCAATTGTCCTGCGCCATAATCCATCTCTCTTATGTTATCAGCAAAGTTTTTAAGAACCTTCATTTTCTGGGCTGTCTCATCAAATGATTTGGCATCTCTACTGGTTCCTGCAAATTGTGTTGCTGCTGAAGATGCTGCATTATCTGTTTCATCGCTTGCAACAATGTTTTTTGCGAGATAGGCAACTTTGTAAGCAGGTTCAAAATTTTTCTGATCCATCACTTGAATAACATGATATCCAAAAGAAGTTTTGATTACATCAAAAGAACCTTTTGGTTTATTGAACATGTAGTTGGAAAAATCTTTATCAAGCGTTGAGGCGTCTGTTGAAGAAAAGTTGTATTCACCTCCATTTTGTTTGCTTCCCTCGTCTTCACTGAGTTGTGCTGCAAGTGCTCCAAAATTTCCGCCGGATTTAATAACATTGAAAATACTGTCCGCTCTCTTCTTGGCAAGACTGTCGGGTCTTGTTTCTTGTCCGGTTTGAGGATTGATTGTTCCAACCAAAATATGTCTCACCTGAACAGAATCAGGCATGGTCTTTGTCGCAATCTTCTTGGCAATCACATAGCTGCCTCCGTCAATATACGGACCAATAACGGTTCCTACACCCATTGCAATTATGGAGTCTTTCGCTCCCATTTGAAGTTTTGATTTGAGTGCAAATCCATCATAAAACGGAAGGGTGGTGTTGTATTTGGTTACAAACCCTTTTTCGTCGGCAGTAGAAAGCATTTCTGCTTTTAACTGATTAAGGGTATTGTAAATTTTTTGAGAGTCTGCGCTGGTTGGATTGGCGCTGAAAGATACATATGACAGGCTTTTAACATGTTCCTGCTTGAATTCATCTTTGTGGTTGTTTACATAATCTGCGATTTCCTGATCAGAAATTTTGACGGTGCTGTCAGAAACTGCTGTGTAGGGACCTCCCGCAAATTCTACAGATGCTATCAACGCATTGTCTGCGTTCATTTTTTCAATCATCCATTTTGGCACATATGATCCTTGTGTGAAAAGGGAAACATATTTCTGTGTAAGCAGGTTGATTTGAATGGGGTTGATGAGTTGATCGGCCACCATGCGCACATCTTCTTCCTTCGTGCTTTTTTTAACACCGTTGAACCAGTTTCTTGCTGCATTTACATCATACATACCGGTATTTCTGTCGGTGAACATCTGTCTGAACTCTTGTGGGGCGTCATCAGAAAACAACACAGATCCCAATTCTTTTGGGGTGACTTTCAATCCAAGTTTTTCAACTTCTCCGTTGATCAGTCCTTCCTGGATATATCCATTCCACACGTTTTCAATGATGGATTGTGTCATCATCTCGTTGGTCTGCAATCCCTGTGAGCGATATGACTGCTCGGCGGTATTCACTTTTTGGTTGAATTCAACCAAATCAATGTCTTTGTTATTGATCGAACCAGCAGAGGTTGATGGTCCGCTGAAAAGATTGCCGCTTCTTCCAATAAAAGCATCCTGAACCAAGAAGCCAATAAGACTGATGGCGATCATCACAGACAACAGTACCGCTGCCCTGTCTCTTAAATTTTGAATAATTGACATATATATAATATTATATAGGGGTCGGCAAAAATAGGTTAAAAACAGGTATTAACAAACTGTGGATAACCTGGGTTTATACGTTGATAATCAAGGATTTTAAGAATTATTGGTTTGGGGTTGTGTTGAAAAAGATGGCTTGACTTTTGGGTTTTTTGAAGGGTTTTTCAGCAGGCGTTGTTTAGCAACAATTTTTCAATGATTTATAAACATGGGTCGTATGAGATTGGTTATGTTAAAAAATATAATTTAGTACATCTCCATTGTTGATAATATCCTTTGAATAGCCTGTTTTTTAATTCCTATCCTCTTGTCAGATTTGTGGATTGATGTGAATTGATGTGAATCTGTATTGGATAAATAAAAAGGAAATTATTTTTCAACAAATTCACAGCCCTAATAGTAATAAGTCTTTTAAATAAATAAGTATAATTATAATTAATACAATGATTATCAACATTCGTTTTTTAAGGGTTTTCGTTTTTTTCTTTTTTTTATTTTCATGTGCAGAGGTTAAGTTGATACAGGAATATGATACCTTATCAAACAATAAAATCAATGTGATATATGAAAAATCAACCAAATTCTTTGTCAAGTTGAAAAGAAACATAGGTCTTCCTGAAAGTAAGTATGAAAAATATATTGATTTTTATGATGATGTAAAATCAGATATTCATATTCTGGAAACCAGAACAAAAGCAATTGAAAAATCTCAAATCGTTCAAAAGCAAATCAATGCACTTGATATTCAAATACAATCACTAGAACAGCTTCATAAAAAAGGATTTACTTCCAAAGAAGAAATAGAATTAATCCAATCTGCCTTTGATCAAACAATTGCATCCATGCTTAAACTTCAAGTTGCCTTAAAAAATAAAAACAATTAACAATGGGTAAAAAAGATTTGGATATCAAAGCGCTTCTGGCAGATATGTTATCTGCCAGTAAGGAAGTATTAAAAAAAGAATGGAAGCATGTAGCAGCAGTAGCAGAACTTCAATTAAAAAATATTGTTCATAATCTTGAACAAATAGCTGTTTTAAAAATAAATGGAAAAATAACAGAAGATCAGGCAAAGCTCCATTTAACGATCCAAAAAGAATCTTTTAAAACAATTCTCCTTAGTTTTGAGGGTATTGGTATCATAGCTGCAGAAAAAGCCATCAATGCAGCGCTAAATACCGTTAAAACGACTTTTAATAAAGCAATTGGCTGGAGACTTTTATAATGAATATCAACAACATCATCTTTGATCTAGGTGGAGTATTGATTGATTGGAATCCTGATTACATGTATAAAAAAATCATTCAGGATGAAAATCAGCGAAAATGGTTCCTGGAAAATATATGTACATCAGATTGGAATGAAGCTCAGGATGGAGGACGATCCATAGAGGAAGCCAATGAATTATTGATTCAATCTTTCCCTGAATACAAAGATTTGATTCTTGCATATTATACAAGATGGGAAGAAATGTTAAACGGGCCCATCGCAGGAACTGTAGAAATCTTCAGATCACTCAAAACCCAAAAGAAACACGGCATATATGCACTCACCAACTGGAGTGCAGAAACATTCCCAAGAGCGCTTGAAATATTTGATTTTTTACATTGGTTTGATGGAAGGGTTGTTTCAGGGGAAGAAAAAACAAGAAAACCATTTAAAGAGATTTATGATATCATCATCAATCGCTTTGATTTAATTCCAACAGAAACATTGTTTATTGATGATAATTTAAGAAATATCCAAGCTGCTCAATCGCTGGGTATTGTCTCGATACATTTTCAATCTCCCGAACAATTGAGAAAAGAATTAATAGAGCACAAAATTCTTTCTTAGATAAAAAGCTGGTAGGTAATAAAACTCAATAAATAAGCCAAGGCGGTCATGTATACCAACTGAACGATTGGCCATTTCCAGGAACCTGTTTCTCTTTTCACCACAGCCAATGTACTCATACACTGCATCGCAAGTAAATAAAAAATCAATAAAGAAAATCCAGTTGCTCTTGTATACACTTCAGAACCATCGGTTCTTCTGGCTGATCGCATTTTGGCAGTAAGGGTTTCTCCTGTTTCAGATTCTGCTTCGCCCACACTGTACAAAGTCGCCATTGTTCCAACAAAAACTTCTCTGGCTGCAAACGAGGTGATCAGGGCTATTCCTATTTTCCAATCATATCCAAGTGGTTCAATAACAGGCTCTATACCCCTCCCTAAAATACCAGCATATGAAAACTCCAACAACTCAGCAGCGCGCGCATTTTCATATTCGCTCGCATGCAAAGGATCCAATTCAATTTTTTTAGCGTATTCACTTTGAATAGATGCTCTTTTTTCAGAAGGACCAAACGAACTCAATCCCCAGAGCAACAATGAAATAATCATGATCACCTTTCCCGCATCAAAAACAAAAACCTTTGCTTTTTCCACCATGGTGATAAAAATATTATTCCACCTGGGTTGTTTATAAAGCGGTAGCTCAAGAATGAAAAAACTTTTTTCTTTCATCTTGATAAAAATATTCAACACATAAGATACAAGCATTGCAATCACTACTCCAAACACATAGAGTCCCATCAACACGAGTCCCTGTAAACTCAGCACACCCCAAATTTTTTCATTGGGCACAACAAGCGCCGCTAAAATGGTAAACACCGGCAAACGCGCACTGCAACTCATAAAAGGTGTAACCATGATGGTAAGCAACCTCTCCTTTTTATTCTCGATGTTTCTGGCGCTCATGATCGCCGGAACCGCACACGCAAATCCACCCACCATTGGCATTACGCTTTTTCCATTCAAACCCACCCTTCTCATTACACGATCGGTTAAAAAGCTGATCCTTGCCATATAGCCTGTATCCTCCAAAAGAGTAATCAACCCAAACAGAATCATGATTTGAGGAACAAATACCAAAATCCCGCCGAGTCCCGCCAGTACACCATTGATCAAGAGGTCCGTATACCAAGTTGCAGGCAACACACCGCTTAAATACCCCGTTAACATTCCCATTCCTTTTTCGATGGCATTCATTGGATACTCTGCCACCCAAAAAACACTCTGAAACAACAAGAACAACACGACGCCCATGATCAAAGACCCCCAGGTTCTGTGTAAAAAGAAAGCATCCAGTTTTTCTGAAAATAATTTTTTTGCTTCTATGCTGTCTTCGCTAACGGTGTTCTTGATGATTTGTCTGATCCGTTTGTATCGCTGCTGAATATCTTCCGCCTGAATCTTTGTATGATTGAAATCATACTTTCTCTCAATGTTTTCAATTTTCTCTTGTATGCTTTCCGAAAGATCAAATGACTCGTGGTTGATGAGATGGTGTACCAGAGCATAATCACTGGATCCGGGTAAAATTTCTTTCGCATCAGCGATTGCTTCTGCAGCAAGCGATCTGACAGGAAAAAAATCTTTTGCCGCCACAGTATTTCCCAACAACTGTGAAATGGTTGTCTTCAAATCTTCTATGCCCTTTCCTGATCTTGCGTTCACACTGACCACCGGTACCTGCATTTCACGCGACAACTCCAATGTGTTTATTTTGATGCCTCTTTTTTTGGCAATATCACTCATGGTTAGCGCGACTACCACCGGAATTTTTAAATCAATTACCTGTGAAACAAACAAGAGACTTCTTCTCAATGCTGTAGCATCGGCCACCACTACTGCAACATCTATTGATTCTTCTTTTGAGGGCGACATGAGCTGTTTATATGACACCCACTCGTCGCTTCGCCTTGGGTATAGACTGTATGTTCCAGGCAAATCGGTTACGGTTACTTCTTCTTTTCCGGAAAGCCTGAAATTGCCTGATTTTTTTTCAACAGTTACGCCTGGGAAATTGCCAACTTTCTGTCTCAGTCCGGTTAAATGATTGAAAACAGAGCTTTTCCCGCTGTTGGGGTTGCCGATCAGTACAATATGTGGATTTCTGCTCACAAATGCTAAAAGACAAATGTACCACCAAATAAAGGGTCGGCTATTACGAAAGCGGTAAAAAGGACGTTTGTACTAACTTTGCAAAAAACAGAACAGATGCGCAGGATTCTTTTCGGATGGATGATGATAGTCTCGGTTGCATATGCACAAAAACAACCTAAAAAACTAGTTTCGGCCCTTGAAAAACACACCTATTTTCTTGCCTCAGATGAATTGCAGGGAAGAAGAGCAGGCGATGCAGGCGAGGAAAAAGCTGCCGCTTACATTGCGGAGCAGTTCAAAAAAAACGGACTCCTGCCCAAAGGAACGGCGGATTATTTTCAACCCTTCACGATCAATGACGGCAGAAGGGTAGATCCACAAACCAGTTTTTCCATCAACGGAATCAAGCTTGAATATGGAACAGACTTTGATGTACTGTCTAACTCTTCAAATGGAAAAATTTCCGGAGACGCATCACCTTCTATTCAAGAATCCAACCAACCCTGGTTCATTGATTTGGCAGAAGCCCTGGAAGAAAACAAAGAAAATCCACACTTCGATTTAAACAACCTGCTTGCTGAAAAAATCAAGAACGCAAGTTTTAAAAAAGCCAGCGGAATTGTTTTCTATAACACAGGCGGACAAGATATCATCGCTTTCAATGGAAAAGACAGAACAGAACAAACACCCTTTCCTGTCATCTTTCTTAAAAAAGCAGCAGTAAGTAAGCACATCACAGACGCCTCATCTACTTATCACCTTGCATCCACCGTCTCCCTTTCTCCCAAAATCAGAAACGCCAGAAACGTTGTTGGTTTCATTGACAACGGAGCGCCTCTGACGGTTGTAATTGGAGCACACCTTGATCACTTGGGATATGGTGAAGATGGAAACTCCATGATCAAAGGCGGTGCATCCGCTATCCACAACGGTGCTGACGACAATGCCAGTGGAACAGCATCACTCATCGAGCTCTCATCGGTGCTGAAAAAAACAAAACAAAAAAAATTCAACTATCTCCTGATTGCTTTTTCAGCAGAAGAACTTGGGTTGAATGGTTCTAAATATTTTGTAGAAAATCCAACAATCTCTCTCAACACTGTTAACTACATGATCAATATGGATATGGTGGGAAGGATGAACGACAGCACCCAAACCATTACACTGGGTGGATATGGAACCTCACCCTCCTGGAAAAACATGATTGATGCTGTGAAGAACAAATCTTTTACCATCAAGTACGACTCAAGCGGGACGGGCCCCAGCGACCACACATCTTTTTACAGAAAAGATATTCCTGTGTTGTTCTTTTTCACGGGACTCCATACTGATTACCACAAACCCAGCGACGATGCCGATAAAATCAATTATATCGGAATGGCCAAAGTGGTTCAATTCATTCAAGAACTTATCGAAGGTGATAAGCCCGCGCAAAAAATAGCCTTTACAAAAACACGCGAAACACAAACCACTACTTCTGCAAGATTTACTGTTTCCATGGGCATCATGCCGGATTATTCCTACAGTGGAAACGGCGTGAGGGTAGATGGTGTGTCCGATAATCGTCCGGCTAAAAAAGCAGGTATTCTTGCTGGTGATATTGTAAAACAGCTGGGAGATTACAAGACGTCTTCCGTTGAAGCATACATGCAGGCACTGTCAAAATTTAAAAAAGGAGATAAAACCACCGCCGTTGTGTTGAGGAAAGAACAAGAAATTTCTTTTGAAATTGTTTTCTGATGAAACTAAAACTCGACGATGAGCGCATGTCGGATGATTTTTTTGAGGACACCAAAATCCTTGGAATAGCTTGTCCCCTTAAAAATTATCAATTCTGCTGGCATGTTGAAAAAACACTGAACATCCCTTTTGCAACCTCCGCCGATCTGCAAATCGGAATGGAGAAAAACAAAAGATCTTACTCGTTCACTGTTTATGAGTTTATTCACCCGATTACTTCCAAAGAGCATTTTTTATACAGCAATAAACACGAAGGTGAATTTCTCTTGCCTGAATTGCAACACCTTGATTTTATTTGGCTGATCAGAGATCCATACAACGATCTGTTTGAATTCAATGATCTGCAACAACGATTGAGAAACATTCCAGGTGTTCAGCTTGTAACAGAGGTCCCCCATGAAAGAATAAAATCAAGAGACAACCTGCAGCGCTGATTTATCCAACGTATACAGCATGAGACGCTTGCTCTACCATTTCACCAATAGGCGTGGTGTGTTTTGCAAGCCCCGCTGCTTTCAGGATTGAAGCGACCTCATCATAAGATTCTTTTTTTACTGCAATGAGGAGTCCCCCGCTGGTTTGCGGATCTGCCAATATATTTTTATATAGTTCCGACGCTTCTGTTTTTTCTATTTGTACTCTGTGGCCATAACTGTCCCAGTTTCTGTTGGTGCCTCCTGGCACAGAGCCCTGTTCAACATAATCCATCAAATCATGTGTAATCAATGGAACGCTCATGAAATCAATTTTTGCCGAGACTCCGCTTCCATCGGCCATTTCAATCAGATGACCAAACAATCCAAATCCAGTTACGTCTGTCATTGCATGAACACCCGAAACAGCCGCAAGCTTTGATCCAACCTTGTTCAGTTGCATCATTTGTTGTGCTGCCAACGTTTTGTGTTCTTCTTTCAGGATACCCTTTTTCTCTGCGGTTGTCAATACCCCTACACCAATCGGTTTTGTGAGCAAAAGAATATCACCCCTTTTTGCAGTATTGTTTTGCTTTAGTTGTTGGATATCAACCAGCCCATTCACCGCCAATCCAAAAATGGGTTCAGGTGAATCTATGCTGTGTCCACCTGCCAATGGAATACCAGCTTCCAGGCAAATGCTTTTGCTTCCTTCAATGACTTTGGTCGCAACCGACGGCGGTATCTTGTTGATGGGCCAGCCAAGGATGGCAATGGCCATGATGGGATTCCCTCCCATCGCATATACATCGCTGATGGCATTGGCTGAAGCTATTCTGCCAAAGTTGAAAGGATCATCTACAATGGGCATAAAAAAATCAGTGGTGGATATCAGTGCTGTTCCGTTTTTTAAATCATAAACGGCCGCATCGTCTTTGCTGTGGTTTCCTACAATCAACCGATCGTTGTCGGGCATGCTAAAACTTGAATGCAGAATTTCATCCAAAATTTTTGGAGAGATTTTACATCCGCATCCTGCGCCATGCGAATATTGTGTAAGCTTGATATTGTCCATTTTATTGAATTAGGTGTGATGCATTTTCTTCCGCATCCACACAATTTGAATGATATATTTTCAACAACGGTTTTGGATCCTCCCTTTTTTCCAATCCCTTCTCATATAACTTATCATAGTATTTCAATAATATATCGAATGCACCTCTGATGTTGTTTTCATCCAAAAAAGCAATCGCAGTTTTTGTTTCGAGTCCACCGAGCTTCTTCTGAATCCGCTCGGTTGCTGCTTTCAACTCAACCATGGATAGTTTTCCATAGGTATCAACCAGGTAATCCAATCTTTTTTCAAAAGGAATGTCGAGAAAATGAATATCACTTCTTCTCATGTGCATCCAAAAATCCTGCGGAATATTCACCGTTCCAATACGCTGACTCTCATCTTCCAGCCATATTGGTTTTTGTTCTCCTTTGATGAATACAGCATGCAGTTCACCCGCCAGTTTGTTTTCAAACATTTCCTGGGTGGGCTGCTTGGGGAGTCCGATGTTTCCAAAAGCCGAACCCCTGTGTCCCGCGATGCCCTCCAGATCAATCACCGTCTCATTCTTCTTTTTCAGTGCATCCAATACAATGGTTTTACCCGAACCGGTATAACCGCCCAGTATTTTCAGCAAGGGTTTTTCAGCCAGTATGTTCAATACCCAGTTTCTGTATGCTTTGTACCCACCAACGAGTGTGTATACTTTGTATCCATACAGATCCAAGAGCCAGGCTACACCAGCACTTCGCATCCCGCCTCTCCAGCAATGTACCAGCAATGTTTTGTTGGATGGATTTGTTTTTTGCAGATTATCTTCGACGAAGTCAATCATGCTCTTCATCTTGGGACCGAAAAACTCCAATCCTTTTTTGATGGCCTCTTCCCTTGATGTTTGTTTGTAAATGGTTCCGACAATTTTTCTTTCTTCGTTGTTGAACAGCGGCAAGTTCCATGCACCGGGAATATGTGCGTGTTCGAATTCAGCTTCGCTGCGCACATCTATGACGGGATGATTTTTTGCATGGGCAATAAATGAGTCAACAGAAATTTTTTCCAGGCCCATACGTATCACATCATCATTTGTTCATGGTGGTCAGGAACTCGAAATTATCTTTGGTTCCTTTCATTTGCTTCATCAACAGCGACATCGCTTCTTCGCTGTTCATATCAGCAATGTGGTTTCTGATGATCCACATGCGTTGCAATACGTCTTTATCCAGCAACAGATCTTCTCTTCTGGTTGAAGAAGCCGTGAGATCAATGGCAGGGAAGATGCGTTTGTTTGCCAATCTTCTGTCCAGCGCCAATTCCATATTGCCCGTGCCCTTGAACTCTTCAAAGATGACCTCATCCATTTTGCTTCCCGTATCTATCAATGCTGTGGCAAGAATGGTGAGTGATCCGCCGTTTTCAATTTTTCTGGCAGCACCAAAAAACTGTTTTGGCTTTTGCATTGCATTTGCTTCCACACCTCCAGAGAGCACCTTGCCTGATGAAGGTGCAACCGTATTGTGGGCGCGTGCGAGACGCGTGATGGAATCCAATAATATCACCACATCGTGTCCGCATTCTACCAATCGCTTTGCTTTTTGCAATGCCATGGCAGAAACTTTCACATGTTTTTCAGCGGGCTCATCAAATGTAGATGCAAGCACTTCTGCTTTCACACTTCTTTCCATATCTGTTACTTCCTCTGGACGCTCATCGATCAACACCACCATGAGATAACACTCTGGATGGTTGGTGGCAATGGCATTCGCCACTTCTTTCAGCAACATTGTCTTACCCACCTTTGGTTGTGCAACAATCAAACCTCTTTGTCCCTTGCCCAAAGGAGTAAACAAATCCATCATCCTGGTTGAATAAATATCGGGCTTGGTATAGAGATTGAATTTTTCAAAGGGGAACAAAGGAGTCAAATAATCAAACGGTACCCTGTCGCGCACTTCTTCCGGAAGCCTGCCGTTTACGGTGTCCACTTTCAACAGTGCAAAATATTTTTCACCTTCTTTCGGAGGACGAACACTGCCGGTAATGGTATCTCCTGTTTTGATTCCAAACAGTTTGATTTGAGAGGGAGATACATATACATCATCCGGTGATGACAGATAGTTGTAATCACTGCTTCTTAAAAATCCGTATCCATCGGGCATCATCTCCAATACGCCTTCACCCTGAATGGCGCCATCGAATTCCACTGTAAAGGCAGGCTCTTTCTTGAGAAAGAGTTGTTTGGAAGCACTGTTGTCTTCTCCTGTTTGTCCCTCTTGTTGAGGAACCTCACTTGTTTCATTCTTTGTTTCCTCCTGCTCTACATTTCCAGAGGGTTCTTTTTGGATGGATGGCCTTCCTCTTTTGATGGGTTTTTTCTCGGGACTGCTTTCGGGATCGTTTTCAACGATGGCCTCTTCTGTTGTATTGCCCGTGCTGGTTTTGACAATTCTCTTCTTCTTCGCGCCCTTTTCGTCTTTGGCTTCTCCGCCTTTCACGGCACTGTTGAGTACAGCCTGTTTGTCGAGTATTTTATAAATGAGCTCCTGTTTTTCAAGTTTTTTCGCTCCGGTAATTTTGAGTTGCTCTGCGATGTCCAATAGTTCTGGAACAAGCATGTCATTCAGCTGTAAAATGTCGTACATATGTTTTATTTGATAATAGCCCTGATGGGTTGATTGATATGCGAAGGGTAAATTATGGTGGAAAGAAAGCGGCTGATGTAACTAAAGTGCCTCTTTGCAGTTGCAATGTTACGGTTTTTTTGTGATCCCAAAAAAATTTTAGGTCAGCCTGGACCCTCCATTTAGTACCTTTGCAAGCGTAAAATGGGCTTATGTTCAACAAAAGAATCAAAATAAAGGAAATACTGCTGCAGTCACCCGGACAAACAGGGCTTGTTGTAATGGGGTGGGTTAGAACATTCAGGAACAATCAATTCATTGCCCTGAACGATGGTTCTACCAATTTAAACCTGCAGGTTGTACTGGAGCTGGGAAAGTTTGAAGAGGACCTGTTGAAACGCATTACAACCAGTGCAGCGCTTAAAATCACAGGAGAATTGGTTGCTTCCCAAGGCAAGGGACAAGCCGTGGAGTTGATTGCAACAGCTTTGGAGGTATTGGGTGATTCTGATGCATCTGCTTATCCCCTTCAGCCCAAAAAACACAGTCTTGAATTTCTGAGGGAAATAGCACATTTGAGATTCAGGACCAATACGTTTGGTGCGGTTTTTCGTGTGAGACATTCATTGGCTTTCGCTATTCACAAATTCTTTCATGAAAGAGGATTTCTCTATTTGCATACTCCCATCGTCACTGCAAGTGATGCAGAAGGAGCAGGAGAGATGTTCCGCGTTACCTCATTGCCTTTTGACAATCCACCTCGAAATGATAAAGGTGAAATTGATTTCAAAGAAGATTTTTTCGGCAGGAGCACCCATCTTACCGTAAGTGGACAATTGGAGGGAGAGCTTGGTGCCACTGCATTTGGTGAGATTTATACATTTGGTCCCACGTTCCGTGCAGAAAATTCAAACACCACCAGACATCTGGCAGAGTTTTGGATGATTGAACCTGAAATGGCTTTCCATGATTTGGAAGACAACATGAATCTTGCAGAGGCTTTTATCAAATACATCATTCAGTTTGCAATGGACAACAACATGGATGATCTGCAATTTTTGGATCAGCGTCTTGCGGAAGAAGAAAAACAACTTCCGGCCGACAAGAGAAGTCCCATGGGATTGATCGAAAAACTGAAGTTTGTTCTCGAAAACAATTTTGAACGCATCACCTATACAGAAGCGATCGATATTTTATTGGACTCTCCTGCATATAAAAAGAAAAAATTCCAATACGAGGTCAAGTGGGGCATCGACATGCAAAGTGAACACGAAAGGTATCTGGTGGAAAAGCATTTCAAGAAACCGGTGATCGTTACCAATTATCCAAAAGACATCAAGGCTTTCTACATGCGTCAAAACGATGATGGAAAAACCGTCGCGGCCATGGATATCCTTGCTCCCGGCATCGGTGAGATCGTAGGAGGTTCACAAAGAGAGGAGCGCCTGGATAAACTCACCCAACGCATGAAAGACATGCATGTTTCGGAAGAAGAGCTTTGGTGGTACCTTGACACACGCAGATTCGGGACTGTTCCGCATGCAGGCTTCGGACTCGGATTTGAACGCATGGTCCTTTTCGTGACGGGCATGACCAATATCAGAGATGTCATCGCATTTCCCCGAACACCCAAGAGTGCTGAATTCTAGGCAACTGTTTCAGCCACTTCTTTCCTGATGCACATCAAAGGAATACTGGTGTGGTGAATCAATTCCCGCGTGAAGCTTTTTTCAAAAAGACTTTCAATGAACCTGTGTTTTTTCGGCAATGTGATGATCAGATCAAGATTGTTTTTCGTTGCAAATTCATTGATCCCCTCATCTACATCCTTGTTTTCAATGAAGTCGTATGTTGGATTGAGTCCAGACAGCATTGTATCAAGATTCAGTGTTTCTTCTGGGGTATAGCTTGTAAAATGTTTTCTTTCAAAATCAACATTCAATACATGCAACTCTGCATTGAACATGTTGACAAGTGATTTGATGGGCGACACGGAAACCGAATCAACCACATTTCTCAAATCGGTTGCCAGTCCCACTTTCCTGATCGGCTTGAAAGTAGCTCCCGGCGGAACAATGAAAACAGGGGTGCTGATTTTTCCAATGACTGAAAGGGAATTGCTTCCCAGGAAAAATCTTCCTGCGCCGGTTACACCCCTTGTCCCCATTACAACTGCAAATGGATTCAATATCTTACACAATGCATCTACTTCTTCAGCAACATCTCCTAGTTTGCTTTCAGTATATATTTTTATTTTTCCCTCTGTTACTCTTTCAATCTGTTGTTTGATTTCAGCGAGTTTATCTTCACTGATTTTTCTCAGTTCATCCACTGATATGGTTACCATCGGCACTTCAGAAAAGCTGATGGGCAATTGATACACATTCAGCAGCATGAGGCTGCCTTCCATTGCAGTTGCGAGGTCCATTGCATATTTCAGGGCATTGTCTGCCAGCGGGGAAAAGTCGGTCGGTACAATGATGAGTTTCATGTGCATTGTTTTCTCAAACTTAGCAGTTGAGAAAAGCAACACGCATGACGGCGCTCATAAAAATCAATGACTTTGGTTATGATTTGCCTTGAAGGCATCTATGCGTTGTGAAACATTTTCACGGATATCGACATAAAAAAGATTGATGTCGCCTGCATGATAATTTTTGTTCTTGTATAAAAAAGATCCAGGGAATTTCGGATGGGTAACCCTGAGCACATCACCCTCTACCAAGGCATCCTGGGTATGCATATAGATCTTGTTCATATTGTACAATACAGCTCCCTTGTGGGTTGATTTGTCCACCCATTTTTCATCTGTTTTCCAGCTCATGGGATTTACCACTGCGATGCTGGTGTCTAACCGGCTTACCCAATCCCCCATGTAATCATATCTGTATGTCCGCCAGCTCACAAAGCATCCTGTTTGGGCAGGATCTGTGCAAACCGGGATCTGGCTGTAGATGTCTTTCTTCACCCTCATGCCAATGATATAGGCACATACCAACTGTTGCATCAGTGGTTTGCCGTCAAAAAACTCTTTCAGGAGTCTCGAGCTATGTGTCGTACCCTGGCTGTGCGAAGCAATGATGATGGGCCTTCCTTTGTTCTCTTTTTCCAGGTAATGCTGAAACGCTTTTTTTACATCTTCATAAGCGAGGTTGAATGCCCTGTGCAATTTTATACTGTCCGTCTCGCCATACATTTTTATATGTGCCTGTCTGTATCGTGGCGCAAATACACGGGCCCTCTCATTGAATGCAGAGGCCTGGTAGAGCATGGGAGAATAATCCGTTTTGTAATTGAGCGTCGAATCATCAATATCGGCATTGGGCTTGCCCTCCGGCATTTCACCCGTATACGTGGTTGGGTGCACATAAAAAACATCCACCTCTTTTTCTTTTGGATTGCCTCTCAAAAGTTTTGGAATGGTATCCGAAGGATCCCATTTGTTGGGATGTGCAGCCCAAAAATTCAGATCGGCATAATCTGGAACACCATTCGAAGTTTTGAATCCCTTTTCACCCGTATAGCTGCTGATTTTGGGTGAGCAGGAAATGAACAGCGACACCACGCAAAACACCCCGTATATACCCTTGAAACGAATCATTTTGTTGAAATTAGAGATCAAAATTATGTTTGTTATTTTTACAATTCAATCTTTTATATGAACATACCAGTTGTAGACCTCAGCTTATATACAAACGGCACGGAAGCCCAAAAGGTTCAGTTTTCCCATCAGCTTGGCAAGGCTTTTGAAGAAGTGGGATTCGTTGCTGTCAGAAACCACGGAATAGATCAGCAGTTGATTGACCGGGTTTATGCTGCAGTGAAAGCTTTCTTTGAACTTCCCGCGGATGTTAAAAAGAAATATGAAATCGCTGGACTCGCAGGCCAGCGAGGATATACCTCATTTGGAAAAGAACATGCAAAAGGCAGCGATGCTCCCGATTTGAAGGAGTTTTTTCAATACGGACAAACAGTGCCTGCGAATGAGGCAGCACCTGAAGCATATCCCCAGAATGTAATGGTGGATGAAATTGCTGATTTCAATGAATTGTTTTTGTCAACCTATCGCGCTTTTGAACAATCGGGATCTGCGCTCCTCAGTGCCATTGCATCCTATCTGGATTTGGGCAACAATTATTTTTCTGAACAGATCCATTTGGGCAACAGCATCCTGCGCGCGATCCATTATCCACCCATCACATCAGAACCAAAATCAGCGATTCGTGCTGAGCAACACGAAGACATCAATTTGATTACTTTGCTGGTAGGTGCTTCAGCAGAGGGTTTGGAAATCTTGTCCAAGCAAAATGAGTGGTTACCCATACAGGCAGGAGATGGTGAAATTGTGGTGAATGTTGGCGATATGCTGCAACGCCTCACGAACGATCGTTTGAAAAGCACAACACATCGTGTTGTAAATCCACCCAGAGAAAAATGGCATACATCCAGGTATTCATTGCCGTTCTTTCTTCATCCAAAAAGCCAGATGTCACTCGCCTGTTTGGATGCATGCATCAGTGCATCGAATCCAAAGAAGTACGAAGATTATACAGCAGGACAATACTTGGATGAGCGTTTGAGAGAAATCGGACTCAAAAAATAATCGTTGGCGCTGATTCGTCACATACCATTTCTGCGGGCTGTGTTTTTTCACAGCATTTCTGCATTTGGCGGACCGCAGGGACATTTTGGAATGATGATGAAAACATTTGTGGAAAAGCGCAAAGATGTTACAGGCAAAGAATTGCTCGACATCAATGCATTCTGTCAGTTGATGCCGGGTGCTACTTCCACCCAAACACTTACGTTGATAGGGTATAAACGAGGGGGTATTTCGCTTGCCATACTCACCCTGTTGATTTGGATGTTTCCTGCCATTGTGATCATGTCTGGATTGTCTTTTATTGTGCATCACACTTCATCGAATGGACTCCCCATTTTTCGTTTCATACAACCCATGGCTTTGGGATTTTTGGCATTTGCTTCTTTCAAAACACTGAAACTGGTAAAACAACGATCTTCCCGCATCATTCTTTTCCTGTGTGCTGTTGCCACCTATGTTTTTTTTAAAACTCCTTGGATTTTCCCAATCATTTTAATCATTGGAGGAACAGCAGGTGTTTTTTTCAGTGAAAGAAATGAGGAGGCTGTCAAATGGAAGCAACGCCCCATCAAATGGTTTCCTATCATTTTGTTTTCTTTCTTCTTTCTTTCCGCTGCATTTGTTTCAGAGACCGCGAGGAAGAATGACTGGACCTATCGCGCTCCGTTCAACTTATTTGAAAACATGTACCGCTTTGGAAGTTTTGTTTTTGGAGGTGCAGACGTATTGATTCCCGTGATGTATGAACAATACGTTGTTCGTCCGGAGACCGAGCGCATCAAATCGAGCAATCAGAATGCAATCAGGATCAACCGCCAGGATTTCTTGACTGGTGCCGGCATGGTCCGCGCAATCCCCGGACCCGCCTTTTCTATTTCATCTTATGTTGGTGGCATGTCGCTTCAAAACAAGGGATGGAACTGGCAGTTGGCAGGATGCATCATTGCAAGCATTGGAATTTTTCTTCCCAGTTTTTTACTTTGTATTTTCTTTTATCCGATGTGGGAAAACCTGCATCGTTTTAAAGCAATGGAACGCATGATGCAAGGCATCAATGCAGCTGTTGTCGGTATCATGTTGGCAAGTATCATTTATTTGATCAATGATACAGTTGTTCCTGAACTTGAGCAGCCACTCAATGATATCATTTTATTTTTTGCTGTAATGGTCTCAACGTTTGTATCGCTCACCTTTACAAAAATTCAGGCGCCCTATGTTGCCATTGCCTGTTTGCTTCTGGGATGGGCCGTTGATTATCTGTAATAATTTCCTTTTTGGATTTCTTCGTTTACTATATCAGGTACCAAATACCTGATCGACTTTCCTTCTTTCAGCATTCTTCTGATCAGTGAAGATGAAATATTCAAGAGGGGCGCTTTCATGTCGATGATCATTGCATCATCCAAATCATCTCTCATCGGATAACCTTGTCGCTCGTAAACATAGAGCGGAAAATCTTTCATGATCAGTTCTGCGTTTTTCCAACGATCTAAATTTTGCAAACTGTCAGAGCCCATGATCACACCGAATTCATGTTCGGGATATTTCTCCTGCAGATAGGCGAGTGTATTGATGGTATAAGATGGCTTTGGCAAACCAAACTCAATATCAACTGCTTTGATTTTGGTTTCTCCCTCCAATGCCTGTTGCACCAAAAACAATCTGTGGTATTCGTTGAGGAGACTATGGCTTTGTTTGAAAGGATTCTGTGGTGAAACGATCAACCATACCTGATCCAGTTTTGCATACTGCAGAATATAATTCGCAATAATCAGATGTCCGTTGTGGATAGGGTTGAAAGTGCCAAAATAGAGTCCAATCTTCATAATAGTTTGATAATCAATATATTATATAGATTCTACCAAAATAGAAGCAGCTTCATTGATCCGCAGACTGACCTGGTATCCTGCAACCATCACAGAAATCGGATCACCGAGCGGTGCAATTTGTTCTACTGTGACTTCCTCACCCTGTAAAAATCCCATTTCCATTAATTTCAAAATAAGCTCCTGGTCCTCCAATGATTGGATCACCCCTTTCTCTCCGACGTTTAATTCTGATAATTTTTTCAGCATGTTGATTGTGACGGGATGCAAAGCTACTTCGCTTCGGGGGATTTCTTGTACTTTTATTGTTGGAATGTCGACAATTCAGTTTTTCTATCAAAAAAGCCTCCATTCGCTCCGAAACAGGGAGAATTTGAAGGGATTTCTTCAAAAAACAGCCCATTCCTACAAAAAACAGATCGCCCAATTGAACATCGTTTTTTGCTCAGATGCTTATCTTCTGAATATCAACCGGCAACACCTTTCGCACGATTATTATACCGATATCATCACTTTCGATCTGTCTGAAAAAAAGAATATCCTGGAAGCTGAAATCTACATCAGTGTTGACAGGGTGCGCGACAATGCCAAAGCATTGGGCAATCCCTTCTACCTGGAACTTCACAGGGTCATTTTTCACGGACTCCTGCATTTGATGGGGTACAAGGACAAACAAGCCTCGGATCAAAAAAAGATGCGCAAGGCAGAAGACGCCCTGCTTACCAAGTATTTTGGATGATGTTCCACGTGAAACATATTGTTTTTCTGTTATTTGCAATACCATCTTTATTGATGGCGCAGGGAAACTTTACCCTGAACGATATTCCATTTGAGGTGAAGGTTTCAAAGGATCAGGCTGTACAATCGCATGTGGACAAGGAGTTGTCCAAAGCGGGACTCTCTTCCGGGGAAAAAGAATTTTTTTACTGGGTGAATTATATGCGGATGAATCCATCCCGGTTTTATACCGAATGTGTGGTTCCTTTTCTCAAGCAGTTTCCCGAAGCCAATGGGAAAGAGGCCAAGAGTTTGGAAAAGGACCTGCATGCATCTGCCAAATTGAGTCTTCTCTCGTTTTCATTGGCCGCCTCTGATGCAGCCAAACTTCATTGTGCTGATCTTGCCCTCAAGCAAAATGGCATTGGACACAACAGTTCCGATGGGAAGAACTTTTCTACCAGAATGCGGTTGGCTGGGATCACCAAATGCGCGGCGGAAAATATTTATACGGGGAAGAACGAACCCTTGCTTTCTCTTATTATGCTGTTGCTTGACCTGGGACTGGAAGTGCCGGGACACCGGAAAAATTTGCTCACCCCCTGGTTCGGTCAGATGGGCGTATCCATCCAGACCCATCGCTCGATGAATCGGGTGGTTTTGGTACAGGTCTTTTCCTGCTCTTGATGTTTCACGTGGAACATTTCCGGTTGGCAGTTAACTGTTGTCTGTTAACCGGTAACTGTTAACTGACAACTCCTTTCTATCTTTGCACCATGTTTCCAAAGTATGATGTGATTGTTGTGGGGGCTGGACATGCAGGTTCAGAGGCTGCGGCTGCAGCTGCCAACATGGGCAGCAAGGTGCTGCTGGTGACCATGAATCTTCAGAACATAGCCCAAATGAGCTGCAACCCTGCCATGGGCGGCATTGCCAAGGGGCAGATTGTGAGGGAAATCGATGCCTTGGGTGGCTATTCCGGGATTGTGACCGATCAAACCATGATACAGTTCAGGATGCTGAACAGGTCAAAAGGTCCCGCGATGTGGAGTCCCAGGGCCCAAAGCGACCGCATGCTTTTTTCACAGAGATGGCGGGAGATGTTGGAGGCAACACCCAATTTGGACTTTTACCAGGACATGGTGAAAGGTTTGATCGTTAAAAATGGGGTGGTCAGGGGGGTTGTAACCGGAATGGGAAATGAGATAGAGGCAAAGGCAGTGGTGCTTACCAACGGAACATTTTTAAATGGCATTATCCATATCGGGGAGAAGAATTTTGGTGGTGGAAGGATGGCAGAGCGGGCTGCGACGGGCATTACAGAGCAATTGGTGGAATTGGGATTTGAGAGTGATCGCCTGAAAACAGGAACACCGCCGCGAATCGACGGAAGGAGTCTGGATTATTCAAAGATGGAAGAGCAGAAGGGCGATGATGAGATCACAGGATTTTCTTACTTGAATATTGAACGCATCAAGCCCGAGCAACAAAGAAGTTGTTGGATCGCCTATACGAACGAGCAGGTTCATGATACGTTGAAGACGGGCTTTGACAGGAGTCCCATGTTCGCCGGAAGGATCGAGGGGACCGGTCCCAGGTACTGCCCCAGCATCGAAGACAAGATCAACCGATTTGCTGACAGGGAGCGCCATCAATTGTTTGTAGAGCCCGAAGGATGGAATACCGTCGAGATATATTTGAACGGATTTTCGACCTCCTTACCAGAAGATGTTCAGTATCAAGCACTTATAAAGATACCTGGATTTGAAAACGTCAGGGTTTTCAGGCCAGGATATGCGATTGAATACGACTATTTCCCTCCTCATCAGCTTCATTACTCATTGGAAACCAAGCAGTTACGCGGATTGTTCTTTGCCGGTCAAATCAATGGTACCACAGGTTATGAGGAAGCTGCTTGTCAGGGACTGATGGCGGGCATCAATGCACACAATCATTCGAAAGACAAAGAGCCACTGGTACTCAAGAGAAGCGAGGCCTATATTGGGGTGTTGATTGACGATTTGATCACGAAGGGAACAGAGGAGCCTTATAGGATGTTTACTTCAAGAGCTGAATACCGCACCCTGTTGCGACAAGACAATGCAGATTTGAGATTGACATCGATTGGATATGCATTGGGATTGGCAAGTGAGGAGCGAAATCAGATGGTGCAGAGGAAAAAAGAAAACATTGAATCCATCATCAAAAAATTCAATGATGTTTCTGTGGAACCTGAACAGATCAATTCATTTTTTGAAAATGTTGGATCAACGCCGCTTTCACAAAAACAAAAACTCGCACAGCTTGTATTGCGTCCGGGTATTGGTGCAAAAGAAATGATTGATCACCACGATGGATTGAGAAAAAACTTTTCTGATTACCATGAAATTGAAATTGAACAGGCAGAAATTCAAATGAAGTACGCCGTGTATATTGAAAAAGAGAAAGAGATGGTGGAGCGCATGGGACAAATGGAAGATCTTGAAATCCCCGCCAGCTTTGACTTTTCACGCGTACAGGCCATCAGCACAGAGGCAAGGGAGAAGTTGAAAAAAATTCAGCCGAGAACACTTGGACAGGCATCGCGCATTTCTGGGATCAATCCCAGTGACGTGCAAATACTCATGGTATACATGGGGAGATAAATTATATTAGCCAATAATTCATTCAGCATGACTTCTTTGAGTGCAAAGCAATTGATGGATGTGTTTCCGATTTTCACTGCTGATCTGGCACAATTCATTCATGAAAATGGTGAAAGCAAAATTTTCAAACCAGGAGAGGTATTGATGAAACCCGGACAATTCTTCAAGTATGCCATGTTGATTGTAAACGGGAAGGTAAAGTTGTACAGAGAGGGTGAACAAGGAGAAGAATTTTTCATGTATTTTTTGGAAAGAGGAGAAGCCTGTGCATTGAGCATGCTCTGCATGGCCAGAAGCCAATCCAGCACTGTGATGGCCGTTCCTGTTGAAGAAACCGAAGTGATCATGATTCCGATTCAGTTCATGGACAACCTGATGAAATCCTATACATCCTGGTATCATTTCGTCATTGAAACCTACAGATCCAGGTTTGAGGAATTGCTCACAGTTGTTGATCAGATCGCATTCAAAAACATGGACGAAAGACTGGAGTGGTATTTAAGCAGACAGGCAGCAGCTTTCGGCAACGAATTGAATTTAACCCATCAGCAAATCGCACACGATATCAATTCATCCCGCGAAGTCGTATCCAGGCTGTTGAAAAAACTCGAAAAATTAGGGCGCATCAAAATGGAGCGCAACACCATTCATTGGACAGCTGAGAAGAGCGTTTGATTATTATCAGTATTATTGATAACTTAATCATCTAAAGCTTCTTTTACATGAAATATTTTCTTTTTCTTTTTTGTCTGCAGTTGGCTGCTTTCACATCATCTGCACAGGTCAACAAGCACAGGGTAGTATGGGATTTGTCAAGTGCGGATACAACTGTTCAGGGAGCAGTATTTCGCCAGATCAACAATGCACGCACCGAAATTCCGGATCTTGATATTGAAGTGGTCTTCCACGGACAAGCAGTCTTTGCCGTGATGAAAGATTCTACACAGTTTGCATCCCGCATCAAAATTGCAAAAGAAAAAGGTGTTACGCTTGCTGTTTGCAACAATTCATTGCGCCGTTTGAAAATTGATCCTTCACAGGTGTCACCCATGGCAACCGTTGTACCAAGCGCTGTTGCTGAGCTGATCAAAAAGCAGACGGACGGATGGAGTTATTTGAAAGCGTCTCATTAAACTTGCAGGTTATGGGTTTTAGGCTTGCCCGCCACGGCGGGTTTAGGGATTTGAGTTGTCACGCTTGCCTGCCGTGGAGGGCTTGCCCGCTGTGGCGGGTTGTCATTGTTTTCGGGTTGTCATTGTTCAACTCGTTTTATTTATCAGCACAAAAAAATTCCAAACCGAATATCATCTATATCTATGCAGATGATCTGGGTTATGGTGAATTGGGTTCCTATGGTCAAACCAAAATCAAAACACCTCATCTTGATCAACTTGCAAAGGAGGGGATGCGCTTCACGCAACATTACAGCAGTGCACCGGTTTGCGCTCCTTCCCGCTGCATGCTGATGACAGGAAAAAATCCCGGTCATTCCTATATCAGAGGTAATTATGAGATGGGTGGATTTGAGGATGCCACAGAGCGTGGACAATTGCCCTTGCATGAAGGCGCTTACACCATCGCAAAAATGTTGAAAGAAAGAAATTACGCAACAGGCATGATTGGCAAATGGGGAATGGGTGTTACCGGTACGACCGGCACTCCTTTGAACCATGGATTTGATTATTATTATGGATACCTCGATCAGAAACAGGCACATAATTTTTATCCCACGCATTTGTGGGAAAATGACCGATGGGATTCTCTGAACAATCCATTCATCTACGTTCATCGTCCGCTTGATTCCACCACTGCCACCGATGCTGATTTCAATTATTACAAAGGCAAAGACTATGCTCCGCAAAAAATGACGGAGAAGGCACTGGCATTCATCGACAAAAACAAATCAGGATCTTTTTTTCTTTACCTGCCCTATACCATTCCGCACCTCTCTTTGCAGTTGCCGGATGAATATGTCAACAGGTACAAGGGAATGTTTGATGAGCGTCCCTATTTCGGACAAAAAGGCTATGCTGCAAACAAGTATCCATTATCAACTTATGCAGGGATGATCAGCTATTTGGATGACCAGGTCGGCATCATCATGCAAAAAATAAAATCATTGGGATTGGATGAAAATACCATCGTGATGTTTTCATCAGACAACGGTGCAACTTTTTCTGCACCGGTGGATGTTGCTTTTTTCAATAGTGTAAGCGGGTTGAGAGGAAAGAAAATGGATTTGTATGAGGGCGGCATCAGGGTCCCCTTCATTGCCCGATGGCCTGGAAAAATCAAGTCCGGTTCTCAATCCGATTTGGTCAGTGTTCAATATGATATGCTCGCCACCTTTTCAGCCATCACAGGAGAGTTGGTTGCACATACGGATGGTATTTCCATTTTACCCACCTTGTTGGGAAAGGAACAAAAAGAGCAACATCCCTATTTGTATTTTGAATATCCCGAGAACGGCGGACAAACAGCAGTCAGAATGGGACGCTGGAAGGGAGTTAGAAAAAATCTCATCAAGGATCCCAAGGCTGCATGGGAATTGTACGACCTCTCAGTGGATCCACAGGAAAAAAACAATATTGCAGCTCTTCACAAAGAAATCATCGATCAATTCAATCGCATTGTCAAAAAAGAACACCAGCATCCTGTAGTCAATGATTGGGAAATCATTGACAGGGTGAAATAATCAGAGGGCAGAGAGTCTTTCTGCTGCTGCACTGAGGGTTTCTTCTTTTTTTGCAAAACAGAACCTCAATACTTTGTCATCGTATCCATCCTGGTAAAATGCTGAAACCGGAATCGTGGCCACACCAATGGTTTTTGTAAGATGAACAGCCATGTCCATTGACGACATGTCTGAAATATTTTCATAGGTGCCACACACAAAATAGCTTCCTGAAGAATGATGCAGTTGGAAGCGCGAAGATTTCATTTTTTCCAAAAAGAAATCTCTTTTTTGTTGCATGAACGGAGCTAGTGAAAGATATCTTTCTTTTTTCTTGAGATGTTCTGCCAGTGCCACCTGCGTGGGAGTAAAACAACAGAAGGCATCAAACTGATGGAGTCGCCTGAATTCCTCTGTATATGCTTTCGGTGCAACACAGTATCCCAGTTTCCATCCTGTACAGTTGTATACCTTCCCAAATGAAAAACAAACAAAGCTTCTGTTGTAGAGTGCAGGATATTTCAAGACGCTGTTGTGTTGTTTCCCATCAAATACCAAGTGTTCATATACTTCGTCGCTGATCAGAAAAATATTTGTATTGCTTAAAATTTTCTGCAGTTCCTGCATGTCATCATCCGATAAAATTGTTCCGGTGGGGTTGTGCGGACTATTGATGATGATGGCTTTTGTTTTTGGGTTGATGGCGGCTTGTAGTTTTTCCCAATCGATGGAATAATCGGGGAATTTCAAAGGAACGCGTATTGGAATACCGCCGTTTGCCACAATATTGGGGACATAGCAATCATAGGCGGGCTCAAGCACAATCACTTCATCGCCCGGTTGAAGGATGGTGGTGAAAGCAGTATAGATGGCATAGCTTCCACCCGGTGTGATGGTGATTTCATCGGCAGGAGAAACATGGTTGCCGTAGAGACTGAAAATTTTTTCAGCAATGGATTCCCTCAGTGGCATGTATCCAGCCATCGGGACATACTGATTGTATCCCTGTACAATTTTTTGAGCAGCCAATGCCGCCAGCTCCTCGTCCATTTCAAAATCAGGAAATCCCTGTCCAATGTTGATGGCCTTGTGTTCTGCTGCCAATGCACTCATCACTGTAAAGATGGATGTGCCTGTATGGGGGAGTTTGGATTGAATGGGAATCATTCACTAAAGGTATTTATCTCCCTTGTTTCTTTTTACTTCAGCCACGTATTGTTTGATTTCCTGCTCTTTTTCTTTTTTGCAGATCATCAGCACGTCGTCTGTGTCTACTACAATATAATCATCCATTCCCTGCAGGAGGACCAATTTGTTGTTGGGAGCATGAATCATGCAGCGGGTTGCATCAATGACCATTACTTGATTTCCTGCTACTGCATTGCCCAGGTAATCTTTGTCCATGTTATCATGTGCAGAATTCCAGGTGCCCAGATCGCTCCATCCGAAAGAGGAAGGAATGATGTATACATTTTCTGCCTTCTCCATGATGCCGAAGTCAATCGATATATTCGAACACTGTGGATAGATTTTTTCGATGGCTTCTTTTTCAGACGCGGTATTGAAAGCAGATTTTTCCGCTTCAAAGAGTTCTGCGATTTCTGGCAGGTGTTTTTCGAATGCAGTTACAATGCTGCCAACCTGCCAAACGAAGATGCCCGCATTCCATAAAAATTCACCGCTGGATAAAAATGTTTTTGCAAGATCCAGGTTGGGTTTTTCGGTGAAGGTTTTCACCTTATATACATTGTCGCTTGCAGGTTGTTGTTCGAATTGAATATAACCGTAACCGGTGTTGGGATGTGTGGGTTTGATTCCCAGTGTGATCAATGCTTTGTGCTGCGCAACAAAGCTCAGTGCCTCCAAACAAACTTTTACAAATCCGGTTTCATCCAAGATCAAGTGGTCCGCGGGTGCACATATCAATGCGCCCTTCTCATTCAGCTCCTTCAACTTGTATGAAATATATGCAACACAGGGGGCAGTATTTTTTCTGGAAGGCTCTGCAACAATATTGGCCATCTTCATCTCTGGAAGCTGCTCCTGTACGATGGGTACATATTCATCAGAAGTAACGATGTAGATGTTTTCCTCGGGGATGAATTTTTTGAAACGATCATAGGTGGATTGAATCAGTGTTCTTCCGGTATTGAGGATGTCCAAAAATTGTTTGGGATAAGAGGTTCTGCTCATCGGCCAAAAGCGGCTTCCGATTCCCCCTGCCATGATGGCTACATAGTGATGTTTGTTGTTCATGGTTGCTATTTAAACCAGCCCTTCTTTGATCAGATCATGCAAATGTATTACACCTGCATATTCTTCTCCGGTTTTTACTATCAGCTGGGTAATATTATTTTTTCTCATTCTGTCGAGCGCGTCCACTGCCAAAGCATCCGGTACAATCGACTTGGGTTCTTTGCTCATGATGTCTTTGGCTTTTTTATGTTCGATGTCGATGTCTTTCTCCAGCATTCTTCTCAGGTCACCATCTGTGATGACACCCAATACTTTATGGGATGCATCAATCACTGCAGTGAGTCCCAATCTTTTTTTCGTCATCTCCACGATTACTTCCTTGATATTGCTATCCGGACCAACTGCGGGTTTTTCATTCTGCTTGCTCAGATCATCTACACGCAGGTACAACTTTTTTCCAAGTGTACCTCCGGGATGAAATTTTGCAAAATCATCGGCTGTGAATCCCTTCAACTCCATGAGGCTGACAGCTATGGCATCGCCCATGGCCATTTGCGCCGTGGTGCTCGCTGTGGGGGCGAGGTTGTTGGGACAAGCCTCCTGGCTGACGGTTGTATTGATAATATGATCTGATGAGGCAGCCAATATGGAATGCATGTTTCCCACCATGCCGATCAGGGTATTTCCTAGATTCTTGATCAGGGTGATCAGCATTTTGATCTCCGGACTCTCACCGCTTTTGGAAATGATCATGACTACATCATCATGTTGGATCATGCCCAGGTCGCCATGAATGGCATCGGCAGCATGCATGAATATCGAGGGAGTTCCCGTGCTGTTCAGTGTTGCAACGATTTTTTGTCCAACGATGGCACTTTTACCTATGCCGCTGATAACCAATCTTCCTTTCATGTCATTTAGTACATGAACGACGGATTCAAAATCGGGATTGATAGAAGAGGAGAGTTCTGAAAGCGCCTGGGCTTCCAGTTCCAATGTGCGCCGAGCGATATCCAGAACAGAAGAAGTTTTCATTCAGGTGTATACCTTGGGAGCGCCGATTTGGTGAGGGGCAAAATTACCATAATTATGAATGTTTTGGCTTGATGCAGGGTTGTTTTAGCATTGCTTTTAGGTAAATTCGCTGCCCTTTCGTATATTATAGAAGAAAGATGTCCCCAGTAAAGTCAAACAAAACGAGTCCAGCTAAATCTTCCACCAAAAAAACTGCGAAGAAATCAGGCATAGATCTTGTCGGGCCCCTGCAGGATTATTTCGGATTTGAATCATTTCGCGGAAACCAGGAGGCAATCATTGAAAACCTGCTGAACGGGAACGATACTTTTGTGATCAAACCCACTGGAGGCGGAAAAAGTCTTTGTTACCAATTGCCCGCCCTGATCAGCGAAGGTTGTGCGATTGTGGTTTCTCCATTGATCGCACTGATGAAAAACCAGGTCGACCTTGTGAGGAGTTATAGCAGCAAAGACGATGTTGCACATTTTCTGAATTCAACATTGAATAAAAAAGAGATCAAGGAAGTGCACGACGATTTGAAGTCAGGCAAAACCAAGATGCTCTATGTTGCACCTGAGACCCTGACCAGACAGGAGAACCTGGATTTTTTCAGCGATTTGAATGTTTCTTTTTTTGCAGTCGACGAGGCGCATTGTATTTCAGAATGGGGACACGATTTCAGACCCGAATACCGCAGGCTGAAAGAAATGATGGATCAGATCAGTCCAAAGGCACCCATCATTGCACTTACTGCAACAGCTACTCCCAAGGTACAGCAGGACATCGTGACAAATCTGGGATTGAGAAAACCGGATATATTTATTTCATCTTTCAACAGGCCCAACCTGGAATACGAAGTAAGACCCAAGGTGGCAAAGGACCAGACCATCAAAGGCATCGTTAAATTCATTCATGAGAACAGAGGGAAGAGCGGCATCATCTATACACTCAACAGAAAAACAACCGAAGAGCTTGCTGAAATGTTGAAAGTGAATGGCATCAGTGCAGGAGCTTATCACGCGGGACTCGACAGCAAGTTGAGGGCAGAGCGCCAGGATATGTTTTTGAATGAGGACATGCAGGTGATCGTTGCAACGATTGCATTCGGAATGGGTATTGATAAGCCAGACATCCGTTTTGTGATACATTATAATATTCCCAAGAGTCTTGAAAATTATTACCAGGAAACCGGAAGAGCAGGCAGAGACGGAATGGAAGGCAAGTGTATTCTTTATTATTCACACAAGGATGTTTCGAAATTGGAACATTTTCTGCGTGACAAACAATTGAGTGAGCGGGAAGTGGGATCTCAGTTGATCGATGAAATGGTAGCCTTTGTGGAAAGCGGACAGTGCAGGAGGAAGGTGCTGATGAAATATTTTGGTGAAGAGTACACAATAGAAAATTGTGAGCGATGTGATAATTGCAATCACCCCAAAGAAAAAATCGAAGCGAAAACTGCTGCACACAATTTGTTGAAAGTGGTGAAAGCGCTCGATGAAAGATTTGCATCCGATTATGTGGTAAATATTTTGATTGGAAGAATGATTCCGCAAATCAAAATGTACAGGCACGATGAGTTGGATGTTTTTGCATCTGGAAATGACGAACCGGAACATTTCTGGACCTCCCTCATTCGGCAGATGCTTTTGGAGGGCATGCTTGAAAAAGATATTACCGAGCATGGTGTTTTAAAAATCGGCAAGAAGGGTGCTGCATTCCTCAAAAAGCCTGCTTCCTTTAAAATGGTTATGAGCAATTTCTATGAGGATGCCAATGAGGATGATGAAGATGCAGTGGATGGAGGAAGTGCAACTGCTGCGGTAGACAGCAAGTTGTTTGAAATGCTCAAAGATCTTCGCAAGCAATTTGCGAAAGAGAAAAAACTACCGCCTTTTGTGATCTTCCTTGAGTCCTCGCTGGAAGACATGGCAACGCAATATCCCACCTCTTTGGAAGAGCTTGAAAAAATAAGTGGAGTCAGCAAGGGCAAAGCCATCAGGTATGGTCAAAAATTCGTCGACCTCATTTCGAAGTATGTGGAAGAGAATGATGTCACCAAGTCGGATGATTTTGTGATGCGGTCTGTTGTCAACAAGAGCGGTGATAAAGTATTCATCATTCAACAGGTGGATAAAAAAGTTTCATTGGATGTCATTGCCAAAAACCGTGACATGAAAATGGAGCAACTGCTGGAAGCGATGGAGACCATTGTAGCAAGCGGCACAAAACTGAATTTGAATTATGCCATCGATCAGATGGTGGACGAGGATGACCAGGAAGAGATCATTGAATATTTCAAGAGCTGTGAAACCAGCAGTCTGGATGTTGCGCGAGAAGAACTTGCTGATCTTGATTTGGAGTGGGATCAGTTAAAAATCATGCGAATCAAATTTCTGTGTGAATTTGGTATCTGATCAGATCTCTCCAATTTCGCGCAGGTAATTCATCAGATCAATGGGATTTTTTGCCTGTAGTTTTCGCAGGATATTTTTTCTGTGCGAGTTTACCGTGTGCAAGCTGAGCTCCAACTGCTCTGCAATGTTTTCACTTGAAATGCCCTGGGTGACCATTTTTGTGATCTGCATTTCTCTTCCCGTCAGCAAATTACGGTACTGTGCTCCTTTGGCTTTTAAATCTTCTTCGATGGAATCATAGAAGCCTGTTTGCAAATTGACAATTTCATTCAACGCTTTGATCAGGTCCTCTGCTCCCATTGATTTCAACAAATATCCCTGTGCACCCATCTCTTTTGCCCGGTTTCTGATTTGCGCATCTCTTCTCATGGTCAGGATGACTGTAATGCAATCGAGGTTATCCTCTTTTATTTTCTTCAGGAGCTCGAAACCATTGGTCTCGTTCAAATGATAGTCAATAAAAACAATATCCGGTTTCAACGTTGCTATCTCTCTGAATGCCGCATCGCAATTCGTTGCGCGTCCCACGCAATGGTATTGGTTTTGCAGACCGATGAACGCTTCAATGCTTTCCAGGAAAAGGTTGTGGTCGTCTACGATGTAAATGGAAAATGATTTCATTTCAATTACAAAGGTATTTGAATATAATAGGAAGTTTTACCCGGTACGCTTTTTGTGTCAATCGTTCCGTTCATGAATTTAACACGGCTGTAGATATTGTTGATGCCGTGTTTTTTCTTCACCTGCAGCATATCTATGCCAATGCCGTTGTCGTTGTAGTTGATGTGCAACATACCCCTGTCTTTCAGGATGCTGATGTTGATGACAGTGCATTGGGCATGTTTGATGGAGTTCGTGATCAGTTCTGAAATAATTCTGTAGAGTTTTATGCCTATTTGGGGTTCTATTTTAATGGGACTCGGATTGTAATGGATCTCGATGGAAGTCGCATTTTCAATCATCGAGATGCGGTTGAAGAGAATGTCTGAAAAATCCTGGTGCTCAAATTCCGGCGGCACCAGATCATCCACGATGGCGTGCAATTCATCCGAACATTTATCGATGATTTCAATGAACTGGTTCAATTCATTGTTGAGAGCGGCATCATTTTTTTTGACCTTCAATGTTTCCATTTTGATTTTCATCGCAGACAACAACCCCCCCACTTGGTCATGGATGTTTTTCCCGATGGTCGTCCGCTCATATTCCTGTGCCTCGATGATTTTTTCTGAAATCTCCACATCTTTTTTGTGTGATTCCTCCAGTTGCATTTCAAACTTTCTTTTCTTGTTGGTTCTGTATTGCTGGATATTGGCCGAAGAGAACATGGCAATCAGGAAGAATTGAGAGAAGATGGAGATGTATTGATCGGCATCAACCAATGCGGCTATTTCGAATCCAAACAGCTTCAAAGTTTCCTTTGCAAGAAAAGCGAAGTAGATGGTGAATCCCAGGTTGTGGAATATGAATTCTTTTTTATTGTAGAATCGGATCAGATAGACCAGGAAAAAGGGAATGCCTGCAGCCAGCAGCGGTGTGCCTATGATTTGAAAGATGTATTTGAGGTTGGCGTTTTCATAGAGCTGTGGTGTGATCAGGATGATCGAGACTCGGATGATTAAAAAAATGATAAAGGCTTTGAACAGCATCAATGCACGTGGACCAATAAACTTTCTGTAAAAGGTGATAAAGTAGTACACAAAGAATCCGATAGAGAGACTCGAAAGCGAGGTTCTGGAAATATGCTGCAACTTCAAATCATTGGGCCAGAGTGTTTGAAACCAAATTCCATTGTTGTTGTACAACCAGAAGGTGGAGATCAAAATGAATCCTGCGAAAACGTAATTGTGTTTTTCTTTTTTCATGATGCCCAGCAGGGTGAATGCCACTGTGAAAATCATGGAGAATGCAAACACGCCTCCGAACAGCATCAGTTCCCAGCTTTTCACAATATCCAGTTCTCTGTGGTCATAGAGCTTTAAATTATAAATCAGGCTTTCACCCGATTTATCGAGTGTCAACAGCAGGGAGTCGGAATTCTTGGGAGTTTTTTGAATGTGCAATACGAAATCCCAGAAGTGCAGCGGACGCGATGCGAAGGGGAAGTGATCACCTGTTTTGTACAAGGTATCCCCTTTGATAAAATCGGTCAGGTATATATAATTGATATTGGCATTGTTGATTTTTAGAAAATGTTTTTCCTGATCTGAAACCTGTTGGTCAATGATCAATCCAATGCTGACGGGTCCCTTGGTGAATCCATGGTTTTGGTAGTAGCCCTCTTCTGCAATCTTTTTCAGACTGATCCAGGGAATGGAATCTTGGGCAACTGTTGTCGCAGCACAGAACATGACAATCAGCCAATATGATAGTTTCTTCCGCACAACCAAATATACAACCTTCGGCCTCTTTGCATGAGATCTTATAAGTCTACTAATTAAGTATACTAATAATATCCTTTATCTTTGCATTTCAATTGAACACATGAAATATTTTTTCAATATTATAATAGCGCTGATGCTTGTAAAAGGTTTGTTGGCACAATCAACCGAAAAAGCATTCAGGGAGGAAATCAAAGTGTGGGATGAAAAAAGGATTGAGTCACTCAGATCTGCGAATGGTTGGGTGAATCTCGCTGGACTCTTCTGGCTGACACCGGGCGAAAACAAGTTTGGCGCTGCAGCCAATCATCAGCTTCAGTTCAATGACCCGAGGTTTCCCGCACATCTCGGCAGTTTTATTCTGAATGACAAAGAAGTCATATGGAAGACAGCACCCGGTAATGAAGTGTACAATAAACAGGAAAAGGTACAGGAGGTTGTTCAGTATGACATCCAAAAAAACCAGGGAATACAATTGGCGTATCAGACTTTTCGGTGGACGATCATCAAGCGGGAGAATATGATCGGAGTAAGGTTTCGCGATTTGGATCATCCGAACCTGAAAACATTTCACCACATCGATCGCTACAAACCATCCTTGAAATGGAAGATCGAAGCAAGCCTCGAAGAGAGTTTGTATGCAAGCGTCAGCATCACCAATGTACTGGGACAAACATACCAGATGCCTTCTCCGGGAAAAATTGTTTTTGAAATCGAAGGAAAGAAATACAAGCTTGATGCGGTTGATGAGGGAGGAGATGATCTGTTTATTTTGTTTGCAGATGATACCAATGCAGAAGACACCTATGAATCCGGCAGGTTTCTATACATTCCCAAACCCGATGCCAACGGAAAAACAGTGATTGATTTCAACAAGTCCATCAATCCTCCCTGCGCATTTTCCACCTTTGCAACTTGTCCCCTTCCTCCCAAACAAAACATATTGCCCATTGCTGTTGCAGCAGGCGAGAAAAGGGTGCATCTCAAATAGGTTCTGCGGTAATTTGGTTATATTGATATCAAATTGCTGCTCATGAATTTTTTGGGTCCCATTGATTGGCTTTTCGTCATCGCCTATCTCATCGTGATTGGAATTGTTTCCATCTGGAGCATACGCAAAAGCAAGGAAACCACTTCCGATTATTTTCTTGCCAACAGAAATCTCGGTTGGTTTGTCATCGGAGCATCCATTCTCGCATCCAATGTGGGTTCTGAGCACATCGTCGGACTCGCAGGCTCTGCTGCGCAGTCGGGCACCGTACTGGGACACTATGAATTGCATTCATACATTGTATTGATTCTTGGTTGGGTATTTGTTCCTTTTTACATCCGCAGTTCTGTGTACACCATGCCTGAATTTTTGGAAAAAAGATTCAATCCGCAGTCACGCCGACTGCTTACCATTATACAATTGATCAGCTATGTCATTGCCAAAGCTTCCGTTACCATTTTCGCAGGAGCATTGGTGTTCAATCAATTCATCGGAGTTGATTTCTGGACAGGAGCCATCATACTTGTGGTGGTTACAGGTGTGTATACAGTATTGGGCGGATTGCATGCAGTGATGTATACAGAAGCCATTCAAGCCATTGTATTGTTGTTGGGGTCACTCGTGCTGATGGTTTTCGGATTGAATGAAGTTGGCGGATGGAACAGTTTGATGCAAGCCATTCCAAAAGAGAAGTTGAACATGTTTTTGCCGTTGGACGATCCTGAGTTCCCCTGGCTGGGAATCTTATTTGCATCGCCCATTGTAGGTGTTTGGTACTGGTGTACCGACCAGCACATTGTTCAAAGATGTTTGGCTGCCAAGAATGAAAAAGAAGCAAGAAGAGGAACCATCTTTGCGGCCTTTTTAAAACTCATGCCCTTTTTTATTTTCCTGATACCCGGATTGATTGCCTATGCATTGCATGCGCAAGGAAAAATTCAGTTGGACGATATCAATGCTGCTTTTCCCGTGATGGTGAAATCCATCATGCCCGTTGGCTTGCGAGGCGTATTGGCAGGCGGATTGCTTGCGGCTTTGATGAGTTCACTCGCATCTGTCTACAACGCATGTTCAACGCTGTATACCATTGATATTTATAAAAAATCACATCCCGATGCAAGCGAAAAAGAATTGGTGAAGGTGGGAAGGATTGCAACCGGTATCATTGTCTTATTGGGCATGGCTTGGATTCCCTTGATGGGCAGGGTCAGTGATGGGTTGTACAATTATTTGCAGAGTGTGCAATCATACATGGCGCCTCCGATTTCAGCGGTGTTTTTGTTGGGTGTGTTTTTCAAGCGACTGAATGCGCAGGGGGCTTACAGTTCCATGGTGATCGGATTCATTGTGGGCATGTCCAAACTCGCACTGCAACTGATGCAGGATCAACTTACACCTGGAAGTCTTGTGCATCAGTTTGCCACCATGAACTTTTTGTATTTCTGTATATACCTGTTCATCTTCAGCATCATATTGTTTGTTGTCATAAGCATGTTGACGCCCGCACCGACTGAAGAGAAGGTAAAGGGACTTACTTTCTCCACTACTGTTGCAGCAGACAAAGCAAGCAGCAGAGCGAGTTGGAATAGAACAGATGTAGTGCTTTCATTGATCGTGATAGCGATCATCATTTGCATCATGCTCTATTTCTCCCCACTGGGAGTAGCGGGTTAATTCATTTTTGGAACAGGCGGCGGACCATCAGGCAGCATGGCCTTCCACACTTCGTTGCCTTTTCTTTTTTCAAACTCTGCACGGATTTCTTTTCGCAATGTTTCATTTTCGAACAGATCAACCATGGTCGTGCCGAGTGATTTCGCTGCGAAGAGCATGCCTTTGTGTCCAATGCTCATTCCGCCGCTGGCAACCACCACCCATGAATGCCAGGGTGATTTATAAGGGGCTGTTGCTGCATTCAATGTGATTTCAGGAACAATATAACTGACATCTCCAACATCTGTTGATCCGCCACTTGGATCTGCTTTGGTTTCCTCCAAAGCTTTGATGCTTCCATCAATGCCGAGTGCTTCTGCACCGTATGCTTTCATGATTTGATCAGCAAATGCATTTTCCTCTGCCGTATACGTGATCGGTCCAACGAGTTGCATGTTCTTGTGCAGGGTTTTTGCTCCGGTTTCGTTCACGAGCAATTCATACAATCCGTTTTCCATTTCAAAAGAAACCTCTGTTCTCGTCATTTGTGCCGCACCCTTTGCCACTTCTTTCATCCGCTCTTCCACTTCAGCCACTCCGCTTCTTTTTGAATCCCTTATCCAAATCCATACACTTGCTTCATCCGGAATTACATTCGGAACATTGCCCGCCTGTTTGTATACATAATGTATTCTCACACTTGGTTTCACATGTTCGCGCATGAAGTTCATGCCAATATTAAAAAGTTCTGCTGCATCCAATGCACTTTTGCCATTCCATGGATCGGCAGCGGCATGTGCACTCTTGCCTTTGAACTTCACCGTATAGCTTACAATCGCCTGTGAACTTTGCATGTTTGCCTTGTTCTCATAATCAGGATGCCAGTCGAGGCAAACATCCAAATCATTGAATACACCTGCTCTTGCCATGTATACTTTTCCTGCGAGGTCTTCTTCAGCCGGTGTTCCATAAAATCGAACCGTGCCTTTGAGTTTTCCGGACGCAATCAATTCTTTCACAGCTACAGCAGCTCCCAAGCTTGCTGCGCCAAACATATTGTGTCCGCAGCCATGCCCGGCTGCTCCATTATTCAATGCCTCTTTACTGGGAATGGCTTTCTGAGAGAGTCCGGGTAACGCATCAAACTCCCCCAATATGCCGATGATCGGTTTGCCCGATCCGTATTCTGCGATGAATGCTGTTGGGATATCGGCAACATTGCGCGTGACCTTGAATCCTTTTTGTTCTGCATATGCAGAAAGCACTTTGGCTGACTGGTATTCTTTCATCGCGATTTCAGCAAATGACCAAACCTGATCACTGAGCGTGATCAATTCTTTCTCTTGTTTTGTGATGGAGTTGAGCACTGATTGTTTGTTGGCAGGAACTGTTTTGTTTTCCTGTGCAACTGCAGCAATATAGAAGCATGCGAATACAACCGAGAAAAATGTTTTCATTTATTGGGTATTTGAGATTGTAAAAATGTTGACAAGGATTCAATGTGATCTGTATTGATAAAGTCCGCTTCGATATCCATCAATGTTTGCCATGCATCTCTGGTGTCGGGTGTAGCCCAGAAGCGGAATGGTTTTTTTATTTGGTGTGATGCTTCTACCGCAGCCTTCATTTTTTTCTTTTCTTCTTCTTTGATCGTTCCCTCTCCTTTCCACAATGAAAACTTATAAAAGGCTTCGCTGATCAATGCTACTTTTTTCAGCGATTCTTTATCATATGCTTCTGTCGGTCTTCCGTCGAATTGAATAAACTTCGGATAGTCTTTGTACTGATTGGGTTTGGGACGATTCCCGCTGATGGCAATGATGATATTTTTTTGTTGGATGATGGAAGGATACCGCTGCAGTTCTTTGATCAGGGCATCCAGTGTCGAGATCGCTTCTGTTTTGATGTCGATCAACAAAAACATTTTTTGTTGATCGGGGTAGATGGTTTTTTGTTTTTGCAGGATTTGATGGATCGGTTCCAGGTAAAGTGCAGCAAGGGTTCTGGCAGGTTGGATATCTTTTGCATCGTGTGCAACGAAGATGTTTCCGTCCTTTAGCCATATATCTGCTTCAATCGAACCGAAGCGGTTTTCATATGCAAGTGTAAACGGACTTGCCTGTTCGTAGTCGTTGTGTGAATGTGCATTTGCACTTGTATATTTTTTTTGTGCAGTTGCTGATAGCAATGATAAACAACATACAATTGCAAATAATTTTCTCATGTTTATCTTCTTTTCAACGATGAGGTATCCACGCGGGAAGGCGTTTCTGTTCCTGCTACGATGCCTCTTGAGCTCAATGCAATGGCTTTGATGATTTCATTCATGTTCTTCAAATCAATCGTGCCGATTTCATCGCTTGCCTTGTGGTAGTTCGGTTCACTGTCCATTTTGGAAGTAGAGATGGTATGTGCCGGAACACCCAGCATGGCCAGTGTTGCATTGTCTGAGCGGTAGAAGAGTTGCTGATCGGGATATGGATCCGGATGAAATACAAAAGAAGTTCCTGTGAGATTCTTTTGAAGGATTTCTCCCATATTGGTTTTATCAAATCCGGTGATATAGGCTGAATTTTTTCCCCACTTGCTTTCTGTTCCGATCATTTCGATGTTGAACATTGCGATCACCTGTGCGGGATCAAATTGCTTTGAGAAATAGGTCGCACCGAATCCACCTACTTCTTCTGCATTGAACGCGGCAAATACCAGTGTTCTTTCGTTGTTGTTGAGCTTCTTGAAATATTTGGCGAGCATGATCATGGCTGTAGTGCCTGCAGCATCGTCGTTGGCACCGTTGAAGATGCTGTCGTTGTTTTGCATGTTGCGGGTGCTGATGCCGATATGATCAAAATGTCCGGAGAAGATGACATAATCATTCGGTTTTGATTTTCCTGGAAGGATGCCAACTACATTGGATAGCTTCACCTGTTCGCCTTCCTGTGTAAGATCAAAAGTAAAAATGGTGCGTTTGTTGGCGTTCATTTTTTTCACCATCGTGAATGTTTGAAGATAGCTCTCGCCATTGTTCCACTTTTGGAGTCCAATTTTTTCAAACTCCCCTGCAATGAACGCAGCAGCTTTTTCATTTCCGGCAGTAAATGCTTTTCTCCCTTGCATGTCATCTGCAGATAGAATGGTTTCAATTCTTTTGGTTTCTTTTAAACGGATTGCTTTGAGACCTTTTTGAGCGAAGCTGCTTGAGTTGAGAAGGATGAATAGTACGAGGAAGAGAGGTTTCATATTAGAGGTTATCGATGTTATAATTGTTGTCAGGGTTGTCATAGTTGTCGTTGTTATCCAGGTTGTAGGTTGTAAGTTATAAGTTGTAGGTTGAAAGACAAGCAAATAATTCAGACGTCATGACAACAATGATAACAATGACAACTGTATTACTAAAAACCTATAACTTATAACTTACAACCTACAACTTACAACTGTTAACACCCTTTATTGTCTTTCTGCAATTTACTGCTCCGCAGTTGCATTCAAACGGCTCCATGGTTGCATCGAGAAAATAAGCATAGTCTAGCGTGAGTTCTTCGTTTGGTTGAATATCTCTGACTGCAACCATGTTCAATCCCTCCATGGCACAGTTTGCATTGCAGCTGTGATTTTGAGGTGACCATTCATGCGGTTCTTCATCCCAGATCGCATACTTGTCACCACCCAATGGGTAAGCATATTGGCGGAATTTCAGTTTATCGTGCTCATCCCAGTGTTGGTCGACATATCCTTTTGAAACAATGCGGGTGGGACGCTCCTCTCCGCGGTAGAGGGTCTCCCCTTGCTTGATCAGCCGTTTTGCATAGATGCCATATCCTGCAATCGAGTTGCCTCTGATTTCATGGGCTTTTTGTTTGCGCTGGTGTCTTGCCATGCCATCTGCGATGATGTGTTGCAGAAATCCAGCCTGACCGATGCCGTCAAATTTCAGGATATAATCTGCAGAGCCCTCGTATCCATCTGCATAAAAAACAGAGCAGGTGAAATTGACTTCGAGAAAATATATTTTCCCGTTTTTATCTACCCTGAAATCCATCCGTGCATATCCCTTGCCGCTGAATCCCCTGAAAATTTTTTCTGCTGATGTTCTCAGTTCTTTTTCAAGTGTTGCATCGTTGCAGGGAATGTTTGCACCGGGGTGCAGTTCAGATGTTTTGAGTGCATAGGTTTTGAATGCAAATCCCTCCGGAAAAATATATTCAACAGGCTTGAATGATCTGCATGTTTTGCCATCCGGATTGGCTGCGACCAAAACCGTGAACTCTCTTCCGTCGATGTATTCTTCTGCCAGCAACACTGGATACTCTTTGATGATGGATTCAACTTTTTTTACCAGTGCATCGCCATCGTTTACCAGAGAACCATGGTCAATACCAAGACTGTCACCTGCTTTGGCAGGTTTTACAAACAATGGATAGCTTGAAGTTGCTGCGATTTTTTTTGCATCATCGGGCGATTTGATTTCATGGTATTGCGGTGTGGTGACTCCCTCGCAATAGGCCAGGTATTTCATCAGGGTTTTTGGCGGGTCGTAGAGTGTTGTCGTGGGACCCGTATAGGGGAGGTTGAGCAAGTCAAGTGTTTGGATCACATCAATCGATGGAACCTCCCATTCGAGGTATCCTTCACAGAGATTGACATAGATGTCGAAATTTTTTTTCGAACAATCCAACAGTTGTTTGTAAACAGTGAGTTTATTGAGAGAGATGTATTCGAAATACGCATCCGGCATGAGATGAGACAATTGTCTCGGCGGATCATAATATTGATAATCTACAGAAGAAGTTGAATAATCAGGCTGTAAGACACAAACCTTTAATCCCATTTTATCTTTTTTCTGGTGAATGCATCCTGCAACACCTCAAGAATCATTGATTTGAAACTTGTATTGTTTGCTTTTAATATTGCACCGATGGAAGTATAGTCTTCGTCTTCGCTCAAACCGCACTGGGCGTTGACTTCCAGCACATACAACTTGCCGGTAAGATCGTCCATTCTGATGTCTACTCTTGTATATCCTGTGCCCTTGACTGATTTGTACGCGTCGAAACTTATTTTTTTGATTTGATCTGCCAATGATTTTTCTACCGTTGTGTATTCATAAAAATTTTCATTGGAAGGCATGGGTGTTTCATCTTCATAGATTTCCCACAGGCGATCGAAGGAGAGGAATTTTTCTTTTTCCGGCAATGAAGGATGAAATACTCTTTCTACCGGTTCATATACTTTGCAGGTGGTTGGATACTTGCTTGAACCTGTGATCATCGTTGTGAATTCTCTTCCCTTGATGAATTCTTCCGCGATGATGCCGTCTATGGAAAGATCCCATCCGCGGTATCCTTCAAACATTTTTTTCAATTGCTTTTTCATAGCGGACTTGCAGCTCACCACATTTCTCACACCCACTCCCATGCTGCCGCCCGACACGGAAGGCTTAAGGATCACTGTTCTGCCTACTGTTTCAAACATATCATCAACGGGATCTTTGGCAGATTGGATCATCATCCATTTTGCTGTTGGCACTTTGTATTTATCGAATGCCTTTTTCATCGGCACTTTCGATGTGGTGATGTCGTAAAAATATGCTTCAGCACCGGTATAGATCAGATTAGATGCTTCCAGTTTTTTCAAAACAGAAATGCCCGGTGTGCCATTTACTTCATCTCCATCGCAGAGATTTAAAAAGACAGGTATGCGTTTTGATTTTATATTGATGATGGAATCGATGATGGATGAAAAATTTTTCATTGTCACCGGTTGCCACTTCCAGGTTGCTTTCAGTTCCTCAAAAATTTTTGTGTATTCTGCAATGCTTTGTGTGAAGTCGTAATAGTAATTGATGTTGTTGTCTTCTGTTTCCAAGTGTGGGGCCAGGACGTAGATTTCAATTTTGTCGAAGGGGATGTTTGAGGGGGAAGGGATAAGGGGTAAGGGGTAAGTGGTGAGTCCTCTTCTCTTTGGTACACTAACATTTATCACAGGCTGGGGCACAGCGCGTGCATTGGCAGAATGAATGGGCATTCATAAAATTATATACATATTTATAATTATGAAATATTTACTTCATAATTATTTGATCTTACCATTTGGGGATGAAGCGTCCTACTTTCTGCTGGTATTCTTTGTAGAGGGGATATTTGCTTGAAGAGATTTCTTCTGAGAAATCAGAGCTTACTTTGAAAAGGATCAACAGCAATACAGCACCAGCAATGCTCCAATTGATCCATTCACCTGTTGCATGAGCGCCCAGGAGATAGAATACAATCCAAATGGATTGTTCGGCGGCATAGTTGGGATGGCGGACTTTCGCCCATAATCCCGTTGATACAAACCCAGCAGCATATGGTCCCAAGTCCTCTCCAGCATTGATTCTCCTGTATTTCTCGGTTTGGAAATCATATTGTTGCTGATCGGCCGTGTATTCGATGTAGACGAGGAATATGATCAGTCCGGCCAATGCATAATCGATTCCATTCAATGGAATGGCCGATGGTACAAGCGATGTGAGAACTGGCAGGGTGAACAAGAAGATCAGTGTATTTTGATAGAAGCAGATGAAGAAGAGATTGAAGAGCATCCATACAATTGGATTTTTGAATCCGGGTCTCTTGCGGAGGATTTCCCATCTGTAGTCTTCTTCGCCTTCCCAAAATTTCCATTTGTATGCTCCTCTTCTTGCGAAGTTGTAGGTGAGTCGAACGCCCCAGATGGTAGCCAGTACTGACATGAGCACCATTCTTTCATTCCATCCGCCCTTGTAGGTCATGTACCAGGTGTATATGATTGGTACGATACTCCAGAGTTTGTCAACCTGTGAATTGTTGCCTGTTATTTGTCCCACGATGAATGTATAAGCAATCACACCCAAAACGATGTATGCGCATTCGATCAGGATGTTGATTTGATTTTCGTTTGGAGGTGTACCGAGAAAGTATGCAGCAATAGGAAGCAACACAACAGTTGCAAGCAGGAAGTTGATTGTCTTTTTCATATCTATTTTTTCTGTTGTCGGTTGACAGTTAACAGTTAACCGTCAACTGTTCACGTTAGAAAGTTATGAAAAAGTTCAATAAATATAATACTCCGAATCCAAGCAATACGATGCAGGCTGCGATCATGGGGATCCTTTTAAATCCAGGCAGGACAAGCTTTTGGCGGATGAAGTGGTGGAGGAATCCTCCTGTTAAAATGGTTACAAACAACCATACCACAAAGAGTGTAAAATCGAGCAGCAGTTCATAGGTGCCTGTGATTACAAGAATGGTTTGGAAGCAGAAGATGATCCAGAATGCTGCAACGGGAATGTGTTTGCTGTTTTTATATTTAAAAATTGGCGGCAACATATTTTGTTCTGCCGTGCTTTGCATGAGTCGTGATGATGAAATCAAAAACGCATTGACGCTGCTGGAGGTTGAAATAAGAATTAAAATGGTAACAAGTGCAGGTGCCCATCCACCCATTACTTTTTCGAGTGCAGTGACAGCTACCATATTGGAATTGGCGATTTCATTTGGGGTGAGTACGAATTGATATGCGAAGGTTGTCAGCAAATAAAGCGCCATGCAGATAAGGAGTCCCGCTACAATGGCCTTCCCCACTGTTTTCACACCTCCTTTGACCTCGGGTGTAAGGTGACTCACCAGGTACCATCCATCGAATGCATTGAGTGCACCCGTGGATGCCGCGAAGAAAGCACCCATGATCTTGATGGTATTCCAGCTGCTGATTTCACTCATGGAGAAATGTTCGATGTTTCCTTTTCCCGGCATCAGCAGAAATACAATCAGCAGCACAATGGAAACGACTTTTGTTCCTGTAAAGAGAATTTGAAACCTGTCGGCAATTTCCATGTTGAAGGTGTTGATGATGGTGAGCATCAGCAGCAATGCGATGGTAACCATTTTGATGCCCATTGCATCCAGCGGGAAAAAGTAACCAAGGTATTCTGCAAATACAAATCCAACGACGACTGTTCCAAATGGATTGATCACCCAATTGGATCCTATGTTGAAAAGATATCCCACCCATTTGGGGAAGATCATGTTGTAGTAATCAAGCAGATCGCGTGCCTGTGGAAAGGCAGTCCCCATGCCCACTACAACCAATCCACCGATAATCGAAACAAATGCTGAAATGATCCATACTGCAAAAAGCAGCATGGGTGAAGGCAGTGTTTTGATCATCAGTGAAGGCACCATGAAGATGCCGCTGCCGATGATGCTGCCGATCACAATGCCCAGGCAGCTGAGGAAGGAGAGTTGGTATGTTTTTGAGGGATGCAAAGAGATGTTGTAATTGTTGTAGTGGTTGTAGTTGTTGTCGTTGTTTTCCTTGTTGTAGTTGTTGTCGTGGTTGTCATTGTTGTCATCGATGTGGGGTTTAAAGTTATACTTGAAAAAACAGATAACCCGACAACTGTATTGCTTACAACTTACAACTTATAACCATTACAACCACTACAACAATTACAACTAGATATTTTGTTTTTTCATCTCCCCTACCGCATAATCCACTGCGCGGGCGGTGAGGGCCATGTAGGTGATGGATGGATTTTGGCAAGCGGAGGACGACATGCAGGATCCGTCGGTGATGAAAACATTTTTCACATCGTGCATTTGGTTCCACTTGTTGAGGACAGACGTTTTGGGATCATTGCCCATTCTGGCTGTTCCCATTTCATGGATGCAGAATCCCGGTGCCGGCATGTTGTCGTAGGTCTTTACATTTTTGATGCCTGCTGCTTCGAGCATTTCTGCTCCGCTGTTCATCATGTCTTTGCGCATCTTGAGTTCATTTTCTTTGAACTCGCAGTCGATGTCCAGTGTAGGCAATCCGTATTTGTCTTTCTTGTCTTTGTTCAGTGTTGCTTTGTTTTCATAATAAGGAAGGTGTTCACCCCACGAGCCCCATCCCATCGACCAGTTGCCCGGTTCGGTGACAGATTCTTTCAATGCAACGCCGATTTGATCTGACCATTTTCTGTTTCTCGACGCACCGCCCTGGTATCCGAATCCGCGCAGGTATCCCGCAGATGAGCCACCATCGAGGTTTCTGAAGCGTGGAACGTAAATACCGTTGGGTCTTCTTCCGTAGGTATACTTGTCCTGGTATCCATCAAAATCACCGTATGCACCCACACCATAATGATGGTCCATCAAATTGTGTCCCACTTGTTCCGATGAATTTCCCAATCCATTGGGGAATGCATCTGAAGTCGAGTTCAATAAAATATGTGTGGTGCCGAGTGTGGACGCGTTCAGAAAAATAATTTTTGCAAAGTATTCTTCTGTTTTCATTGTTTCGCTGTCGAGGATGCGCACACCTTTGGCGCGTTTGGAATCTTTGTCGTAGATCACTTCCATCACAATGGAGTTGGGACGAAGTGTGAGGAATCCTGTTGCAGCAGCAGCGGGAATGGTTGCTGAGTTGGAACTGAAATATCCACTGAATGGGCAACCCTCGTGACATTTGTTTCTAAACTGACAGGGTCCGCGGTTGCCAACTTTGGAAGTATGGTTGGCAGATCTGCCGATGATGACAGCCCTGTTCATTTTGTTTTTCAAATTTTCTGCCACCATTTGTTCAACGCAGTTGAGTTGCATGGGTGGAAGAAATTCTCCATCGGGCAGTTGCGGAAGATTTTCTTTGGATCCGCTGATACCCACAAATTTTTCGACGTAGCTGTACCAGGGTGCGATGTCTTTGTAGCGGATGGGCCAATCTGTTCCGTATCCGTCTTTTGCATTGGCTTCGAAGTCAAGATCGCTCCAGCGATAGCATTGGCGTCCCCACATGATCGATCTTCCTCCCACATGATAACCGCGGATCCAGTCAAACGGCTTGACCTGGTTGTATGGATTTTCGAGATCATTCACGAAAAACTTGCCTGAAACCTCGTTGTAGGCATAGCATTTGCTTTGGATCGGCGAGTTTTCCCTGTCTGAATTGGCATTTTGTCCACGGTGGGGCAATTCCCAGGGATCTTTTTCCGTATTAGTATAATCTTTAATATGTTCTACATTTCGGCCTCTTTCCAATAATA
>VFQT010000077.1_pt1 | contig 153542 bp, 153 predicted proteins | sample 3512381 | NCBI WGS metagenome assembly VFQT01 (sample SAMN10412376, study PRJNA504923) | tailings metagenome | isolation source: Relicate 2 Philex TSF3 active mining site | place: Philippines: Tuba, Benguet | collected 2017-08-29
TTCCGAACGTCTTGGCTGGGGCATCCAGTTCACGAAGAGCTTCGCGCTTGGGCCCGATGCCGATCTCACGCTCGACCTGCAATTCCCCAACATACGCGGCCGAACCGAGAGCTTCGAAGCCGCGCGCGATCCGGGCGGCAATCTCCTGCTCTACCGCGAACAGTTCGGCCAGCCCAACCACATCGGCATGCAGGGCTCAGGCGTCCTCAAATGGCGGATGAGCCCCCAGGACACGCTGAGCTTCAACGCCCAGTTCGCGCCGACCTGGAACACCACCAATCTTGGCTCGTTCGAATTCAGCCCGTCCGGCGCCTTTCGCAGCGGCCTCGCTGGCTTCAGCGACTACACGAGCAACTACACCGCCGAGATCGGCGGCGACTGGGAGCATCGCATTTCGCCAGAACTGTCGTTGAAGGGTATCGCGCTGGCCACTTTCACCGGCGTGAATCAGGACGACACCTTCTCCATCTTCCGGCCTGTCGCCGGTGTCCCCACACTGGTCAACACCCGCACCCAGGCGCGCACGACTGAGGCGGGCGAACGTGTGGCCCGGGGCTTCGCCACATGGCGCCCCTCCAGCGACCATACGATCGATTTCGGCCTCGAAGGCGCCTTCAACTTCCGCGACACCACGCTCGACATCTTCAACGATACCGGCGCCGGGCCGCAGCCCGAATTCCTTCCCGTTTCCGACACGCGGGTCGAGGAAACCCGCATCGAACCCTTCATCACCGATGTCTGGAAGATGTCGCCTCATCTGACACTGGAAACCGGCTTCATCTACGAGGCGTCCACCATCAAGCAGACGGGTGATGAACAGAAGGAGCGCGAATTCTCCTATCCCAAGCCTCGCGCCATCCTCACCTGGCAGGCCAGCGAGACCGACCAGGTTCGCACCTCGATCACGCGGGAGGTCGCCCAGCTCGACTTCACCGAGTTTGCATCCGCCATAAACGTGGTCGATGCCCAGAGCCTGATCGGGAATCCGGAGCTCGAGCCGGAGAAGACCTGGCGTGCGCGCGCCGAGTGGGAGCGCAAGTTCGGTCCGCGCGGGGCCGTCACGCTCGCCGTGTTCCACGAACAGGTCGAGGACGTGCAGGATTTCATCCCACGCACAATCTGCATCAACCCTGCGGGCGCATCGCTGGCCGTGTGTCCCGATGCGAACGAGCGTACCTTCGATGCTCCGGGCAATATCGGCGATGGAACACGCACGGGCATCGAGGTCCGCGGCGCCATGCCCCTTGCGCCTCTGCTGCCCAATGCTGAGGTCCGCGCCTCAGGCCTGTGGCAGGAAACCGACGCCACGGATCCCGTCACCGGCGAAAGCCGTCCGTTCTCCGGCAAGCGCGACTGGAACTATAGCGTGTCGTTCCGCCACGACCTGCCGGAGCACAAGCTGGCCTGGGGCGCCTCGGTGCAGGGCCAGTCCGAGCGTTTCGAGTTCAGGTCAGCGGAAGCCATCCACGCCGATCGTCCCGGCGCGCGGCTCGACCTCTTCACGGAATCGACCGCGCTTATCCCCGGCGTCACGGTTCGCATCGGCGCCTCGAACATCTTCCATCCGGAAGAAACCCGGGTCCGGACCTTCTACCAGCCCGACCCGCTGAGCGCGATCGCGCCTCCCCGGTCCACCGGAATTGTCCGCCAGGTCGAGGAGCGCAAGCAGAAAGGCGGGCCGGAAGGAACCCAGGTGTTCTCGATCCGCCTGTCGGGAACCTTCTAGGCCACCGCAAAACTTTGCGCCCGCCTGTCGGGGCAGGCTAGCGTGGACCGTCCTGGTCACATGAGAGACGCCCCCATGATGTACGCCGTGCTGTGCTACAACAACGAGGAAATGGTCTGCGGCTGGACGAAGGAGCAGGACGAGGCCGTTATGGCGCAGCTGTCCAAGGTCCACGAACGTTGGGAAAAGGCCGGCAAGCTCAAGCCGTCGATCCGCCTCCTTCCCACCTCCGCTGCCACAACGCTGCACAAGCAGAAGGATATGGTGCTCGACGGCCCCTTCGCCGAAACGAAGGAGACCCTGCTGGGCTTCTACATCATCGACGTCTCCGGCCTCGATGAAGCCGTTGTCTTTGCCCGCGAACTCGCTGCCGCCAATCCGGGCGGCGCCTATGAACTCCGCCCTATCCACCTCTACCTGCCGGGCGCACCCATCGAGGGCGCTTATGAAGCCGATCGCCAGTACGCCAGCGACAAGGTCGGCGCCAGATGATCGACCAGGCCTGGACCGAGGCGACGCTGACCGCGTCCCGGCCCCAGGCCGTCGCGGCCCTGCTGCGGTATTTCCGCAAACTGGATGATGCGGAAGAAGCCTATCAGGAGGCCTGCCTGCGCGCCCTGCGCGCCTGGACAGCGAAAGGCCCGCCGCGCGATCCCATCGCCTGGCTCATCATGGTCGGGCGCAACGCCGCGCTGGATGAGAAACGCAAGACACAGCGGCTGACTGAGCTGCCAGACGAGGCCCTGCTGTCCGATCTCGAGGATGTCGAAACGCCCATGGCCGAGCGGCTGGACGACAGCCAGTACCGCGACGATGTGCTGCGGCTGATGTTCATCTGCTGCCACCCCGACCTTCCGGCGACACAGCAGATCCCCCTGGCGCTGCGCGTCGTCTCCGGCCTCAGCGTGAAGCAAATCGCGCGTGCTTTCCTGCTCGGCGAAGCGGCGATGGAACAGCGCATCACCCGCGCAAAGGCGAAGGTTGCCAACGCAGGTGTTCCCTTCGACACGCCCGGGCCCGTCGAGCGCGCCGAACGCCTCGCCGCCGTCATGCAGATGGTCTACCTCGTGTTCAACGAAGGCTATTCCGCCGGACCGAAAGACGATGCCCGCGCCGACCTTGCCGAGGAGGCCATCCGCCTCGGGCGCCTGTTGCTGCGGATGTTCCAGGCCGAGCCCGACGTGATGGGCCTCCTGGCCCTCATGTTATTGCAGCACGCACGCCAGCCGGCGCGGTTTGACGCCAATGGCGACGCCGTGCTGATGGAGGATCAGGACAGGTCGCTCTGGCGGCCCAAATTGATTCAGGAAGGCCTCGCGCTGATCGACAAGGCGATGCGTCACAACAGGGTGGGCGCTTACCTGCTGCAGGCAGCGATTGCCGCGCTCCATGCGCGTGCGCCGCGCTTTGCGGACACGGACTGGCCCGGCATAGACGCGCTCTATGCAACGCTTGAACGCCTGCAGCCCTCGCCGGTCATAACGCTCAACCGCGCCGTGGCCGTTTCGAAGACGAAGGGCCCCCAGGCCGCCCTCGACATGATCGATCCACTGGGCGAGCGTCTTTCTGGCTATTTCCATTATCATGGCGCAAGGGGCGGTTTGCTCCTGCAGCTGGACCGCAAGCGCGAGGCGCGTGAGGCGTTCGACCGCGCCATCGCGCTTGCAAACACGGCTGCCGAAGCCGCGCACATTCGCATGCACATCGACAGGCTGATTGCCGAGAGCGGCGAGGCGGCACGCGCCTGAGACCGGCGTTCCAGGGCGGGGGCAACCGCCGAGAAAAAATCCGCCCGGCGGTCAGAACACATTCGCCGCGGACGTCCTCAGGAAAAGAAGACGAGCTCCCCTCATCATCCGCGAGGCAAAGATAACCGGATGACAGCTCCCCAGCACGACCGCGGCCTCGATCTCATCCTCCATGCGCGAAGGACCAACTCTTCCGCGGCTGGACCGAGCCTGGCCTGATGAAGCAGTGGTTCGCTCCAGCGCCATGGACCACGCCCACGCCGAGGATGACCTTCGCGCTGGCGGTCGCAACTTCACCGTGATGCCCTTGCCAGAGGGTCAGGAGTTCCCGAACCCGGGCCGGCATCTCGAAGTCGTTCTCAAACGGAAACAGGTGTTCACTAACCCCTTGTCGGCGACTGGCTCCCGAAGGAGGGTCCGCCATCGTTCAGACAGGGGGCAGCGCATCGGGCGCCACCTGTGCGCGAATCTTCGTCGATGACACCGGATCGAACGGGGCTGTGATGTAGGTCCAGCAGGGTGGATTGCGGCGGCCGAGCGTCCGGGCCGCCGACTGCATCACGCGTTGGTCTCCGAACTGCCGCGAAAAACGCGAAAGCCCAGACTTCGGATTGGCGCCTGGGCGCGCCACGACGAGGATCGGGACGCATTTCGCAATCGCCCGCCATTCCTTCCAACGATGGAAGTCGCGGAGATTGTCGCCGCCGATGATCCAGACAAATTTGGCCCGCGGCGCACGACGCTTCAGCGCCCGAACAAGATCGATCGTGTAGCGCGTGCCCAGCCGCTGCTCGATATCAGAGATGAGGACGCCGGGTCCGCCCAGCCTGTGCTGGGCAGCCGCAAGCCGGTCAACCAGCGCTGTCTGCGTGTGTTTCAGCGGATTGCCTGGCGAGACCAGAACCCAGACGCGGTCGAGCCCTGCCGCACGTCGTGCTGTTGCAATCACATGGGCGTGCCCCGAATGCGGCGGATCGAACGATCCGCCCATCAGCCCGATGACAAGATCACCGGGCGGGGAGGGCAGGCGCAGAAGAGAGGGCGGGCGGCGGTGTGCCATCGGTCAGAGCGGAAGGCTCGCCTCACGCGGCGGCGATGCATAGAAGTACCGGCCCGAGCCCGCTACATCGACGCGTCGGTAGTCAAAGCGACGGTAGCTGCGGTTGTCCCCGATCGCAGCCGCTACAGCGGTCCGTGTCGCCTCGTCCGCCCCTTGCAACGCTGCGGAGAGACGGTCGCCCGCTTCCGCCGCAACCAGCTCGGCATCCGAGGGGCGGTACTCCTGGGCATCGGCGCCGAGCTGCACCTGGCCGGCTTCGTAGGCGCCGGGCGCGGCTGCCGCCCTCGTGCGCCAGTCGGCGAAAGCTGCCGCCAGAGCCGCAGCATTGCCGACCGGCGGCAACGCGCCGATATCGCCCGATACGGACGGGCGATAATCGCCAACAGTGGCCGGCCCGGACGGACTTGCGCTGTCCGGGGCCGCTTCACTGGCCGGTTCGACCGGCATACCTTCGCCCTGTTCAATAGCGATGGCGGCGAGCTCTTCGGCCGGGATCTCGGGCGGCGGCGTGTTTTTGGGGGCCGCCGCCACCGTGATCGAACCCTTCGCATTGGCGTTGGATGCGAGCTCGGTCGGCTTGGAACAGCCCGACACGAGGGTCATCGCAAGAAAGATCGTCACGGCTCTGGTCATCGCACGCCCTCTCAGACGCCGGTCACCAGCTTCGGCAGCAGGTCCGGCGAGGTCACCAGTGACCATTTTCCACCGGCGGCGACAATGGTTGCCTCCCACTCCTTGAGCATGGCGAGATACTTTTCGGGATGCGCGGGATCAGACTTGATGACATTCGCGGCGATGACGTGAATGCCGGTGAGGTCGAGGTCGATTTCGGACGTGTCGCAGCTCTTGCCGTAGTCGGCCAGCATGTCCGAGAACAGAACGATAAAGCGCTCTGACTCCGGTCGCTGCTTGAGCTCAAAGGATGCCTGTGCAAGCGCGCCGCGAATGTCCGTGAATTTCGCAGACTTCACCTGTCCAGCGTAGGTGTTGAACTCCTCGAACAGGCCGCGCTTGGCTTCGGCGGCCAGGCTAGGCGTCGATGGCAGCTGGCGCTGGAGAATGATCTCCTTTTCGGAGAACGAGCAGGCGCTGATCTGGCTTGCTCCCACCCAGTCGCCAGGAAGCAGTTCGGCGACGGTTATATTGGCGAGCTTGGTCGCGTCCGGGACAGCCTCAACATACGTGCCGGAAACATCGAACACGAAGAACACCGACCGGTTTGTCGAGGTGACAAGGCCGCAGCCGGCAAGCACCGACAGCGAGAGCCCGCAGGCTAGGGCGGCAAGGCGGCGCATCATGATGCCTTCTCGAGCTCCTGCTCCGGCTGGCGCGATTTTTCCCGACGCGACGTCTTGGCGGGCGCCCGCTCGTTGAGGACGAGGTCGTCCGAGACTTCCTGCGCCGCCCCGCTCTCAGCGTCCGAGCGTCCGCGCTGCATCAATCGTCGCTGGACGAACAACGGGAGGAAAATGATGAAGTCATAGATGGCCAGCACAAAGACGCCGACATTCTTGAACACCGACGAGATCGTCTTGCTGAGGAAGCCAAGGAATATCAGCACGAAACTCGCGAAGATCGAGACGATGAAAACCGAATTCCGGATGATCGTCTCGAGCGGCAGGGCCGCAGCCGCGAGCAGCCAGGGGATGATGCCGGCGAGGATCAGCTGGGCGAAGGTCGAGAGCTGCAGGCCAAACACGTTTGCCCCGTCGCGCTGCGGCGTGGCGCCATCGACAGGCGCGGGCGCTGCAGCCTCGGGCGCGGGTTGGGCCAATGCCGGGCCAAGCAGGGCGCGGTTGGCGAGGTCGCGTGTTTCCTGCTGCTGCTCGATGATCTGCTCGCGCACGATCGAGAGCGTCATTTCCATGACCGAGAACAACGCCAGGAAGGAGAACGAGACGATCAGCATAATGCGCCGGCCATTAGCCGACATCGCGTGGAAGGCTGGGATCAGCCGCGTGAAGCCGGCCGCATCCATCAAGATCACGCCGGTAACGAATTCGAGAAAGATGACAATGATCGCCGCGAACGCCGGCAGGCCAATCCCGCCAATGCGTGCGCCTTCGCCGACAATCTCGGCCATAGGGCGCTCGATAAGGAAGAAGTTCAGGAACACTCCTGCCAGCGCGATGGCGGTGATCAGCACCGCGATCAGCCACGGCACAACGATCGAGGCGCGTGCTGCGATCATCTTGCGGTCTTCCGAGCGAACGATCTCTTCAAACTCGCTGAAGGCCTTGTTCACGTCGCTCGCATTCTTGTTGAAGTCGTGCTCGATCTTGACCAGCTTCTCGGCGACTTCCTTGAGACGCGGGCTCTCGCTGCGGATGGTAATCAGGGCCGGGCGCAGCGGCGCCAACCGCTCATTCATCGTGCGCGCCGTGTTGGCGGCGATGTTTTTCTCGATCTTGGTCAGGCCGCGCGAGGATTCCATCGAGGGCAGGGCTGCGCGGAAGGCGCGCTCGGCGGCATCCTCGAGGTTGATGTCCGAAATCGCGTTCGCACTCGTCGCCAAGTCATGCGTTGCCTTGTCCAGCTTTTTGAGGATCGGGCCCGTCTCGCGCGCCAGCTGTTCCGTGCGCTTGCCCATTTTTTCCTCGAGCATGAGCATGCGGTCCTGCAGCTCGTCGGCCCGGTGCGAAGCGATCTTTTCGTTGGTGACCTCCCGCGCGCGTCGGCCGTGATCGAGCAAAGCCGAACCCCAGCGCGCAAACATGTAACCGAGAAAGAAGAATGTCTGGCGCACGATGCGATGCATCGGCTCGCGCGCGATCCACATCACCAGGATCAGCCCGACAATCGCAAGCGCCAGCGGCCATCCATAGGGAATGCCAAGAAAGGAGCCGGCGTCGATAGCGAGATTCGCCGGGCTCTCGATCGTCGCGTCGCTTTGTTGCACAGCCCGCCCTTCTGTTGCGTAAGGCCAGACCCCGCCACCCGGCGCCCTGCCTAGCATAACGGCGGCGCGTTGGGGCGTTAGTGTGGCAGCGACGTTACTTTCCTGAAATGATCCGGTGCCGAAAGCAGTTACGGGCGGGTCTGGCCCGTGCCGCGCACGACATACTTGAACGTCGTCAGCTGCTCGGCCCCGACCGGACCACGCGCATGCAGCCGCCCCGTGGCGATGCCGATCTCGCCGCCGAAACCAAACTCGCCACCATCTGCAAACTGGGTCGAGGCATTGTGCATCACGATGGCGCTGTCCACTTCAGCAAGGAAGCGTTCGGCTGCTACCCGATCCTCGGTGACGATGCTTTCGGTATGCTGCGAGCCAAAACGCGCAATGTGAGCCATCGCTCCCTCGATCCCATCGACGACGGCAACGGAGAGAATCGGCGCGAGATATTCCGTTGTCCAGTCCTCGACGCTCGCCGGCTCCATCGAATGGATCCGTCGTGCGCGCTCATCCCCGCGCAGCTCGCATCCGGCTGCCTCCAGCGCCTTGGCCAGGCGCGGCAGCAGGGCCGGCGCTACGCTGGCGTCGATCAGCATTGTCTCGGTCGAACCGCACACGCCGACACGGCGCAGCTTGGCGTTGACGATGATAGCCTCTGCCTTTGCAGGATCAGCGCTCTCGTGAATATAGGTGTGGCACAAGCCCTCAAGATGCCCGATCACCGGCACGCGGGCTTCCTCCTGCACGCGCGCGACCAGGCTCTTGCCGCCGCGCGGCACCACAACGTCCAGCCGCCCGCCCAGCCCCGACAGCATGTGTCCCACCGCAGCCCGGTCCGCCGTCTGTACGAGCTGAATGACATCCTCCGGCAGTCCGGCATCCTTGAGGCCCGCGCGCATTGCATCCGCAATCACGCGCGAGGAGTGAAGACTCTCCGATCCGCCACGCAGGATTGCCGCATTTGCCGCCCGCATGCAGAGCGCGCCGGCATCCGCCGTCACGTTCGGGCGGCTCTCATAGATGATGCCGATCACGCCGATGGGTCCGCGCACGCGCGAAAATGCGAGTCCGTTCGGCCGTGTCCAGCTCGCCAACACCGTGCCGACAGGGTCGGCAATGTCGGCCACATCGGCGACGCCTTCCGCCATCGCCGCGATGCGCGCGGGCGTCAGCTCAAGCCGGTCGAGCATTGCACCCGATAGTCCCTTGTCCCGCCCACCCGCCATGTCCATCGCGTTCGCCGCGAGGATGGAACTCTCCGCAGCGCGCAGCTGCGCCGCCATCGCCTTCAGCCCGGCGGTACGACGGTCAGCTCCCGCCTTGGCAAGGTGCGCCGATGCAGAACGCGCAGCTTCGCCCATCGCCAGCATCGTCCCTGCGAGAGCAGCGTCATGTGCAGAAAGTGGAAATTGCAGCGTCATGGAGGGTGCTCTAGCAGGCGGGTCTTACGCTGACCAGTTGCGCCAGGGGCGCGGGTCGTCGTTCATCAGACCGTAGATCAGCGAGTCTCGGATGCCGATATGCATCTCCCACTCGCCGCGCAGGCGCGCCTCTAGGGTAAAGCCGAGCCTCTCGAACACGCGGCGCGACGCCAAGTTGTCCGGGTCGATGTCAGCGGTGATCCGACGCGCACTGCACTGCTCGAACGCATGATCCAGCGCGAGGGCCAATGCCCGCGCGGCAAGATTCCGTCCGCGGGCGGCCGGGACGATCATGCACGCCGCATCCCATACATTGTTGCGTTTGCTCCGCGGGTAGACGGCCACGCGTCCGAGGGCAGGGCCGCCCATTGTCTCTGCGAGCGTCCAGTTAATGTCGTCGCCGTTCCCCGCCCAATCGCGAAGCATGGCGATCGTCTCACTGACGGAGCTTGTCGCTGGCCGTGTGAGGTAACGGCAGCTATCCGGGTCGCCGAAGATGGCGTGCAGGTCAGGGCCATCGGCCTCGGGGTCGAATGGACGAATGATGAAATCGCGTGTCATGACCGCCCTCTATCACCGGGGCGGCCCCGCCGAGTAGGGGCGTCATGGAAACCTTTCATCATTCGGTTTATTGGTCCTAATGTCTGCTGCAGGAGATTGCGGCATGGATAAACTTCGCGACAACGCCGAAGCTGGCCAATATGAGCTCGACATCGATGGCGAGGTCGTCTTTGCGCGCTACCGCCGCGAGGACGGGGTGCTGACCATCCTCTGGGTCGAGGCGCCGCCCGCGCTTCGCGGTAGCGGGGCAGCCGGACGTCTCATGAAGCTGTTGGCTGAAGCAGCTGCAGAAAGAAACTGGCGCATTGTGCCGGTCTGCGGCTACGCGGCTGCGTGGCTCCGGCGTAGTCCACAGTTCAACAGGCTCGTGGCCTGACGCCTCAACTGACCAGGACCAGGTCGTCGACATGGATCAGCGCCGGTCGGCCGCGATAGCCAAGAATTGTCTCGAATGCATCTGACTGTTTGCCGATCAGCCGCGCTGCGTCCTCCGACGAATAGGCTGAGACGCCGCGCGCCACTGTCACGCCATCTGGGTCGATCACGTCTACGGCGTCGCCGCGCTCGAACCGCCCGGCCACGCTGGTGACGCCGGCGGCCAGGAGGCTTTTGCCTGATTTGAGCGCTCGAGCCGCGCCAGCGTCCACCCTCACCGATCCGGTCGGCCTAAGGGCGCCGGCTAGCCATTGCCTTCGCGCGGTCTCGGGCGAAACATCCGCCAGAAACCATGTGCCTTTGGAACCGCCGGTCAGCGCGGCGATCGGCCCGCCATCGCCCGCGGTGTTGGTCCCAAGCGTGATCAGCGTCGAGCATCCGGCCGTCATGGCAATGCGCGCTGCATCGATCTTGGTCGCCATGCCGCCCGATCCGACGCCAGCGGAGGCATTGGCGCCGCCGGCCATGGCGACGATGTCCGGCGTCAGCTTTCGGACCTCTGCAATGTGTTTAGCATCAGGATTCGACCGAGGGTCTGCCTCGTAAAGCCCATCGATATCGGAAAGCAACACGAGCACATCTGCGCCGAGCATCTGCGCGACCCGGGCGGCAAGACGATCATTGTCGCCATAGCGAATCTCCTCAGTCGCCACGGTGTCGTTCTCGTTGACGATGGGAATCGCACCGCGCTCCAGCAGGGTCTCCATCGTGGCGCGTGCGTTGAGCCAGCGCCGCCGCTGCTCAGTATCGTGGAAGGTCAGCAGCGCCTGCGCCGTTGGGGCGCCATGCTTGCCCAGCGCATCGTCCCACGCGCGCATCAGACGCGGTTGACCGGCAGCAGCTGCAGCCTGCTTCTCCTCCAGCCTGAGCTTTCCCGCCTTCATGCCGAGCGCACGCCGCCCGAGCGCAACAGCGCCCGATGACACGATGACGATGGCCTTGCCTTCACCCCGAAGTTTCGCGGCGTCCCCCGCCAGCGCCGCAAAGCGCGCCACGTGGGGCAATCCCGTCTCCTGGTCGATCAGGAGCGAGGAGCCCACTTTGATGACGACCCGGCGGGCGGAAGCGAGGGGGGAGGTCACGGCGTCCACCCTTCTGCTTTCTGCGCCGGCGTCCGTTCCGCCTCGATCTCAGCCTCACGACGTTCGCGGCGGTCTTCGGAGATGATCTCGAAGAGCTTCTGCACCGTCTCCGGCACGCCCTTGCCAGTTGCTCCGGAAATTCGCAGAGGCGTTGACCCACAGGCCTTTTTGAGCTGCTTCGCCTTCTCGCTTATTTGCTCCTTGGTCAGCGCATCGATCTTGTTGAGCGCCACGATCTCCGGCTTCTCAGCCAAGCCCCCGCCATACTTCTCCAACTCCCCGCGGATGATGCGATACGCCTCGCCAACATCCTCCTGCGTTCCATCCACCAGGTGGAGCAGAACGGAGCACCGCTCGACATGTCCGAGGAAGCGCGTACCGACGCCCGCGCCCTCTGCTGCACCCTCGATCAACCCAGGAATGTCCGCCAGCACGAAGCTCGCGCCAACGCCCAGCGACACGACGCCAAGGTTGGGCACGAGCGTGGTGAATGGGTAGTCCGCCACCTTTGGCTTGGCGGCGCTGACTGCGCCAAGGAAGGTCGACTTGCCGGCATTCGGCATACCGAGCAGTCCCGCATCCGCAATCAGCTTGAGCCGCAGCCAGATCCAGCGCTCCTCGCCCTCGTGGCCGGGGTTGAAACGGCGCGGAGCCTGGTTGGTGGACGACTTAAAGCGTGTGTTGCCCCAACCGCCAGACCCGCCCTTGGCCAGCAGCACCTTGTCGCCCAGCTTGTCCAGGTCAGCGATCAGCGTCTCCTGATCCTCTTCGAACACCTGCGTGCCGACTGGCACTTTCAGAACCAGGGTCGGCGCATCAGAACCGGTGCGGTTTGCGCCCATGCCATGCACGCCGCGCTCGGCCTTGTAGTGCTGGAGGTAGCGGTAATCGATTAGCGTGTTGAGGCCTTCGACCGCCTCGATGACCACATCGCCGCCACGCCCGCCATCGCCCCCGTCAGGTCCGCCGAACGGAATAAACTTCTCGCGCCGGAACGACACGCAGCCATTCCCGCCCGCACCTGACTTCACATAAACTTTGCACTGATCGAGGAATTTCATGAACTGGGCCTAATGGCGCAACTGCGGGCCGGGGTGGTCACGCAAACTAACCGGCGTAGCCCCTTCCGGCCACATATAACGCGTTACGGGAGATACCCGCTGCCGCGCCAACCCGAACAGCTCTTGCGTCCCCGTTTCGACGAAGCCCAGCTTGCGCAGGACGTTCCCCGACGCCGGGTTGTCGACAAAATGGCCCGAGACGAAAGTTTCGGCGGCCAGCTCCATGCGCGCCCAGTCCATCAGTCCGCGCGCCGCTTCAGTGGCATAGCCGAGCCCCCAATACGGCACGCCCAACCAATACCCGATCTCGAACGTGTCGCTTTCGGCTTCACCCACGCGAGTCACGCCGATGCTGCCGATGAGCCCGTCGATGGGCGCCGTGACCGCAAAGGAAAACTCCATGCTCGTCGTCCGTGCGGCGGCGATGAAGGCAATGAAGTCGTAGGCCGCGCCGATGGGGTAGGGGTGAGGCACGCGCCCGCACATCTTCGCCACGTCATAGTCGCCGGCGAGATAGGCGATGCGCCGGGCATCCGCCTCCTCGAATGGCCGCAGTTCCAGTCTTCGCGTCTTTATCGTCAGGGCCATGCCCGTCCCCTATCGACCATCTTTCTGGCCGTGCGTCAGGGGAGGAGACATGAAGAAGGGGAGGCGATCCGCCTCCCCTGATCATGCTTCAGGTTCGGATCGCTGCCCTGTGGCGAGGCGATCCGGATGCATCCTGGATCGCCCTATTCCGGCTTGTCGGATGGGATGATCGATACGAACATCCGGCCGCGCGCGCCCTCGCGGAATTCGACCTTGCCGGTCTCGGTGGCGAAGAGCGTGTGGTCGCGTCCAAGGCCGACATTCTTGCCGGGGTGGAACTGCGTGCCGCGCTGACGGACGATGATGTTGCCGGCAAGGACGTCTTCGCCGCCAAACCGTTTCACGCCGAGGCGCTTGGAGTTAGAATCGCGGCCATTGCGCGTCGAGCCGCCTGCTTTCTTGTGGGCCAAGGTGGGCTCCTATTTCGAAACGATGTCGGTGATGCGCACCACGGTCTGGTGCTGGCGATGGCCAAGCTTGCGACGGTAGGTGTTGCGCGGCTTTTTCTTGACCGTGATAACCTTGGCGGCGCGGTTGTGTTCGACGACTTCGGCCAACACTTTGGCGCCCTGGATAACCGGCGCACCGATATTGATCTTGTCGCCGTCACCGATCATCAGCACATCGGCGAATTCGAGCTTCGTGCCCACATCCCCGGCCAGCTTCTCGACCGTGATCTCCTGGCCGCCAGCGACCCGGTATTGCTTTCCGCCCGTCTTGATGACCGCGAACATCGAAATTCTCGTTTGTTTTCAGGGGGCCTTGCGGCCAAAATACAGTGCGCCACAGGCAGGCCTGCGGCGGGAAGCGGGCATATAGACGGGAGGCGCCCCCGCTGTCAAACGCCGATCGCGGGAATCAGGCCGAAAACATGCCATAAGGCCAATCAGGCGCTGGGGTCCCGCATCCGGTCGATGTCGGGGACAAGGAGGCTGACGGCGATCAGGCCGGCGGCATAGGCGGTGGCGCACATCACCAGCATGGGCAGGTAGGATCCGGTCGCATCCAGAACGAATCCGGTCAGTTCCAGCATGCCAAGGCCGCTGAGATTTCCAAACGTCGCGCCGAAGCCGACGATCAGGCCGACGCGGACGGGCGAGAAGAGATCGGTCGCGAGGCCGAAGACATTGGCGGAGAAACATTGGTGGGCGGCCAGGGTCAGCCCGAGGAGAAGAACCCCGACCCAGAGATCGGGCGCCAGCATCACCAGCGGCGCAGGCAGGGCCACGATCGCCGACATCAGCATCGGGAGTTTCCGGGAAGCATTGAGCGACCGGCCCGCGCGCATCAGGCGGGTCGACAGCCAGCCGCCGAACAGAGATCCGCATGCCGCCATCAGAAAGATGGCTGCAACCGGCAGGGCCAGCTCGGCCTGCTCGACCCCGAAACGCTTGTGGAAGAGGTCCGGTCCCCAGAAGAGGAGAAAGGCCCAGACAAAGTCGGTGAGAAACTTCGCCGCCGCAATGGCCCAGGCGCGGCGGTCGCCGAGAATTCGGACAAAGTCATCGAGCCGTCGTTTGCGGACAGGCGCGTTGCTCATTGCAGCCGGCGCATCAAGCTTTGGGGCGCGTGGCAACATGAACCAGAAGATCAGCCAGACGAAGCCGACTGCCCCGGTAATGATGAACGCCGCCTTCCAGCCCATGGCGACGGCGATCGCCGGGACGATCAGCGGCGTCGCAACTGCGCCGATGTTCGGGGCGGTGTTCATGATGCCGAGCGCCAGGGATCGGTCGCTGCCGCGAAACCAGGTCGCAACCGTCTTAACCGCAGCCGGGGTGCCGACAGCTTCGGTGACGCCGAGCACGATGCGGATGCCCACGAAGCCGGCCACCGTTGTAACCAGCGCATGCGCCATACCTGCAAGGCTCCAGGCGCCGACACCAAGGGCGTAGCCCCAGCGCAGGCCGAGGCGATCCACAAACCATCCCGCGGCCATGATGGAGCAGACAGTCGCAAGCTGAAAGGCGGACACGATATGGGCGTAGTCGAGGTCGCTCCAGCCGAACTCGTCCTCCAGCGTGGGCTTCAGCAATGCGATCGCCTGCCGGTCGATGTAGTTGATCATGCCTGCGGTGAAGACGAGCGCGAGGGCCGCCCAGCGCAAGCGGTCTGATGCGGAGAAAGTCCGCTGGTCCACTGGCGCCATCCGCAAAAGCCCCGATCCCGCTGCCTTATCTGGGCCGACTGTAGAGAGAGTTGCACGCGGCGCAATTCATTCGGGAGACTACCCGAGACCCAGTTCCGCCATGCTGACCACGCGATGCTCGCGCGCACTTATCTCAGCAGCAACGCCGATCGCGACGGCGCGCAGGCCATCCTCGGCGGAAACGGCCACAGGTCCTTGCCCGGCGACAGCGTCCAGAAAAGCGAGCAGCTGGTAGTAGACCGAGCCGTGGTGCGTGCCAGCCTCCAGTGCGGCTGCGTCGACCGGCACGTGCCGCGTGCTCGTGTGCTTCGGGTCGCCGAGCGGTACGCGCGCGGACAGGACCAGGTCGCCGGACGGGATGAAGCATTCAAGGCGAGCCGTGTCGCCAACCGCCGTCAACGCCTCCTGCTGTTCGGCGCCCTCAGCGAACATGCAGAGGTCCAGCATCGCCCGGACGCCATTGTCGAAATCGACGATCGTGAAGCTGTTGTCGATGATGTCAGGCGTGCGGCCTCCATAGCGTTCGTCGCGGTGGTTCACGTCCATCGCCCCCGAACAGACAACACGCACCGGCTCGGCGCGCACGATCAGCCGCATCAGGTCGAAGAAGTGACAGCACTTCTCGACCATGGTGCCCCCCGTATTCGCGCTGAATCGGTTCCAGTCGCCGACCTTGACCAGGAAGGGAAAGCGGTGCTCCCGGATGGTCAGCATGGCGAGGCGGCCGACAGCGCCCCGATGCACATCCCGCACAAATTCCGCGACAGGCGGCATGAAGCGATACTCCATCGCCGTCCAGAAGATCCCGTTGTGTCGCTTCGCGCGCTCCACGACCCAGCGTGCATCCTCCAGCGTCGTGCACAGCGGCTTCTCGCAGAGAATGTGAAGGCCGGCGTCCAGCAGAGGCTCAAGCACTGCCCGATGCGTGAAGTTGGGCGAGGAGACGATCACGGCGTCGACGATTTCCGCCGCCGCCATCTCCTTCGCGCTGGTGAAGGTAGCGATGGGACCGTGCGCCTCGCCCGCCTCGGCCAGGCTTGCGCGGAGGGAACTCGATTCCGGATCAGCCAGCGCTACGATGTGGGCATTATCGACAAGCTTGAGATTGCGGATATGCTCTCGCGCCATCATCCCCGCACCCACGATGCCAAAGCGAAGTGCGGACATGACTGGACCTTGGTGACACCGACGGGGCGGACGCATTGAGCGAGAAGATGACTCCATCACACGCCCGCCGCCCGCTCGGCAAGACCGGCCTCAGTGCGCCGCCGCTGGCCTGGGGCCTGTGGCGATTCCGCGGAGATAGTGTGCGCGCCGCCCGCGAGCGCGTCGATGCAGCGCTGGAAGCCGGCCTCGACCTGTTCGATACCGCCGATGTCTACGGTCCCGACAATGGCGAACCCTTCGGGGCGGCCGAAGCCTTGCTTGGCCGCGTCTTGACCGAAGCGCCTGGGCTACGCCACCAGATCGTGCTCGCGACCAAAGGAGGCATCGAACTCGGCGCCCCTTACAATTCGAGCATAAGCTACCTTCTCAGGGCCTGCGAGGCGTCGCTCAGTCGCCTTGGGGTCGAGACCATCGATCTCTACCAGATTCATCGGCCCGACCTGCTGGCGCATCCGGCCGAAGTGGCGTCGGCGCTGGAAAAACTGCGGCAGAGCGGCAAGATCCGTGAGGCAGGGGTCTCCAACCACACGCCTTCACAGGTTGCCGCACTGCAGACGCACCTCCCGTTCAAGCTGGCCAGCACACAGCCTGAGGTCTCGCCTCTGGCCATTGCCGCGCTGAACGACGGGTCACTGGACCAGGCGATGCAGCTGGACCTGGCCGTGCTGGCCTGGTCGCCGCTTGCAGGTGGGCGTCTGATCTCGGGCGAGGGGGAGCGACCCATAGAAGTTCGGCGCGTCCTGGCGCCGATCGCCGCGCGCGCCGGGGTAGATGTGAGTGCAGCGGCCTATGCGTGGACGATGTTGCATCCGGCCAGGCCGATCCCGCTTGTCGGTTCGCAGACGCCCGCGCGAATCCGCGCCGCGTGCGAGGCCTTCAAGGTCACCTTCACCCGTGAGGAGTGGTACGCCGTCCTTGTCGCCGCCCGCGGAGAAAAACTGCCATGACCGGACAGGTAGAAGCGGCTCTTCCGCCTTGCGAAGTCTCATGGTTCAGCGCGCTCTGCGATGACGACTATGAATTTCTCGGCGTTCCCGATTCAGCGTTGAATTCGAGCTTCGAGCATTGCCGCAACATCGCCCTGGCAGCCGAAACCGGCGGCTTCGATAATCTGCTGCTCCCGTCGGGCTATGCGCTCGGCATCGACTCAATCGCCTTCGCCGCCGGCCTTGCGCCGCTCCTGAAGCGTATGCGCCTGCTCGCGGCCATTCGCTGTGGCGAAATGTGGCCGCCGCAGCTGGCGCGCCAGCTTGCGACGCTCGATCAGATGCTGGGCGGCCGCCTGACGGTCAACATCATCTCGAGTGACCTGCCGGGCGAAACGCTTGCTAGCGGGCCGCGCTATGGCCGCACGGTCGAGACCATGAAGATTCTCGGCGCCCTTATGGATGGCAAAGCTGTCGATCACCAGGGCGACTTCTACAAACTGAAGCTCGATCCGCCCCGTATTCGCACCGTTTCAGGCCGCCGCCCGGCCTTCTATTTCGGCGGACTTTCCGACGATGCCTGTGAGGCGGCCGCCGAAGCCGCAGATGTCTACCTCATGTGGCCGGACCGGATGGAAACGGTGCGCGACATCGTTTCCGATCTGTCATCGCGCGCCGCGCGTCGCGGCCGCCGGCTCAGGTTCGGCTATCGCGTTCATGTGGTCGTTCGCGAAAGTGAGGCTGAGGCCCGCCTCGCGGCCGACAGGCTCCTCAGTAGGCTCGATGATGCCGAAGGCGCTAGGATTCGCAGCCGGTCGCTTGATAGCGCCTCCTACGGGGTTCGCCGGCAGGCCGAGCTGCGCGAAGCCGCCGGCGCTGAAGGTTATGTTGAGGACAATCTCTGGACCGGAATTGGCCGCGCGCGGTCAGGCTGCGGCGCCGCCATCGTCGGTGATCCTGATCAGGTGCTGGCCAAGCTCAATGCCTATCGCGCGTTAGGCATCGAGGCCTTCATCCTCTCGGGCTATCCTCACTTGCACGAGGCAGACCTGTTCGCGCGGCATGTACTGCCGCGGCTCGACCACGGCCCGCTGCATGTCGCGACATGAGGTGTCGGCTCAGAAGTTTACGGCTTTCACCGCGGCGCCGTCGATCCGCAGATTTGCGCCCGTGATGTAGCTGGCGCGCGGACTTACAAGGAAGGCAACCGTATCGGCCACCTCCTCGGGTCGTCCATGCCGGCCCAGCGCGCTGAGGGCCGCGGCGCGCTCGAACAGCGCCGGGTTGGCGTTGCGGATCTGGTCCCAAACACCGCCCGGGAACAGGATAGGTCCCGGCGAGACGGCATTCACCCGGACGCCCTTGGCGCCATTCTTTGCCGCCAGCTGACCTGTCAGTGAGATAAGGGCAGCCTTCATCGTGCCATAACCATCCTCGCCCGGAGGCAGGATCGTGAGGATAGACGCTATCGAGGAGACGAACAGCAGCGCTGCATCCTTGCCCGCGTGCAGTTGGGGCAGGGCGAGGTTCGACATCCTAACATGCTGGAGAAAATCTGTCTCAAAGGCTTCGCGCCAGGCCTCTTCGCCTTTCTGCTCGGGCCGGGTCGAGACATTGCTGATTGCGATGTCGAGGCCGCCAAGCTCGCGCACGGCGCCCTCGAACCAGCTCGAAAAGGCTTTGCCGTCACGCACATCCAGCGCAGCGCCGAAAGCGCTTACGCCATGTGTCTTGAGGCTTGCTACGGCTTCGTCGACCGCAGAGGGGGTCCGCGCACACAGCGCGACGTTCGCGCCTTCGCGCGCCAGCCGTTCGACGATCGCGCGGCCGATCCCGCGCGTGCCGCCGGTCACAATAGCGCGTTTTCCTGTGAGGCCGAGGTCCATGCGGTGTCTCCTGCGAGGGCGAGCCTAGTTGGAACTGCTATTGACGGAAAGTACAATAGCGCGGCGAGCAGTCAATCGCTAGCGCGCCGGCCCTGGCGTTCCCTGCGGCCGCTGCGGCGGCATTGAGCCGCCCCCGCCCTGACAGCCCCGATGATCATGGCGACAGTGAGCTCTTCCACCTCGCTCCGTGACGCCGCGCCTGTCTGGAGATAATCGCCTGCCGCCATGGTGAGACCGAGGCCGATCTCTGTCAGCCGGAGCGCATCCGTTCTGGAGATGTCGAACTCCTTGGCGAGGCGTTTGGCCAGGTAGCGGACATTGGTGGTATGCTCTGAAGTGCGAACCGCACCGACCTCTTCGACCAGGGAGGGTTCATTGAGCAGCCGCCGCACGAAAGCGCCCCGATTTTCGGCCTCAAGAAGTGCAATATGCGTCGTGTTGCGAACGAGTTCGGGGAAGGTGCGCGCCGACATCGCCGCATGCATCTGCTCACGCTGGATGCGCTCGAGATCGCGCTTCAACAGCGACTTCAGAAGATGCGCCTGGTTTGAAAAGTAGGTGTAGACCAGCGCCTTGCTGACGCCAGCGTCGCGAGCGACGCGCTCCATACTGAAACCCGACAGGCCCTCTTCGGCGACGAGGCGCGCCGCATGATCGAGGATCTGGGTCTGCCTGGCTTCGGGTTCGAGGCGGGTGCGGGTTCGCGCGATTGTGCGGGCTGGCATCTGTATTCCGGGGATGTCCTGTTACCCTTGCATGTATCGAGGCTGGGCGGCCGGTTGGTCAACCGGTTCCCATCGACGGCCCGATCACAATGCGCGAGGCCATATTGACGACTCGTCCAATAACGAGGAACACTGACACGAACGAAGACCGGACGCTCTGTCCGACGTTGGTGAGGACCCGATGACGTCCTTTCGACGCGTGGAATTCCCGCGGATGTGGCCTCCAGCCCCGGCAGTTGCGGCGTTGTGCGCAGCGATGCTCGCTTCATGCGCGGCGCCGCCTTCCCCATCTTCACGTGCGCTGGAACCTTCCAGCGCAACGGCGGCTCATGGCGAGCAGATTTATCTTGCTGCCTGCGCGGCGTGTCATGATGGTGCGGTGCTGCAGGCGCCGCGCCGCGAGGCGCTGGCGATCTTGCCAGCCGCCCGTATCGAGGCGGCGCTGACCACCGGCATCATGCAGGCGCAGGCGGCGAGTCTGTCGCAGGATGACCGCAAGGCCGTCTCGACCTTTCTCTCGCAGGCGCAGCCGCTGGCTGCAGACATCAAGGGCAGGTGTGAGGCTGGGAGCGTTGGAACGCTCGCGCCCGTAAGAATTGCAGACTGGGGCATGGGCGCCGCCAACGCCCGTGCGGTTCCCGCATCGGGTACCAACATAAGCGCCGCGAACGCCTCGCGCCTGGAGCTCAACTGGGTGTTCGCGTTTCCGAACGGGACGCGCGCGCGCGTGCAGCCAACACTTGCGGGCGACACCCTGTTCACCGCGGACCAGACCGGGGCAATCTATGCGCTGGATGCAGCGCGCGGGTGTGTCCGCTGGCAGGCGCAGACGGCGCAGGAGATCCGATCCGGACTGGTAATCGGAACAAACGCTTCAGGCGCTGCGGCCACCCTGTATTTCGGCGATTTCGGTGGAACCGTGCATGCGTTCGATATCGCGACCCGCAAGCTTTTGTGGAGCGCAAAGCCGGATCCTCATCCCCAGGCGACGATCACCGGCACGCTGCGCCTGTTCGAGGGGCGGCTCTACGTGCCTGTCTCCTCACTGGAGGTCGTCGCAGCGATGGATGCGAAGTATCCGTGCTGCACATTCCGGGGCGCTGTTGCCGCGCTGGATGCAGCAACAGGCAAGACGATCTGGAAGACTTACACGATCGACGAGCCAGCGAGCTTGCGCGGCGCCAATCGCGAGGGAACGCCATCGTTCGGGCCCTCCGGCGCGCCGATCTGGTCATCTCCGACAATCGACACGGTGCGGCGCCGGCTCTACGTCGGCACAGGCGAAAACTACTCGCACCCGGCCTCCGACAAGAGCGATGCGATTCTCGCTCTCGACCTGGCGACTGGTAAAATCGTCTGGTCCTACCAGGCATTGGCTGAGGATGTCTGGAATGCAGCTTGTGCGGCCGGCGCCAACTGCCCCGTCAATACAGGGCCTGACTATGATTTCGGCGCGCCGCCGATTCTCGCAACATTGAAGGACGGCAAGAGCCTGCTGTTAGCCGGCCAGAAATCCGGCTATGTCTATGCGCTCGATCCTGACCGCCAGGGCGCTCTCGTGTGGAAGGCAAAGCCCGGCCGCGGCGGCATCATGGGCGGTGTCCATTGGGGCATGGCGAGCGATGGCGGCGTCCTCTACGCGCCAGTCTCCGACCTCTCCGTCTATCCAAAAGACGCGCATCTTCCGGCCCAGTCGGGTGTTCATGCGCTTGACCTTGCAACTGGCGCCAGGATCTGGTCGCAGGTTCTGCCAGATATGTGTGGCAAGACGTCGTGGCGGTGCTCGCCCGGCGTCTCGGCGGCTGCAACACTGGCGCCGGGCGTGGTGTTTGGCGGATCGCTCGACGGAATGCTGCGCGCCTTTTCCGCGCAAGACGGATCGGTGCTCTGGAGTTTCGACACCAATCGCGAGTTCGATGCGGTGAACGGTGTGCGCGCCTATGGCGGCAGCATTGACTCGAGCGGTCCTGTCGTCTCCGGCGATCGGATGTATGCGACGTCAGGCTACGACAAGTTTGGACAGAAGGCCGGCAACCTGCTTCTGGCGTTCCGGATCGAATAGACGCGAAAGCGCGGGGGAAAGGGAGAATGACATGAGGTGCGACAGGCGTAAGGTGGTTGCGGCCGGGCTGTTCGCGGCGCTGGTCGCGCTGGCAGGATGCGCCGCTTCCGAGAAGAGCACGATTGAGGTCGTGCCGGCCGGCCCGCTTGTGCGCGGCATTGCCTATGTCGGGCAAACGGTGAGCGACATCGAGAAGGCGACCACCTATTATCAGTCCGCAGCCGCACTTTCGGTGGTCGACCGCAAGGATCTCACGGATGCGAGGGCGCTGCAGCCGATTGCAAACAGGCCGGTCAGTGTAGACACGCGCCTTCTGCGCGGCGCTAACGGCCAGATACGCCTCATGCAGTTCAAGTCACCCTCGGCGGCTGCGAAGGCGTCGGGCCTTGTTCCGGTGCAGGGCCCCGGCATCACCCATGTGTGCCACCAGTCGCCGGATGACAAAGGTCTGTTCGCGAAGTTTGTCGCTGCAGGCGCCAGCCCCGTGTCGCGCACCAAAGAGCTCGTCCAGCTACGTCCCGATGTTCCGGTGCGCTATGGCTACCTCCGCGATGCGGATGGCACGATGGCGGAAACCGAACAGCTCATGCTGCCCAACCTCACCTGGACCTACCGGATGCGCCACGTGGCGATCGTGGTGGCGGACATCGATCGCACCGTCGCCTTCTATACTGCGCTCCTGGGTCGCGAACCGCGTGAGCGGCGCTCGAACCTTGTGAATCCGACGCTCGATCTCACCGCTGACCTCGACAATGTGAAGCTCGATGTTGCCTGGTACAATCTCAACAATCTCGAGTTGGAGATCTGGGAATATCTCAATCATCCCGTCACCGGCCCCGTCACCCCGCGGCCTGTAGATGCGCTGGGCTACAACATGATCGTGCTGGATGTTTCCAGCGCCGATCTTGCAGCTGCCAAGCTCGTGGAAGCCGGCGGCGTCCTTCTCGCCAAGGCGACCCCCATGGATGGCGGCCGGATGGCGTTCGGTCGCGATCCGGACGGCAACCTCATTGGCCTGTTCGAGGTGAGCGAGGAGTCGCCCTATTCGGCGGTGAAGCTTGGCAAACTTGCCAGCGGGTGATCGCCGGCTCAGGCCGGTCTGACCCCGGCGCGCTGTGCAGCCTCCCGAAGACGCGCAGCTGCATCCTCAGGCGTGAGATCACGCTGGGGCATGCCAAGCATTTCGAAGCCGACCATAAATTTGCGCACCGTCGCCGAGCGCAACAGCGGCGGATAAAAATGTGCGTGCAGCTGGAACCCCGCCTCTTCGGCCAGCCCGGCAGGCTTTTGGTGCCAGCCCATCGTGTAGGGGAAGGGTGCGTCAAACACGGCGTCATAGAGGCGGGTGAGATCGGAAACAACGCGCGCAAGACCGGCCTGTTCGTCATGCGTCAGGCCGGCAAGGTCGCTGACCGGGCGACGCGGCAGCACCAGTGTCTCGAATGGCCAGGCCGCCCAGAAGGGCGTCAGAACGACGAAGTGTTCGTTCGCGCAGACCAGGCGTTCGCCGGAGGCCAGTTCGCGCTCGAGGTAGTCGAGTAACAGGACACGGCCCGTGTCGGCACGCCACCGCAGCTGGCGCTCTGTTTCGCGCACAAGCTCCGGGGGAGGTGATGCTGTGGCCCAGAGCTGGCCGTGAGGATGAGGATTGCTTGCTCCCATCATCTCGCCGCGGTTCTCAAAGATGGTGACGGCGCCGATGTCAGGGCGCGACAACAGTTCGATCGACTGTCGCCGCCATTCGCGCACCACCGCCTCGATCTCGGAAACGCTGAGCCTGGACATCCCACGCCCATGGTCGGGCGAATAGCAGATCACGCGGCACAAACCCGTCTCCGGCTGCGCCACCAGAAGTGCCTCGCCCTGCGGTGCCTGTGACGTCGTCAGCAGGGCCGGGAAATCATTGTCGAAGACATAGACGCCCTCATAGTCCGGATTGCGTTGCCCGCCGGAGCGCGCGTTGCCTGCGCACAGATAGCAGTCCGGATCGTGCGAAACGGCCAAGGCGCGGACCGGCTCTGACACCTCGCCCTGCCAGGGGCGCAGCAGGCGATGCGGCGACACCAGCACCCAATCGCCAGTGAGGAGGTTCTGCCGTTTGTGTGCGCCGCCGGTCATGTCTCGATCTCTTGGGCGCCGCCGGAAATCCCGCAGACGAAGGACGAGGCCTTGAGATCGGTTGCCCCGCGATAGCGCGACACGATTGTTTGCGCGGCTGCTTCCACGGCGCCTGCATCGACCAGGGCGAGGACCGCGCCGCCGAAGCCTCCACCCATCTGACGCGCCCCATGAACCCCCTCCGTGCGGGCCGCGATTTCGGCAAGCAGGTCAGTTTCGCCGCACGTCACGTCGAAGTCGTCGCGCAGGCTGGCGTGCGAGGCATTCATCAGGTGACCAACCACTGCCACTTCGCCTGCGGACAATGCCCTGGCCGCAGAAATCACGCGCTCGTTCTCGCTGATCACGTGGCGAGCGCGGCGAAACACGCGCTGAGGTAGGTCCGCCTTGCCGAGCATGTCGGGTGTCGCATCTCTCAGTACGCGCACGCCCAGCAGGCTGGCCGCTGTTTCGCAATCCGCCCGCCGTGCAGCGTAGCCGCCATCGACCAGGCGGTGGCGCACCGTGCTGTCGATCACCAGAAAAGCGATATCGGCGGGCAAGGGCGCCAGGTCGTAAGCCAGTGACCGGCAATCGAGGACCAGCGCATGGCCCTCCACACCATGGACGACGATGAACTGGTCCATCACGCCGCAGGGTACGCCCACATATTTCACTTCGGCAGCCTGCGCCCACAGGGCAAGGTCGCGCGGTTGCGCGCTTGCACCTGCAACCGACAGCATTGCGGACATCACTGCCACTTCAAGCGCTGCGGACGAACTTACTCCGGCGCCTTCAGGAACGTCGCTGCTTATCACGAGGTCACAGCCGGGGACGTCGATCCCGGAATCACGCAAAGCCTGTCTCACGCCGCCAACATAGTCGGTCCATGCGCCCGTACGTGCAAAGCCGCCAGGCAGCTCAGCAACTTCATTTCGATTGAGGCTGACGGCCCGCAGCGTCTCGAGGCCATTGGCCGCGATAGCGACTGTGCACTGGCGGTCAATCGCCGCCGGCATTACAAAACCCTCGGAATAGTCTGTATGCTCGCCGATAATGTTGATCCGCCCCGGCGCACTGAAGACGCGGGGGCGCCCGCCAAATCTGTCGCTGAATTCCTTCAGGACGATTTCGCCGCCATGCGCAGCCATCATGCTCCTTGCGTCGGCCAGGCCAACGCTGGCGGCAACTGGATGCTTGATCTAATACGGGCGCACCCGTTGGAAAAGGTCGCGCGTTCATGAAGCTGGGGGTCTGCTACTATCCCGAACACTGGCCCGAAGCGATGTGGGCGGAAGACGCGGCGCGGATGGCGGACCTTGGCCTCAGCTGGGTGCGTATCGGCGAGTTTGCATGGAGCCGGATCGAGCCCGATTCGGGCCGTTTTCAATGGGACTGGCTTGACCGCGCCATCGAAACGCTCGCTGCAGCGGGCCTGAAGATCGTGATGTGCACGCCGACGGCGACGCCGCCGAAATGGCTGGTCGACGCCAATCCCGACATGCTCGCTGTGGACGCTCGCGGAGCGCCGCGCCGTTTCGGATCGCGCCGCCACTATTGTTTCTCGAGCGCCAGCTATCGCACAGAGGCTGCGCGCATCACGCGCGCTGTCGCGGAACGCTATGGCGAGCATCCTGCGGTTCAAGCCTGGCAGACAGACAATGAATATGACTGCCATGACACGACACTGTCCTTTTCAGAGAACGCGCGTGTCGCGTTCAGGCAATGGCTCCAGGATCGATATCACACGGTAGCCGACCTCAATCGCGCCTGGGGGACAGTGTTCTGGAGCCAGGAGTATCGTTCCTTCGAGGAGGTCGATCCGCCGTTCCAGACAGTGACGGAAGCAAACCCATCGCACAGGCTTGATTTCCGGCGCTTCAGCTCGGACCAGGTCATCAGCTTCAATCGCCTCCAGTGCGATATCATCCGTGCACGTGCGCCGGGCCGCGACATCCTTCACAATTTCATGGGCGTCTCGACCGCGTTTGATCACTTTGCGCTGGCGCAAGACCTCGACGCGGCGTCCTGGGATTCCTATCCGCTGGGTTTCCTCGAACAGGGCCCGTGGAGCGCGGAGGTCAAAGCGCGCTTCCTGCGCCAGGGGCATCCGGACCTTACCGCTTTTCACCACGACCTCTATCGCGGCGTGGGGCGGGGGCGGTGGTGGGTGATGGAGCAGCAACCCGGCCCCGTGAACTGGGCGCCGTGGAACCCGGCGCCGTTGCCCGGGATGGTGCGCGCCTGGACCTGGGAGGCATTCGCGCACGGTGCTGAGGTCGTGTCCTACTTCCGCTGGCGCCAGGCGCCCTTCGCGCAGGAACAGATGCACGCAGGCCTGCATACTCCTGACAACAGGGAGGCGAGCGCTGCTGGCGAAGCGCGAGAGGTTGCACGCGAGCTGGGCGATCTGCCGACGCAAGCAACGGCCCGGGCGGACATCGCTTTGTTGTTCGATTATGAAGCGAAATGGCTGCTGGATATCCAGCCGCAGGGCGCCGACTTCGACTATTTCCAACTGGTGCTGGACTTTTACGGCGCGCTGCGGCGCAAGGGCCTCGACGTCGATGTCATCTCCCCTGATGCATCACTCGATGGTTACAGGGTGATCGTCGCACCCAGCCTTCCCATTATCTCGGCAGACTTGGTCGATCGCCTCGCAGCGAGTGGAGCAGAAGTCGTCGTTGGACCGCGCACGGGCTCGAAGACGCGCACGCTCCATATCGTGGATAGCCTGCCACCCGGCCCCCTGCAGCGCCTGCTGCCGCTGCGCGTCACGCGCGTCGAAAGCCTCCGGCCAGGCTGGGTGGAGGTAGGCGATTTTGGCATCTCGCGCTGGCTCGAGCACATCGAGACGGCGTTGCCCGCGCTTGCGTCCACGGCGTCCGGCCTCGGCTTCTGGTACAGGAGCGGCAGGATCCAGTATGTCGGTGCATGGCCCGGGGCCGATCTGCTCGACGCCGTCATCGAAGCTGCCAGCGCGAACGCTGGCCTCACCACGCTCCGGCTAGGAGACGACGTCAGGATCAGGCGGCGCGGCGATCTTGTGATTGCAATCAACTATGGCCCGGAGGCGATAGATCTCGCCACGCTTGTTCCCGGCATTGAGGCGCAGACATTCCTGATCGGCGAGCGGCATATCCTGCCGGCGGGCGTAGCGATCTGGCGAACGAGGTGAACGAGCGCCGATCTTCAAGCGCGCTCGAGATGGACGAGCCATGCCGCAAGAGGGTCGGCAAGCGGCAGCCTGAGACCGATCTCCGACAACGCCTCGCCCGAGAAAGTGCGGCCATCGCGCCACCCATCCGGATCGTGCAGACGCCGGCTGGCAATCTTCGGCCAGGGCGGGCACAGCCTGACGCGATAGCGTGTTGCGCGGTCTAGCCCGCCGATGCGGACCGGCGCTGATTCCGAATGGCGCGCAACCTCGCTTCGACAGGCCAGCAGCAGCGCCTCGTCTGCGCTCGGAGAGACGCTGATCCACGCCTCTGCACCGTCATCCGTGCGCCACCGCAGATGTCGACCGGTGTGTATCAGCTTCCTGTGGCGCTTGTAGAGTTCGATGTGCGCGGCGAGGATTTGCCGGTCTTCCTCGCCGAGTATTCGTGGGTCGGACTCAACGCCCATGTGACCGAACATGGCTACGCGCGCACGAAGCGCCATTGGAAGGTCGCGGCCCGTGATCGGATTGGGACGAGGTCCGACATGGGCCCCGATCACTTCGGGCGGAAGGACGAGCCCGGCCCAGCGCTGGATACGGAGCCGCTCGATCGCATCGGTCGTATCGCTCGGCCAGACTCGCGACGCGCGCTTTAGAATCTCGAAATCCATACGCGCTCCGCCGCTTGCGCATGATTCAATCTCCACCGTAGGATGGGACGCTTTCAGCCGATCCATCAGCGCGTAGGTCCCACGCACAATGCGCGTGGCTGCAGGCGCGCCTTCGCTTGCGGCAGGATAGAGAAAGCGGTTGCAGTCCCATTTCAGATAAGCGATCGCATTCGTGGAGAGCAGCGCGTCAAGCTGGCCATGGATATGGTCGCGTACCTCTTCGCGCGCCATGTCGAGCCAAAGCTGGTTGCGCATGGTCGGCCGTGCGGCGCCCGGCGCATGCACGCACCAGTCGGGATGAGTTCGGTAGAGATTGCTGTCCGCGCTCACCATCTCCGGCTCGACCCAGAGGCCGAAATCCATGCCGAGCGCATGAACCTCATTGATCAGTGGCGTAAGGCCGTCGGCGAACCGGTCAGGGTCCACACGCCAGTCGCCCAGCGAGGATGTGTCGTCCCGCCGTCCCGCAAACCAGCCATCGTCGAGAACGAACCGTTCAACCCCAAGGCCGGCGGCGGCGCGGGCGAGCTCAACTAGCGAGGTCTCGTCGAAGTCGAAATACGCAGCCTCCCAGGAGTTGAAGTGGACCCGGCGAACCGCCACTGCAGCCGCAGGCAGGATCTGCCTCCGCACGAACGGATGGAATGCGTCGGAAATCCCATTGAAACCTAGATCTGAAAAACCAGCATAGGCCACAGGCGTTTCGTACACGTCTCCGGCCGCAAGATCGAGCTCGCCCGGCGCAAGATGCGTGCCGGCCATCGCCACGCGCTGGCCGTCCGGCAGCGTCTCGACACAAAGGCGATGGTTGCCGCTCCAGGCCAGATGCACTGCGATCGCGCGGCCAGCGTCGTCGCTGGCGTTCGCCGCGATCGCCACGAAGGTCGCGCCGCCAAAGCCCGTGCGTCCGGTACGGTTCGTTTGCGACCAGGCGCCTATATCAAGCTCAGCCCGGAGCGGCTGACCTTCGCGCGACCAGTCGCCGGTGAATCCCAGCACCTGCGTGGCCCAGGAGGGCAACGGCAGGCAGAGTGAAGCCGCTTGCTGCAACCGGAATGTGCGCTCGCCACGATTGGTGATGCGCGCCTGCGCTGAGAGGACGCCCGATGCCGGATCGATCGCGTAAGTGAGCTCGACATGAATTCCTGTCCGGGTATCGGACAACGCGATGACCAGACGCTCGCCCTCGCGCCGCGCGCTACAGTGCGACCAGTCGAGTGCGCCGTCTCCACCCTCGTGGACGCCACTGATCGCCGGCTCTCCCATCCAGCCGAAGCCGCCTGTGGGATAGAGTGAGGGCGGAACCGGCTGATCCGGCGTTGATTCCCGCGGGCCGGAGCGCAGCGCTGAGGCGATCTCGGCAAGATCAGCGCCATGGCTCAATCGTGCGCCGAAATGCAGGAGCTGTGGCGCGCCCGATTCAGCGAGGAGGATAGCAAATGTGGTCTTGCCCCCGTCGATCCGTTCATAGCGTTGCATCACGCCTCCCCTTATGCTCGCAATCTGTCGGATCAGTCAGACGGCGTCGAGGCCGGAATGAAGCCAGTCACCTTAAGCGCGCAGGACGCAGAGCTCGTGCTAGCGCCCGAAGCCGGCGGCGGCATCGTGCAGCTCCGGCTTGGGGGACGCGAAATTCTACGCGCTCCTGCTGAGCCGCCCGGGCTTGCTGAATTTCCGATGGCGCCCTGGGTAAACCGCATCAGGGGTGGCCGGTTTGTCTGGCGCGGACGCGAGATCGACCTCACGGTGGGGCCGGCCGGCGGTCCGCAGGGGCTGCATGGCGTCGCCTGGCGGTTGCCGTGGTTAGTCCGGAGCCAGTCGGCGCGTGAGGCCGCCCTGGAATTGGTCTGGAATGGCGGGGCGGGGTGGCCCTTCGCATTCAGCCTTATCCGCCGCTTTGCACTCTCGCCTGATGCCCTGATAATCGAAGCCGTGCTCAGCAATGTCGGCGCCGCGCCGATGCCTTTCGCGCTCGGCTTCCATCCGTACTTTCCGGCCGGCGGCGCGGTGGTGCATGCAGCAACAAGGGGGGGATGGATCACAGATCCTGACGGCATCCCTGTCACGCCTGCCTTGGGCGAGGTCGCAAACCGCATGCGTGCGGGACTGACTATTGCAAAAGAAAGCCTCGATGCGTGTTTTTTTGGATGGAGCGGGATGGCGCGCATTTCATGGCCATCGCATGCGCTCGACATAACAACCCATCCGGCAGTCGACTATCTCCAGGTCTACACGCCCTCCGGCGCTGACTATTTCTGTATGGAGCCGCAAAGCGCGATGCCGGATGCGCTCAACCGCGACGAAGCAGCTGGCGGGCCCGGCGAGCTCGAACCAGGAGAGACATACACTTTGACTTTGTCGCTTCGTCTTGCAGCCCGCGCTGCTCGTTAGTCAGCTGTCGCCGGCTTGCGGCGCAGGATCGGCAAGCTGGCCATCCGCCTGAAGACCAGAGCATTTACCAGGAGCCCGAACGCAACACACGCGAAGAGCGTGATCACCATCAGGTGGATATAGTGGATCGGCGTCCAGACAAAGGTGAAGTAAGCATAGAGGCCCGTGCCGAAGATCAGCGCCGCCATCGCCGCGCGCGCATCAACATTGCCGAACGCCAGCCCGAGGATAAACGCGGACAAGATCGGCATCGACAGCAGCCCGTTGAGTTGCTGGACGAGGTTGATGATCGAGACGGCGCCCGAATAGACCGGAACGAGCAGGATCGACATCACCATGAACACCAGGGAGATCACGGTGTTGAGCCTCGCGACATTGGGCTGCGACTTCAGGAACTTCTCGTGCAGGTCGCAGACATAGAGCGTCACCGAAGAATTGAGCACGGATGTGTAGCTCGTCAGAACGGCTGCAGCCATGAAGGCGGCGAAGGCGCCTGAAAGCCAGTCGGGCAGTACGGCATCGACGATGCGGCTGTAGGCCTGGTCACCAAGCGGGCCGATGAGCTTGAACGCAACCACTCCGGGCACCACAACGATCGCCGGAATGAAGATGATCCTGATCAGCGTGGCAGCGAGCACGCCCTTCTGGCCTTCCCTGAGCGAAGGCGCCGCCATTGCGCGCTGTGTGATGGTTTGGTTTGTGCTCCAGTAGAACATCTGGATGAAGATCATGCCTGTGAGCAGGGTCGGCCACGGGATCGGTGAATCCTCGTCCCCGATCATCGACAGCCGCTCGGCAGGAATGCCCGAGAAGTCGAAGTCTATTGCAGCCATTGCAAGGATCACGACGAGCGCGGCAAGCGCCAGCACGCCGATGCCGGAAATCGTGTCATAGACAGCAACCGCGCGCAGGCCGCCTGAGATTGCGTAGGCGGCGCCAACAATCGCGAGCAGGGCGGCGATCAGGATCAGCGGCACATCGATGCCGAAAAGCGTCTTCAGGAACAGCGAGCTCGTATACAGCATGATGGGCAGGTAGATGAACACATTGCCCAAGAGGAAGAGGATCGAGACACTCGCACGCAGGTATTTCGATCCGTACTTGCGCTCCAGCAGCTCCGTCGTCGTCGTGCAGTTGTTGCGATAGTAGATCGGCAGGAAGATGAAGCAAAGCATCAGGAGCCCTGCGACGGCCGACAGCTCCCACCAGGCCAGCAGCAGCATCTGGTTGCCGTTCATCCCGACAAGCTGGTCGGTCGACAGGTTGGTCAGGGTGATCGACCCTGCGACGAACGGCCAGGTCAGGTTTCCACCAGCCAGGAAAAACTCGCGATTGGAGTCGGTCGAGCGGCCGCCCATGCGTCGCACCTGCCAGGCGGTGGCAAGCGCCATGGCGAGGGTTAGGCCGATGAACACGGCCCACTGCACAAGGCTGTTCTGCAAGCGTGTCTCTCCCCGATGTCGCGGATGTCTGGCCTGATCGGTCCTGTTTTCATCTGCCCACGACGGCGTCCAATTTCTTCAGGCGGGCTGGCCGGGCTGTCAAGTTCGCCGACCTGAAGCTGGCGACCGCTAGACCGGCACGGCTACGTGTTTCCCGGCGAAAACAGCCTGCCAACTTTCGATCTCGCCGACGACGACATCGTCGACCGCGCGTGCGAGGTCCGCGACCTGGCCATACTCGACCGCATCGACTGGGCTCTCCAGCAGCTGCGTTATCCGCATGTGGATTGCCGTCAGCCTCTCCGACGTTACGTCTGAAATCGATGAGAAGCGCTCGAAGTCGCCGAAGTAGCGGATGCCCGCAATCGCCCCGCCAAAGGTCGGCAAGGCAACGCCGAGGAAGGTGAAGCGAGAGGAGAGCTCTTCGGCGTATGCCTTCGACCACCAGTGAAGCACGCCGCCCAGCTTGAGCAGGAGGTAGGCCGAGACCGAAACGACAGCGAGCAGGAAGAGGATTTCAGAAAGCCGGTCGAGATTGCGGTGCGCGGCTGCAAGGCGCTTGGCCTTGTACACGTGATAGTCACGCTGCTGCACGACGTGGATGTCCAGAAGATGTTGCAACGCCCCACGCAGGTAACCCCGCGTGATCTTGAGATGCGGCAGGCCGGCCTCGCGTATGCTGCGGCGGGCATACCACTCCGGCCAGGACGTCTCGGCGCCTTTCGGCCATCGCGCCGGCGCGCGGACAACCCCGAGCATCAGCATGATCGGCGCGTGCCGTGCGTACTCTGCAACGCGCCGCGTCTCGAACCAGCGCGTATGCCAGCGTCGGCGCTGGCCCGTGGTCGTGATTGCAAGAATGCTGATGAGCAGGACCAATTCCAGCCCGGCAAGCAGCCACTTCTCGTTCGAGGAAGCGAACGGCAGGTAGGCGATGCCAACAACGATCGAGAGTGGTGCAAGCAGGAAGTTCAGCGTCATGCCGCCGCGATAGGCGTCAGACAAATAGGCAGAGATGCCGTCCGCCCACGCAAAACGCCGCAACAGGCTTGTCTCGACCGCGTTGACGAAGCTCGCATCCTGTCCGGGCAGTGCGCGTGCATGGGCGAGCATGGCGGCGGCGCTTCCGCTCGCAATGGCGTCGGGCGTCTCGTAACTCTGTCCTAACCTGCGGAAGCGGCCTTTCCAGGTGTCAGCGCCAAAGAGCGCTTCGATCCGGCGGTAGCCATGCATCGCCAGATTGCTCTTCGCGCGCCAGCGTTCGCGCTGGAAGGCTTCAGTCCCTTCAACCTGCTTGCTGTGCTCGCCGTGCTTCCGGCGTGGCGGGGCCGGCCTCATCGCAGCGTGGACATAGGCACGAAGTTCGGTCTCGCGTGACGGATCGATCGCACGCGACGTCGGGATGCCGGCAAGCGCCTCGAGGCTGGTCAGCAGCCGCCAACGGTCTGGCGCATTGGCGTCGATCCACACCACTGGCGCGCCGATTTCAAGCGCCAGGTGCACGCAGTGACCCGTCCCGCCAATGAAGGCGCGTGTGACACCGTCCCAGATCGCGACAAGAAGATCGGAATGCTCCAGCATCACGCGCGCCGCCAGGTCCACACGGAGGGAGCACTCGGCCGCGAACGTCTCTGCCTTGCGCCTGTCGTCCGGATGCTGAAGGCTTGAGACGAAGAGGCTGGCGATGGCTTCATCACGGTCGGCCATCTCGAAGAGGCGCGCGCGGGCCGCCATGGCGCGGATTGTGTCGGCGCGTTCCTTTACCTTGGCGTCTGCCGGGCTTTCGCCGGCGATGATTGCGCGGGCATCGGCCGCCGTGGTCGGCAACGCATTGATCGCCACATTGAGGTCAAGCCCGAAGCCCAGCGGAGCCACCAGTTCCCATCCGCGCATCAGCGCCTGGTCTGCCCCCATCAGGTCCGCCCCCTCGGACAGCATGGAATGGAAGCGCGGCGGGGCGATCTCGACATGCGCCATTTCTGCCTTGGCCGCGTCTGCGACAATGTCGAGCACCTCGCCAAGCACCGCCCCGATGCGGACACGGTTCGCCGCAAATGCCGCGTTTCCCTCGCGATGCCCCGTAATTGCAAGGTGAAGCCGCGCAGGCGGCGCAGCAGGAGCTGAGATGTTCGCCGAGCTCATGCGCAGCTTTTCGGCCGCCCGGTCTTCGCGGTTGCGAAGGTCCTGGCCCGCGCCTCAAGCTCGCGTTGTTGAAATGAGAAGATGTCTGTCACGCCCCGGTCCCGCTGGAGTGCCGACCATGACTACAGGAACAATTGCCATCGTCCAACCGCATGCCGCCAACAATCCCATCGCTGCTGGAAGGCCCATACGCCGCGTACCGGCGGGCGGCTGCTGCGAGGCGCACCGATGGATAAGGCGCATCTCGCCTGCACGTTTCCCGTTGACAGCCGCCCTTGACCTGCAACGATCGCCGAGGTTCTGGGGATGGGAGTTCGCACATGCCGTTTGCCCGGTCGTGGCTAGGTCTGGTCGCGGCGAGCGTCATTGCCTGTCTTGCGGCGCCATCATCGGCCCAGGAGCCGAGCGAGACCGATTTCGAAGATCAGTGGGTGACCGGCAACCTGGTCTTTCTGGCCTATCACGAAGTCGGTCATCTGCTTCTCGATCAGGTGATGAAGGTCGATCAGCAAGGTAATCGGCTGGCGGCCGAGCAGTCGGCCGATGACATCGCCACCTGGCTCATCTCGCCTGACCCGGAGGAGGAGATCGAGAGTTCCGAGGCTGTCGCGGCCATCGGCGGCTGGCTCGTCCAGGCTGACAACGGCGGCGACACGCCCCACCCGCCGGATGCCGATCTCTACCCCGACGCCGTGACCCGCGCCGCGCGGATCGCCTGTCTGCTCCTGGGCTCGGACGAGTCCCAGCCGAACGCCTTCGCCGCCCTCGAGCCGATTGCCTCGTTGAGCTTTGATTTGTCAGACTGCCGCACGGCTTATGAAGCCCTCGATCGCAGCATGGAGGGCGTGTTCGGCGACGCCGACGAAATTGCAGACAATCCGGTGGCGCGCGTGCGCGTGCAGTATGACGCTCCCTCGCCGGTGTTGGCTGATGCGCACGACTTCCTCGTCGAGTCCCGCATTCTGGATGAGCTCGGCGAAGACCTCGTGGATTACATCGGTCTGCCGGTCGATGTCCTGCTCCGCGGCGCCTCCTGCGGACGCGACTCGCCGGGATTTGTCTACAATCCTGCGCGCCGGGAGATCGTGGCCTGCTATGAGGAGGTCGATTGGTTCCTGTTTGGCGATGCCGCAGCAGGGCAGGCTGGCGCAGAGCGTGAGACAGCGGCTGCCGACGGGCTAGGTTCGCGTCCCCGGCGCATCCCGCCGCGCCAGAAGCCGCCGTCCCGCCCGCCCCGCTAAACTGCCCTCGGCGCGACGCGTCAGCTCCGCCTGCTCAATCGCATACGCTGCGACGCGCGTCAGGCCACAAAGACCTCAGAAGAGAGTCGGCTTCAATCTCGCCTTGGGTAAACCTGCGCTCGCCCGGACCGAGCAGGTCTGAGCAGGCCTCGCGGGCTAACTCGGGCCAGGGCCTGGTGAGACTTGAAATGCTCCTGAGCTGCAGCATTCCATCCTGGCCCGCTGTTGCGAGCATCCGGCCGCTTGGCGCGATTGCAATCTCCACGCCCTGGGCCGAAGCGCCGGGATAGGTGGCGAGCAGGCGGCCGTCCGAGGCGTCCCAGACTTGACTCAGACCCCGGTCGTCGCCCGTCACGATCCGCAGGCCGTCGGGCGAGAAGGCGACGGAGATGATCGCGCTGCCATTGCCTGGAAGCGTCACTCCCGGGCTGTGGCGCGCGACATCCCACACGATGGCAGTCGCATCGTCGCTGACCGTCACAAGGTTGGCGCCGTCGGGAGAGAAAGCGAGCGCGCCGACGCTCCGGCCATGCCGCTCAAGCGTCGACAGGCGCGCTCCGGTCGCGGCATCCCACAGCATTGCGGTCGTATCCTCCGAACCGCTCGCGATGACCTTGCCGTCATTCGAATAACTTGCTGCGAGAACTGCGCCCCGATGCCCCGCAAGCCTCATGATTTGCTGGCCGCCGGTCGCGGCCCAGACGTCGACATAGCCTGCCTGTGAGGCTGTGACGATGAACCGCCCGTCAGGTGAAAACTTGGCTGAGTTGAGGGGGGCTTCGTCGGAAAACCGGCCGACTTCGGCTTTGGTCTCGATATCCCACACACGCGCCACGCCATCGGACGCCGTACTCGCAACAAAGCGTCCATCGGGTGAGAAGGCGACCGTGTAGACCTCTCCGCCCGGTACATCGAGACGCGTCGTCATCAGGCCAGTCTCGGCGTTCCAGATCTCGATCGATCCTGCCCCGGACGCCACTGCGATCGTACGCCCGTCAGGCGCATACCTGACACTGAAGAGGCTATCCTTGTTGGATGAAGGACGCAGGCTGTGCTCTGGCTCCAGCCGCCACATGCGCGCGGATGCGTCATCGCCCCAGGTTACGAGGCGATCGCCTGCCGGAGACAGCGAAGCCGACACGGCCCCGTCATGGCCACGCAGGGTCGCAATCAGACGGGCCTCAGCAACATCCCAGATGCGCGCCGCGCCGTCTTCGCTTGTCGTGAGAAGTCTTAGGCCGTCGCCGGAAAATGAGACGTCGCTCACGAACTTCCCATGACCACTCAACACGGCCAGCGCCTCGCCGCCAGACGCATTCCAGATCCGCGCCGTGCCATCGACGCTCGCCGTGGCGATCCGAGCAGCGTCTGGCGAAAAGACTGCCGAAAGCACTTCGCGTTCATGGCCCGTGAGTTCTGCGAGCATCTTCCCCGAGCGTGCGTCCCACACCCGCGCGCTGCCATCCTCCCCGGCTGTAACGATCCGACGCCCGTCGGCCGAAAATCGCGCCTGAAAGACGGCTCCTTCATGCCCCAAGAGGGTGAGGCGCTGCTTGCCTGTAACCGCATCGTAGACGATGGCGGTGCTGTCGTCGCTTGCCACGACGAGCTTTTCACCCGTTGCCGCAGCGGCAGCACTCCACACATGGCTTGCCCCGGCCGGAATCTCGAACTGAAGCGCGCCGCTTCTAATGTTCCAGACCCGGATCGCATTATCGGCGCCGAGGCTGAACACCTGGGACCCATCCCGATAGAAACCCGCTAAGCGCGCGCCCTGCGGCCCCATCGAAAAAGACGCGATCTGCGCGCCGTCGGCGCTGCTCCAGACCCGCACTTGCCCAGACAGGCCCGCCGTGACGACGTTTGTCCCGTCAGCGTTGAAGCCGGCTGATGTGGCGCCGCCATCGTCTGCGGCAAGGGTCAGGCGCAGCTTGCCTGTCGTAGCATCCCAGATCCGTGCGAGACCGTCGCGGCTCGTGGTGACGATCCAGCGTGCGTCGGCAGAGAAGGTGGCGCTCGTCACGGCTTCATCGTGCTGCAAGGGCGGCTCACTGTCCCCCGCCGCCTCAAGAACCGCGCCGAGAGCGGAAAGATAGAGCGCCTCATTGCCAGGCGCGATCTGATGTCCAGCCAGCGCGAAACGGGCGGCTGGCAGGATCTCACCCGCCTCGAGCTTCTCCCATGCCCGTTCGGCGAAGAAGCGGCTTAGTGTGTCATGGGCCCGCTGGCCATTGAAGAGCGCCCAGGCGAGAAGGGCGGCGAACGTGAGAGTGAGTGCGCTCAGGCCGCCGAGGACAATCCTTTGCTGCAGTTCTGCTCGCCGTCGGCTACGTTGCCAAAGGTCGTCGAAACTGACGCCAAGAATGCCTGCCGCGAGCCGGGCGCAGACCCTGTCCTTACCATCGCGCCGCAGGTCGATACCGACCGGCTCCACCGGCATCGCGTTGGCCCCCGAGCTGTCATAGGCCAGACGCAGCGCGTTCGGAAAACACTCCTGGTCGGGATCGTCCGTGTTGGGTTCGCCGTCGATGATCACGGCGAAGACCTGTCCGCCAGGAGCGTTGCGCCGGTAGTATTCGATCTCTGCATTCACCCATTTCGATTTCGCGGAACGCGGTGAGCACAGGACGATCAGACAGTCTGATACTTGCAGCGCATCACGGACGATCTGGCCGATATCCGAGGCGGCCGGCATGTCGTCGTCATCACGAAAAAACTTGCCAAGCCGCCGTTCGGACTCCGGGATCCCGCTGACGCCGGCAGGTATCCGGTAGCCTTCAAGCCATCCATGGATGCGTCGGCCCCACGCCTTGTCCTGCCATGAGTAGCTGATGAATCCGCGATACGGCATTGCCCCGGCCGCCTCTCGCGCCCCGCTGCACTTGTCCACCAGACTATGGCAAACATGGCCCTAGGTGCAAACGTGAACTCGACATTTGCTCCGATCCCGGAGCATCTGGCGTGCGCGCCCGTTTCGGGCGTCAGCTACCCGAAAGTTGGCAGAATTCGCTGACGCAGCGTCGGCCGTAGATGCGCAACAGCTGGAGTACTCTGTCGATGAGCGCGGTCGTCGACAATCTAGAGCAAGACGGCGCCGAGCTTCCGGTGGTCTTGACCCTGTGTGATGCGCTGCGCGGCAGACCGAGCATTAGGCTGCGCGCCCGGCAGGACTCGCTTCAGCTTCCCCGCCCATTGCCAGCTCCTCGAGAATGTCGCGGCGGCGAATGGCGCAACGGTACAGCGAGGTCATTGTGATCCAGCCGCGGCGCTGAAACTCGGTCATCTTGCGGGAGATAGTCTCGAGCCGGAGGCCGAGAAACTCGGCCATGTCCCCGCGACGCATCGGCAGGTCAAACGAGCCATCGGGCTGGGCATCGCAAAGGTCGGAGATCGTGAGAAGGAAGTTTGCGACCTTCTGCTCCGCCGACTGCGCGCCGACAGCCGCAAGCTGGGCCTGGGCGGCGCCAAGCTGGCGTCCAACCTGACGCAGGAGCTGGTCAGCAAGGGCGCCATCCCGCAGACAGATCTCGGTGACGCGGGCGATCGGGACCACGCGGACCTTGACGTCCGTTATGGCCTCGCAGCCATTGGCGTGTTCAACATCGGATTCGAGACCCAGTATCGAGCCGCGATTTGCGAAACCCACGATCTGGCGCTGCCCATCGACAAGCGTCCGGTAGAGCTTCACCCAACCTGCCTCCACGACATACAGGCAGTCGCGGGCATCACCTTCAAAGAAGACGTGATCGTGAGCCGGGACCGTCTTGAGAGCGGGCTGGCGCACGGCGGGGTCCGTGCGATCCTGGGCGCCCATAAATGCCGAAACTGCTCCACCTGCGATGCACATGTTTGCCTCCTGTCCTTTGGCAGGCTTGAGGTTGACGGCCTTCCATGGACGGCGTTTGTCTGGCTCCCAGGCTTGTGTGACAAAGTGTGTCTGGAGGGTCGTTTCTGACCGTTCACGCCGCGACATTTCGCCGTGGCTGATTGCTCCGGATCAAGGCGGCGGGCCGCCGAGGTGCGAGGATCGTGGGCATGAAACTGGCTTTGCTCTTGATTGCCGCCCTGTTCGGGGCTTCTGGCTGCGCCGGTCCAGGCAACGTCGCAGCGCCGGAGGCGCCCCTCGATCCCCAACTTGTGTCGACTGGGCGGGACGTTGCAGTGATTCGCTGCTCGCGATGTCATGGCCTGGGCGACCTGGCGCAGAGTCCCAACCCGTCCGCCCCACCTATGGTCGAACTTCTCAAGCGCTACGATGCCGAAATGCTGGCCAGCGACCTGATCGACGGCATCCGGGTCGGGCACGACGAGATGCCGGAATTCGATCTGCAGGTCATCGAGGCGGATGCCTTAGTCGCCTACCTTAAATCACTGCAGCGATAGCCCGTTCCGACGCCTTTCGGTTTCAGATGGCGAGGCTGTGACGGCCCTCTTGCGGTGCGAAGGAGGGATCGAAGCAGGCTGCAATGTTGCGGACGTAAGGACGACCGCGAGAGGTTACGGCCACCGTTGTCCCGCGCAGTTCCGCCAGTCCAGCAGCGATGGCAGGGTCGAGTCGGTGTCGCGAGGAACTGAGCAGATCGGCCGGGACGGTTGCCTCATAGTAGCACAGGAGTCGTTCCAGCAGGCTGGCGATTCGGCGATCGTCCGCGGAAAGCTGCACACCGCGCACAACGGGCGATCGCCCGGCGGCAAGATGATCACGGTAGGCCGCCGTGTCGGGTGTGTTCTGGTAGATCAAGTTTGGCAGGGACGAGATGGCCGAGGCGCCGAAGGCGAGCAGGGCGGTCGCGTCATCGTCCGTATAGCCTTGAAAACTGCGATGGAGCCGGCCCTGCATTTCAGCAGCGGCGAGCGAATCGCCTGGCGCAGCAAAATGGTCGAAACCGATCGGAAGGTAACCGGCGGCTTCAAGCGCACGGGCGGCGGCTTCGGCCTGCCGGAATCGAGCCTCCCCTTCCGGAAGAGCTTGCGGATCGATTCCCTTCTGCTGCTTTTTCATCCAGGGCACGTGCGCATACCCGAAAACCGCGATCCGATCGACATCATGCGTTGAGGCGAAGGTAGCCGTTTCCATTACATGCTCGATGGTCTGGCCCGGGAGGCCATACATCATGTCCATGTTGAGCGACTCCACGCCGGCCGCGCGCAGACGCCGGACGGCAGCTTCGACACGCGCGCGGGGCTGGATCCGGTTGATGCGCTCCTGGACCCCCGCGTCCAGCACCTGTACGCCGAGACTCGCGCGGGTGAGGCCGGCGGCGGCGTAGGCGTCCACCACGTCGGCGGTGAGACCGCGTGGGTCGAGTTCTACGGCAATCTCGACCAGACTCGCAAAGCTGAAGCAGTCGCGCAGTTTGGTCATGACCCCGCCGATCTGCATCGGGGTAAGAATATCAGGAGACCCTCCGCCAAAATGCAAGCGCGTGACGACGGCATCCGATGGAACGCTTTGCGAGATTTGTGCAATCTCGGCCTTCAATGCATGCAGGTAGAGTTCCAACGGATCGGCCGCCGTTGGAACACTGGTGTGGCAGCCACAGTACCAGCATAGCTTCTTGCAGTACGGGATATGCACATAAAGCGACAGGGTCGCATTTCGCGGAAGCTCCGAGAGCGCATCGCGAGCCCGGTCACCGTTTACACCAGCATTGAAGCGATTGGCAGGCGGATAACTTGTGTAGCGCGGAAGCTGTTCCCGGGCGAAGGCGGGAACATACTCCCATCGATGCTCGGTTGAGCGCGTTGCTGTTGGCCGGTGCATCATCTCACCACTTGCTTCCCTGGTGGTCTGGTCAGGAGGATCACTCCCCCGATCGCTGCTGCCAGCCCGGCAAGCATGGCAGCGCAGCCGGCACAGTGCTGCGTGCCCGACAGGAACGTGCCAGCATGCAGCACAGGTCCGCACCATGCGTTTGCCAATTCTGCCGGGATTGTCGGCTGAGCCGACATAAGAAGAGCGCCTGCGAGCCAAGCGAACAAGCCGGACAGGACGAGTGCTGCTGGCATCACAGGCGCCTCCACCCCAGTTGTGGCCGCATCGCCCCGAGCAATGTGGCCATAGGGTGGGTCTAGCCCGTGCGACGCATTGGCCATTTGCGCTGGATCAAAGGCCTTTCCGGCCGGTTCCCACAAACGTCCTGACGCGAACGAGAGCGACCCGCTCCGCTGCGTAATGCGAGGGACATGTTCATGGCCAGTATGGCGAGAGCGCAGGGCGCCGATCCCAGCACAATCACCGTCGCCCTGGCGATGACCGGTGTGCTGGTCGCTTCCGTCGCTGGAGCGGCCAACGCCGTCGACGCGCAGTTCGCCGTTCACGCCTGGATCTTTGCTATTGCCGCGCTAGCATCGCTGGCCGGCCTGCTGATCTGGCATGAGGAGGGTGAACAAAAGGGCTTCGACAAGACCTATTACGAGGAGGGCGTGGTCAAGGCGGGGATCGTCGCAACCATGTTCTGGGGAATCGCCGGTTTTCTGGTTGGCCTGATCATCGCGCTGCAGCTAACCTTTCCAAATCTCTTCTACTTTCCTGACTGGGGTTGGACGAACTTTGGGCGCTTGCGTCCGCTGCACACGTCCGCAGTGATTTTTGCCTTCGGCGGCAATGCTCTGATCGCGACCTCATTCTACGTGGTGCAGCGGACCTGCCGAACCCGCCTCGCCGGTGGAATGTGGCCGTGGTTCGTGTTCTGGGGCTACCAGCTCTTCATCGTGATCGCCGGAACCGGCTATCTGATGGGTGTCTCGCAGTCGAAGGAATATGCCGAGCCGGAATGGTACGCCGATTTATGGCTCACGATTGTCTGGGTTGCCTACCTTGCCGTGTTTGTCGCCACGCTTCTTCGGCGCAGGGAGAAGCACATCTATGTCGCGAACTGTTTCTACCTCGCCTTCATCGTGACGATCGCGATGCTGCACATCGTCAACAACATCTCTATCCCCGCCAGCCTTGCGGGCGCCAAGAGCTATTCGCTTTTCAGTGGCGTACAGAGCGCGCTGATCCAGTGGTGGTACGGCCACAACGCGGTTGGGTTTTTCCTCACCGCAGGCTTCCTGGCGATGATGTACTACTTCATCCCGAAGCGGGTTGAGCGACCGGTCTGGTCCTATCGCCTGTCGATCGTGCACTTCTGGTCACTGATCTTCATCTACATCTGGGCGGGTCCGCACCATCTGCACTACACCGCTCTGCCGCAATGGGCGCAGACGCTGGGTATGACGTTCTCGATCATGCTGTGGATGCCCAGCTGGGGCGGCATGATCAACGGCCTGATGACGCTCTCGGGGGCTTGGGACAAGCTGCGTACCGATCCAGTCGTGCGGATGCTTGTGGTCTCGGTCGCGTTCTACGGCATGGCGACCTTCGAAGGACCTGTAATGTCGGTGCGCGAGGTCAATGCTTTGTCGCACTATACGGACTGGGGCATCGGCCACGTTCACTCGGGCGCCCTTGGTTGGGTCGGCTTCGTGACGTTCGGGACGATGTACTGCCTCACACAGTGGATATGGAAACGGCAGAAGCTCTACTCGAATGCACTCGTTGAGTGGCACTTCTGGATCGCGACACTGGGCATCGTGCTCTACATAACGTCCATGTGGGTGTCCGGCATCATGGAAGGCCTGATGTGGCGAGCCTATAATGAGTTCGGCTTTCTCAGCTACTCGTTCATCGAAACGGTCAGCGCCAAGCACATCTCCTACATCATCCGCGCACTGGGCGGGGGTCTCTACCTGATCGGAGCGCTGATCATGGTCTATAATCTCTACCGCACGGCGCGAGGCGATGTTCCCGTGGAAGATCGCAACAGCGTCGACGTCGGCCCCACACTTCAACCAGCTAATTAGGAGAGCGAGCATGGCGACGCGTCCAAGCTGGCTGATGCGCAACCACAAATGGTTCGAGCGCCACACCTTCATCCTGATTGTGGGAATTCTGGTCACGGTTGCGATCGGAGGGCTCATCGAGATTGTGCCGCTCTTTTATCTCAAGAACACGATCGAGAAGGTCGAAGGCGTCCGACCGTACACACCCCTCGAACTCGCCGGACAGAACATCTACATCCGCGAGGGCTGCAACACCTGCCACTCGCAAATGATCCGTCCGCTGCGCGACGAGGTGGAGCGGTACGGTCATTATTCCCTCGCTGCAGAGAGCATGTATGACCACCCCTTCCAGTGGGGCTCCAAGCGAACAGGCCCCGACCTCGCGCGCGTCGGCGGCAAGTATTCGGATGAGTGGCAGACGCAGCATCTGATCGATCCACGCTCGCTCGTGCCAGAGTCGATCATGCCGCCCTACGCCTTCATGACGAACCGTCCCGTCAATCTTTCGACGATAGGCGATGAAATGCGTGCGCTGCGTTTGGCTGGGGTGCCATACAGCGATGAAATGATCGCGCGAGCTGCCGATGATGCCCGTGCGCAGGCTGGCGAAGACTTCGATGTCGACGCCTTTCGCGCCGACTATGATCGGCTTTCGGGTCGGGGCGGCACGGTCAACGTCCGTGATTTCGATGGCGTGCGTGGCGAACCGAGCGAGCTTGATGCGCTTGTCGCCTACCTGCAGGTGCTTGGGACGATGGTCGATTTCTCGACCTATGAGGCCCAAGATCTCTCCAATACGCGGTGATCTTACGATGAGTTACGAGCACCTCTCCAAGTTCGCGCAGACCGGCGGCACGATCTATTTCGCCGCGATCTTCGCTGTCGTCCTCCTCTACGCGTGCTGGCCTCGCAACGGTCCGCGCTTCAGGCGCGCCGCCCAACTTCCCATGAACGAGAAGGAGCCCGGCAATGACCGACCGCTCGCCTGATATCGACAGCCACAGCGGCGTCGAGACCACCGGACATGAATGGGACGGCATCAAGGAGCTCAACAATCCGTTGCCACGCTGGTGGCGTTTCGTGTTCTGGGCGACGGTTGCCGCCTCTGTTGTGTACTGGATACTCATGCCTGCCTGGCCGGCGCCGCCGGGCATGCAGGGGCACACGGTGGGCGTGTTGGGCCGATCGGATCGGGCCGAGGTGGCCGGGCAGGTCGAGACCGGACGTGCGGAACGAGCTGCACTGGGCGCCAGACTCGCATCGATGGACGCGTCCTCGATCCTGAAGGATGCGGAGCTCAGTCAGCTGGCGCTGGGTCTTGGCGAAAGCGCCTTTGGCGATAACTGCGCGACTTGCCACGGTTCGGGCGGCCGCGGCGCTAAGGGCTACCCCCGTCTGGCCGATGATGTCTGGCTTTGGGGCGGCACGCTGGAAGCCATCGAGCAATCGATCAGGTATGGCATCCGCTCCGGCCACCCTCAGGAAAGGGCGTCGGAAATGCCCTCTTTTGGACGTGACGAGTTTCTGACAGCGGCTCAGATCGCCGATCTCGTCCAGCTTGTAAGGCTGAAATCGAACCAGGAAGCGGACAATGCAGCCGCGCTCCGAGCCGAACCCGTGTTCCAGGACAATTGCGCAAGTTGTCATGGCGCAGATGCGCGCGGGGATCGTACGAAGGGCGCCCCAAACCTGACGGATGAGGAATGGGTCTACGGCGGCGATGTCGCTTCGATCCGGCGGACGATCTTCGGGCCACGCAATGGAGTTATGCCTGCCTGGGCTGATCGGCTCGATCCGGCCACAGTGCGAGCGCTAGCCATCTATGTTCACGCCCTCGGAGGTGGCGAGTAGCCATGCCTGTAACGACACTCATCGACCGGCGGGCCGCGGGGGGCAGTGCACCTCCGCCACCCGACGGCGAGGGGCCGACGGTGCTTTATGCCAAACGCAGGCAGATCTATCCCAAGCTCGTGTTTGGACGGTTCAGGAACCTCAAATGGTTCCTGCTCGTCCTGACCCTGGGCATCTACTACATACTGCCGTGGATACGCTGGCCGCGCGGGGAGAGCGTGCCCGACCAAGCTGTTCTGGCTGACTTCGCGGCAGGCAAATTCTACTTCTTCTGGCTAGAGATCTGGCCGCAAGAAGTCTTCTACATCACTGGCCTGCTGATCCTTGCTGCGGTCGGCCTCTTCCTGGTGACAGCTCTGCTAGGTCGCGTGTGGTGCGGGTATTTCTGCCCCCAGACAGTCTGGACAGACCTCTATATTGTGGTCGAGCGCTTTTTCGAGGGTGACCGCAACGCCCGGATGATGCGCGACAAAGCCCCGATGTCCTTCGACAAGGCGTGGCGCAAGGGCGCCAAGCACGCAGTGTGGATTCTGATTGCCTTCGCGACCGGCGGCGCCTTCATTCTTTACTGGCACGATGCGCCGACCCTGGCGCAGACTTTCTTCACGGGTCACGCGCCGATGACCGCCTACGTGTTTGCAGCGATGCTCACGGGCACGACCTATGCGTTGGCGGGCACGATGCGCGAGCAGGTGTGCACCTATCTCTGCCCATGGCCGCGCATCCAGGCGGCATTGATCGACAAAAACACGCTTTCAGTAACTTATCGTCATGACCGCGGCGAGCCGCGTGGGCCTCACAAGAAGGGGGAAACCTGGGAAGGTCGCGGCGACTGCGTTGACTGCACGCAATGCGTTGTCGTCTGCCCGATGGGCATCGATATCCGGAACGGTCCCCAGCTCGAATGCATCCAGTGTGGTCTGTGCATAGACGCCTGCGACGCGGTGATGAAGAAGGTCGGCAGGCCAGCTGGCCTTATCGCCTATGACACCGACGAAAATGTTGCCTGTCGTGCGCGAAAACTGCCGCCTGTGCGGGTTCGCATCCTGCGCCCCCGTACCATCGTGTACGCGAGCGTGTTCGCTCTCACGAGCCTTATCATGGTTCTCGGCCTTTCCGGCCGTTCCGATCTCGAGCTGTCGGTGATCAAGGATCGGGGAACGCCGTTTGTGCATCTCAGCAACGGCGGATACCGCAATGCCTATACCTTGAAGGTGATCAACAAGCAGCATGTCACCCGCACCCTCGCCATTAGCATCGAAGGCATGCCGGAGGCCGAGCTTGAAATCATTGGCGATGGCGAGGGCGCAGGGGCCGGGCATGTGCTCGCCGAGCCCGACATGGTCGAGCGGCTTCGCCTGCTGGTCACCACACCGCAGGCGGCAGGCTCGCGTGACATCCGTGTTGTCCTGACCGATCCGGACACCGGCGTCGCGACCTCGGTCGCGACCCGCTTCGAAGGACCATGAAAATGGGGGCAAGAGCAAGGTCAGCGGGCATTCGCGGCATCCATGTCGCCATGATCATGGTCGCTTTCTTCGCGGTGATTATTGGTCTCGATGCGTTGTTCATCACATTGGCGATACGCTCGCACCCAGGCGAGCAGGTGAAGAACTCCTATGTGCTCGGGCTCGAGTACAACAAGGAACTCGCAAGACGTACAAGGCAGCAGGAACTTGGCTGGACGGTCGAGGCTGGGCCTGCTGATGACGGCGCCACCTTCCGCGTCCGCCTGCGAAATGCAGCCGGCCAGCCGCTTCAAGGGATGGCGGTCGCTTTGCGCGCTCATGTGGTTGGCCTTCGCCAGGACGAAGCGCCGGTCTGGCTCGCGGAAACTGTGCCTGGCGACTATGCGATGGCGCTGGCGTTGGAGGGTCCGGCGCGCATTGAGGTTCGCCTTGAGATCAGCAAGGAGCGCGACTCGCCCGTCATGTTTGAAGCCGTCAAGATGGTGGTTTTGCAATGACGGCGCTGGTCGGCCTTCCGCATCCTGGCCCATCCGGCGGCAGCGTTTCGTCGGGTTTGGGCGGCCAACACGCCTTATCCGGCGATCAACGCCTCCAGACGCTCGAGCTTCTTGTCGGGGGCGCGAAATGTGCCTCGTGCCTTGGCCGCATAGAAAGCGCGGTTCTCAGACTGCCGGGCATGGAGACGGCAAGACTGAATCTCACGACCGGCAAGCTGCACGTCGCCTGGCGCGGCGCGCTGGCCGCACGAGCAGTCGTCGAGGCGGTGATCGGCCTGGGCTATAGCGCGGCGCCTTACGACGTCGACAAGCGAGAGACCGACGCAGCGCGCGAAGAGCGAGGTCTCGTGATCGCGATGGTCGTCGCCGGGCTCGCAACCGTCGGCGTCATGTTTCTCTCTGAGCCCGTCTGGTTTGGCGAGGATATGGATGCAAGTTCAATTGCCCTGCTTCGCTGGCTTGCCGCGCTCATAGCTGTCCCAGCGTCGCTGTTCTCCGGGCAGTCGTTCTTCGCCTCCGCGCTCGCCTCGATCCGAGCCCGGCGGATGAACATGGACGTGCCGATCTCCCTGGCCGTCATACTTGCGCTGCTGCTGAGCCTCTATGCGACAGCGACGAGCGGCGCTCATGCGTATTTCGATGCAGCCGTGATGCTGTTGTTCTTCCTTCTAATCGGTCGCCTCCTCGACGCACGCCTTCGGCGCCGAGCCTTTGCGGCGGCGAACGCGCTGGCCGCCATGCAGGCAAGCTCGGTGACACGCCTGTCGCCGGGCGGGGTTACAGAAGTAGTGCGTGCGGCCGACATCCGGCCCGGAGACATCTTGCTGGTGTCCGCAGGTGAACGCATCGCGGTTGACGCGGAAGTCCTGTCCGGTGCGAGCGAAGCCGATCTTCGTCTGGTGACCGGCGAAGTCGACCCTGTGGCGACATTCCCCGGACAAATTCTCCACTCCGGCGCTATCAATCTTGCAGCACCGCTCCGCATTCGCGCGCTAGCGGCTGCAGATCACTCCCTGATGGCTGATGTCGCGCGCCTTCTGGAAGCCGGCGAGCAGAAAAAGTCAGGTTATCGTCGACTGGCGGACAAGGTGGCTGCCATTTACGTACCGCTGGTCCACACAACTGCGTTTGTGGGTTTTGTGGGTTGGATCGTTCTCGGCGCCAGCCTGACGCAGGCTGCGTTCATCGCCGTGACGGTCCTCATCATCACCTGTCCTTGCGCGCTGGGACTGGCTGCGCCGCTCGTGCAGGTTGTGGCAGCCCAGAAGCTATTTGGACGCGACATCTTTCTGTCTTCAGGCGATGCGCTTGAACGTCTCGCCACAGTCGATCACGTCGTGTTGGACAAGACAGGCACGCTCACGCTGGGCGAGCCCGCACTGTCGCCAGGCGATTGGTCCGATGAAGATCTCCAGGACGCAGCCCAGCTTGCCCGCTGCAGTCGTCATCCCCTATCGCGCGCGATCGTAGCCGCCGCTAGATCCGGGCCGGTCTCGCAAGGCGTTCGCGAGCATCCAGGTCTCGGAATGGAGGGGCTTGTCGATGGACGCAAGGCGCGGCTGGGGCGTTCTGGTTTTGTGGCGCCCGGCCCAGATCGGCCCGGCCTATGGTTTTCGTTCGAAGGCGGTGAGCCGCGCGTCTTCATATTTGACGACATCATCCGGCCCGACGCCGCACAGGCGGTAGCGCGCCTTAAGGCGTTGGGTCTCGAGATCGAGCTCCTGAGCGGTGATTCTGTGGGGCGGGTCGAGGCCGGGGCGGCCGCCGCCGGAATAGATGTCTGGACGGCGAGCGCGACGCCGCAGTCCAAGGCAGCCCGCCTGGCTGAGCTTGAATCTGCCGGCAGGAAAGTCCTGATGGTAGGTGATGGGCTCAACGATGCAGGGGCGCTGGCCGGCGCCCATGCTTCGATGGCCCCGGGGGGCGCCGTCGACATCTCGCGCCTGGCTGCTGACTGTATCTACGCGACAGGCAATCTGAACGCGGTTGTCGATACAATTGTGATTTCGCGGAAGGCCCGGGACCGCATGCGCGAGAACTTCGCCCTCGCATCCGCCTACAACCTGCTGGCGATCCCTCTCGCCCTGATGGGCTGGGCGACGCCGGTTGTCGCAGCTATCGCCATGTCCCTATCGTCCGTAGCCGTGACCCTTAACGCGTTGAGGATGCCGCGATGAACATCCTTCTCCTGATGCTGCCGGGTGCGCTGCTGCTAGCCATGTTGGCGCTGGTGGGCTTTGTCTGGGCGCTGAAATCGGGCCAGTTCGAGGATCCTGCGGGCGATGCAGCGCGGATCTTGCAGGACGAAGAGCGCCCCGGCTAGGTGCGCTGACTTAACACGCCCAGTTGCATTGACTGGCTGGCCCCGAAGCACCAACTGGGGTTCTGGGGCCACGAACTGTACGGCGCCCCGTCACAGGCAGCTGCAATGACGAAACAGCCGTGCATCCTCATTGTGGACGATGACGCTGCGTTGCGGGCGACGTTAGCGGACTTCTTGGCGAACGAAGGCTATGCGACCGAGCAGGCCGGCAATGTCGATGCCGCCCGTTCGGCGTTGGCGGTGGCCGAGCCGGATCTCCTGCTGCTCGACATCAATATGCCGGGCGGCGATGGCCTTACGCTTGCCGGCGAGCTGCGGACGCGCACCACCCTCCCGATCATCATTCTGTCCGGCAAGGGGAGCATGGTGGACAAGGTTGTGGGGCTCGAAGTGGGGGCCGATGACTATCTGGCAAAGCCATTCGAACTGCGCGAGCTGTTAGCGCGTGTTCGGGCGGTCCTGCGACGCGCAGGGCAGGGCACGGCCACCGCGGCGGTCGAAACGTTGCGGCAAGCCCATTTCGACCAATTTGTAGCAACACCTTCGCGGCGGGACATCAGGACAAAATCTGGCGCGCCAATCGAACTGACCGGCGCTGAGTTCAATCTGGCCATGGCGCTGATCGAGCGGCCCAACCGGATCCTGTCGCGGGAGATGATCGGCCAGTCCATTCATCGCGACGATTGGGATGCGTTCGACCGCAGCGTCGATACGCTCGTCAGCCGGCTGCGCCGCAAGCTGACGCAACATGCGAGCCAGGCCAACCTGATCCAGACCGTTAGGGGTGAGGGCTATGTCCTGGCCTGCCCGGTGAGGTGGACAGGCCCAGCCTCGTAACAGACTGACCCATGCGGGCGGGATCGTTCAGTTCCCGGCGCTGAGGGTGCGATGGATCAGCTGGGCGATCTGAGCGCGGGTTGATGGCTTCGGCAGGAAGGCGCGCCGCGAAGCTGCTCCGGCATCCGCCATTCGCGGCGAATAGCCTGAGGTGAGGATGATCTTGACGCCCGGCCACGACGCCTCGATCGCGTCGGCAAGTGCGTGGCCGTCCATCCCGCCCGGCATCACGACATCGATCAGGGCGAGCTTTACCTCCGGAGCTTCGGCGAGGACCTGCAAGGCGCTCGCGCCATCAGAGGCGATCCTTACGCGATAGCCGAGGCCTTCAAGGCGAGACACCGTAACAAGTCGCACATCCGCGTCGTCCTCGACGACCAGGATCTCCTCACCCTTGCCCTCCGGAATGTGTGAGCCGTCTGGGTCGACATGCATTTCTGCAGCACCGCCTCGGCGTGGAAAGAGAAGGCTGACGCGCGTGCCGCGACCGACCTCGCTTTCGATCCGGGCTTGGCCGCCAATCTGCTTCATAAAGCCATAGACCATGCTCAAGCCGAGTCCCGTTCCCGCGCCCATCTCTTTCGTCGTGAAAAAGGGTTCGATCGCACGCGCCATGACCTCCGGAGACATGCCCGAACCGGTATCTGAGACGGAAACGCGCATGTAGTCGCCCGGCGGCGCGTCCTGCAGCATACGCGGATCATCCTGAATACGAACACACTCCGTTTCGATGGTGACGACACCGCCTTCCGGCATCGCGTCGCGGGCGTTGAGCGCAAGGTTGAGGATTGCGGTTTCGAACTGATCGATATCGGCGTCTACAACGCCAGGCGCGGAAGCGAGCTTCATGCGTACGTCGACGTTCGCGCCGATCGATCGCTGCAGCATCTCCGCCATGTCTTCGAGCGCCGTATTTAGGTCGAGCGACTGACGCCGCAGCGGCTGCTTGCGTGCGAAGGCGAGCAGTCGTTGGGTGATACGCGCACCCCGCACGGCTGCGTCCTGCGCCCGCGCGACGGCGCGACGAGCGCCCGGCGGCAGGTCGGCGTTCGCGATCATTTCGAGATTGCCGCCGATGACACTGAGGATGTTGTTGAAGTCATGCGCTATACCGCCTGATAGCTGGCCTATGGCGTCGAGCTTCTGGTGATGCAGGATTGTCTCCTCGGCGCGCTTCTTCTCGGTAAGGTCGTAGATCACGCCGACGAAAAGGACGCCGTCGTCCGTCTGCGCCTCGCCCACCGAGAGGTACATCGGAAAGATCGTACCGTCGGCCTTCTGGCCCTGCAGTTCGCGCCCCATTCCGATGATGCGCTTCACCTTCGTCTCGCGATGGCGGCGCATGTGACCATCATGGGACACCGCGAAGGACGCCGGCATCAATAAGGCGACGTTCTTCCCGGTGAGGTCGCCCGAAGCGTACTTGAAGAGGCTCTCGCAGCCGGGATTGACATACTGGATAATGCCGGCCGCGTCGGTGACGATCAGGCCATCCACCATCGTTTCCGGCACAATGCGGAAGCGGTCATCCGAGAAAAGCGCCTCGAAAGTCATCAGCAAAAGGCTCCAGGAACGCCTGCAATGCTAGACGAAGCCAGGGAGCAGGGCCAGCGGGGGACACTCGCCCAACGCTGAGGCAGGCGCACTTGATCTGGGTCAGACGCCGTGGCCGCGCCTCATCCTAGGCTGACATCACGAAAGGCGAGGTTCGATCATGTCCCGCAATCTCCTGCTTCTTCTTCCCGTAATCGCGATTGGCGCGTGCGCCGCCGGCGTTCCCTCCACAGAGGAGGTCAGCGCCTCGCTCCAGAAGGTGACCGCGTCTGTTCTGGCGGGCGCCGACCCAGCGGCGATCGCGATCGAAGCGCCCGAACGTTTTGCAGCAAAATGGACCTGGCGCGCAGTGCATGATGGCAAGGCCTATTCGTGCAACGCGGACAACCTGCTTCGCCTTCCCGACTGTTCCCCGACCACATAGAGAGGATTTTCAGATGGACGCTGGAGCGTTGTTTATTGGATTCGCCATAGGACTGGCGAGCGTGTTTGCCGTCACACTCATGTTGGCAACCATGCTGACGCACGATGCAGCCGAGCATGCCCGACGCACCGCCGGCGGACGGAAGAAATAGCACTACGCCATCGTACAATCTTGGAGATTGAAATGTCGCTCACGCAGGTCGTTCTCCAGCTGGCGCGCAACCCTGGTTTCCCGGCCGGGGACGGCGAGCAGGGCTATGTCATCACGGCGCCGCTTGACGCCGAGGGGCGATTGTCGACGGTCAACTGGGACAAAGTCCGCAAATTGTGTCGCGTTGTGCGCGTTAAGCCGGGTGTCGATCGCGACGCAGACGGCTGGCTGAGGCACCACGGCGCGAGCTGGTACATCCACTATGATGAAGAGGGCGAGGGGGACGACGAGGCGGTTTTCCGGCTTGGTGATCATTCGCTCGCCGTCGGAAACTATGTGACCGTACATGAGAGCGATGGACGGGACTGGACCTATCGCGTGGTCCGCCACGAACCGGCTCAGATATCCTGATCGGCGGGCGGTTCGGCCCTGATCTCCAGGATTAGGCTGTTTGCCGCGATCTGCGAACCTTCCGTCGCAGCGACGCGTGCGATCCGGCCGTCGATTTCAGCCAACAGCTCATGCTGCATCTTCATGGCTTCAAGGACAGCGAGGCGGTCGCCTCGTGTCACCACCGCGCCCTCCGCAACGCAGACTTCGATCAGCTTGCCATGCATCGGTGCAACAAGGATGCCTTGTCCCGCACCTGACCCCTGCGGCCGGATGAAAGACACGAGATTGGCCAGCTCGACTGTACGCTCCGGCGTCGCCAGGTAGATGTTTCGGCCATCTTCCCAGTAGGCAACGGAAAGGGTTCGGCCATCGATCAGGAAACGCGCCGCTTCGTCATCCATGGCGACAACCGTTACGCTGTGTTGCTTCTCACCGAGTGCTACTGCGTAGGCTCCATTCCCGGGTCGCACTGACAGAGTCTGCCTGATCTCGCCGTCCTGATACGCAACGATCGTCTGAAGGGCATTTGCGCTGGACCAGTCGAGAAGCTCACAACTCATGACGAGTGCGGATGCGCTGGCGCGGCGCATGGTGCAAACGTGCTGCAAGACGGCAGCTGCAGCGAGCGTGGGGGATGATATCGATGGGGACGTGAATCTTTCGCCGTAGGTTTCTTCGATGAAAGCGGTGGTTGCCTTGCCAGCCGCAAAGTCCGGGCGCTGCAGGGCATCGATCAGAAAGTCGCGATTGGTTCGCGGGCCAAACACGGCGGCCGCCCCCAGCGCAGACACAAGCCGTCGGCGGGCCTCCTCCCGCGTCCTGCCGTGCGCGATGACCTTGGCTAGCAACGGATCGTAGAAGGCGGAGACTTCGCCGCCTGATTCAACGCCGGCGTCGATCCGGACGCCTTCGCCCGCGGCCATTCGGAACAGATGGAGAGGCCCCGCGCTCGGCAGGAAGCCAGCTTCGGGCTCCTCGGCATAGAGCCGGACCTCAATGGCGCTGCCCGCCAGGCGGACCTCATTTTGCGCGAGCCCGAGCGGGTCACCCTGCGCCACGCGCAGCTGCAATGCCACGAGATCGAGCCCGGTGACCATCTCGGTGACAGGATGCTCGACTTGGAGCCGCGTGTTCATTTCGAGGAAATAGAAGCGACCGGCCTCATCGAGCAGGAATTCCACCGTCCCCGCGCCGACATAGCCAACGGCCTTGGCGGCGTTCACAGCAGCCGCGCCCATCTCGTCCCGCAAGGCGGTGGTCATCACAGGGCAAGGTGATTCTTCGATGACCTTCTGGTGCCGACGTTGCACCGAGCAATCGCGTTCGCCCAGATGGATCGCTGCGCCGTGGGTGTCGGCGAAGACCTGAATCTCCACATGGCGAGGCCGCAGGATCGCCTTCTCGAGGATCAGCTCGCCATTGCCGAAGGCGTTCTGTGCCTCGGACCGCGCCAGCTGCAGGGCGCCAGGAAGGTCGGCGGCGTTGTGGACCAGTCGCATGCCGCGACCGCCGCCGCCGCCGCTGGCCTTGATCATTACGGGATATCCAGTTTCGGCGGCGGCCTTGAGGAAAGTTGAGTCTGACTGGTCCTCGCCCTCATAGCCGGGCACGCAGGGTATGCCGGCCTTGATCATGCGGCGTTTGGCCCGCGCCTTGTCGCCCATCGCCGCGATGGCCGAAGGAGGCGGACCGACGAAGACGAGGCCTGCATCGATGACCGCCTGCGCGAAGGCGGCGTTCTCCGAAAGGAAGCCATAGCCCGGATGGATCGCCGTGGCGTTCGATGTCTTCGCTGCGGCCAGGATGGCGTCGATGGAGAGATAAGACTCGCTTGCCGGTCCCGGGCCGATCCGCACGGCGATATCCGCCGCCCTTACATGGGGCGAGGCTGAATCTGCGTCGGAATAGACCGCAACGGTTTTCAGACCCATCGCCCGCGCGGTGCGCATGATCCGCAAGGCGATCTCGCCGCGATTTGCGACCAGCAGGACGGACACATCATTTGCAGCTGCGGCTGTCATGGTTCGACAACCCAGCTTGGCTTGCGTTTCTCGACGAAGGACGCGACGCCCTCCCGCGCCTCATCGCTCAGCATGCGATTTGCAAAATTCTCCGCAGCGGCGTCAACGGTCGTTGTGCGATTGAGCCGGGGCAGGGCGAGAATGAGCGCCTTCGTGTCTGCGACGGCGCCGGGCGCACAGCGCAGCACCGCCTTGCGGATCTGCAATTCGATCGCTTCTAGCGCCGCGGTCCCCTCGCCAATGAAGTCGGCAAATCCGAGGTCCATGGCCTCCCGGCCTTCGAACCGCGCTGCTGTGAGCATCAGCCGGCGACCGGTCGCGTAGCCGAGTTTCTGAATAACAAAGGGCGAAATCTGTGCCGGCGACAGGCCGATGGCGGTTTCCGTCATGGCGAACTTCGCTCCGGCCTCGCAGATCACGACATCGCAGCAGCAAGCGAGCCCGAAACCGCCCGCCATCGCGGCGCCCTCGATGATGGCGATGGTGACCTGCGGCATGGTGTTGACCGCCTCGAACATGACGGCGCCGCGTTTCGACTGTTCGATCACATCCTGACGCGACGGCCCGTCCACAGACCGGTGACCTGAATTGAACGCCTTGAGGTCGGCGCCCGCGCAGAAAATGCCCCCTCTGCCGCGAAGCGTTATGCCGCGCACAGCGCGATCGTCGCGAACGGCGTCAAGCACAGCCATCAAATCCGCGGTCAGTTCCGTACTCAAGGCATTACGGTTTTCAGGCTGATTAAACCACACTGTGAGCCAGCCGGATCTCAGTTCGAGGTCGATTGCGGTGGTTGGCGGCAGCGCCATCACATCCTCCCCACGCCGAAGCTGTTGGGACGCACAGTGCGCGCGCGCGCTTCCCACACCGTCGCGAGCAGGAAGCCGAGTGTGCGGCGTGTCTGGCGCGGATCGATCATCCCATCGTCTGTCATATGCCCCGAACAATAGAAGGCGCCCGCCTGGCTGTTGAAAATCCCAGTCAGTCGCTCCTCCTGCTTCTTCAGCGCCGCGCGGTCGACGTCGATCCCGGCCGCCTTGGCCTGGCCTTCGGCCACCATCGACATCACCATGGCCGCCTGCTCGCCGCCCATCACGCCCGTCGAGGCATTGGGCCAGGTGTAGACAAAGTCAGGATCGTAGCCGCGCCCGCACATGCCGTAATTGCCGGCCCCGTAGCTCGCGCCGATCATGAAGGTGATCCGGGGAACGGAAATGTTGGTGACTGCCTGGATCATCTTCGAGCCGTGTTTGATCATCCCGGCCTGCTCATAGGCTTTGCCGACGAGATAACCGGTCGTGTTCTGCAGGAACACGGCGGGCGTTCCGGCCTGGTCCATCAGCTGCAGGAATTGAGCGCACTTTGTTGCGCCCTGCGGGTCGATGGGACCGTTGTTGCCGATGATGCCAATCGGAAATCCCATGACTTCCGCCTGTACGCATACGGTGGACACGCCGTAGCCAGGCTTGAAGTCTGAGAAATCAGAGCCGTCGACGATGCGGGCAATCACTTCGCGGACGTCGTAGGGGATCCGGTAGTCCACCGGTACGATGCCTGCGATCTCGTCCGGGTCCAGAACGGGCTCGGCATAGCGCCCGACCGGCGGTTTCGGGCAATGCCTGTTCCAGCCCAGCCGCCCAACAACCTCGCGACCCATAATGCAGGCCTCAGCATCATCCTCCACGAGATACTCCGCCAGGCCCGAAATCGTGGCGTGCATCTCCGAGCCGCCAAGTTCTTCCTCGCTCGCGATCTCGCCGGTAGCGGCCTTCAGCAGCGGCGGTCCGGCAAGAAATGCGCGGCCGCGCCCCTTCACAGCGATCACATAGTCCGAGAGTCCTGGCATGTACGCCCCACCGGCGGTGGAAGAACCGTGCAACAGCGCAATGACGGGGAGCCCGCGTGCCGAGAGGCGCGCGAGATTGGCAAACAGTGCGCCTCCGGAGATGAATCCTTCGACCTTGTAGTTCAGCAGATCTCCACCTGCGCTCTCGACCAGATGGATGAATGGCATGTTCTGCTTGAGGGCGATCTCCTGTGCGCGGCGAAGCCGGTACGATCCGCCAACCGTCATGGCGCCTGCCTGTATGCCACTGTCATCCACGACGACGACGCACCGCACGCCACGTACGAAGCCGATCCCAGAAAAAATGGTTGACCCAGCGATCGATTTCGCCTCGTCCGACGTATCGACCAGATAGCCCGCAATGTTGCTGATCTCGAGCCAAGGCATTCCGGGATCGAGCAGGCGCGCGAGCCGTTCGCGGGGCAGAAGCTGGCCGCGTTCCTCAAAGCGCGCCTTGCGTCTGGCCGAGAGCGCAGGGGCCCGGGCGTTGAGCTCGTTCAGCTTGTCAACAAGCCGCAGCATGTCTGCGCGGTTCTTCGCGAAGTTCGCGGACGCGGGGCTGATGCGGGATTCGAAGACAGGCATCTAGATGTGCTCCGCCATGGTGCGGGGAATCGGGATCGGCGTCTGCAGCAGGATCTGGGAATAGCCCTTGGCCTGCGGGTCATTCCGGAGCGAGGCCACTCCACCGCCGCCGAGGACACTGTGAAGCAGGAAGTTGATCGCGCCCGTGCCGGGCATGAAGAAGCGCTCGACCCTGCCCTTCAGATAGTGCGCAAAGCGCCTTTCGACCTCATCCTCGGTGAGTTTGGACCAGATGTAGGGCGCGTAGGCCAACCGCCGCGGCAGCACACCGATATTGGCGTTGTCGCCCTTATCACCCGATCGCGCAAAGGCGAGCCTGATGAGCGGAACTGATACGAGCTCATCATTCGGATCGGGATGGTCGGGTGTTGCCGGCCGCACGATGCGATTCGCGTCGAATTTTGCGCCCTCTTCCACACCCAGCTCGATGACGTCTTCACCCATCACAAGCCGGATTGGTACATCCGCCTTAGGGATCAGGAAGGAGAACAGACGAACCACGGGGGAGGGCGAAGGCCGCGAGCCAGCGAACCCGGAAAGACCCGGCGGTCCGGCAAGCCCGTGCCCGGTAAGCTCCTTCAGGACCAGGCCTGCCGCGCGTTGGTCGCGATGCTTTACCGCGACTTTGAGGGCGACGTCGCGGACATTCTTCTTCACGGCTTCCACGCCATATAGGCTCTCATCACCCATCACCTCGACAAGGACCTCGTCATAGTCGGGCGCGTTGAGCGCGCGCAACTTGGCTCGCGCCCGCTTCATCGCGCTGTCGGCAAACAGTCGCGCCTTGGCTGCGGCATCCTCGCCGTAGAAGAACCACACCGCGCCCGCACGAAATCCATCCTCGTAGGTTGCGCTGACCTTGTAGCTGTCGGGAGCGGGTGTTCCCCGCGCGCCCGACACCGTTACTCGGTCGATGCCGGTCTGCGCGATCGTCACCTGCGAGAAATCGCAGACAACGTCGGGGAGCATATAGGCTTGCGGGTCGCCGATCTCGTAGAGCATCTGCTCTCCGACCGTGCCCACGGTCACGGCGCCGCCTGTCCCCTGGGGCTTGGTGACGGTGAAGACACCATCCTCGGTCATCTCTGCGACAGGATAGCCGACGTCCCACAGCGATTGCGCCACCATCTCCCAGTCAGTGAAGTTTCCCCCCGTGGCTTGCGCGCCGCATTCGAGGATGTGGCCGCACAGGCTGCCGGCGGCGAGACGATCGACATCGTCGCGCGTCCAGCCAAAGGCATGGATGCACGCGCCCAGAGTCACTGCGCTGTCGACGGTGCGCCCCGTGATGACGATGTCGGCCCCACGTGACAGCGCTTCGGCGATCGGAAAGGCGCCGAGATAGGCATTGATGCTGGCGAGCGCCTCTTTCGCCGGAAATGCCGCACCGGTAAACATTTCTCGTGCGTTCGAGAGTTCGCCTGCGCGCGCAAGCAGATCATCGCCTTCGACCACTGCAACCTTGAGATCGAGCCCTGCCGCCTTGACCAGGCCGCGCACGGCCTCTCCGCACGCGCGCGGGTTCACCCCGCCCGCGTTCGAGAGGATCTTGACCTTCTGGCGAGCGATTTCCGCAAGGTGTGGCTTCAGTCCGCTGACGAAGTCGCTGGCATAGCCCTGGGCCGGATCCCGGGCGCGCTGGCGCGCCATGATCGACATGGTGATTTCGGCCAGGTAGTCGAACACGATGTAGTCGAGATCGCCGGCTTTTAGCAGCTGGGGCAGCGCCATGTCGCTGTCGCCCCAGTATCCGCTCGCGCCGCCGATGCGGATGGCCTTGGACAACCGCCTCTCCCTTCGTTTGTCCGATGCGCCATCCAACGCTGGCTTCTCCTGAGTGAACTGCTCAGGTTTCGTGAGTCAATGACACTCGAATGCCAAGCGTCATTCGAATGCGAGGTAATCGGCCGTCCTCTGCGAGCCGGCCTGTGCCGATCACAAGCGCCTGAAGGCGCGAGCCTCTAGTTGCGAAGCATTCGCAGATTGTCTACTGAGGCGCCCGACAAGGAGATTTCGATGCGGGTAAGGATGATGATCGCCGCTGGCGCAGTGCTGGCGCTGGCTGCTTGCGGAGAACCCGCGGATCGCCCCGCCGACCCAGTTGCCGATGGCAACGGCGTCGTCAATCTCTACACGGCGCGGCATTACGACAGCGATCTTGCCCTGTACGATCAGTTCACCGCTTCAACCGGCATCAAGATCAATCGCATCGAGGGCAATGCAGACCAGCTGATCGCGCGCATGACAGGCGAAGGCGCTGCAAGCCCCGCGGATGTCTTTGTGGCGGCCGACGTCGGCGCGCTGTGGCGTGCGCAGCAGGCTGGGCTGTTGCAGGCGATCGAATCCGAAACGCTCAATTCCCGCATTCCCGAGAATCTCCGCGATCCGGACGGCCAGTGGTATGGCTATATGCGCCGGGCGCGCGTCGTGGCGTATGACAAGGAGAAGGTCCAGCCGTCCGAGATCGACACATATGAGAAGATCGCCTCGCCGCGCTTTGCGGGCAAGCTGTGCGTGCGCTCGGCCGACAGCATCTACAATCTGTCCCTCACCGGCGCGCTGATCGAGGCGTGGGGCTCGCAGAAGGCCAGCGAATGGGTGAAGGGCGTGGTCGCCAACATGGCGCGTCCGCCGCAGGGCGGAGATCGCGACCAGATTCGCGCGGTTGGCGCCGGCGTCTGCGAGATCGCGCTGACCAACAGCTATTACTACATCCGCATGGCCCATGGCGAGGATGCGGCGGATCGGGAAATCACCCAGAAGGTGAAGCTGGGCTTCCCAAGCCTCGACGGGCAGGGTGCGCACGTGAACATATCGGGTGGCGGTGTCGCGGCAAACGCACCCAATCGCGACAACGCGATCAAGCTTCTGGAGTTCTTCGCCTCCACGGCGGCGCAGGAACACGCGGCCCGCTATAACAACGAGTTCCCAGCTTCGAGCGACGTCGTCGCGCCGCCGCCGGTCGACATCTACGCTGGCTTTGCCGCGCATCCGATGGCTGTGCTGGCCTTCGCCGCCCGGCAGCCCGAGGCGCAGTCGATGATGAGCGCCGCCGGGTGGAAGTAGCGCCGGCAGAAAAGCGGCGCGACCACGGCTGGAAGGGATTTCCGCTGCTGCCCGTCCTTGCGGGGCTGGCGGCCGTTGCCGCCGTCTTGCCGTTGGGCGGGATCGTCGTGGCAGCGCTGTCTGGCGAGGGCGCCGATATCGCTCCACGCGACGTGTGGCGGTATGCCTTCGCGTCCGCTGGGCTGACCCTTCTCGTGGGCGCTATCACGGCCGTTCTGGGGACCGCTGCCGCCTGGCTGGTGGTGATGTACCGCTTTCCCGGGCAGCGCTTTTTCAGCTGGGCGCTCGCGCTGCCGCTCGCCGCGCCTGCCTTCGCGCTCGCCTATGCCTATGCGGATCTCTTCGACGTGGCTGGCCCCTTGCGCATCTGGAGCCGCGCCAGCCTTGGCTTCGACTTGCCGCTCGAAATGCGCAGCTTTCCTGGGGCGGCATTCATTCTGTCATGCGCTTTCTACCCTTACGTCTTTCTTGCAATGCGGGCCGCCTTCCTCGGTCAGGCTACCTCGATGCTCGAAGCGGCGCGCGTTCTTGGCAACACCACGGCGCAGGCGCTTCTTCGCGTTGCGCTGCCTCTGGCGCGTCCCGCACTCGCCGCCGGCGTTGCTCTCGCAATGATGGAAACGCTGGCGGACTACGGCGCCTTGCAGTTCCTGAGCGTCCAGACGCTGACGACGGGCGTGATACGCGCCTGGTCGGTCTATGGCTCGACAGCCGGCGCGGCACAGTTTGCACTCCCGCTGCTCGGAGCCGCTGGTCTGCTTCTCTGGCTTGAGCGGCGGGGTCGGGCCGACCGAAGATTTGTCAGCACAGCAAGCCGGTGGCGCACGCAGCCGACGGCTGAGCTGCACGGCCCAAAGGCGACACTGGCCTTTGCGTTCTGCCTGATTCTGCTGGTCGCAGGTCTGCTGTTGCCGGTTGGCTGGCTTGCCTGGAAGTCGCTTGGCGTTTCACCCGAGTGGCCGCGCCTGATGCAGGCCGGCGCGAACACGCTGGCGTTGGGCATTGCCAGCGTCCTGGCGACGGTGACGCTGGCGACGGCCCTGGCGCTCGGAGCTCAGCGTATGCCTCTGGCCGCGCGCCTTGCGAGTCTGGGCTATGCCACGCCTGGCGCCGCGATGGCGATCGGCCTCGCGGCGAGCGCATCGATTGTCTGGAGCCTGTTTCCCGCAGCAGCCTCGACGTTCTGGGCGGGTGTCATTCTGCTCATCTACGCATACGCCGCGCGGTTGATGGCGGCGGCGCTGGAGCCCGTAGATGCGGGATTGGCGACCGTCTCACCGAGCATTGTCTGGGCCAGTCGCAGCCTGGGGCGCGGCGATGCTGCTACGGCTTGGGCGGTGCAGCTGCCGATCGCACGCGGCGCCCTGTTCACAGCAGGACTTGTCGTATTTATCGATGTCTTGAAGGAGTTGCCGGCGACGCTGATCCTGCGGCCGTTCAATTTCGACACGCTGGCTGTCCTCGCCAGCAACTATGCCCTGGATGAGCGCTTGCCGCAGGCGGGCTGGCCCTCGCTGCTGATCCTTGCGATATCGGTCCCGGCCGTGATCTGGCTGTCCGGCAAGGTGGCCGCTTCCCGGCCAGGGCACTGAGGCGAGCGTGTCGTTGTCATCCACCGTACTGGACTTCAGGTCCGTCACGAAACGCTACCGCGCACGCGTGGCGGTCGATGCTGCGTCGCTGAGTTTGGCGCGCGGCGAAATCGTCTGCCTGCTTGGCCCATCGGGCTGCGGCAAGACCACGCTCCTCCGACTTGCGGCCGGGCTCGAGCCTGTCGATGCCGGAGAGATCGAATCCGAAGGACGTATCCTGTCACGACAGGGGTTCACGGCGCCGCCCGAAGGTCGCGGCACAGGTATTGTGTTCCAGGACTTCGCCCTGTTTCCGCATCTCTCCGCTTTCGACAACGTGGCGTTCGGGATCAAGCACATGGACGCAGCCGCACGACGCACACGCGTCATGTCGCTGCTGGAGATGTTTCGCATGCAGGCGCGCGCTGACGCGTATCCGCACATGCTTTCGGGCGGGGAGCAACAGCGCATTGCCATAGCAAGAGCGCTCGCGCCACAGCCATCAGCGATCATGCTCGATGAACCGTTCTCCGGACTTGACGGACATCTCAAAAACGAGGTTCGCGAGACCGTACTGGCGGGGTTGCGCCAAGCTTCCGCTAGCGTCCTTGTCGTCACGCACGATCCCGCTGAGGCGATGCTTATGGCCGATCGCCTCGCGCTGATGTCGGAAGGACGCATCCTGCAAACAGGTACGGCGGAATTCTGCTATTTCGACCCAGTGTCGATCGCGGCAGCGCGCTTGCTAGGTGAGGCGAATGTCATTCCCGCCCAGGTCATGGACGGTTGGGCGCGAACTGCTTTCGGGGTTCTTTCCGCGCCCGGTCTCGATGATGGCGAAGGCCTGGCGATGATCAGGCCTGAAGCTTTCCGGCTTGATCCCAACGGTTCGCCTGCGGAAGTCGCCTCAGTGCGTTTCGCCGGCGCCTCGCATGAGATCGATCTGGTGGTCGGCGACGTTCGCACCCGCATGCGAAGCTCCTCGCCGTTGTCACGCGGCGCGGTTCGCGTCTCGATCGAGCCAACCCGCGCAAAGGTCTTCCCCCGAGTGTAGAATTTGGTCCCGGGGTAAGGCGCTGCCAGCCATTCACACTCAGCTTGCGTGATGTTGATGAGACGGTGGCGCAGCCTCGCGCCGATTTCGGAGGGGAGCATTCCGCGCCTGGATGTCGAAGTGCGGCCCGAAGATTTTCGCCAAAACTAATGATCGTAAGTCGTAACTTACGCCAAGTTCTTATCTCGACCATCGCTGAGAAGCGCGTGTGGATCTGGCGCGCTGACGATGCGGAAGCGGAGGCAACTGACATGGTTGTGCACAAGCGATGTGCTGCAGGCCAGAGGTTCGGATGCCGCGACGGGGGTCAAGTATTCAACGCGTTGATCCGCAAGTGCTCGTTATCTGTGGTTTTCGCCTCTACGGTATGGCGCTCCAGGGACTCAGCCTTTGCGATCACCACAATCGCAGTCGACTTGGCGACAACAATGAAGCACGGAGGTGTTGTCAGACGAACGCTAACCAGTCTCCAGGAAGGCCATGTTTTTTTGGCTTCGCGGAGATCCCAATGACGCGAGTTTTCTTCAAACTGCACCGGTTCCCAGCCGCCGTGATTCAGCCCGCCGGTTGGCTCCATTGACGGTTCACATTGAGCGTGCGTGATGTCGAAGAGATGCTCGCATATCGCGGCGTCGATGTGAGTTACAAAGCTTTCCGTGCCTGAATGGTGAAGTGTAGACCGCGGATCGCAGCCAATCTTCGACGTCGCAAGCGTCCGCCATCGCCACGCTGGCAACTCGATGAGATGGCTTGCTAGGGCAGATGAGAGCGTGTGCTTCTGTGGCGAGCTCTTGATGACGAGGGCGTGGTTCTCGGTATCGTCGTTCAGAAGCGACGCGACACGCGAGGCGCGTCGAACCTGTTAAAGCAGCTGCTGTGCAGCCAACCGGTCGATCCGGGATCGCGAGCGAAAGACGCTCGGTTCCAAATCAGATAACGCCACCCAGCGATTTCTGACGCTGCACGCGGCGGTCTTCAACGCGTTCGATTGTCGCCGACACACGATCAGTCTTCCAATGCTCCAACTGTTCCGAGCAAGGGTGGAGTCTTTTTGGGGAAAGGCGGTGACTTGACCTGAATCCTGCCACTTGCCCGAGATCCCTTGTCGCCGAGTGAAGCCGACAGTCCAGACTATGCGAGGCGATCGGCGATGCGCACTAGCGTATCGCGTAGCGCCCTCAGGCGCTGAATCGTCTGGCCGCTGCCGTTAATGTCGAGAGCCTGCGCAGCGCTGCGAAGGTCTTTGGCGACAGTTGCGTTTCGGCGATTCTGGTCAATGAGTGGCGTTGCTTGATCCAGCGTAGCGATCAGCCGGCTCGACGCTGCGGCCGGCAGGGCGTTATCTCTTGCCAGCTGGTCCATGTACGCGCGCGCGACCACAGGGTGCGCTGGCCAGGTAACCGGGTATTGCTGCTGCGGGTTCACCGTACGGCCCTGTTCGGCCATGCGGGCAGCAGCGATCTCATTCACGGACAGATGTTCGCTTGGCGTCAGCTCGAATACGTCGAGGCCGCGCGCGATCTCGGTGCCGTAGATGCGGCCCTCGTACCAGTAGATCGACCAATACCCGCCCAGCGTCTGATGATCGGCATTGACGGGCCCTCGATCGAAATACGCGATCTCGTGCGGCTTGGCCGAGTCAGTGAAGTCGCTGATCGAAAGCCCGCCCTGATACCACGCCTGCACAAAGAGGTCGCGACCCGGCACCGGGAGCAGGGAGCCGTTGTGCGCCACGCAGTTCTCGAGGTCGGTCTGCGGCGCAGGCAGCTTGTAATAGCTGCGAAACACCAGCTTGCCGTCGACAATGTCGTAGATCGCGTTTGCGCCCCACGTTTCGGGATCTTGCACGCGGCAGCGCGGCCGGCCGCCGCCGCCCCACTCGTCGGTGAAGATGACTTTTGTGCCGTCATTGTTGAACGTCGCCGAATGCCAGTAGGCGAAGCCCGCATCTACGACGGCGTCGATACGCTTGGGCGCTCGCGGATTGCTGATGTCAAAAATGATGCCGTTGCCCGAGCATGCGCCACCTGCAATTTTGCGCGACGGGAACAGCGTGATGTCGTGGCAGTGATCAGTACGGTTCGTCGTCTGCGTGCCTTCGCCATGATCGCCGCCGAGCCACAGGCCGCCGAGCTGGCCACTTTCTCCGTCAGCGAAAACCGTCGGGCTGTCGATGATGCGAGCCTTCGCAGGGTCGGCCAGTGGAATCTCGATGACGTCGACGCGGAACAGGGCCGTACGGCTGTCGCCTGGCTGGCCAATCACGCAGCCTGCCAGCTCGTCCTTGTCGCGTACGCCCGCAGTGCCGGAGTTATAGACAATAAGCCGTTGCTCATCTGCCGAGACAACGGAGTGGGTGTGCGAGCCCCGGCACGTTTGAACCTGTCCGACCTGGCGCGGCCGCATGATGTTCGAGATGTCGAAGATGCGTAGTCCGCGGAAGCGTTCGGGGCTGGCGGTCGGGCCAACGCCTTCGCGTCCGCAATCGACGCGGGCGCTGGGCGCTTCCACCGACATTAGAAGCAGATTGCCGACAATCGACACGTCGCCCTGTCCACCAGGGCAGACAATGGCGCTGATCAGCTTGGGCTCCTTCCCGCCGAGCCGGTAGAATTGCACGCCCTGATAACTGCCGACGGCCAGGAGGTCGCCCGAGAACGCCATATCTGTGTTGGCGAAGCTGAGGAACGGCGCCCGACGGCTGGTCTCATCCGCCGTTCCGCTACGCGCATCACCATCCTTGCCCTCTGCGGGCAGGCGCAAAGGCAGTCCTTCGGGATTTGACGGATCGAAGAATCCGACAGGCTTGGGAATGCTGGCGATAAGCTTCATGTTGCTGATCGCCTGTCCGGCGTCGAGGAAACCTGCCTTCAACGAGGCGCGCGGGTCTGGCGACAGCCCGCGCAGCAGCGCCGTCATGCGCTTGATTTCGGCCTGCTGCTCGTTCGAGACATCGCTCGTGAAGCGATACAGCACAGGATCATAAGCCGAGCCTGGCTCCGCCAGTAGTTTTGTCACCATCGTGACCGCGCCCTCATGGTGCGCAATCATGAGGTCTAGGAACTGCCTTTCGAACGCAACGCTGCTGGAGGCTTTCAGTTGCGTCAGCTGGGCAGCTGTCGCCATCCCGACCATGCCTGAATGGTCGGCCTTGTGTTCTGCAGCTGTGTGTCCTGCAGCTGCATGCCCGGCATGGGTTTCCGCCATCGTCGCGGTCGGCGCCGGAGCATGCTCGCCGCGCTCGCGCAGCCATGTCTGCATGAACGCGATCTCGTCCGCCTGCGATGCGTTGATGCGTCCCGCGAGCTCGACAATGGCGGGCGATGACGTGCGACCCTGCACGAGGCTCGCCATTTCCACAGCCTGGCCGTGGTGAAGGATCATTTTCTGCATGAAGTCGACATCAGCCGCCGAATATCGGTTGTCCGCGATGCGGGCAGCGTCCCGGCCCTCCAGCGTCCGGCTTTCCTGTCCAGGTGCGCCCGGTTGGATAAGCGGCGGCTGCTGCGCACACGCCGAAGCCCCTAAAAGTGCGAGGCCGACGAGTGAATTGGCGACGATCGTCGAAGCAGATAGATGAAAACGCCCCACGATTAACCTCCAGGATAGATGTTCTACATCCTTACAGATGTCAGGACAGATTGCACCTGCCCAGCAAAACCACAGGCGAGGGATTCGCGGTGCGTCATGAAGTCGGTGCGGGGGGTGCGAGCTGCCGCCCGAGTCTTTGGGAAGAACTGATCTGACGCAGGCTGCGTCTTGCGAGCAATCGGACGGTGCCGCCACCTATCCGACAGGCGTTCTCTCGGACCTAGGGTAGAGTGTATGCAGCAGGACCGTCGTGAACCAGTTCGTGCTGCCTGCCATGCGATGATCCGCTAGTCGCTCTCTCGGGTTCGGGGCGAGGGGCAACAACGACGATCGACAGAAGACGCGTTTTGGTCCGAGCGACATGCGCCGCCGCATCGCCAAAAGCGCGCTTTCTTGGATGAAATCCGGAACTGCTCGGAAGACTTAGGTCTTCCTGGCCGCGCTCTCAGACCTACGCTACCTGAGCTCTGGTTTGCCGGACGCGCACGTCAGTCAGCGCCCAGTTTCAACAGCGGCGTCCTTGCTGCGCGAAGCGCCGGGAAAATTCCGCCGACAAGACCGAGAAGCAAGGCCAGTTGGACACCTGCCAGAACCTGCGCGGGGCCGATACTGAAGTCGAATACAACCTGAGTAAAGCCGCCGCCCAGTGTGGATGCGGTAAGCCCATTGAAGAGCATGTAAGCAGCGCCGGCTCCGACCAGGCCGCCAGAAAGCGTCAGCACTAGGGACTCGGTGATTGCTCCCACGAATGCGGGGAAACCGCCAAATCCGATCGCACGCAACGTTGCCAGTTCCTTGCTGCGCGCTTCCACCGCTGCGTACATTGTGTTCAGGGCGCCCGCGAGCGCGCCAAAGCCCAGCGTGATGGAAAGGGTCCATCCGAAATAGACGAGGTACTGGAGCGATTGAGCCTCGCCAGCGAAGTGCTCCTTCTCGGTTTTCACGTCGACCTGAAGGCGCGGTTCAGTTGCGACGAAGGCCTTCACCTCCGCCAGAGAAGCTGGTGACTCAAGCCGCGCCCGCAGGGCCTGAACGGATGGTCCGCGATTGAACAGGCTCTGCACGACCGGAAGGTCGGCCCAGAGCTCGCTGTCGAACACTGTGCCCGGCACTTCGAAGACGCCGACGACCTTCCAAGAGCTACCGCCAAGCTGAAGTTCGGTGTTCAGGTCGAACCCCTTGAACTCCCTGACGACGCCGGCGCCGACGATCATCTCGTTCGTGCCAGGCTCGAACATCCGGCCCGAGCTAAGGCGAAAACCTGGTCGCAGTTCGGGAGCGCGCGTTGTGACGCCGCGCAGCGAGACGTTGGCTTCGCGGCCGCCGGCCCGCCGGTTGGCCCCGACAACGACATAGAGCTCGGGAGAGGTGATCGGACGACCCGACGCATCGCGTGCAAAACCGGGAGCTTCCTCGAGCAGCCGCACGGCTTCGGAGGACATGGTCGAGTTGAGCTCGGCCTCCGAACCGGTGCCAAGGATCATGGCGATATCGTCCGAGCCTGTGCCCGCGACGGTCTTTGCAAAGCCGTTGGACATGGCAAGGAAGGCCAGGAGTGTCGCAACAACCAGGGCAATCGAGAAAATCGTTGTCACAGAGCCCCAGAAGCGGGTGGGCAGACCGCTGATGGTCATGGCGACGACAGCGGTGATCTGGCGGAACAGGGAGGTCATTCCCTAGATCCTCCTGAATGCGGTGATGACGTTGACGCGCATGGCGTTGAAGGCTGGCACGGCGCCCGTGATGAAGCCGAGCGCTGCCATGAAGCCGACAGCAGACAGCGCAATCTGAGGGGTGATCCGCATTCCACCGAAGAACTGGTTCAGCGCGGGTATGCCGCTCAGCGCATTGGTGAGCACGTTTGCCAATGCCAACCCAAGCAGACCGCCGAACAGGGCAAGCAGAAGCGTTTCTCCCACGACGATGCGGCCAATGCGGCCCGAGGTGAACCCAAGCGTCTTCATGACTGCAATCTCGCCGGTACGCTCTCGTATGGCGCCGGCCATCGCGTTGCCGACGATCAGCAGGATTGTGACGAAAGCCGCGCCGGTCACGCCAAGAATGATCAGCCCGACATTTCCCTGCTGATCGATGAAGGCTGCGTTGAAGGCTTGCTCGGAAAGCGTTTCGGTCTCGGCGCGTGAGTTTGCAAATTGTGTATCGACCCGCGCAGCCACGGCATCATTCTGGGAGGCGTCAGCTGTCACAATCTGGATGATGCCAACCGTGTCATTCCCGAAGGCGCGACCTTCGTCGAGATATTCGAAATGGACGAAGACAGACCCCGTCGACGTGTTGGCGTCTTTGCCGTCGTAGATCGCGCGAATGACAACTGGCCACACCGACGTTCCGTCGCGCCGGCGCCAGATGTTCGACGAGAGCGGGATCTGCTGCCCAACCTGCCAGCCATACTGCTCTGCAACCGACCGGCCGACCATGATGCCGTCGCGGTTTGCAATGAAGGCTTGCCGTTGGTCTTCCGGCATCACGTATTCGCTGTAGATCCGCGTGTAGCTCTCGGGCTCGACGGCGAACGTCAGGAGGAAGTTGCGGGGTTCCTGATAGTAACCTCCGAACCAGTTCGAGTAGCTGACATCTGTTACGCCCTCGACGTTCTGGATGCGGTTCACATAGGCGAGGGGAAGGGGCTGCGTAAAGTTGATCCTGTTGGCAACAACAAGGCGATTGCTCGACGATGTACCCGCCGCGTTCTCAAGGGATGACTGGAATGCGGCCAGGACGCCGTAAATCAGGAACGCGATAAAGATCGCAAAGATCAGAAGTCCGGTGCGCAGCGGCTTCCGTCCGAGCCCGGAAAGGATGAGCCGAAAATCGCTCACGTCAACCGCTCCTCGAACGTCCCTTTGTCGAGATGCAATTCACGCCGGGCGTACTTGGCCGCCGCAGGATCGTGCGTCACCATCACGATGGTCTTGCCCAGCTCGCGATTGAGCAGCTGGAGCATTTCAAGGATCTCAACGGCCGTGTTGCGGTCGAGATCGCCTGTCGGTTCGTCAGCCAGGATCAGTTTCGGGTCGGCGACGATCGCCCGGGCAATCGCCACGCGTTGCTGTTGGCCGCCGGAGAGCTCCTTGGGCTTGTGGTCGGCGCGATTGTCGAGGCCGACGACTTCAAGAGCTGTCTTCACCCGCCGCTTGCGCTCCGCGGCGCTCAGTGTTGTCAGCAGGAGGGGCAATTCCACATTGCGTGCGGCCGACATGGTCGGCATCAGGTTGTAGAACTGAAAGATGAAGCCGATGTTTGCAGCGCGCCATGCTGAAAGCTGGTTCTCCGACAGCTTCTCGATCGGCTCGCGATCGAAGAGGATCGTGCCGCTGGTCGGGCGATCAAGGCCACCGAGAAGGTTAAGCAACGTCGTTTTTCCTGAACCGGACGGGCCCATCATCGCCACGAAGTCGCCTGACGGAATGGAGAGGTTCAGGTCGGTGAATATGCTTATCGTCTCTTCGCCGCGGCGATAGGTCTTGGCGATGTTGCGCAGAACGATCAGATCGCTGTCCGACATAGCCTTGTTCGCTCCCGGATGGTGCTAGTTGGCCGACCGGTCGAACGTTACCTTGGCGGCCATCTGCGGCAGGACGCGCTCGTCGCGCTCCTTGAATCCGACCCTGACCTGAATCGTGGCGCGATCGCGGTTTGCGGTTGGGATTATCGCTATGACCTCGCCGGCGATTTGCCAGTCCGGGTAAGCGTCGAGCACAATGGTGGCTGACTGGTTGGCCTTGATGTCGGCAATCTGGCCCTCATTCACATCGACTTCCACTTCGAGGCTGGCCATGTCCACGAGCGTGGCGACACCGGTTCGCGTGAACTCCCCGCCGCCAGCTGCCGGCGAGAGAATTTCCCCTGCTTGCGCGTTCTTGGCGATGATGACGCCTGCAAACGGCGCGCGAACGATATGCCGTTCGACGAACTCCCCCTGACGATCCACCGAAGTTTGGGCAACACGCGCGTCGGCCAGGGCAGCGTTATACTGGGCCGTGAGGGAGTTGATCCTGGATACAGCCGCGTCGAAGGAAGCGGCCGACACCGCTCCGGTTTGCACCAGCTTATCGGAGCGCTGCCGCTGGGCCTCGGCTTCGACCATCTGAGCTTCCAGGGACGCAATCGTTGCATTGGCGGACTGCAGCCGACCACGGGCCAGCTGCAGGTCGTATCGCGCCAGTTCATCATCGAGGCGGGCAAGAATCTGGCCCTTCTCGACGATCGCGCCTTCCTCAAACATTACGTCTGTCAGTCGGCCTGTGATGTCCACCGAGACCGTGGCCGATCTCCGCGCAACGACATAGCCTGACGCCACAAGCCCGCCGCGTGGGCGCGCGGCCGGCGTTGAAGCGGCCGCAGCGATTGAAGCGCTAGCGGCCTTGCCGGTTTCATCAGCGGGCGGGGATCCGCGCCCGAAGAGTGCCCACCCCAGGACGCCAACAACGACCACCGCCGCGCCAATCGCAGCGTAGCGCCAGCCGCCGCTTGACCTATGGGACACGGAGCGGTCGATCGAAAGGGATTTCAGCTTGTCAGAAATGTTCATTCCGAAACTTACCATACCTGCCTTGTCGCAATTATCCGCCTCGCCTGTTCGGCGAGGAATCACGAGCGACAGGCCATTTCGGTATACTTACGCAATCGACAGCCCGCTGGATGGTGCTGACAGACCCCTGCCAACTCGTCTCTGGTGAGGGCCGTGGTTATTGGCCTTTTGGGGGTCCCAATGACACGAATTTGGTACCAGCGGCACCGCTTCTCACCAACCGTAATTCAGCACGCGGGCTGGCTCTACTTCGGCTTCACACTCAGCCTGCGTGACGTTGAAGAGATGCTCGCGCCGCGTCGCGTCGATGCGCGCTACGAAACGGTTCGCGCCTGGACGGTGAAGGTCGGTCCTAAGATCGCCGCCGACCTTCGACGGAAAAAGCAGCCGCCTCCCCCGCGCTGGCATCTTGATAAGATCGTGTCGACGATTGCCGGCGAGCGCGTGTGGATCTGGCGCGCGGTCGATGACGAAGGCGAGGCTATCGACATGATCGTCCAGAAACGCCGCGACACGGGAGCCGCGCTGGGGTTGTTGCGGCGGCTGTTGAAGAATCAAAACGTCGAGCCCAAGCTTATCGTTACTGATGGTCTCCGCTCCTATGGTCCTGCGCTTGAACAACTCGGTCTTGGCGATCGTCCCCATCATGTGCGGCTACGCGACAACAATCGCGCTGAGAATTCCCATCTCATCATTCGAAGGCGTGAGCGGAAGATGCAGGGCTTCAAGAGTCAGAAGTCGGCACAACGTTTCTTCGAGGCGCACGCAGCGATCTACAACGCCTTCGACATCCAGCGGCATCTGCTCAGCCGCCGCGCGATGCGCATCCTGCGCGCACGCTCAGAACCCGTCTGGAGCAGGGCAGTGGTGTAATGCAAGGACATCCGTCGGAAAGCCCAGCAAAACCTCACCCAGTTACCCTGACAGCCCCCTAGCGTTTATCGGCGCAGACCTGCGTCGTGCCGATGCGGAAATCACATATTGCCGACTTTGGAGGGCGTGCTGGGCTCGAAGTGCTGTCCGCAGGCGGAACATTGCCATGGCACGTTTGCTCGTCGTGCCATCTTGAGCATGCCGCCCCGACGACCGCACCAATGCTTGCGATCTCCGCGCCACGGGCGCGCGAGGCCGCGCCGCACTAGGATATCGCCAAGCTCAACTCCGTCCACGTACAGATAGGCCACCGTCCTGCCATATGCGTCTATGCGGCCGGTGGGGCGAGCCTCGATCAGCTTTGCTGCTCCAACAATCTCAGTTGTTTCGGCCTTGCTCATCTCACCAAGTTTTCGCTCGGAGTAGCAGCCAGCACGTTTGCCTGTTTCAGGTGCATCAACGCTCGCCAGTCTGTAGCGGATGCCGGTCGCTTGGTCATCTATGGTGTCGCCGTCTACCACCCGAGGCATGCGAACGATGTTGGCAAGTCGTACAGTTGCGTTTGCGTGTTCCGCTCTCCTCGACACGAATCGCCGCAGTAGTCGCCATGCTCGTCTTCGCGCCCGGCTTGGGACAATCCCGACGGTACCAATGCAGGCGACAATTCCCGCGCCCGCCCACTCAGGAGAGGGCTGTGTTTGAATAAGTGAGACGAGCACTGTGCAAAGGACGAACGCCAGTCCAAACGCAACGGCCGCAAACCGTATGTCAGCGCGACGGCGGATGAGGACCGCCGAAAATTTTGACAGTGGAATCCCCAACATGACTAGCATCATGAAGGTGGCGCAGTTGCGAGACCGCTAATCCGATTGAGGGAAATTGCCCAATCCTCGCAATCCACCAAGCCGAGGAGGTCCGCTTTTGGGTATGCGTGCCGCCACGACCGCCTATTCAAGGCGTCTCTGCGACGCGCGGGGGCGACGCGAAATGTGATGCTCGGCGCGCAAGCGGTGGGTTGATTCTCTGGCCTGTTGTGCGCGGAATCCTCGCGCCAAACTCGCGTGAAAACTGGTTGAGTGGGACCGAAGTTGCGGGCAGGAGAGGCATCAGCCCGAAAGCGCGCGATGCTTCGCTGAATCGAAGGCGGGAAAGACGCGAACACGCGCGAAATCGCCGCCAGAAGCGCATCATTCGCGACGATTTCCGGGACTGGTCAGGAGACTTAAGTCTTCCTGGCGGAGAGGGTGAGATTCGAACTCACGGTACCCGTGAAGGTACAACGGTTTTCGAGACCGTCCCGATCGACCACTCCGGCACCTCTCCGCGGGACGCGGGGGTATAGCATCCGAAAACGTAAACGCAAGCGCTGCCGGTCGGTCCGGTATTCGCTGCAGGACCGCCCTTGTCCACCGCACGTTAGCTGGCCTCAGAGCGGGCTCGCTTCCCTCGCAAAGTCTCACGTGCTGCGGGCGAATACACTGCGTCTGCGTGGTCAGCCGCAGCGCGGGAGCGACCCTGAATTGTACCAATGCCGAGTGGCCATAGCGGCGCAGAAGCCTTCACGTGCCAAGACCAGCCCGTTTGATGCCTAGCATGACGAGAACGGGCTCGAGCGCGGACGTGGCCGAGCGAAAGGCGAGGGCGTCGAGCGCCGGGTTGATCTCCAGGACGACCGCGCCGCTGTCCGACGTCAAGCGCGCAAGTAGCCTTCCGCCCTCGCAAGCCAGGTCGCCGCCGAAGGCTGGAAGGCCCAGGCCCGGCGCGGGTGGTGAAGCGATGCGGCCCCTCGCGTGCACGCACGCACCATCGCGCCACGCGGTTGCGCCATCGGTGATGGAGATTTCAAGATCTGTCGGTGCGGCTTCAGCGAAATGTGAGACCGGGAGGACGATTGTTGCGTCCGCGACCGTAAAGCCACCCGCTGCGCCATGCACCACCGCCGACTTCAGCGGACCAGAGCCGTTCGCCAGGCGCAGCCCCGGCGACGGCAACATCTCAATCAGCGACATGCTCGCATCGAAATCGCCAAGTCTCTGGCCGCGCCAGTTCACATCGTTGAGGCGTCCCCGCCAGATCGTGCCGCTGGCCTCGCGGACCTGGAGTCCCGTAGGCGCCGCAACATCCAATGCAACGCGAAGCGGAAACAGCGCGACAGCTGCAACCAGAAAGCCGGCCGCAAGGCCGACGCCGAGCAACCACCTTCTCACGGTTCGCTCCCGAAAGCAGCGTCCGCGGCAACGCCGCCATCTATCTCTGCGGTGATTGACAGCGAGGTCAGCGCTGCAGCGCCTCCCTGTTCCGCAATCCAGGCCAGCACGTCGATCGAGCCTGGCGAGGCGAGTCGCAAAACGGCCACGCCGTCAGAAAGCCTTGCATCCAGCACCTTCAGGCCGCGCGCCGACGCAGATGCCGTCAGGGTCGCGAGCGTATCCTCCGTCACAGAGGCTGCTGACCCCAATCCCACCGCCAGGTCACGCGCCTCCGCCAGATCGGCGGCTGCGCGCGCGTTCCGGTCGGCGGCGCTGCGAGCGGCCGCTTGTCCGGGCAGCATAACGCCATAGACGGCTGTGAGCCCAAACGCGATGGACAGCGCCGCGCCGATCAACAGACGCTCCCGCGGCGAAAGCCGCCGGCCAGCCTCGTGTAGGCGTTCGACCAGGTTCATGGCGCGGTCCTTACGACGAGTTCGACGGGAATGTTGTTGGGTTCGCTGAGGCCTGGCGTCTCGACAAGGTGCAGACCATTGGCCGTCACATGGTCGCGCAGGGGCTGAAGCAGAGCTGTGCTGGGCACGCCGACATGCGCGCTGACGGTTTCCCCGTCGAACGATAGCCGCGCGATCACAACGCCGGGTGCGCGGGCCAGACCTTCGACGACAGTGACAACATTTCCGAGGCCTTCGGTCGCGCGTGCGCGCGGCAGGCTCGCCTCACGCAGCTGCGCCAGTGGATTCACGATGCGCTGCGTGCCGGACAGCGCCTCGCGAGCAACGGCTTCGGCTTCCGCGTGGAGTTGCGTCGTTGCACGGTTCAGCTGGCCCGCTTCCAGCCATGGAAGCACTGCGAACACGCCAAGTGCAGCTGCAGCTGCGAGTAGCGCGACGACGGGCGCAGGCGAACGCGAACTGGTCTTTGTCTCAACGGAGGCCGTCATCAGGTTTGGCTGCTGCTGATGCCGGCCTTCGCTGATCGCCTCGCTCGCCGCAGTCTCGAAATCAATCTCCTTGGCAGTGCTGCCGCCGAGAAGCAGCGGCAGGATGTCGGCCTGGCAGGCGAAGGCCGATGCGGTCGTCCGAACGAGGCAGTCGCCGCGGCGCGCCACCATTGCAGTGTCCGCCTGCGGCGCCGGCAGCAGGGCGAAGTCAGCGATGATTGCATCGGGCGCATGTCCCTGTGTCTTTGCCGCGTTCAAAAGAGCGTCCCGCGCGCTACGGGCCATGATGTGGGCAGTCATGCGTCCCGTCCCGGCCGGAGCCACCGCACAGATGCAATCGTTCGGGGGCATCGCCATCTCCGCCGCAAGTGTCGCGAGGGCCGCCGCGCGAGCTTGCGCCTCGGTGCGACCGACGGCTTCGATCTCGCGGCTCATGACCAGCGCTCCCGGTGCGACCAAAATCCGCGACGGTCCGCGCGAGGTCCGCACGGGCAAGTCGCGTACGCGCCAGTCTGCGTACGTGCCGAACGGCGGCAGGATCAGCTGGACCGTCTTCATCGCTCGTCCGTCCATCGTCTTGCCGCTGTGGCGAATCCATTGCCGCTGCGCACCAGGAGGCCGGTCATGGCGACTTCGGCATCTGCGTGAGTGACGGCGACCTCGATTGCGAGATAGCGCACGTCCAGCGTCAAGGCCTGGAGCGCGCGCGGGTCGATGCCGGCAGCTGCGATTGCAGGATCGCCAAGCGCCTCGCCCAGGCTCTGCCAGCCTGCCGCAGGACGCCGCTTCAGTAGGTCGCGCGCTTGTGCCGGCGTCAGCCTGCCGCCTGTCATCGCGGCCAGCACCGGCGCCTGCTCCGGCGCTACCGCGTTAAGGTTGATCCGCGACGGCCCTGTCCCGGGTAAAACACATAGCCATGGGTTCAGCTTTGCCAGCACGTCTGCGCTGAAGCCCCGGATCGCGCGGAGTTCGCTGAACTCCGCCAGCGGCTCTGCCCCTGTCAGGTAGGGTGGAGCGAGGGTGGCGTAATCCGCGTCGTCCGCGCCCACTGCGCCGCCGCCGGTATCGATCCAGCCGACCAGCGCCTCGGTGAGTTCCTCCGCCTTCGCGCGCGAGAGGCCCTGCATCTCCATCAGCGCAGCGACCTGCGTGACGCCTATCTCATCGCGCTGGTAGATGTCGCCCGCGCCGGAGACCACGCTGTTGGCGTTGATGCAGGTCGATGCATCGCGCACGGCAACCTGCATCACCCCTGTATCGAGTGGGAACGTCGCCATGCGCGGCGCGCCGGCAAGCGCCGTGCGCGGCAGTGCGCCCGACGCCAGATCCTCGGCCATGACGCGCGCATAGTTTTCCGCGCCGATGGCGAACCATTGCGCCTGCGCCGTGCTCTGCGCGTTGGCGGCCAACCGCTGGTCGCGTCGCATGTCGGCCAGCGCGGAGACGGCAATCGCTGACAGACCTGCAACCACGATCAACGTCGTCAGCAAGGCCGCTCCCGTGTCCTCCCGCCACCTCATCACGCTGCCGCCTCCGGCAGGAGGAAGACCTGCGAGATCAGCCCGCGATCCTCGAGGTCGAGCGAGAGACGCAAGGCGCGCGGCAGCGGACGATTGGGCGCGCCCGTCCATCCGTCCATCCATTGGTCGTAATCGAGGAACTCCAGCCGCAGCGATCGCACGCCCTCAATCAGGACCTGCGACGCCTGCAGCGGCGCGCCGTCAACATGGCGCCGCCAGGCCCGCTCGATCCGGCCGCCGACCAGCCGGTACTCCACATATTGCAGCGATGCCCGCTGCTGGTCGAGCGGATTATCCCAGCCACGCCGCACCAGCGACAGGAAGACGCCATCACCCAGACCGCCGCCGCGCAGCGCAGCCTGCGCCTTCGTGCCATTGACATCTCGCGGCCGTCGCGCCGCCGCCTGGCCAAGGTCGGCCTTAATCACCGCCCGGAGGCGCATCAGCGTGTGTGTTGCTTCCTGGTGCGCGCGGATCGCGTCCTGACTCGCAGTCGATGCGCTAGCGACGGCCAGCGCCCCGGTCGCCAGCATAGCGAGCGCAGCAAGCGCTACGAGTGTCTCGACCAGCGTGAAGCCCTTCATCGCGCGGACCTGAAGCTCGAAAACTCGGCCAGCACCTGGTCGCGTCCGGCTTCACGCACGCGCACGTCGATCCGCAGTATTCGCGGTTCCGGCGATGGCCCAACCTGCATCTCCCAGTCCCAGTCACGTGCGAGCGCCGTCTCCGTTCCTTGCGCCACGCCCATCGGCGGCGGCCTGCTCATCGCCATTGCTTCCGCGATCCGGTTCTCCGCGACCACGCCTGCAATCACGTGGGCTTCGTCGGCCTCCGCATTGCGTCCGCTTTGGCCGAGCACATTCAGCGTCGCCAGCGCGCCCAGGCTGAAAACCGCAATGGCAACCACCACTTCGAGGAGCGAAAATCCTGCGTCCTTCTGCCGGCTCATGGCGCTGCCTCGCCGATCCGCGCGATTTGGCCGGAGGCGGCGATCGTAACGCCATCGCGCGCATTCTCGCTGAACAGGGTGAAGGACGCAGCTTCGGTCAGGCCCACGGAATCGAAAGCGATCACCGCCGGCAAGCGGCCATCGCCGGCCGCAACCGTCGTCGCCGCGTTCCACAAAGTCTTTTCGACCTCGCGCGGCGGCCCTATGCGGCTCGCCACGCGCGTGGCGTATCCGGTATCGGAAACTTCCACCACGACGGTCCTGTTCTCGATCAGGGCGAGATCACGCGCCGCTACCAGGCTTCGGATCAGCCTGTCCGTCTCCTGCGCAAGTTGTCCCGACCGGCCTTGCGCGCTCATGACGACGAGACCGGCAGCCAGCGAGACGATGGCCAGAACCACCATCATCTCGATTAGCGAAAAGCCGGCCTCGCGCTGCATAGCCCGTCCCCCGGTGCTCAGTTCCAATTGCCGATGTCGGCGTCGAGGCCTTCGCCGCCGGGCGCATTGTCGGCGCCGAGCGAATAGACATCGAAGGCCCGTGTGCGTCCTGGATAGGCGTACTGATAGGGGTTCCCCCATGGATCCTCCGGCAGCCGGCGAATGTATCCGCCCTCGCGATAGCGCTCCGGCTTGACGCTGGCTGGCGCGGCTACCAGCGCGCCGAGCCCGTCCTCGGTGCGTGGATAAGCGAAGTTGTCCATCTTGAACGTATCGACCGCCAGCTCGAGCGTCGCGATGTCCGCCTTCGCCTTGTCCACCATCGCCTTGTCACGGCTCGGCAGTACATTGATCAGCACCAGCGTCGAGAGCAGGCCGATGATGACCAGCGTCACCATAACCTCGATCAGGCTGAAGCCAGCATCGCCGGCGCGCTTCACACGTTGAGCGTGTTGATCTGAAGGATCGGCAGAAGGATGGACAGGATGACCAGGCATACAATGCCTCCCATGATCACGATGATGGCGGGTTCAAGCAGGCTGAGCGCAACGGAGGTCGCGGTGCGCACGTCGCGTTCGAGATAGTCGGCTGCCCGGTCCAGCATCGGTTCGAGCTTGCCGCTGCTTTCGCCGCTCGCGGCAAGATGGACGAGTAGGGGCGGGAACACCTTGGCGCGGCGCAAGGCGGAGGAGAGGCCCATGCCCTCATGCACCTGCACGGCGATTTCGCCAGCCGCAGCGCGGATCACGCGATTGCCAGCCGTTCGTTCGGCAAGATTGAGCGCTTCAAGGACAGGCAGCCCGCTGCCGATCATTGTCGCCAGCGAGCGCGCCAGGCTGGCGGATTCCACATTCCGGATCACGCGTCCTGCCACGGGAAGCCTTAGCAGCATTCCGTCGAACGCCAGTCGCGGCGCCGGCTGCGACAGCATCCACGCAAACAGGGCCAGCAGGCCGGCGATCGTCAGCATGATCGCCCAGCCCCAGTGCAGCATCAGGTTCGAGATCGCGATCATCGCCTCGGTAAGCGGCGGAAGCTTCTGTCCTGACACGTCGAACTGTTCCACAACGCGCGGCACGACGAATGTCATCAACGCAACGATGACGGCCAGCGCCACGACGGCGAGGACGATCGGATAGACGAGGGCGGACGAGACCTTGGCCTGCATGTCCTGCTTCCTCTCGAGAAGGTCGGCCAGCCGGTCGAGCACCTGCGGCAGGGAGCCGGAGGCTTCGCCCGCCGCGACCATGGCCCGATAAGTTGGCGGAAAAGCTGGGCCTAGCCGCGCCATGGCGTCGGAAAGGCGCATGCCCTCCACGACGCCTGTATGGACGCGCGATAGGAGTTCGCGCTGCTTTCGGCTCTCGGCCTGTTCGGCGAGCGATCGCAGCGCCTCCTCGATCGGCGCGACCGTCGCCAGTGTCGCCATCTGGCGCGTCACCAGCGCAACCGCTCCGGCGCTGAGCCGGATCGGGCGGGCGTCCGTCGTCGTTCGCGTTGTTGACCCAGCCGTGATCTGCGTTGCGACAAGGCCGCGGCGTTCCAGCGTGCGCCGCGCGGCCTCGCCATCCGGGCTCGCCAGCGCCCCCGTGCGGGTGCGGCCGGCGCGGTCGATGGCGCTGAATTCAAAGGTCGGCATGCCTGCCTCCCTCGGGTCGGATCACGCGCAACGCTTCCTCGATCGTGGTCTCCCCACGCAGCACGGCCTCGCGCGCCGACTGCGCCAATTGTGGCGCGTTGGCGAACGCGTGAGCCGACATGTCCTGCTCGGGCGCGTTGGCCGAGATCAGTCGCCGCAGGCCTTCGTCAGCGCGGACCAGCTCGAACAGGCCGAGCCGGCCGGCATGACCCGTCCCGCCGCACTGGGTGCATCCCACGGCGCGATGGATTGTCGATCCTGGCGCAATGCCCGCCAGCGTCGCACCGGCGTCGTCGATTGTCTCTGCCTTGCGGCAGGCCGCGCACAGCCGCCGCACCAGCCGCTGCGCTATGACGCCGCGCAGGGTCGATGCGATGAGAAAGGGCTCGACGCCGATATCGCGCAGCCGCGTCACTGCGCCAATGGCGTCATTCGTGTGCAGCGTGCTCAGCACCAGATGGCCAGTGAGGCTCGCCTGCACCGCGATCTGGGCGGTTTCCGTGTCGCGGATCTCGCCAACCATGACCACGTTAGGATTCTGGCGCAGGATCGCTCGCAGGCCCGCAGCAAACGTCATCCCTACCTTGGCGTTCACCTGCGTCTGGCCGATTCCGTCAATGGCGTACTCGATTGGATCCTCGATGGTGAGGATGGTCCGGCTGGCATCATTGAGCAGACGTAGGCCAGCATAGAGCGTGGTTGTCTTGCCGGCGCCGGTGGGCCCGGTCACCAGCACGATGCCGTTGGGCTCTTTCAGCGCCGCCCGGAAGGCGCTGGCGACATCGTCCGGCATTCCGAGGTCATCAAGCTGCAGTCCCGTCCGCTCGCGATCGAGCAGGCGCAATACGACACGCTCGCCTGCCTTCGCTGGCAGAGTCGACACCCGAACATCCAGAGTCCGTCCGCCGATTGTCAGCGAGATGCGTCCATCCTGCGGAATGCGGCGCTCGGCGATATCGAGCCGCGACATCACCTTCACCCGCGAAACCAGCACTGGCGCAAGCCGTGCGGGCAGCCGGGCCTTCTCCGACATCACGCCATCGACGCGCATGCGGATCACCAGCTCGGTATCGTAGGGCTCCATGTGAATGTCGGACGCGCCGATCCGCGCCGCTTCCGCCATGAGCCCGTTGATAAGCCGGATCACAGGCGCATCGTCGCGGGCATCCAGCAGGTCGGCGACCGGCGGCAGACCGTCGATGTCGCCGAGCACATCGGACCGGCCAAGCTCGTCCGCGGCGCCGACGTCGATCCCCCTCGCGCCATAGACATCCGCCAGCTTCCGCTCGAAATCGGGGGCGCTGATGGACTCGACGACAAGGCGCATGCCGCCCAACGCCCGTCGCGCCTCGAGCAGCGTCATCGGATCCGCGCCCTCGCGCAACGCCATCCGCGCCTCGCTCTCGCCCCCAAGATCCAGCACCCCCGCGCGACGCGCGAACGCGTAGGGCAGACGGCTGCGCGCGGCGGTCATCTGCCGCCGTCCGTCGCGGGTGCAGCGGATGGCGCGGGCGGTCGCGCGGGGGGCGCTGCAGGCGCGGGCGGGAGGCGGCTTAGCACCTCGTCAAGCATGCTCGGCGCGCCGCCATTGCTGAGCCGCTGCTGCTGGATCATGCGCTCCAGTTCCGGCTGCGTGATCGAGCGCGCGGCGTCCGCCGACCCGACGATCACGGGCCGGATGAAGATCATCAGGTTAGTGTTGTCCTTCTGGCGCTGTTCGGACGAGAACAGTGCCCCAATAACGGGGAGGTCGCCCAGCAGGGGCACCTTCTCCTGAGTCACCTGCTCGTTCTGGTCGAGCAGCCCACCGAGCACGACGATCTCGCCATTGTCGACTAGCACCGATGTTTCGATCTCGCGCTTATTGAAGACAAGCTCGCCGAACGACGCAGTGAAGGGGTCGACGCTCGAAACCTCCTGGCGCAGCACCAGCGTGATCGATCCGTCCGCATTGATCTGCGGCCGCACGCGCAGCTTCACGCCGACATCCTGACGCTCGATCGTGCGGAACGGATTATTGTTGTTTCCGCTAAGTACTTCGCCCGTCGTCACCGGCACGTTCTGGCCAACGAGGAATTCGGCCTCGCGGTTGTTGAGCGTCAGGATCGAGGGTGTCGAGATGAGGTTGGAATCGCCGTCTCGTTTGATGGCGTTGATGATCACGCCGAACAGCCCGTCCCCGCCAAGGTCCGACGCAAACCCGCCGATCCCTCCGAACGAATTGAGCAGGCTGTCCGCTGCCGCCTCCTGCAGTTCGTCATGCAGCTCCGGGCTCACCGACAGGCCGTCGGCTCCCAGCGCCGCCGACAGCGTTAGCAGGCTAGGTGACGCGCTCGAGAAATTCGTTGCGAAGAACGGGATGTCCGACCCGTCCTTGCCGCCCAGCAGCAGCTGTACGCCGAGATTTTTCGCCGCCCCCTCGCCGATCTCCACCACGATCGCCTGCACCAGCACTTGCTCGGCGCGTCGATCGAGCTGGCGGATGATTGCCTCGACCTCCTGCTGTACCGCAGGGTCCGCCCGGACGATGATCGCATTGGCGCCCTCGAACCGCGTTATGATCGCGCGCTGGTTGGCCGAAGGCGTGGCCGGCACCTGTCCCGCCGCGCCCGTCGCACCCGCGGCGCGCGGCTGATCCACGACGTTCTGCAGCATCTCCACCATCTGGGTCGCATCCGCGTGCTGCAGGAAGATCACGCGCGTGTCTCCCGTCGGCTTCGCCTGCTCGTCGAGCATGAGCGCCACATCCTTGAGCCGCGCCACCGTCTCCGCCGGTCCCCGCAGCACAAGTGAGTTGGATGTGTCCACCGCAGTGAAGGTCGCCGCCGAGAAGCCCTTCTGCTCGCCCCCGCCCGATGCCGTGATGTCGCGGAGCGCCGCCGCCAGCACCGACGCGCGCGAGTTCTTTAGGGGCAGGATCTCGATCCGGTCCGTATCGCGGTCCAGCTCCGCCACCAGCCCCGACAGCCGCCGCACATTGTCGGCGAAGTCCGTGATCACGATCGTGTTCGACGCCGGCGCTGCGCTCACCCGTCCACCGCGTCCCACCAGCGGCTGCAGCACGCCTACCAGAGAGGGCGCGTCCTTGGTCTTGAGCCGGATCACCTGCGTCACGAAGCGTTCGCCGGTCGTGCCTCCCATGGCGCCCGAAGGCTGCTGCGCCGCTTCTTCATCCGGCGCAATCCGCCACGCGCCCGACGACGTCGGAATGGCGACATAGCCATGCGCCCGCAGCGTCGCGAGAAAGACCTCCATCATCTGGTCGCGGTTCATCGGCGCGCCGCCCGCGATGGTCACCGTTCCCTGCACAGCCGGGTCGATGACGAATGTGGTCTCCGTCGCCTTCGAGACGTCCTGGATGAAAGCGCGGATGTCGGCATTCTGCACGTTGAGCGACTGTGTCGCCCCCTGCGCAAGCGCCGCCTGTCCCAGCGCTGTTGCCCCGCCGACCGCCCCGAGGGCGAGGCACGCCGCCATGATGCGCGAGAACGCCATTACTGAATTCCAAGCCGCGCCGTGTGAACCTGTCCTTCACGCTCGAAACGCACGTCGACAGGCTGTCCGGATGCAATCTGCGCTCGGTAAGACGATAGGTCAGCCGACGCCGCATCCGCACCATTGATGCTGAGGATAAGGTCGCCAGGTCGCAGTCCGGCGATGGTGAGAGCGCCGCCGGCCGCTTGAGGCATAACCTCGAATCCGGTCCGGCCATTGCGGGACACAGGCTGCAGCGCCAAGGCTGCAAGGGAAGGTGTGGCTAGGGAAGAGGACAAAAGTGGAGGGGCAGTCCGCGCCGCCGCCTGATAGTCCGCCGGCAGGCGCGTCGCCAGCTGAGCCGCGCCGCTGCTCGCGCCGGGAAACGCCACCCGCATGCGTTGCCCGCCGACATCGATCTCGACATGGTCCGGCGAAACGGCTGCCAGGACGACACCAGGCGTGATTTCGTCGCCAACGGCAAACGCGCCCTGCGTGCCGCCGGAAGGCGAGAGGATCGCCGTGCCGTCGCCATCCCCCAGCGCGCGGGTCGCGTGCAACATGAACCCTGTTGCGTCCGCGACGGAGGCAACCACGGCGCCATTCTGCCCAAACGGATCGCTGACGCGCGCTAGCCGCGCGAGAGTTTCAGACGCGACACGATCGGCTGCGGGCGCATCGTCTGCGGAGGTCATGATGTCGGCTGCCGTAGCGCCACGCGGCGCCAAGACCGTCCACATCAGGGCTGCGAGCGAGGCGCCAAGCGTTGAAATTGCGGCAAGTTCGCAGGTCGCGGCGAAACCGCCACGCAGGGATTGCGCGAACTCCTTGCCTGCGGCCATCACCGTAAATCCCGCGCGTTGTGCCCGCGTTCTCAGATGTGTCACATGCGCCGCCAACGTACAACTTTTATGACAGTTGGCGGGCGCCAGTGTCACAGTCGACGTCACACGTGCTTAGAACCGCGTCGATAGCCCGAACGAATACTCAACGCCGAGATCGTAGTTGTTGATGATGATCTCGCCCCCGCCGAACTCCTGATGCTCCAAATAGTCCTCGTTCGTCAGGTTGTTCGCCTTGAACGAGAAGGTGACCGGCCGTCCATAGGCGTCGAACTCGCGGCGATAGACGAAGTCGAGCGTCACGCCCGGCTCCTGGATGAGGTCCGGCTCACCGGGCCGCCCGCGTGCGGACGAACGCTCGCTGACATAGTTCAGGATGAAAGTGCCCTGTTCGGTTGCGATCGGGTCCTCCCAGCCAAGCTGGAGATTGACGACGTGCTCCGACTGGCCCTGCAGGCGCGATCCATCGATGATGAAGTTCTCGGCCGGCAGCGGCGCCCCGCCTGATGCAAGCGGGAACACGATGTCGCCTGCGCTGACCTGCACCTCGCTCTGACTCCAAGTGTAGTTCGACTGCAGGAAGATGTCCTTGCCGCCGATCCACCAGACATCCGGCAGAGGGTCGGTGAATGTCGTGCGGATCTCGGCCTCAGCGCCATAGAGAATGGCCTTCGGCGCATTGAGATAGGTCTGCTGGATGGTCGCGCCCTGTTCGGCGACAACCGACTCGATCGGCTTTTCGATGTCCTTGTAGAAGGCGCCCACAGTGAAGAACTGATTGCGGCCAAAGAAGTTCTCAAGACGCGTGTCGAAGTTCGTCAGTTCGGTGTCGACGAGGAATGGGTTGCCGATGAAGAGTCGGTCGCTGTCCGGATCGAGATACTGCTGCGGTGCGAGTTCCCGGAACTGCGGACGCCCGATGGTCTGCGACGCGCCGACGCGCAGCTGCCAGTCATCGAGAAAGTTCCACGTCACTGTCCCTGCAGGAAGGAAGTACTCTTCCTCCTTCACCGGAGGCTGGGTCGGCTGCGCTTCGCCTAGGAAGAGCGCGCGCGGACTTACCGACTGCTTGCCTTCCTCGAAGCGGCCGCCGATGGCGACGCGGAAGAAGGGGATCGGTTCGAAATCGGCCTTGAGGAAGGCTGCCGAGACTTCTAGCTGGGCGTCATAGGCGGCTGCGCCCGCGGAGCCCGTCGTCTCGCGGATCACAAGGCGGTCCGGCGAAACATTGAAATCAGCAAACAGGAAGTCCGGTCGCGACTGCTGCACCTCCAGCGGCAGGTTCTCGCCAATGAAGCGGAACGCACGTGATGCTGCCGAGCGCGTATTGTCGAACCAGTCGATGCCGGCGGAAAGCTCCATCTCACGTACGTCTGGGATGGGTAGCGCCAAGGAATACTTCAGCGTCACACCGGCGCTGTTGATTTCGTCCACCAGCTCGCTGAACTCCCAGCGATTGGTCGCGCGCGAGGTGTCATGGAGATAGCGGTCGATTGTGTCGTCAAAGATGAAGCGCATCTGCCGCTCATAGGGTGCATCGCGCTCGGTGCGCGAATATGCGGCGCGCCAGCTGACTTCGAGCTGGTCGAATTCATGCGTTCCATCAAGCTGGGTGGAGCTCAGCGTTCGCTCGTACCAGGCGGTGCGCTCATCAAGCACCTGCTCACCGGCCAGCTCGTCAAAGCCGAAGCGGCGATAGGTGCGCTTGTCGGTGCGGCGGATCCACAGGTTAGTCCAGTCGATCTTGTGCTCCGAACCCAACTCGAGGCCCACCCCGAACAGGCCGTCCCAGCCGACCTTGTTGTCCGTTGAGGTGAAGTTGTAGTCCGACTTGGGCGTTGCCACGCCGCCGTCAATCCGGCCTTCCTGTTGGATGCCGTCCTCTGTCTCCCAACCGTTGGAGTAGCCGAGAACGCCGATATAGCCGATGCTCCAATTGTCGAAGTCCTGGCGCAGACCTGTCGAGATGTCGAAACTGCCGTTCGCCGGTATCTGTGTGTTCAGCTGGACGAGATTGAGCTTCGCGTTCTCGAAGCTCTGCCCAATGCGCTGCAGTTCCTGCGCATTCGTGAGCTGCGGATAGAGGTCGAGCGTCGCGTCGACCCGGCGACTGGCCAGGATTGCTTCCTTTAGCTGGTTCGGAATCTTGCGGGTGCCGTCGTCGAAGCCGAAAATGTCGGAATCGCCGCCGTCATGCGTGTAGCCGGTCGCGAAGGTCGTCTCCATGTTGACGCTGAAGCCAGCGCCCACCTCGAAAAAGCTCTCGTCGGGCAGGTTGAGCGTTCCAAGCTGGATCACCCCGCCCCCAAACTCGCCAGGGAATTCGACGGAGTAGCTCTTTTGCACCATCACTTCGGAGAGGATGCTGGCCGGGAACAGGTCGAGCGGTACAACGCGCTGCAGTGGCTCCGGGCTGGGCAGCGGCGAGCCGTTGAGAATGGCGGACGAATAACGTTCGCCAAGACCGCGCACATAGACGAAGCGGCCCTCGGCGACGGAAAGACCCGGCAGCTTGGTCAGCGCATCGGCCGCGTCTGAATCGCCTTGACGGGACAGGTCCTCGGCCGAGAGGAACGCGGCCACCTCGGAGGTGACCTGAAGCGGTTCGGGTATGAACTGGCCGCGCACCACGATGATGTCGCCGGCATCGGCGACCTCTTCGCTCTCGGTGGATTCCGTGGTCGGAGGATCGGCCGGCTGGGTCTCCTGGGCAAAGACGCCTGGCGCGATCAGCGCCGACGTCGCGAGGAGCAGGGCGCTCAGGGACAGGCTGGGCGATTTCATGTGGCGGTATCCCGCGAAGAGGAAAGATTGCGTCGATTCGGCGAGCAGCAGGCCAGCGGCCCGATTTGGGCCGCTGGCCATGTCGGAGATCAGCAGGCCTCCTCGCCGATCAGCGGGCTGCAGCTCCAGCCCTGGTACCAGGTGTTGCTACCCGCATTGACCGCACCGATGTTGGTCGGCGCCGTCAGGAAGGTCGAGCCGGGAAGGTTGGCGACCGGCTGGACCGCAACGCCGTTCTCGTTGGCGCCGTTGACGAAGCTCGCCGTGCTCGACCCGCGTGGCGCAAGCGTGCTCGTGCCGGTGGCGGTGTTGCCAGTTCCCGCGTTGAAGCGCGCGGCTTCGTCGTCCGCGTCGGCGTTGAAAGCAGTCGGGCAGGACATGAAGACACCGTTGAAGGTCGGCGCCGCCGTGAAGGTGTCGGCATCGTCGATGTCGAGGCAGACGGCGGGATCGAAGACCACCGAGTTGAAGAGGCGCAGGCCGTTGCCCGAGTTAACCACCATCGCATCACCGCCAGCTGCGCGCGCCACGATGGTTGCGTTCGAGATGTAGGGTGTCGTGTTGAGGGTGAAGGCGGCTGTTGGCTGGCCCGCCGGCGGCGTCTGAGCCGTCCGGTTACCCGCCGAAGAGAATTCGAAGCCACGGTCGCCGCCGGCCGAGCGCTGCACGATCAGGAGGTTCTGCACCGCCCCGCGCCAGCCCGTATCGACATCGAGGCTGTCGTCGTCATTGCCGGTCAGAACGATGTTGCGCAGGTTGACCGTACCGCCGAAGATTTCGATGCCGTCATCGGACGAGTTGTGGACCTGGACGTTCTCGATCACCGTCCCGTTGCCGACGCCGGCCAACGTGATCCCGTTGAGTTCGTTATTCGGCAGGATCTCGAAGCCGGAATGCTGGACGCGCACATGGCTGAGGCGGCCCGAATTGTCGGTCGGCGTATTGCCGCCGTACTGGGCGTTGGCGCCTTCAACCTGGCTGACGCAACCGATATTCGGCGGAACCAGGACGCCGGTGCAGACTGAAATGGGCGCGCGACCCAGCAGAAGGACACCGCCCCACTGGCCGATCGAGTTTTCGTTTGTTCCGCCTTCAACGCCCTGGCGACTGGTGAAGATAATCGGCTGCGCGGCCGAGCCGATTGCGCTGATCCGCGAACCGCGGTTGACCAAAAGGTAATCCAGTGTGCCGGAGCCGAAAATGGTCACGCCCGGGTCAATGGACAGGATGCCCTGCGCGCCGCCGGCTAGCGGGGCGGCCGGGTCGGCGCCAAGGTCGACGCCGACATCCGTGCGGCCGGAGAGGGAGTAGATCGTTCCCGTCCGCAGCGGCACGTTCAGCGTTCCCGTAATGACTGAGGGTAGTTGGCAGTTCCGCAGTCCCGCTACGACCCCAGCATTGATGAACCCCGTCGGGCAATCCGCAGCAGGCCCGGCCGGCGGCGAGGGCGGAGGCGGGGGAGGGGGAGGGGGTGGGGGTGGCGGCGACGGCACAAACACCCCCTCGCCTGGAGATGCAACCCCGTCGGAGCCGGAGCAGGCAGCGACGCCCGTCGCGGCAAGGGCGGCCAGCAGGGCGGCGCGCACAGCAATCTTCGGTGACATTCTGGATTCCCTCGAGCTCGACCGGGGCCGAAATGCGGAGGGCGCCGAGGCTTTGTTCTCGACTGACGCCCGCCTTCCCCACAGAGGCGGTTAACGAGCCAGCGTGACACTCGCCCGACAGATAGATGACAGTTTGGATTCATGGGACGGCGGCAACGCAGCGTTGCGCAAATGCCTCACCTCTCGGGCGCTGTCACATTATGCTTCTGTGACGACGCTTCGGCAAGCATCCTCAGGCCGACCGCGCGAATGCGCTCGGCAACAAGGATGCAGGTGTCATGGAAAGGGGCTTCCTTGCGCCACAGGAGCACAATCTGACGATGCATCGGGAAGGTCGGCAGATCGAGCACTGTCACACCTCCGGCTGCACCGGCGTTCGAGCGCAGATAGATCTCCGGCAGGACTGCAAGCCCAAGCCCGCTTGCCGCCATCTGGTAGACGCCGTCGAGGCTCGTGCCCTCATAGTCGCGGAGTACGTTCATCTGGAGTGCGTTACAGATCTCTCCGGCCTGTCGCGCCAGGTGATGCCGCAAATCCATGATGAGCATATCATGCCCTGCCAGGTCGCCGCTTTCCAGCTTCTCAAGCTTGGCCAGTTGGTGATCCTTCGAGGCGACGATACGCAGGGGCTCGGCGAACAGGAGCTGAGCGTGCATGTCGCCGTAGGAAAGCGGCAATGGCGCCAGCAAAAGGTCGATTTCGCCATTGGCAAGCAGGCCAATCTGTTCATCGGGGATGCCTTCGCGAATGTGGATGCGCAGGTTCGGCTGCTCGGCGGTCAGGCCTGCGACGATTTCGGGCAAGAGGTAGGGACCAATGGTGGGGCTGGCGCCGAAACGCAGGATGCCGACACCCCCGCCCGTGCGTGCAAGGCGCGAGGTACGCTTGAGATCTTCGACCTCGCGCATGATGCGGCGCGCGCGCTCGACAATATCGCGTCCCACGGGTGTCAGGCCGCCAGCGGGCAGCGCCCTGTCGACCAGCGTGACGCCCAGTTCGGCCTCCAAAAGGCGCAGCTGCTGGCTCAGCGTCGGCTGCGAAACATTCGCGGCTCGGGCGGCCTTGTGGAAGTTTCCACTCCGAGCGATCGCGATCAGATACTCCAGCCTGCGCAGCGTCGGCATGGCGACTCCCACGAGCGCCTAACCTGGAGAGCACCCGCACCGATAGCTATTATCTATCAAAAATGAAAGCAATATCGATTGGAAACTATCAGGCAGTGCTCCCAGCTACTTGCAATCGCAATTAACAAGGGACCCCGACATGAAGCCTATTCTCCGCCGTACCCTTTCCTCCATCGCAGTCGGCTCGGCGCTCGCAGTGGCCGCGTTCACCGCAACCGCCACCGCCGCTCCTCCGGCCGCGACCGCCACCGCCGTCTCGACCACGCAGGCGCAGAGCGCCCAGATCACGCGCGAGCAGGTGATCGCAGCCCAGAACGCCTGGGGCGATGCACTCGTGGCGATCTCGACCACCCACGACAAGTCGGGCCTTGAGGCCGCGACCAAGAAGGCGGAGAAGGTCATCGACAGCGCCTACGGCTATTCGCTCGGCCCGGTCCTGTTCAAGCCGACGCTGACGGTCGCCCCGCAGACCTTCCGCACGACCCGTGAGGGCGCGCTCGCCTACTTCGTCGGCGGCAACCCGAAATTTGCGAACGACACCGGCTTCGCCCTCAAGTCGTGGCGCAGCTACCAGGTCGAGAACGCCGCGATCTTCACGGACGGCGATGTCGCGATTTCGATGGGCAATGTGCGCCTCACCGACAAAGATGGGAAGGTCACCGTGGTCGACAAGACCTGGGGCTGGAAGCGCGGAACGGACGGCAATCTCCGAATCGTGCTGCATCACTCCTCCCTGCCTTACAACCCCGGTTGAGAGATCTCTCCAGCCCGCCAAGGAGCGCCCCTGCCGATGCAGGGGCGCTTCCGATTTCCAGACATCTACCTGACATTCAGTTTCATGGCGGCGCCATTGAAGCCGCAGCAAGAAGAGGGACTACGACATGATGACTCGCCTTTCTTCGGCCTTCCCGGCCGTGATCGTCGGTTCGATGCTTGCGCTCGGCGCTTGCACGACGATGTCGCCGGCGCCGGCAGCATCGACCACGACCGTCACGCAACAGGCCGTCGCTCCGATCACGCGTGACCAGGTCATCGCCGCCCAGAATGCCTGGGGCGCCGCGCTGGTGAAGATCGCCACCACCCATGACAATTCGGGCTTCGACGCCGCGAAGAAAACCGCCGAAGCCGTGATCGATTCGGCCTACGGCTATTCGCTCGGTCCGGTTCTGTTCAAGCCGACCCTCACCGTAGCGCCGCAAACCTTCCGCACGACGCGTGATGCAGCGCTCGCCTATTTCGTCGGCGGCGACAAGTCCTATCCGAAAGACACCGGCTTCGCGCTGAAACACTGGCGCAGCTACAAGATCGAGAATGCCGCGATCTTCACGGACGGCAACGTAGCGATCTCGATGGGCAATGTGACTCTGACCGACAAGGACGGCAACGTCACCGTGGTCGACAAGACCTGGGGTTGGAAGCGTGGAACGGACGGTAATCTCCGCATCGTGCTGCACCACTCGTCCTTGCCCTACAACCCTGGCTGATCCTGACACCACCAAGCAGAGCATCCCTGTCCCGGCAGGGATGCTCTATTTTTTCTGGCAAGCCATTCAGCGAGCGTACGCGCCAGATCATTCGGTGTCCGCCAGAGATCAAGTCATTCTCTCCTGGTTGCCGCCTTGGCCAGATGTCGCCCACCAAAACAAGAGACCTCCATGTTCAAGCCTCGGCTCGCGACCCCCATGATCATCCTCGGATTTGCAGCGCTCGGCGCCTTGCCGGCGCATGCGCAGTCGCTGACAGGCAATGTCGGTTCAGCCAACATCACCACAGGCGACAGCTCGGTCGAGGCGCGTACCGGTATCGCTGACAATGGAGATGTCGCTGCGCGGGTCCACTATCAGCACGCTTTCTCGGACGGGTACCAGCTTCGGGTAATCGGCTCATTCTCGCAACCCGATGGGCAGGACTGGGACTTCAGCGCCCTGACGCTCGAGAACTGGTTCCAGTGGGCCGAGGAAGCCAAGGATGGAACCGGGTTCAACGGCGGCTTTCGTCTCGCCTATGATTTCGTCGATGGCGGTGGCCCCGATGGTGCAGAAGCGCGCCTCACATTGACGGACAAGTTCGCAGACGGCTGGGAATGGCGCGCCAACCTCATCGGCGAGGTCGAAACGGGCGAAGGAAGCGCAGGCGGCGTCGACCTCGAGACACGATTCCAGGTGAGCCGAGGACTGGATTTTTCCGCACTCGGTTCGCAGGACTGGCGGCTCGGCGCCGAACTTTACAGTGAATATGGCAATACCCGCGACATACCGGGTTTCAACGAGCAGGCGCACCAGATCGGCCCGATCGTCAAGGTCGAGTGGGGCAATGGCGTCTTCCTCCAGACCGGCGTACGCTTCGGCTTCACCGATGCTGCGGACGATTCCATGTTCAAGATCTTCCTCGGGCGGGACTTCTGATCGCGGAGCGGCGCATCCCCGCCGGCGTTGCGCCCTGCGTTCTGGCGCTGGCGGTGGCTGCGTGCGTTGCCGATCCGTCATCACCCGCTGTTGCGCTATCCGGCGGCCGCCTCAGCTTCGCAACGGAGCTGCCTGCGGCGGCAACGCAGCCGGGCCCTCACATGTTTCGGGGCGATGCGCGGGCCACGTTCTACCTTCCAGTCTCCGCCGTCGGCCGGTCGGCGCCCTTGCTCATTCTCCTCCACGGTGCACGGGGCGGCGCGGACGCCATGATCCGGCGGTTTCGGAGCGAAGCTGACCGGCGCGGCATCATTCTTCTGGCGCCGGAATCCGCCGGCGGGACCTGGGATGCCGTTGCCGAGATCGGCCGCGGCCGTCCGCCTGCGTTCGGACGCGATCCCGCCCGCATCGATGCTGCGATCAGCCAGGCATTCAAGCGCGCGAGCATAGATCCTGCCCGGATCGCTATCGCAGGATTTTCGGATGGCGCAGGTTATGCGCTGTCGCTGGGCGCGCGGAATTCGGATCGCTTTTCGGCCATCATGGCCTTCTCACCCGGCATGATCGTGCTCGGCGAGACGGGCCCGCCAACACAGGTCTTCATCTCCCATGGCGCGGCCGACCGCATCCTCCCGATCGGCCTGGCGCGCGACACGCTGGCGCCCGTGCTGAAGGGCGCGGGTTTCGATGTGACCTTTGTCGCCTTCCAGGGCGGACACGAGCTGCCGGATGATGTGCTGGTCCAGGCACTGGATTTGTGGCTGGGCCCGGGCAAAGGCCCGCCACGTACGCGCGGGTGACCTCGTCTGCACGATCATGCTAGATCCTTGGCCGGGAGAGACACATGAGTCAGCCAAGCCTTGTCCGCGGCGCAAGCCAGCCAGCCCTGCTCGAAGACACGATCGGCGAGGCGCTCCTGCGCGCGGCGCGACTATGGCCGGACCAGGAAGCGCTCGTCTCGGTCCATCAGGGCATCCGCTGGACCTATCGCCAATTCGCCGAGGAGGTGGATCGTCTGGCCGCCGGGCTTCTGGCGCTCCGCCTCGAGAAGGGCGACCGCGTCGGCGTCTGGGCGCCCAATTGTGCTGAATGGACACTGGTGCAATTCGCGACTGCTCGCGTCGGCCTCATCCAGGTCAACATCAACCCGGCCTATCGCCTGTCCGAGGTGGAGTACACGCTCAACAAGGTCGGCGTGAAGGCGCTGGTGTGCGCACGGGCGTTCAAGACCTCCGACTATGTGGGGATGATCAACGAGCTCGCGCCGGAAATCGCAACATCGCCGCCCGGCGAGCTTCAGTCAAAACGCCTGCCTGAGCTGCGCCTGCCTGAGCTGCGCAGCGTCGTGCAGATCGGCGGTGCGCCGGGCCCGGGCTGGTTCGCCTTCGCCGATCTTGCGGCGCGCGCGACGCCCGCGCATGTCGCGAAGGTCGAGGCCATCGCAGCTACGCTCGACCGCAATGATGCGATCAACATCCAGTTCACCTCGGGCACCACCGGCCTGCCCAAGGGCGCGACGCTCTCCCACCGCAACATCCTCAATAACGCGCTGTTCTCCGGTTTAGGGATGGGGCTGAAGCCCGGCGACCGCCTGTTGATCCCCGTTCCGCTCTATCACTGCTTCGGGATGGTGCTCGGCAATCTCGCCTGCATCACGCATGGAGCGGCGATGATCTATTCCGCCGAGGGTTATGATCCGCTGAGCGTTCTAAAGACGGTCGAGGCCGAAAAATGCACCGGGCTGCACGGCGTGCCGACCATGTTCATCGCCGAGCTGGAGCACCCGGACTTCGACACGTTCGACTTATCTTCGCTGCGCACTGGCATCATGGCCGGGTCGCCCTGTCCCATCGAGGTGATGAAGAAGGTGATTGACCGCATGCACATGCATCAGGTTGGCATCGGATATGGCATGACGGAAACCTCGCCCATCTCCTTCCAGACCGCGATCGACGACCCGCTCGAGCGCCGTGTATCGACAGTGGGCCGCGTGCAGCCGCATCTCGAGGTCAAGATCGTCGACGAGAGCGGCGCCACGGTGCCGCGCGGCCAGCCAGGCGAACTTTGCACGCGTGGTTATTCGGTGATGATTGGCTACTGGAACGACCCCGAGAAGACCTCCGAGGCGGTCGACGCCGACGGCTGGATGCACACCGGTGACCTCGCGACGATCGATGACGAGGGCTATTGCAACATTGTCGGCCGCATCAAGGACATGGTGATCCGGGGCGGCGAGAACGTCTTCCCACGCGAGATCGAGGAGTATCTCTTCCGCCATCCCAAGATCGAGGATGTGCAGGTCATCGGCGTGCCCGATCCCAAGATGGGCGAGGAGATCTGCGCCTGGATCAAGCTTCGCGCCGGTGAGACGTCCTCGCGCGAGGAGATCGCAGCGTTCTGCAAGGGCCAGATCGCGCACTACAAAGTGCCGCGCTACGTGAAGTTCGTGGATTCCTTCCCCATGACTGTCACCGGCAAGATCCAGAAGTTCGAAATGCGCAAGGCGATGATTGCGGAGCTTGGCCTGGCCGAGCAGAAGACGGCGTGAGATTTGTCTACTGACCGGCCGCGACCTCGTCGCGCATCCGCTCGAACTCGCTGACGCCGGCTTGCCCCTGCTTGTCCAACGCAGCCCATTCTTCCTGAGTGCGGCAGTCGCGTTTAGTGACGTTCGAGCCTGTTGCCGTGACGCGTTTGCAGATTTTGTCGTCTCCATCCGGCGCGGCCGCAACGTCGGTTGCTGCGGGCGTCGCGCATGCGGATAGAATTGCGGCGACAAGGATGATGACAAGACGCATGTCCCGAATCCTTTCTTGAGCCAACTCGCTCAGATCGAACAGCCGCGAAGCTAGGGGCCCGGCGGGCTGTTGTGCAGCGCTGCGGCGTTTGCTTCGGCTTCCGTCAGCGCCTGATCCGCAGGCAGCGGGCACGTGGCTGGCGGCATAGAAAACTTCGGGCTTGCGGCGAATCCCTCATCTGTCAGTGACTCCAGGAAAGCGACCAGCGCCGCGACCTCGTCATCGCTCACCGTGTGCTTCAGTCGCGGATCTTCCCGGCTGCCCGCAAAGTGATGCCGCACCGCATCCTCCAGCGTCGCTATCGCGCCATCATGCATGTAGGGCGCTGACAGCGAGACATTGCGCAGGCCTGGCGTTCGAAACTTGCCAGCATCCTCGGACTTCAGTGTGATGCGCGCCAGCCCCGCATCCTTGCCGTCCATTGGCCAGGCAAGGCGATGAAACGCCTCCTGTGGCTCACGCCCGCCCAGTGCGGCGTCGGTGAAATGTGGTCCGGCGTGGCAGCTCGAACACTCCTTCGTGTCGAACAGCATCGCGCCGCGCTTCGCCTGATCCGAAATCGCCGAAGCATCACCTCGGCGCCAGCGATCGTAGTGGGCGTCTAACGACACCAGCGTCCGCTGGAACGCCGCAAGCGCCATGGTGATCGTATCCATGTCGATCTTGCCGCCGCGCTCGGGAAAGGCCGCACGGAACAGCTGCGGGTAACACGCCTGATCGGAGAGCCGCTTTGCCAGCGCGCCCTCGGGCTTGCCGCCGAACCCCATCTCCACCGGCACGAAGCCCTCGATCGGGATCAGCGCCTGGTGCTCCAGCGTGTCGACATGCGGCCCGCCCCAGGTCAGCGAGTTCATCCACGCGACATTAGCGAGCGTCTGGATGTTGCGTTCACCGGGCGTGCCGTCAAATCCCGGCCGTGTCTTGTTGGTGTCGGCAAAGCCGCGTTTCTGCTCGTGACATGTAGCGCAACTCATCGTCCCATCCCACGATAGGTCGACATCGTAGAACAGTCGCCGACCTAGCTCGATCTTGATCGGTGTCGGCGGGTTGTCGGCCGGGTAGGGTGCTGCCATGTCCACCGCCGGCCACGCCGCGACAGTCGGCGCCGCTGGCTGGGCGCAGGCGCCAGCCAGTAGCGCAATTGCAAGCCCGGCACGACGCATCGTCCGCCTCAAGCCTTCGCCATCAGCCTGTCCCGCACCCGCTCGCGGTAGCGGATGCACGCGGCGATGTAGCGCCGGTACATTGCGACATCCACCTCCTCGCTCTCAGTGCAGGGCAGGAGCATGTCGCCGTCGGACTTGAAGTTGCCGTCCCAGCGCATGAGCTGCTCGTCGCTCATCGCAGGATCATAGGTGCACAGTTTGGCATCCGGCATCGCATCGAAATAGGCGCAGAGATTGATCCCCGCCTCCGTCCGCGGCTCGAACGGCGGCTCGCCCTCGAAATTCCAGGTCGGTTCGGTCACGCGTGCTGCACCCAGCCGTGATAATCATTGTCCCGTAGTCCGCCGCGATCGAGATACGCCTCTTTCACACGGCTCAGCGCGTCGGCGGGGAGGGCGTTGCGCTGGGCGTTCACGTCGATGCCGTAGAGCTTCGCTGCGTTGAGGCCGAAGATCTTGGCGCGGTCCGCGTCTGTGATCTTGGCGTAGCCGTGCTTCTCGCAAAGCTCGTCGGAAATCTGGAATCGCTTGAACGCGTCGATGCCCCATTGCGGCGAGCCCCACCACAGACAATCCGTGCCCCACACCACATGGTCTGCGCCATAGGTCTTGATGTTGAGGCCCATGCCATGCATGCACATCACCGGGTCCTGGATCGCCAGTGTGTTGAAGAACGAGCCGACCTCCGGATAGACGTTGTTGATCTGCGGATTGCGGCGTTTGATGTCCATCAGGATCTTGTGCCACAGGAAATCGCCAGTCTCGGGATTATACTCGTTCATTGCCTTCCAGTCCGCGCCATCGCTCGCGCCATGCTTCAGCGCCGAGTGATAGACCACGAAGTTGAAGTCCGGATTGCGCAGCGCCGCCTTCTCGACATCCTTCGGATTGGCAAGGTGTCCGAGGGTGCGCGACTGGTAGGAATATCCTTTGTGCACCGAGATCAGCTTCATCCCGCGCTTGCGGGATTCCTCAATGAACCACTGCGCGTTGTCGTCGTCGAGCTGGAAGCCATTGCCCGTTCGCGCCGGGTCGGTATGGCAGTACCACTTCCACGAATTGATCTTGTAGACGTTGAGCTCGCGCTCCATCTGCTCGAGCGTCGCCGCCTTGTCGATCGAATTGGTCGCCGTGTTCCAGTAGTGGTTCGGTGCAAGATTGCCCTGGCACAACGCGCGCTGCGAGCCCGCCATCTCATTGAGCTCGTTGCGCGATTGCGCCATCAGCCAGCTTGGCAAGATTGCCCCACGCGGCGTCCGCTCCGCGCCTTCGAGCACGCGTCCATCCGGCGCGCGCTGCTCTTCCTTGCCCGGCACGCCCGAGATCACCACCATCGCGGTCTCGCTGTCGAGGAACATCTCCTTCGTGAACGTGCGGAAGGAATAGGCGTCGACATCGTTCTTGAGGTCAAAGCCCATGTTCCGCGCCGTCTCCGAATTGCGGAAGCTCAGGGCGATGCCGTTTGAATAGTGCGCCTGCACGTCGATGACGAAGAACTTGCCCTTCTGCCCGTTCGCCCTGACCACTTCCTGTTCGCGCGGCTCGAACTGCTCGTCCTCGCCCACTTCGAAGGCGTTCTGGCCATAGACGCAGTTGGAGGCAAGGAACGCCGTCGCCAGCCCCATGGACGAGGCCATGTAGGCCCGCCGGCTCATGCCGATTTTCTTCGAATTACGCGTCCCCCATTCCATGATGAGGCTCTCGACCTGCTTTTGCTTTTCCGTCTGTGGCCGCGGGATGAACTCCTCATTGGAGACCACCTGCGTCGGAATCGGCGAGTCCACACCCAACATCCGGTCGCGTTCGCCCTTGCGAATCCACATGGCTCTCTCCCTGGCGCGGCCTGCCTACTGCCGTCACTTTGGTCGTCCACACTCTGCACACTTTCGCGCCCAATGGAATTCCACTGACAGCCACGTTACCGTGCGTACGCATCTGCGAAGGACCCTGCCATGGGCGTCACCGTAATCGACCACCCGCTTGTCCAGCACAAGCTCACGCTTATGCGCGACCGCTGCACATCCACGGCCGGCTTCCGCACGCTGCTGCGCGAGATCGCGCATCTTCTCTGCTATGAGGTCACGCGCGACATCGAACTTGAAACCACCGACATCGAAACCCCGCTGGGCCCGATGACCGCGCCGATGATCAAGGGCAAAAAGCTGGTCTTCGCCTCCATCCTGCGCGCTGGCAACGGCCTGCTCGACGGCATGCTCGATCTCGTCCCCGCCGCCCGCGTCGCCCATATCGGCATGTACCGCGACCACGACACGCTCGAACCCGTCGAATACTATTTTAAAGCGCCGGGGGAACTCGAAAACCGCCTCGTCATTGCGGTCGACCCCATGCTCGCCACCGGCAATTCCGCAATTGCCGCGATGGATCGGCTGAAACAGCGCGGCGCCAACCGCATCCGCTTTCTCTGCCTCCTCGCCGCCCCCGAAGGCCTCGCCAAGTTCGCCTCCGCCCATCCCGACATCCCGGTGTTTACCGCAGCGATAGACGACCACCTCAACGACAAGGGTTATATCGTCCCGGGACTCGGCGACGCAGGCGACAGGATGTTCGGAACCAAGTAGACCCCGAAGGATGTCCGATCAGCCCTTCTGGAAGACCAAGACGCTCACCGAAATGTCGGATGCCGAGTGGGAATCGCTCTGCGACGGCTGCGGCAAATGCTGTCTCGTGAAGCTGGAGGACGAGGATACGGGGGGCCTTTACGTCACCAGGCTTCACTGCAAGCTGTTCGACACTCGGACCTGCCAGTGCAAGGACTACGCGAACCGCAAACAGCACGTGCCCATCTGTGTCAAGCTCACCCCGGAGGTTGTCGCCACCGTCGACTGGCTGCCGCAGACATGCGCCTACCGCCTCGTCCACGAAGGCAAGGATCTTCACGACTGGCACCATCTCATCAGCGGCAATCGCGAGACCATCCATCGTGAAGGTTGGTCCTGCCGAAACAGGACGCGCACCGAGGAAGGCATCGATGACGACGACGCCATGGACTACGTCATCGACTGGTTCCACGGTCCGCCGAAGCGTCGAAAGGTGAAGCGGGTCTAGGCTCGCACAGCGTCAATCCGCGATCGAGCGCTGGCTCTCATAAGCCTGCAGAGCCATGGCGTTGAGCCGTAACTCCAGCGCGCTGATCAGCGCATCGAGCGTCTCGCGTTCCGGATTGCGCCCGCCGTCGAAAAGGTTGAGCGGATCACGGGGAGGCGCGTCGGCATGGGCAGAGGCGAGCGGCGCGCCGCCGCCGACATCGAGCAGGTGGGCCTCCCCGCTCGCGCGGCCGTCCTTGTCCACCTCGCCCTGCAGCCAGGCGAACACATCCCCGAACCACACATCGGGCGATGCGTGCTTCTGCTGGCCGTCGTGCGTGGCGTAGAGGATCACCTGGTTGAAGCCCGCGCGCGTCGCCATCTGTCGTGCGACCATGGCGCAATTGGCGCCGCCCTCGATTTTCGGCAGGTCGCCGCTCATCATGTCGCCGGGTTGGAGCGGCGCCAGAACGTCGACCAGCCCGCCGAGCCTCTTCGCCATGCCTGCCCAGTGCGCCTGCTCGCTGGAGCGGACGTGCGCGAAACCCTCCGGCGCCACCCGCGCATAGGCGATGCGCAGCGGAAATCTGACGCCGGGCGCCGCCCATGCGGCCGGCGCCACGATGCCAAGGCCCAAGCCGGCCAGCCCGAGGCCAAGCGCCCGCCGGCGCGATAGCGAAACAGCGTGAATATCCATGCGTTGCAACGTCGGGCGCGCCGGTTTCCGCCTCATTAACTTGCGACGTGTTCCTAATCCGTTCGATCCTTGCGACACTTACGGAATGAGCCAGATGATTCGAATCCTCGGCGTCGACCCCGGCCTGCGGCACACGGGCTGGGGCGTCATAACGCTCGATGGCCCGCGCCTCGGCTGGATCGCGCATGGCGTCATCAATCCCGCCCCCGATTCCGACATGGCTGACCGTCTCGCCAGCCTTGCAGCTGACCTCCGCGCCGTGGTGGCGGCGCACGCGCCAGACGAGGCCGCCGTCGAGGAGACCTTCGTCAACGTCAATCCGAAATCCACGCTGCTGCTGGGCCAGGCGCGTGGCGCCGCGATGGCCAGCCTCGCCGCTGCGGGTCTCAAGGTTCACGAATACGCCACTCGGAAGGTGAAGCAGTCCATCGTCGGGACAGGCGCGGCGGACAAGACGCAGGTCGCCTTCATGGTCCGCCGCCTCCTGCCGAAAGCCGGCGACGTTTCGTCGGATGCAGCCGATGCGCTCGCCGTCGCCATCTGCGCTGCACATCATCGTCCTGTCGCTGGGCAGAGGCGCCTCGCATGATCGGAAGACTTCGCGGAACGATCGCCGCCATTGGCGAGGGTCAGGCGCTGGTCGATGTCAACGGCGTCGGCTATCTCGTCCATGCCGGCTCACGCGCGTTGGCGAAACTGTCGGTGGGCGAGGTCGCCGAACTCCATGTCGAAACCCAGATGTCGGAAAGCGCCATCCGGCTCTTCGCCTTCATCAGCGGCGAAGAGCGGGTCTGGTTCTCGCGGCTGCAGGATGCCCCAGGCGTCGGCGCCAAGACGGCGCTCGCCATTCTCGACACGTTGACCACGGCGCAGCTTATGGACGCTATCGCCCTCAACGACACCGCCGCCATCTCGCGCGCCAACGGCGTCGGCAAGAAGCTTGCCGAGCGGATCGTCACCGAGTTCAAGGGCAAGCCGCCGCCGATGGGTCTATTTGCTTCCGGCCTCTCGCTCGCTGCTGCGACGCCGACCGCCACGCCCGCGACAGGCTCTCGCGCCGCCGCCATCTCGGCGCTCGTCAATCTTGGCTATTCGCAGACAGACGCCGCCCGTGTCGTCGCCCAGGCTACCCGCGATGTCGGCGAGGAGGCGACGGAGTCCGCGCTCATCCGTGCCGCGCTCAAGGCGCTGGCGCCGGCCGGGTAAGTCACAGCACCTCCGCTCCCGCGTGCAGCACCAGCCCCACGATCCCGCCGATGATCGTGCCGTTGAGGCGGATGTACTGCAGGTCGCGCCCGACATTCGTCTCGAGCTTGTCGACGATGGTCTGCGAATCCCAGCGCCGGATCGTTTCAGACACCAGCCGCGCCACATCATCGCCATGCCTCTCTGCCAATTGCACCAGCAGCGAGCGCAGCCGCGCATTCAGCGCCTCGCGCACATGCTTCTCGCGCACCAGGCCGGCGCCAAGGTTGGCAAGCGCGTTCTGCATCCATGCGCGCAGCCGCCCGTCGGCGCTTGCGCAGTCGCGCCGTAGCGCCGCCTTGAACTCGACCCAGCCCGCTTCAACAGCGCCCGCCACCGAGGGATGCTTGGCCGCGTCCTGCAACCATGTTCCCACCCGCGCCTGCAGCTCCGGATCGCGCCGCAGGTCATCGGCGAACTCCGCCACCATGTGGTTGAGTTGCTCGCGTACCGGGTGATCGCGATTGGCGGCCACCTCGTAGAGCAGGTCGTTCACAGCATCAATCACTGTGTCAGCGACCTTTCGGTCAGCGCTGACGAACCGCATGAACCATCCCGAACGACCGCGAATGCGTTCGCGGATCAGCTCTTGATTGCTCTCGAGCAGGCGGTAGCCCTGCTTGAGCAGCGCGTCGAGGATCGCCTGATGTCGTCCCTGTTCGGCCAGCGCCTCGAGCACGGATCCGAATGCCGGCGCAACACTGGCGCCCTCCGCGGCCTCCGCCGCCTGCTCGCGCAGGAACATCGCCACCGTCTCATCATCAAGCGCATCGAGCAGGGCGGGCACCGCTGAGACGAGGCCGCCTGCCAGCGCGCTCGACTGGGCTGGTTCGGCGAGCCACCGCCCCAACGCTTCCGAGAGGTCCTTGTCCTTGACGCGTTCGGCAACCAGTTCCGGCTTCAGGAAATTGTCGGTGATGAACCGGCCGACTGCCTCGGCGATGCGGTCCTGGTTCTTCGGGATCACCGCCGTGTGCGGAATCGGCAGGCCCAACGGATGCCTGAAGATCGCCGTCACCGCGAACCAGTCGGCCAGCCCGCCAACCATTGCGGCTTCCGCGAAGGCGCGGACGAAGCGCCAGTGCATGTCCCAGTCCTGACCGTCCGGTTCCCACATGTGCGAGAACACGAACAGCCCCATGATCGCGAGCAGGAGGCCGTTCGCCAGCCGCCGCATGTGGATCAGCCGCTCATAGCCCTCGGCGGCGCCGTTGCGCACGGTCTTCGCCTTCGCGTCTCCTGAACCTAGGTCCGGAGGCATCATGTCTCGGCCGAAGTCGAGGGTGCTCTGATCATGCACCATGATATAGCCCCATCTAGGCCAGCGACGCGATACCGGATCGGTCAGGGCGCCAGGCCGGGCGGCAGGACACGAGAAAAATGAACCTCGCAGAGTACGTCGGCCTGATCGCCGCCATCCTGACAACCAGCGCCTTCCTTCCGCAGGCCCTAAAGGTGGTCCGCACGCGCGAAACCGCAGCGATCTCGCTTGCGATGTATGCGCTGTTCACCACCGGCGTGGCGCTGTGGCTCGCCTATGGCCTGATGACCGCCCAGTGGATCATCGTCGCGGCCAACGGCGTCACCATCGTCTTTGCCGTGGTCATACTAGCGATGAAACTCGGCGAGAAGCGACGGCATTAACCCGCCATTGTTCCGCAACTGTTCCCTTCGCCGCCGAACTGGTGCAGAAGGCAGTCATGGCCCGAGACGGCGACATTACCAATCCCGAGCGCCAGCCCGGCGAAACGGTCGATCGTGCCTTGCGACCCACCGCGTTCGACGATTTCACGGGACAGCAGGCCGCGAAGGCCAATCTCAAAGTCTTCGTTTCCGCCGCGCGTAATCGCGGCGATGCGCTCGATCACGTTCTTCTCTCTGGCCCGCCCGGCCTTGGCAAGACGACGCTGGCGCAGATCCTCTCGCGCGAGATGGGCGTCGGCTTCCGCGCCACATCCGGCCCGGTAATCGCGAAGGCCGGAGACCTTGCCGCGCTGCTCACCAATCTCGAGCCGCGCGACGTGCTTTTCATCGACGAGATTCACCGCCTGCCGGCGCATGTGGAGGAAATCCTCTATCCTGCGATGGAGGACCACACGCTCGATCTCATCATCGGCGAGGGGCCGTCAGCACGCTCAGTCAAGATCGACCTGCCGCCCTTTACCCTCGTTGGCGCCACCACCCGCGCTGGCCTTCTCTCTACGCCGCTGCGCGACCGCTTTGGCATCCCGATCCGGCTTGAGTTCTACACGCGCGAGGAGCTCGGCTCCATCCTGCGCCGGGCAGGTCAGAAGCTCGGGGCCAACATAACGCAGGACGGGGCTGAAGAGATCGCTGGCCGTTCACGCGGCACGCCGCGTATCGCTGTCCGCCTCCTGCGCCGTGTCCGCGATTTCTGTGAGGCCGACGGCGCGAAGATCGACCGCGCCGGCGCCGCTCGCTCCCTGTCGCGCCTTGAAGTCGACGAGGACGGCCTCGATGCCCTCGACCGGCGCTATCTTGGCGCGCTGGTGAAGACCTACAGCGGCGGCCCCGTCGGGGCCGACACCCTCGCCGCTGCGTTGTCGGAAGCCCGCGACGCGATCGAGGAAGTTATCGAGCCCTATCTGATGCAACAGGGCTTCGTTGCACGTACCCCCCGCGGCCGTGTCGCTACGTCAAGAGCCTGGGAACGCGTGGGACTCAAGCCGCCAGCGAACTCCCAGCAACCGCTGTTCGAGGACGGCGTCGACGAGGCCTGAGCCTCGCGATTCCTACGTCCCGCGCCCCCGCGGCCCGTCGCAACTAGCATCGGTGAACCCGGATCTTCAGTCTCGGCTTGGCTCCGCTCGGCGGTCCCGGAGCGCATGGGGAAGGGCCAGCGGTCGAGGCTTTCCTCGTATTTTGCTTCGCGCATGTCGGGTTCGGACGGACGGATCAATGGTGGCGCTGCAGGTGATGCGGATCAACGCATCTGAATGGCTGGCCGCGCCACGGGTTTCGCGGACCAGCCGCATGCCTGGCTGGAAGCGTTGCGAACAAAAGGTTCCACCCGCCTAAACGTAACGTTCATGTGAGCGCGGTTGCCAACATCCAAGAACGCGACGGCGCCATGCCGTTATGTCACGTCTTTTCAGTTCGGCGATCTGCACCTGAAATGGGCATCGCTGAATCGAACCCGAGTCACGAGGTTCGTCGGCGAAGAAACGCAGCAGGCGTTCGGGAGGGAAGACAATGCGGAAATCGTCGCGCAGGACCGTTTCGGTCCTGGCCATTGCCTTTGGCGTCATCAGCAGCGGATCTGCATTCGCGCAGAGCGCCGCAGACCAGCCGGGCGACAATTGCGAGCCCGGCTCCACGGCAGCCAACTGCCAGACCGATCGTGTCATCGTCACGGGCACCAACATCGCCGGCGCCGCGGAGGATGCTCCGCTCCCCGTCGAAGTCTATACTGCGGACGATTCATTCAAGCAGGGCGGCCAGACCGCTCTAGAGTTCACGAAGTCCCTTAGCGTCGTTGGTTCGACCGTTGGCGAAACCAACCAGTTCCAGGCTGGCTATGCCAGCATTGGCGCTGCGACGCTGAACCTGCGCGGTCTTGGCGGTGGTCGCACACTGTCAATCTTCAACGGTCGCCGCTTCAGCGAAAACATAAACATGATCCCGTCCATAGCGCTTGCGCGGACTGAGATTCTCAAGGACGGCGGCGCTGTGATCTACGGCGCGGACGCCACCGGCGGCGTCGTCAACTTCATCTCACGCGACGACTTCGACGGCTTCATGACAGACCTGCAGTACAAGTTCGTCGACGGGTCCGACGGCGACTACAACGCATCCTTCATGTGGGGCGCAAACCTCGACAATGGCAACGTGATGCTCTCCTACGAGTATGGCCACCGTAGCGAGCTCGACGCGCTTGATCGCGAGTGGACGGTGCAGCCCTTCTCGCGCAACAACACGCCCTGGGCCCCTTACCACAACTACGCCTCCTATGTGCTTCGCTCCGCCACAGGCGCTGCGCTGGGTTCGGTTGCCGACTGGGATCGCGCAGGAACCGACTGCGAAAACTCAACTGGCCCGGTCACCGGCCAGGACCTCACGCTCAGCGGCCTGCCGGTTTGCTGGTGGAACTACATGATCCACACCTACAATCTGGTGGAGGAGACAGATCAGCACCGCGCCTACTTCCAGGTCACGAACGACCTGTCGGATGCGGTCCGGTTCACAGGCCAGATCGCATATGGCAAATCCAACGCGCCCAAGATCGGAACAGTGGCTTCCTATCAGGCCAACGTTGGTCCGGCGCCGACATCCGGCACGGCCTTCCAGTTCCGTGTGCCGCGCTCGAACCCTTACTTTGCGAGCTTCCTTGCGCAGAACGCTGCACAGATCAATCCACTGGCCTTGCCCGCCATCGCTTCCGCCGATCAGTTTCTCTCTATCTTTTTCGGTCCCAGCGGGGCGCCGCACCTGCCCGACGGCGAGGGCACCATGCCCACGACCGAACTTGAGAACTGGAATGCCGTTGCCGGCCTCGATGGCGATTTCGGCGACATGGCTGGTGAGTGGCTCGACTCGTGGAAGGTGTCGGGCACATTCAACTACGCCACGACGACCACGACGCTGCCGGACACTCTCGGCTTCCGAGTCCAGAACGCGCTCAACGGCTTTGGCGGGCCCAACTGCAACGCACCTGACCTGGTTCCGGACCGATTCGATTTGCAGGGCCTGGACGCCAACAACAACGGGTTTGTGTCGGCAGAGGAATGGCACGCTGTCGTCGGCATCCAGAATCCTGCCGCCGCCGGCCAGAACGGATGCCTTTTCCTCAATCCCTTCTCGAGCAGCTACGCAACCAACGGCACGTTCGGAACGCCCAACCCCCGTTACATCGCGGGCAACGACATACCGCCCGAGCTTGCAGCCTGGCTGTATGACGAGCGCTGGCAGGAGGCGGTTTCGACCAACCTCACGATTGATGCACTGGTGTCTGGCGGTACGCCGCTCCTGTTGCCGGGCGGCGAAGTCGCCTGGGCGGCCGGCGCGCAGTGGCGTCAGAGCGAGTTCCGCGACCAGATCCGCAGCGAGTTCATGGATCCGGACGTGACACCTTGCGCCTGGCCAGGCCAGCGTCCCGGTCAACTCTTTCCCATGTCGGCAACGGTCACCGGCGGCTGCGCGCCGACAGGCGAGTCGCCCTTCTTCTTCTTCGGTCAGGACAATCAAAGCAGGACAGATCAGCAACAGTATTCCTACTTCGGAGAACTTCAGGTCCCTGCGCTTGAAAACCTCAACTTCCAGCTCGCCGTGCGCCGCGAAGAGTTCCCCCGGTCAGGGCTCGGCGCCACAGTCTACAAGGTCGCCGGCAAGTGGGACCCGACCGACTGGCTGTCGCTGCGCGGATCGTTTGGCACCAACTACGCCACGCCGCCCGCGAGCTTCATCGCCGGCCAGGTCACGAATGCACTTTCGCTGATTGCGGCGGCGGGCAACAAATACCTCCGGGTCGAGACCGAAACGCTTTCGGGCGTGAAACCGGAAACGGCAGAGGTGGCCAACTTCGGCGCCATTCTCTTCTTCAGCGACATGCCGCTCAACGGCTCGTTCCGGGCCAGCGTAGACTATTTTGACTTCACGATCATCGATGAGATCAAGACGGTCAGTCACAACCAGATCGTCAACACCGTCTTTGTCGATCGCAACGGCGATGGTCAAAGCACATCGGCCGACGCAGGCGCGACGCGATTGATCAATTGTGCTGCTCCCCTGATCAACCGCATCACTTTCGTGAACGGGCAGGGTGCAGGGGGTTGCGTCCAAGGGGCATATGGTCCTGGCGGCGTGATCACGACACCTGGCACGGTCGGCGACGAGGTCACATCGATCCGCTCTGTGCGAGGCAACGGGCCGGGCGCAACCACGTCGGGCATCGACTACGACATCGCCTATGATTTCGAGGCGCTGGGCGGCGAAATGACAGCCCAAATCACCGCCACTCAGGTGCTGTCTTATGAGATCGACGCGTTCTCGCTCAACGGCACGGTGCTCACGCCGGCGGTCGACGGCCTGGGCTTCGCCAACTACTCACGCGATGGCGACCTGGTGTCCCAATGGCGTGGCAACGCTTCGCTCAACTACGCGCTTGGCGACCACAACATTCGCTATGTGATGCGCTACATCCAGGGTGTGAAGGACGACCGCTTCATCGGCACCGCCAATGAGCAGATCGACGACTTCATCACCTCAAATCTCTACTATCAGTACACGCTGCCCTGGGACGAGGATTTCGTGCTCAGCCTGTCGGTGGAGAACCTGACGGACGAGGACCCGCCCTTCACCGTGCAGCAGTACAGCTATGATCCCTTCATCGGAAATCCGCTGGGCCGGACGTTCGAGGTCGGGATCCGGAAGACCTTCTAGCGGTTCCTCCCGCCGGAAGACTGAGCCCCGGGTGCGGAAGCATCCGGGGTTCTATCGTCTTGAAGAACGGCTTGCGTCGCCCGTCATTCGCGAAGGCCGCTTGACCCAGGGCGGGCTGCCGATATGGCTTCGGCCGTGCATACGAGGACAAGCAATATGAACCGCATGATCGCCCCCATCGCACTGATCGGGCTGCTGCCGGGTTGCATCTTGGTTCACGCGCGGACAGTTGAGGAGCCGACCCCGATGGTGGCAGCAGCGCCTGTCGCATCGCCGCCAGCTGCAGTGCCGCCCACGCCTGCAATCACATCCGCAGGCCCGCCGCCGCTGCAGGTTCCCAACCCCTCTTACGTCACGATTCCGATGGAGATCACGGTCAACAGGCCGGTGAAGGATGTCTGGGCCCGCATCGGGAAGTATTGCGACATTGCCGAATGGTTCCAGATCGCCACGGGCTGCGTGATCACCTCCGGTAAGGACGGAGAGGTCGGCGCCGTGCGCACGGTTGGCGCGGAAATCCTGGTCGCGAAGACTGAGTATTCCTACGCCTACACACAGCCCGTTCGGGAAGGCCGCCCCTACAATCTTTACCATGGCAATCTCGAAGCCCGCGCGATCGACGCCAATACCACGAAGCTGCTCTACACGCTGATCTACGATCTTTCGCTCGTCCCGGGCGATGAAGCGGCGAAGGCCGCGGATGTCGAGCGTCGTCGCACCGCTTTCAACCGAGCGCTGGGCAACATGAAGATCCTTGCCGAAGGCGGAACGTTGCCGCCACCGCCGCCGCGTAGCTAGCACGCAACGGCGCGCTCGCGCTGTGCTGACTTTTCCTGTACGGTCCACTCACAACAGGGAGGCCGCCATGCCGAGAGGCGAATACCGGGATACCGGCGGATGGGTTCTCGTCGATTATGAGGGCCGTTTCCGGATGCCCATGCATCGCAGCGACTACGAAGATCACGGCTACAAGCCCGCCTTCGAAGCGCTGCCCCTCAAGGAAACTCAACGAAACGGCGCAGCGAAAGAGCTGAGGCGCCGCGCGAGCTAGCATCGCGAGCGCAGACCTGCTGCCAGCTACTGCGCCGAGCGCTCCTTCAGCGTCCACTCGAAATCGCCCTCGAGCTTTGCGATCAGCGTCTGGAACGCCTCAGGATCGATGAACGGGTTCTCTCCCTTCGGATGCGCCTTCCGTGACTTCTCCAGCAGCCCGAAGAACTCCGGATGCGGCGCCAGCGGGATGTGCACCTTCATCTGCTTCGACTTCGCAAACGTCCGGCGATAGTCCTCGACAATGCCCTCATACTGCAGCGGCGGCGTGATCCGGTTCGCCGCGACCGTGGCAGAGCAGAACACCAGCGCCTCATACCACTTGCCATTATCGCGCAGCATGGCTCCCCAAGACGTGCAGCCGCGCGAATGGCCCGGGGTCAGATGCGCCTTGAGCGAGAAACCGCCCAGCTTCACCGTGTCGCCATCCTTCAGCACGCGGTCCACCTTCACCGGCGGCGCGCCCATCGCCTTCACATCTTCGCTGCCGAGATAGAAGCCGCCCTCCAAAGCCGAGACATCGCCCTCCATCGCCGCAAGCTGCGCGCCCGTATCGGCCTTAAGCTTGGCCAGCCCGCCCGAGTGATCGAAATGCGCATGGCTGTTGAGGAGAACCTTCACGTCGGACAGCCTAAACCCGGCCTTCGCGATGTTCGCTTCCACAATCGCCGCGCCCTCGGGCGTGGTCCCGTCGAGCAGAATATGCCCTTCCGGCGTCGTGAACAGGAAGGCCGAGAGGCCTTCCGTGCCGACATACCAGACATTGTCGATGACGTGGAACGGCTCGGTCGGCGTGTTCCAGTTGTTCTGTGCCCACGCCGGCGCCGCACTCATCGCCAACGCGCCAGCCGCCAGCGTGGCCTTGATCCAGCCTCCCATGCGATGCTCCCGTGATTCCTGTTGCGTCTGGTGTGGAAGCGCAGACTATCAGGTCGAAGCGCTGCCTGGCGAGGCCGCGCAACACACAGCGGGGAAGCGCCTATGCCCACCAATCGACAGTTCGTGATCGACTACCTGCCTACGGGCAAGCTAACGCCGGATGTGTTCCGGCCTGCCGAGGCTGCGATGCCGCTCCCCGCCGAGGGCGAGGTGCTCGTCCGCACGCGCTACATCTCCCTCGACGCCGCCAATCGCGCCTGGATGTGGGGCGCAACTTACCGCGCCGCGCTCAAGGCGGGTGACGTGATGGCGGGTGGCGGCCTGGCGGAAGTGGTCGAGAGTCGTGCGCCGGGTTTCGCCGCGGGCGATCTGGTCTGGGGCGATACAGGCTGGCAGCAATACGCAACCCTCAACGCAAGACATGTCACCAAGCTTGGCAAGGCGCCCGAAGGCGAGCCGATTACCTATCTGATGAGCGTCTACGGCGTTGCCGGTCTCACCGCTTATTTCGGCTTGCTCGAATGCGGTCAGCCGAAAGCGGGGGAGACTGTCGTTGTCTCCGCCGCGGCGGGTTCTGTTGGCTCCATCGTCGGCCAGATCGCAAAGATCAAGGGCTGCCGCACCATAGGCATCGCTGGCGGCGCTGCTAAGTGCGAGTTGCTCACTCGCGACCTCGGCTTCGACGCAGCGGTCGACTACAAGGCCGAGAATTTCTCCAAGGCCCTGCGCGCCGCGGCGCCCAAGGGCATTGACGTCTATTTCGACAATGTCGGCGGCACCGTGCTCGAGGCCTGCCTGTTCAGTATGAACAACAATGGTCGCATCGCTTGTTGCGGCGCCGTCTCGCAATACGATGCGCCCCAGGCCCACGGGCCTCGCGGCGTGCCCGGCCTCATTGTCACCAAGCGCCTGACCATGCGCGGCTTCATCGTAATGGATTTCGCAGACCAGAACGCAAAGGCGCTGGCCGACCTCTCCGGCTGGGTCGCCTCGGGCCAGCTCAAGGTCCGCGAGGACATCATCGAGGGCTTCGACAAACTGCCGAATGCCCTCATCGGCCTGCTCGCAGGCGACAATGTCGGCAAACGGATGGTGAAGGTCGCCTGAGCTATGGCCGCCAGTTCAGCGTGAAGCCCACCGTCGAATACTCGAACAAGTCCTTGGTGCGCTCCATATTTGTCCCCGCCGCGTTGGCGACCAGGAAAGCGTTAGTCGCCGGCGCCGTGCCAGGACCGACCGCGACGACGTTGTCTCCGTCGTCGAGCGAGGTCCACATGTATTCGAGACCGAGCGACCAGCCCGATCCAACGAGCCACATGTCGCCGAGCTTCACTTCATAGCCGAGCCCGACCTGGTAGCCCTCAACCTCGCTGTCTTCCGACGGCGTGAAGCTGTTGAGCGTGTTGGTGGTGGTGAAGGTCTGGTCCATGTCGCCCCAGGCCATGCCCGCCGTCGCATAGAGGAGGCCTGCCTGTCCGGCCCAGCCGCCGCGCGCGCGCAGCGCCGTCACCGCGTTGAGGTCACGCGTGAAGGTGTAGGATGCCGCCGGCGTTGTAGAGAAGGCCGAGACATCGTCTCCGATATTGACCGCGCCATAGTCGCCGACCATACCGATGACCCAGTTTCCGAACTGCAGGTCGTATCCCACCCGCACCGAGAGCTTGGCGTTCCCGTCGCTTGTGCGGCACCCGTCACCCGGGCTCGGGCCTTTCGCGGCCCCATCACAGAAGCCCAGCGCGAAGATGTTTGCGCCGCCGCCCGTGCGCACGGTATCGTCGAACGCGCCGTCGAGGTCGTTGTCGAAGACCACGATCTCATCGTCCGCCTTGAACGAATAGCCGGCGCCAGCCCCGACATAGGCCCCGCTCCAGTCGCCGCCCTGGGCCATCGCGACAGGGGCAGCCGCGACGCCCGCGGCGAGAACAGCAGAAGCCAGCAACAGTTTGCGCATCATGAGACATCTCTCCAGTCGGATGGGAGCCTACCCCGCAGGCGTAAACCAATCGCCCTGCAATCGCCCTTCTGGGTGCAAAATTCACACCGGTCTCCCCCAGAACGCAATGCGGCGGCGTCGGGGGACGCCGCCGCATCACGGTTAAGAATGAGTCATCCGATCAGGTCGGTTGCGGCTCCGGCTCGCCGCCAAAGCCTTCGCGCGGCGGCTTTTTCTTGATCACAGGCACTGCCGAGGTGGGGCCAGCGGGCGTGTCATCCGGACGATCCGGCCGCTTGCCCTTGATGAGGTCGGAAATCTCCTCGCCGGTCAGCGTCTCGAATTCGAGCAGGCCCTCAGCCAGCGTGGTCCAGTCAGCCCGCTTCTCGGTCAGCACGCGGCGCGCATCCTCCATGCCGCCGACCACGAGCTTGCGGACCTCTTCCTCGATCTTGCGCGAGGTCTCTTCCGAGACATGGCTCGACTTCACAAGCTGGCTGCCCAGGAACACCTCGCCCTGGTCCTCCGCATAGTCGATCGGCCCGATTTGGTCAGAGAAGCCCCAGCGCGTGATCATCGCGCGGGCAAGGCGTGTTGCCTGCTGGATGTCGCTCGCCGCACCGGCGGTGACCTTGTCCTCGCCGAACTTCAGCTCCTCGGCTACCCGGCCGCCCATCAGAATGGCCAGGCGCGAGATCATCTCGGTTTTGTTCATCGAGAGTTTGTCGTCCGTAGGCAATTGCATGACCATGCCCAGCGCGCGACCGCGCGGAATGATCGTCGCCTTGTGGACGGGGTCAGCCGCGGGCACGTTCATCGCCACGATGGCGTGGCCGGCCTCGTGCCAGGCGGTCAGCTCTTTCTCCTTCTGCGACATCACCATGGACTTACGTTCAGGCCCCATCATGACCTTGTCCTTGGCGTCCTCGAATTCGCGCATGCCGACCGAGCGCTTGCCGCGGCGTGCGGCAAGCAGGGCGGCCTCGTTGACGAGGTTGGCGAGGTCAGCGCCGGAGAAGCCCGGCGTGCCGCGCGCGATCGTCTTCGCCTCGACATCCTTGGCCAGGGGCACGTTGCGCATGTGCACCTTCAGGATCTTCTCGCGGCCCACAATATCTGGGTTGCCAACCGTGACCTGGCGGTCAAAGCGGCCCGGACGCAGCAGGGCAGGGTCGAGCACATCGGGGCGGTTGGTCGCCGCGATGATGATGATGCCTTCGTTTGCTTCGAACCCGTCCATCTCGACCAGTAGCTGGTTGAGCGTTTGCTCGCGTTCGTCGTTTCCGCCGCCGAGGCCCGCGCCGCGATGGCGGCCGACCGCGTCGATCTCGTCGATGAAGATGATGCAAGGCGCGTTCTTCTTCGCCTGTTCGAACATGTCGCGCACGCGGCTCGCGCCGACGCCGACGAACATTTCGACGAAGTCAGAACCCGAGATCGTGAAGAACGGCACGTTGGCTTCGCCCGCGACCGCACGCGCGATTAGCGTCTTGCCTGTGCCCGGCGGGCCGACGAGCAACGCGCCTTTCGGAATCTTGCCGCCGAGGCGTTGGAACTTCGAGGGATCCTTCAGGAAGTCGACGATCTCCTCGAGTTCTTCTTTGGCCTCGTCAACTCCGGCCACGTCCTCGAAGGTCACGCGGCCATGGCGCTCGGTCAGGAGCCGCGCCTTCGACTTGCCGAAGCTCATCGCCCGTCCGCCGCCACCCTGCATCTGGCGCATCAGGAAGAACCACAGGCCGATGATGAACAGCAGGGGCAGGGCGGAGATGATGTAGCTCAGGATGGTGCCGCCTGACTCAGCATCCTCCACCTTCACGTTGACGCCCTTGTCCTCCAGCTTGGAGGCGAAATCGAGTTCCATCTCGCGGAACACGGTGACCTGGCGCTGGCCGTTGACCACGCTTGTCACCTTGTTGCCCTTGATCGTCGCGTCCTTGATTTGACCCGCATCGACCTGGCGCTGGAACTCTGAATAGGTGATCTCGGTCGCGCCCGCCGTGCCCGACGAGGTGGTCATCACGGTGACCAGCGCGATCAGGAGGAAGAGGACGACGCCAAGCAGCGCCATATTGCGCATATTCATTCGCACAGCCTTTCGTGCGGGACAGGGAGACTGGAAGATAGGAGGGATACTGGGCGAAAACGAGTGCGGAACGGTTAAGCCGGGGTCACAAACCTGCGTCTTTTTGAACGTTTTCCCCCTTCTACGTGATCCGGCGGCCCTCAGACCTCCAGAACCCTTATATCCGGCGCCGCCAGGAGGGCCTCTGCCCGCGCCCAGTCCGGCCCGATTCCGCGCCCGTCCGGCGGTTCGCTGCGGCGCGGCGGCGCCCGCCCGATGATGAGAGGTCCGCCCTCCCGCAGCCGGATCCTCGCGCCCGCCAGCGTCACGCCGCGCGCCAGCTGCGCATCTCCCCCTGCAATCCGCGCCAGCAGCCGTTCCAGTGCCTCGCGCCGCGGCGCCCGCTCGCCCCCGCCCGCCGCCAGCACCAGCGCCTCGACCAGCCGCCGCCAGGCTTCCGCGCCAAGACTGCCGCGCAGGTCCAGCCCAAGCAGCACCTCGCCGGCGTCCTCGCCAAGCCGCAGCGTCGCGAATGCGGCTGACGCCTCCTCCGCAGCTGACGCTCTGAGCCGCATCAGCCTGTCCATCACCGCGATCGCCTTCGCGCGCGCCGGCGGCGCCATCCGTGCGATCAGCCGCCGCATCCGCACGCGCTCGAACCGCATCGCCTCGTTGGAAGGATCCTCCACCCACGCAAGTCCGCGCGCCCCCAATGCGTCACGCAGCTCTTCCCGCCCGAAGGCCAGCAGCGGTCGGACCAGCTTGAGCAGGCGGCCCTCTGGCCACACCGGCGAGACGGTGTTGGGCATCGGCCCTGCGAGCCCATGCCAGCCTGAGCCCTGCCGCGCCCGCATCAGGAACGTCTCCAGCCGATCGTCGCGCGTGTGCCCCAGGGCAACCCGCTCTATCCCGCGCTCACTCGCCCAATCCGCCAGCAGCGCATGGCGCGCCCGCCGCGCTTCGTCCTGGCTGGGCGGTGCATCCCGCGTGCGCCGCCAGTGCACCGTGTCGTGCGCAACGCTGAGTGCATCGCACATTTGCCGTACGGCGCGCGCTTCGTCCTTCGCCTCGGGCCGCAGGCCATGATCGACCGTGACCGCGCAGACGCGAACGCCGCTAGACGTTGCGTACTCTGTCGCCAGCACCAGCAGCGACAGCGAATCCGAACCTCCCGACACCGCAACGCCCAGCGTCGATCCCTCGGGAACAAGATACCCAAACGCCCTCATCGCGCGCCCCGCCAGGGCCGAAGAGACTTTTCCGCCAGATCTTGTCGAGGCCTTCACACGCCCAGATGTCGACCACCCGCTGCCCGATGTCGAGCGCGTCTGTGAGATTGCCAAGGGGCACAAGGACAGTGCGGCTGCATGCGCGCGCGAATGCGTGAAATTGGACCGACCGCTTAGGGGCTCTTTACGGTGCCATGTTCGGCGCGCACATTAGCTGCGCCCCCAACTTCGTGCTGCCTGAAAATCCTAAGCTTTTGGCGCGGGCTCGGGGGCGTGCCAGGCAGCCGGGTGACAGGACCAATGTTTTCATTCGCGGTTGAACGCTGGCTCAAGTCCAATAGCTCTCTGCGTTACCAGCAATTTCTTGATGACAGCCGCTCAACGACCGCTGCGCTGCTACGCGATGCTGGAATCGCGAGTGATTGCGAGCTCGCGCATTTCTACCTGCACTACGGTCCAGGGACCTGTCGCGGCTGGTATGAGCTCAACGAGGCCGACGAGATCGCCGACGCGACGCAGTATGCACGCGATGAGCTTGGAGTGCCGGCCGGCTACATCGCGCTGACCGGCTACGAAGGCGAGGGCGTGGTGCTGTACGAGCTTCAAACGGGAGAAGTCTACGACGTGGAGCTTGGCAGGTTGGACGATTTCCTGAGCGGCTCGATGGCGCCGATCGCGACAAGGTTTGAAGGGTTCCTGATTTGGTGCATGAATCTCGAGCAGCAAGGTTCATGACTCGCCGTCATGTTTGTCGGCGACTGGTGCACACCAAATCGTGCCATAGACCGAACTGACTGATCTTATCGGGGTTAGAAGCAGGTAATTGGCGCTGGCCGCAATTGAGCGCCCGCTATCTCTTTTCGAGAATTTCGCGCTCGTAGATTTCGACGAGTTGGCGCCAGATGTCGAGTGTATCTTCGAGATTGTCGCCAGTGACGCCGGCATCCAGATTGAGGTCCATTACCAGCTTCACCTGGGTCTGGTCATAGGTCACACGCACATACCGCCAGCGGATGTTGAAGGCGTTCACGGCCTCCGGCGTCAGGTTCGTGGGTCGCGGGGCGGGCGAGACGAACTGCACGGAGTTGCAGTATTGCCCGCCCTCGCACTCGTAGAACTGGATCAAGTATTCCGAGTTCGAGAACCGTCCTGCGATCACCGGATCGCCGCGCGTGTCGGCGCGAAGCTCCACGCGATAGCCGGTGCGCTCCATGAAGCGCGCCATCCCCGCCGGATCGGATGCATCAAAGATGCCGCTCCGCACCCGCTCGGCCGAAGGCGGCTGGGCTATGGCGGCGCCCGCCGCAAGCACCAAAGCGGCAAGTCCAAATGAGAGGCGGTGGACAAGGCGCACGCGGTGTATTCCCGGATCAGACCTTCGCTTCGGCATAGCCACAGACGTCACTCAGAAGAACTGGAATGCGTCTTTCTCGTACGATCATTAATGCAAACGGAATCACGTCGCGCAAATTGGAACCGCAGCTTGCGATCCCAGCTGGAGCCAAGCCAAGAGCTGGGAGCCATCCAACCATTGTTGTGATCCCGCAGTGGGTCCCGGGTCGCGTTGCGTTTGCTCGCGATGACAACGCTCGATCTTGCAAAGAGAGTGTGAAGGCAATCAGCCCCGACTGCCACGCACGCGCCTAGGCGCACTTCGCGTACTGGCGCTCCTGCGCGGCCATCTGCTTGGCCACCGCCGACGCCTTGGGGAACTGCTTGCTCATCAGATCGAGCGTGCGGCATGCCTCCTTGCCCTTGTCCATCAGGCGCATCGCGCGCGCGAGCTTCACGAGCCCGGTCGGCGCGTTGGAAGAGGTCGGGTGGTCCTTGATCAGCTTGCCATAGGCAACCGCTGCGTCAGCGTAATTGTCCTGATAGAGCAGGGCCTCGCCCAGATAGTACTGCGCATCGGCGGCCTTCTTGCCTTTCGGGTACTTCTGCAGCAGCACGCCGAACGCTTCCTCGGCTCCCGGGAAATTGCCGCCGATCAGCATCGCATGGGATTCGTTGAACAGACCTTCCTCGTCCTGCGGCAGCGTCGCAGTGTCGATCGCCGCGGGCGGCGGCGCCGGGGCGGCCGCCAGCTGGTTCGGCACCGACTCGCCGCGCGTCAGGTTGCCGGTGGTTGTTCCGCCTGCGGGGCGCGCCTGTCCGTTGACGATCTCCTCGAGCGTTTCGACCCGATCTCTGAGAAGCTGGAGTTCGGCTTCGGCACGGCGCCGGCCCGCATCGGCCTGGTCGGCCACGCGACGCGCATCGCTCAGCTGCGCGCCGAGATTCTCGGTCTGGTCGATCGCCTTGCGCAGGTCGCCTTCCAGGGCTTCCAACCGGAGCCGCAGCTGCTCGACAGCCGGGTCGGGTGCGGCGACATAGGGCGTCGAGCTGAACACTTGTGCGCTCGCCGCCGGCGCCAGCATGGCCACAGCAAGAGCCGCCGCGAGGCTTGCGATGGTCCACCACACCGCGCGAGCGACGCGCGTGGCGGCGGTTCCGGTCTTTAGGGCAAGAGCGATGGTGCGTCGCTGGCGAGCATCTCGCGAGGCAGACGGCCAGGAGCCGGATGACCAGTGGCCGGCCAAAGGGGGCATGAAGCGGGTGCGTCTCATGTCCATAAAGTATCCACCGCCCGGGCCAGAATTATGGCGGACCCGGGCGGCAGACTGCAGGTCAGGTGTTAACCGATCGCTTCCACGATAACATTTGTGTAAGCGTTCCGGTTGCGAGACCAGGCGGCTTCATTGCTGCCAGGATCGAGCGGCTTGTCCTTGCCGAACGAAATGGTCTGGATGCGGTTTTCCGCGATTCCTTGGGCGACCAGATAAGATTTCACCGATTGCGCCCGGCGCTCGCCGAGGGCGATGTTGTAATCGCGCGTTCCGCGCTCGTCGGCATGGCCCTGGACCTCGACCCGGGTCGAGGGGAACTGCTTCAGCCAGGCCACCTGCGAGGCTAGCGAACGCTGGTCGTCTGAGTCGAGATTGTATGCGTCATAGTCGAAGTAGACGCGGTCAGTGGCCTTCACCGCGAAGTCGGCCTTAGAGCCGGCGGCCGGTCCGGCCGGCGGGGTCACGCGCGGCGGCTCGGGCGGTGTCACCACCGGCGGCGCCGTCACCGTTGTCGTGGTCGACGCCGTCGGCGTCGGTGGGGGCTCCGGCGTCGGATTCGAAGCGCAGGCCGCAAGGGCAAGCGTCGCCGTGGCGAGGACCGAAAGGCTGAGTGTCCGCATGATGTTTAGTCTCCTTGTTCCCGGCGCGCCCCAAGAATGGCGCCTGTCAAATCCCCCGGCATTACCTGCAAACTGCAATAGATTTGCAAGTCCGGGAAGCGTTCAGAAGCGACGAAGCTTCAATATACTTTCAGCAGGTTTTTGTGACAAAGACGAGGCGGCCTTGCAATAAAGTAATGTCCATAACGCAACAGGTTTCGACGAGGTTTACGCACCGCTGCACACACGCCACACAAACCCAAACAACGCGACGACAAGATGGGGTTCGCCGAGGATGACCTACTGCATCTTCAGCACTGGTCCCCAGGTTGGGTTGGTGGCATCGCGAGGCGTGGGCAGTCGGCGCTCGTTGCGGCCGGTCAGGTCGATGCTGTGCAGCTTCGGTCCCGCGCCTCGGGCCGCCGTCCGCTCGAACGCGATCACGCGGCCGTTGGGCGACCAGGTTGGGCTCTCATCCTGATAGCCGTCAGTTAGGATACGCAGGCCACTGCCGTCCTTCTGGATCACGCCGACCACGAACTGACCGCCGCCCTGGCGCGAGAAGGCGATCCAGTCGCCGCGCGGCGACCAGACCGGATCGGTGAAGCTGTAGCCGGCCTCGGCAAACGTGATGCGGCAGGCGTCAGCCGAGCCGCCGCGCGGGCAGTTCATCCGCGAACCGTCGGCATTCATGATGTAAAGCTGGCGCGAGCCTCCACGATCGGACTGAAACACGATCTGCTGTCCATCCGGCGAGAAAGACGGCGACACGTCGATCGAGGAGTCGTTGGTAAGCCGCGTCAGCCTACGCGAGGCGAGATCGATCTTGTAGATGTCGGTGTTACCGCGCTCGGCGCGGTTGAACACGATCGACTTTCCATCCGGCGAGAAACGCGCGGAGAAGTCGAGCTGGCCTGCGCCTTCTGCGAGGATCTCCTGCCGGCCGGTTGCAAGATCGTAGAGGTAGGTCCGCAACAACGTCGCTCCCGGATAGCGAGGATCGTCGATATAGGCGCCGTAGAGAATCACCTGGTCCGTCGGCGAGAAGCGCGGGTTGATCACGGCCGTGCGGTTAGAGAGCAGGAACTCCGCATTCGCGCCATCCTGGTCCATGATCGCCAGCCGGCCGCGGAACGGCTCGTCGCCGGGCGTCTTGGAGACGAAGACGATGCGGCTGTCGAAATAGCCCGGATCGCCGGTCAGCTGGAAAAAGATGTCGTCCGCCACCTTGTGCGCCAGTCGCCGCCAGTTGAGCGGCGTGGGTACTTCATAGCCCATTTCGTATTGCATCTTCTGGCCATAGACGTCCCACAGCCGGAACTGCACCGTCATCGCATTGTTGGCCGGGTTCACCACCACATTGCCGACCACCAGCGCCTGCGTCTCGAGGCCGGCGACAGTCCAGTTGCCGAATATCGGCTGCAACGTGATGTCGACGTCCTTCTCGATGAAGGCCGCCTTCTCGAGCACGCGGAACGGCGCCGAGCCGCCAAGATCAGCGCGCAGCACGTCGCTGATCTGCCGCGCGATGTCGGCCGCGCCGGGGCCTGAGCCATCGAAGTCCGGGATCGCGATGCGGAGCGGGATGTACTGCTCGCCAACCACCGTGGCGCGAAGCTGCGCATGAGCTGGCGCCTGCGGAGCCAGGTACACGAGCGCACCAGCGCCAAATACTGCCAGCGCCAGCCTGTTCAACAGCTTTCCGATTCCCCCGGCAGTCTGCTTCGTTGTCATTGCTCGGCTCCGATCTTCGGCAGGAATTCGAGGTCGATGGTTCGCGGTTCGGGCAGGCGGAAATAGTCCTCGGGCACCCGCCAGCCAATCTGGTTGCACATGTTGAGCGCGCGCTCGGCGTGTACGATAAAAGTGTTGAGCGGGGGATCGTTGGCCGGCTTGCGCACCGGCGAGACCAACTCAGGCCGGATCGAGAACTTGCCATTGCGGCCAAAGGCGATGCGAAAGGTCGCGCGCAGCCGCTTGGCGTCGGCCATGTCGCTATGATCGGCCCAGCAGCGATTGTCCTTCAATTGCGAGACGAGAATATCCGTGATCGTCGCAGTCATCCTGCGTCGGTCGCCAACGCTGAGACGCGGCGTTTCGTTGGCGGCGCTGGCAGGGGTCACATCGCTGCGGTTCTTCGATGGCCTGGGCGTGTCCTCGATCTGCGAAAGGATGTCATCGAGCTCACTGCTGAGCGACTTTGACGGCGTCGGCGCAGCCTTATTGTCCTTCTTCGGGTCTGGCTTGGGCTGCACCTTTGGTTCTTCAAGCGAGATCGCATCCTCTTCCACCGGCGGCGGGGCAGGGGCTGGCGCGGCCTTGGATTCCTCCTCAAGTGCGGCCTTTTCCTCGGCCTTCTCCATGGCGGCCGCGACTTCCGTGAGGTTCGTTTCCGTCGACAGATCGACGAGTTCGATCGGCACGTAATGCTGCCTCGTCGCCGGCAGAGGCGCCGCCTCGGGCATCGACACGAGCGTCGCGATAACCGCCCCGCCATGCAATAGGAAGGAGAAGAACGCCGAAGGCAGCGAGGTGATGGTCGGAGGCGGAAGGCGTCGCATCAGGGGGGTCAGCCTCCCTGCATGATGCGCCGCGCCACATTCGGGTCGACGGGCAGGCCTACGTTTCTGAAGCCGGCTGTCTGCAACAGCGCCAGCACCTTCACGACCACCCCGTTCGCCACCATTTCATCGGCGCGCACATAGACGCGCTTCTCTGTATTGTTCTGGGCCAAAGCCATCAGCTGCGGCCCGAGGTCCTTCAGTTCAACCGGCGTATCTTCCAGCCCGAGATAGACGCCGCCATCCTTGTCGATCGTCACCACCAAAGGTCTCTGGTTCTCGGTCGGCATCTGCTCGGCAGTCACTTTCGGCAGCGACACAGATACACCCGTCGCCAGCATCGGCGCCGTCACCATAAACACCACCAGCAGCACCAGCATCACGTCCACCATCGGTGTCACGTTGATGTCCGCCATCGGCCGCCGCCGGCTGCCCCTTCCTCGCGATCCCTTCATCAGCATCGCCATGGGGTTATGCATCCCGCCGTTCGTTGAGACGCTTGGACAGGCGCGAGGACACTTCCTGCGCGAAGTTCGACATGCGCTCTGAGAAGGCCGAAACGTCGGCCGAGAACTTGTTGTAGAAGATCAGCGCCGGGATGGCCGCGAATAGGCCCAGCGCGGTCGCGAACAGCGCCTCGGCGATGCCAGGCGCCACGACGGTGAGGTTTGTCTCGCCCTGCGCCGCGATGTTGCGGAACGAATTCATGATCCCGATCACGGTTCCGAACAGGCCGATGAACGGCGTCGAAGAAGCGATAATCGCCAGCGTCGAGAGGCCCGCTTCCATGCGCTGAGTTTCGCGGTTCACCGCGACATCCATCATCTGCGTTGCGCGTTCGACGATGGCGCGGTTGGCTTCATCGCCCGGAGCGCCCCTGCGGCTCTCGCGCCATTCGCGGGCGCCGGCGGAGAACACCCGAGCCATCGCCTCGGCCGGCTTGTCGGTGACGCGGTCATTGACATCGTCCATCGGCTGGCCGGCCCAGAAGGCCTGCTCGAAGCGGTTGGCGCGCGCCTTGGCGCCCGAGATCGCGAAGAACTTGTCGATCGCCACCGCCAGCGACCAGATCGAGGCCAAGGCGAGGATCACCATGACAGCCTGCACGATCACATCGGCGCGCAGGAACAGCGCAACGAGCGAGAAATCCTCGGTCGTCACAAGCGCGTCGGGCAAGGCTTCAGGCATTCAGTCCTCTCAATGAAGGTCGGGGCTATCAAAGGCTTATGGGCATGCCCCTAACACAAGCCATTTGCACCGCTTCTGGTTACGAAATTAGGCGAGATGAAGGTCAATACCGGCGATTCCCCGGGGCTTCAGGGGCTATTCAGCGGGGGCGCTGCGTAAGCGGCCCAGTGCCCCAGTTCCGCAGCGGAAGGTTTGCGGGCCCTGCCGTCGGGATGGATCGCCACCGCGACAATCTCGGCCTCAATGAGGAGGATGCTGTCCCGCTCGATCCGCTGTCGGAAATTGAGGCGCGGGCCCTTCATGCCAGCAAATGTCGTCCGCACCAGCAGGGCGTCATGTATGCGGGCGGGCGCGCGATAGTCGATAACGATGCGCGTAACCGCAAAAATCCCGTGATCGGGCTGGCCCGGCGGCACCCCCATCACCCGCAGCAGTTCGGAGCGGCCACGCTCGCAGTAGCGCAGATAGGTGGCGTGATAGACGACGCCGGGGAAGTCCGTGTCCCCGTGAAGTCCGTGTCCTCATAATAGACGCGCACAGGCAGCACATGCTCGCGCCCGACAATGCGGCCAATGGAAGGAAGATCGCTCATGGCATCTCGATAGGGCGCCCGGCCCGCCGCCTCCACCCGCCTGTCCCAAATTTCGCCCGTGATGCACGCGGGCATCACTGCGCGGAAAAAGCCTCACGCCGATGTGTAGAGGCGGGCCAGGATTCGCCCTTGGCAGGAAACAACAAGGCGAAACCCGTCCGCGGACAATAAGGTTCAAGCGGCTGGTCGGGGACGTGTCGCTCGAACGGGCCTGATGAGGGAAGGCAGGTGCGTCGCGACGCCTAGCGCGGGCTAACGGCGCCCTTTTCGCTCTGCGGCCTGTCCGGCTTCGCGCTCCGGGGCGTCTTCCTGCTTTTTTGCGCTGGCGACTTGCCTCGGCTTCGCTGGCAGGCGCGCCGCCGGTACGAATATGGGCGAACACTCTGCAATCGGGCTGGCAACACCACCGTAAAGACCCCCACATGCTGCGTGTCGGCGCGTTCGCCTACCGCCTCAAGGGGTTTGCTGCCGAAGTCGGCCGCGATCCCGCACGTCCGGGCTTGCCCGACCCGGCGCGCGCAGGCGATCCGTGTACCTATTGGCATGTCGTGCTGAGCGAAACGCTCCTCACAGCCGCGAACCGCATTGAGGCGGCCGCCAATGTCGCCCTCTTCGGCCTGATTGGCTGGCTCGCCGTCGTGCGCGCCACCGGCTTCCTCACCCAGATACACGTTGCCTGGCAGGCCGGCGTGAAGCGAGCAAGACGCCAATGCAGCAACGCGAAGCCTGTGCCGCCGCCTCTTGCCAGCATCTTTGCCGATCTTTGAGCCTTACCCGCGCGGGAACATGTCGAAATACGGCTGCGCCTCGGCCAGCACGCGCGCGAAGGACGGCCGCGCGGTCAGCCGGTCGAGATAGCGCGCTGCGCCCGGGTGGGCATCGCCAAGGGGTGCGACCTGATTGGCGTAGTAAAGCGCCGGCGCCGCTGCACAGTCAGCCATGGTGAAGGTGAGACCCGTCGCCCAGCCGCCCGAGGCCATGTCGCGGTCGACCAGCGCGAGCGCGATCTGCAGCTCGGCGTGGTGGCGCGCCACGCCTGCGGGATCCTTCTGACCTTCTGGCCGGATCCGGTCACCGACGATGCGCTGCATCCTGTCGTGCACATAGAGATCGTAGAAACGATCGGAGAGGCGCGTCCGCAGCGCCAAGTCCCTGTCCGCCGGCAAGAGCTTCGCCGCTGCCGGGAACTTTCCGGCGAGATACTCGATAATGATGCTCGATTCCGGAAACGCCTTGCCGGCTTCCTCATCGACCAGCACAGGAAACTTGCCCAACGGTGTCATCCGCACGAAGCGTTCGCGGGCGTCGGGGTCCTGCAGGTCGGCAATCTCCGGTTCGAAGGGAATGCCGGCCTCGTAAAGCGCGATCAGAACCTTCCAGCAGTATGACGACAGCGGATGCATGTAGAGCCTGAGCGCCATGTGATCGTCCTTTGTCGCCTTTTTGGGGAGCGACGCTGCAAACCGGAATGTCGTCCCCTGCAGCGGCGTCCTCGCACCAGGTCCCAATCGCCACAAGACACTGCGACATTGCGGCGTGAGGTTATGCAGGCTCCTGCTGGCAAGGTGCATCGCTCCCATGCCATCATGCAGGCTTCGAAAACGGGGATCACGGATGTTTCGGACACTTCTTGCGGCTGCGGCGTTCCTGGCGGCCAGCCTGCCCGCTCACGCCCAGGTCAGGGACGAACTGACCAGCGGAGCGTGGACCTGCTGGATGACGTCGCTCATCGGTGACCCCGGGATGGATACAAATCTCGCATTCAATTCCGACGGTTCGCTCGACGGCTGGTTCTTCGGCGAGGTCGCCGATGGCGGCGACGTGATCACGCTCGAGTTTTCGGTCGTAGGAAGCTGGACGCTCAGCGGCTCAGTTATTACCAGCACGATCTCCAGCTCCGAGCTCCTGGCTGGCTCGCTCAATGGTGAGGCCTTCACCGCCGAAGATCTCGCCGAGCTCTCCGGCCTCATGAGCGAGGAGCTGTCCGCCTTCTCCGGCGAGAGCACTGTCGCCTACATCGCCCCGCACGCCATGGTGCTCGAGGAGGCGGACGCTTCAATCAGCTGCTGGCGTTGAGGATGCCGAAGCTGGCAGTGGGGGCGCAATGGGCCGCGGCAGATCCGGCGGCTTCGCGACTTCCAGCTGATGCTGGCGGGCCTCGCAGACCGCGATTGCTTCGCTGAGCAGCGTCACGGACATTTTGCGTTCGGCCGCGACCGCGCGTTGCCTCGCCACCTACAGCGCGGCCTCCAGCTTCTCGGCCGGGAGGCGAGGCCCGCCCTTCCCAACTTCGCCTGAAGCCGGTTGACCAGCCTGTTCCACCGCGACGTGTCGGCACCGGCATCCTCGCGTGTCAGGCGCAGGGCACGCGCAGTCCGAGCAAACTCACTGGGCCCGGCCTGGATCAGGATGTGCGCCGTCGGCGGCGCTCATCCGCCGGCGGACGTTGCGACCACCGCGACAACGCCGAGATTCTGCGGGTGAATGTCCACCCTCCCGCCGTCTGCAGAATCGAAGATTGACCGTCCGACCGCAGCCTCGATCGCGCGCCGCATCGCCGCATCGCCGCGTCGATCGCAGGATCCCAGAAAACCTATAGCCGCTTCTGCCCGGCCATCGCATCACCAGCGGGAGGACACTGCCACGTCGCCTGTGGTTACCGAAGCGATGGGGACCGCGCTGCGCCAGCGATGCCAGATCACGAAGATGCGCGGACCGTCCACAAGATACCGGCGCCACAGTCGGGCGGGCTCGCGCGCGAGGCGATAGAGCCATTCTAGCCGATAGGTGCGCATGCCCCGAGGCGCCCGCGGCACGAGTCCAGCCAGGAATTCCAGTGCGGCGCCGCAGCAGATCGCAACACCGGCGCAATCGCCGGCCAGCTGCGCCTCGTGGGCAATCATCTCCTGCTGCGGCGAGCCGACGGCGAGGAACACGTAACTCGACGGGTTCTCGCGGATGAAGCCAACACACGCTTTGCGGCCATCCGCACTGTCCGCAAGCCCCGGCGGGGCATCGAACCAGCGGAGGTCCGAGAGCTGGAATCTTTCACGCAGGGCGGCGACGACCTCTTTCGTGGCGCCGACAACCACCACTGTGTCGTCCGTCCGGATGTGATTGCGAAAAAGACGTTCGACGAGGTCTGCCCCAGGCGCAGCAGCGAGGTCGACATGGGAGGCCTCCGCGAACAGCTCGATGATACGGCTGTCGCACAGTGTCATCCACGCGCCGCTATAGAGCTTGCCGAGCTCCGGCCGCCGGTCGAGACGGACGAGATGATCGACATTCGGCGTCGCCACATAGCCGAACGGTCCGAGCCGCCGTGCACGTTCGGCAACCGCTCGCGCCGCTTCATCGGTGGTCACGGCGTCGAACTCGATCCCGAGGAAGGGCGTACGGTGACGCATGCGTGAACGAGGGGCTCCCAGCGCTTCGAGAGTTGACCTAACAGGAGATAGGTTACGGAACGCTTGCGGTCCCGGGCGGGAGCGCAGCTGGGCTGTCAGCGATCGGTATCGGCCGTGATCACAGCGCCGTCGCGGCCGATACCGTATTTGCGGAGCAATCCGCGCATCTGGTGATAGCTGAGCCCCAGATGCTCGGCTGCCTTCTTCTGGTGGCCACGACAGGTCTCCAGCGCCGTCTCGATCAGCTTCTTCTCCAGCTCGGCAACCACCGCGTTGAAGTCTACTGGCCCCTCGGCCGTGGGCGGTGCGGCTACACTTATGGTCTCTCCGACCGCGGTTGGCTGCTGCGCTGGCAGGGCGGGAGGCGGGGCTGACAGATCCTTCGCCGGTCGCCAGGGCGAGTTGAACGGATCGAGCAGGTCGAGCGACAGCGTCACCGGTCCCAGCGGCGCCCCATTGGCCTGCGCCGCCATGGTGCGGAAGGTCGCCCGCTCCGCCGCATTTCTGAGCTCGCGCACATTCCCAGGCCAGGTGTGGGCGCACATCGCCTCCAGCGCCTCGCGGGACCAGCCAGGAAAATCGCCTTCAAGTTCACGGGCGATCCGTTGCCCGAAGTGTTCAGCAAGCAGGATAATGTCTTCCGGCCGCGCGCGAAGCGGGGCAAGTGTGATCACGTCGAACGCAAGGCGATCCAGGAGGTCGGGCCGGAATCGCCCTTCGTTCGCCCGCGCGGGAAGATCAACATTGGTCGCCGCCACGATCCGCACGTCTGTCGTGATGGTGTCTTCTCCGCCCAGACGCTGGAACTGCCCATACTCCACCACGCGCAGGAGCTTCTCCTGTACCTGCATCGAGGCGGTCGCGATCTCGTCGAGGAACAGCGTGCCACCATCGGCCTGCTCGAACCGCCCCTGACGCCTCTTTGTGGCTCCTGTAAACGCTCCCGCCTCGTGTCCGAACAGTTCGCTGTCCAGCAGGTCCTCCGACAGCGCACCGCAATTCACCTTCACGAACGGCTTGTCCCAGCGCGGCGAGAGGTAGTGCAGGCGCTCGGCGATCAGTTCCTTGCCGGTGCCGCGCTCGCCGATCACCAGGATCGGCCGTTCCACCAGCGCCGCCAGCGACACCCGCTCGAGACTCTCGAGCCATGTGGCGGACTGTCCAATTAGCTCGGGAGGGGAGGGCGATGCCATGTGGCGAGAATTACCATCACTTAGCCTATTTCGCCAACAGAGATGTGGCGGAATTCACCAAACATATCACTTTTGTACGCCGGTCAACATCAAAAAGCCATTAAAAACAAGGCTTCCAATGGTTACCAAAATACTGGCACGCGGGTTGCATTCAACCATTCATGCCGGGGTCACACCGGCGACCACAGGAGCTAAAGATGCGCTACACCGACAGCCGCGATCCCTACGAGAAGCCCAGCCCACTGGGCCGGTTTGGAAGCTGGCTGGGTCGCAGACCGTTCGAGAGCTGGGGATTCTTTATCGCCGGCTTCATCGTGGCGCGCATCCTCTTCTGACCTCATCCTCATCGGCACAGAAAAAAACAACAAGACCACACCGAGAAGGTACTGAAAGGTTTCTGATATGGGCGTTTTCTCCCGTCTCTCTGACATCATCAACTCGAACATCAATGCGATGCTCGACAAGGCGGAGGATCCCGAGAAGATCGCCCGTCTCATCATCCAGGAAATGGAAGACTGTCTCGTCGAGGTCCGCTCCGCCGCCGCGCGGTCGATGGCGGACAAGAAGGAGTACGAGCGCGACATCGTCCAGCTCGAACAGACCCGTCTCGACTGGACCGCCAAAGCCGAACTCGCCGTGGAAAAGGGGCGCGAAGACCTCGCCCGCGGCGCCCTCTCCGCCAAGCAGCGCGCCGAGCGCGAGATCGACAGCCGCCGTCAGGCGCTAAAGGCGATCGAGGAAGTCTCGCTCCGCCGCCAAGAAGACCTCGAGAAGCTGCAAGCCAAGCTCGACGAGGCGAAGACGAAACATCGCGCGCTTGTCGTCCGCCGCGAAGCCGCCGAACACCGCATCGCGATGCGCTCGCGCATCGAGGTCAACAAGGTCGACGAGGCGATGCGCCGCTACGGCCAGATCGAGCGCAAGGTCGACGAGATGGAAGCCTATGCCGACCTCATCAATGTCGGCGACCGTTCGCTCGAAGCCCAGTTCCAGGAGTTGGCCGCCGAAGAGTCGATCGAGAAGGAACTTGCAGAAATCAAGCGCCGCCGTGGCGGCGGGTCTCCCGCTCCGGCGCCGGCGCGCCGCAAGACAGCTGAAGGCGAGGGCGCGTAATGGAGCCGGAGGTGGCCATGGGCATGACGGTTGGCCTGGTGGCCATCGTCTCCCTCTTCGTCATCCTGCCATGGATGATCCTGCACTACATCTCGAAGAACCGCAGTGCGCGTAACCTCACGGAGGATGACGAGAGGATGCTCGAAGACCTCTGGCGCTCCGCCCGCACCATGGAGCGCCGCATCGAGACCCTTGAACGCCTGCTCGAACCTGACGCCGCTCCAATACGCCCGCGCCCGACCCAGTCCACCCGTGGGGACATCAACTGATGCGTGACGATTACACCTCCTCGCCAAATCCGAAACGCCTTTACCGCTCCCGCGATAAAGTTATCGCCGGCGTCTGCGGCGGCATCGCCGAGCGCATGGGCTGGGACGTGACGTTGACCCGCATCGTCGCCGCGATCATGCTCTTCGGCGGCGTAGGCTTCATCCTGCCGGTCTACCTGGTGATCTGGGCGATCACGCCGGTGCAGCCCTACCGTCCCCGCAACCTGACGCCAGACGAGGAACGCTTCTGGACATCCGTCTCCGACCGGCCGCGCGAAACCTTCTCGAACATTCGCTACAAGTTCAAGGACATGGACGACCGCCTCGCTCGCATGGAGCGTGCGGTTACCTCAGAAGAATGGAAACTCAAGCGCGAATTCCGCGACCTCGAGGGACGCTAGAACGATCCACCCGGCGCAGCGGTTGACTGATCCTCCTCCTCCCGGCAGCCGCTGCGCCGAACGACGAACCACAAGAGCCCCACACCAGAAGAGGGACACCATGGCTCGCGGACTTCACATCAGACTGGCCTGCGCTATGGCGCTGCTCGTGACGGGACTGACCTCCCTTGCTATCGCTGCGCGCTTCGGCGCCGTGCACCTCGACGCCGGGGAAATGACGATCGTGTTGGGCGGTGGCGAGCAGGGTCTTACCTTGGACGCAGCGTCCCGCGGCTGCCCGCCGGACTGTGACTTTGCAATCAACTGGCGCCCGACGGCGGCGCTGATGGGCAAGGGGTTGTAGATGGAAGGCGTAGTTGCAGTTGTCGCCCCGTTCGCGATGGTCGTCGCCATCGTCTGGCTCGTCCAGAACGGCAAGAACAAGCGCGCCGAAATGACGTCCGGCAGCTCTCGCGAGGATCAGGCGATCATCGGCCAGATGCAGCACCAGATCGACAAGCTGACGGACCGCGTCGCCGTCCTCGAACGCCTGGTCACGGATGATGACCGCCGCCTCTCGCGCGAGATCGACAGCTTGCGCGACCGTGGGCGCCCACCGGCCTGATGCGCGAGAAAGAAGGAGGCAAGGAGCGTGCTCATGCAGAAAGATGCCAAGCCGGCTCCGGACCTGAACGAGCCTGCGCCGGAAAAGAAACAACCGAGGTTCGTGGACGTCGATCCGCCGCGCCGCACGCCGCTCGGCCGACTGCGCACCGATGAAGAGGTGCGCCTCGCCGCCGAGATCGAGAAACTTCGCCAGGACGGGAGGGAGTAGCCACGGCCAACATTCCAGACATCGCATTCTTCGTTGGCGGATTGATCGTCATCGTGGCGGTCATAGGCTATGTTTCAATCAAGGAAACGCAAATCAAGATGCAGGCCAAGGGCGCTGTCGAAGGGCAGGGCCGCATCAATGCTGAGACCGCGGCCGAGATCGCGCGCCTGCGTGCCCGTCTTGAAGTGATCGAGCGTCTTCTGACCTACGATGATCGCAAGCTTTCACGTGAGATCGCCCAGTTGCGCAATGAACAGGTCAACGCCAACTCGTAGTGATGGCCATCTCGCAATGACTGAAGGGGACAACGACATGCACGACCACGATTGCGGCCGTCAGCGCAGGAGCCGCGAAGCGTGGCGCTTCGAGCGGGAAGCCAAGCGCGCCGCCTGGCGCGCCCGCCGCGCCGCGCGCCACGTTGGGCAGGGCGACTGGAGCCACTTTGGCGATCCGAAATTCTGGGGGCTCGATGCTGAATCGATGCGGCAATGGGGCTTCGGTGCAGGCGCCGGCGCATCTGCAGGTTCCGGCGCGAGTATCGGGATGCCGCCGTCGGCGGCCGACCATGCCGCGCTCCAGGCGCAGGTCGCCGAAATGGAGACGACGATCGGGTCAATGCAGGAACGCATTGCCGTACTCGAAAAGCTGATCCTCGATCTCGACAAGGAGGCGCGCGATGTCCGCCTTGCCGCCGAGATCGAAAAGCTGCGTGATCGCCCCGAGGGAGCCAAGTGATGGAGTGGATTGCAGTCTCGATCCTTATCGGCGTCTGCGTGATTCTGGGCTCCGGCGTGCAGATCGTGCGCATGGCCCTGGCGCACGAGGAGAAGCGCCTCGCGCTCAAGCATGGCGGCAGCGATGTCGCCCGTCTCGAACAGATCGTTGCGACCAACGAGGCCGAAATGGTGAAGCTGCGCCAGCGCGTCGAGATCCTCGAGCGGCTGGCTACAGACGAGGATCGCAGGCTGTCCCGCGAAATCTCTGACCTTGCCGCGGAGAGGATGTCGATCGGATGAGCCGACGATTTGTATTCGAAGCAAAGCTCGGTGCGGGCCCGGATGCGACCAGAGCCAGCAATGACGCCTGGGATGAGCTCTGCACATTGGTCGGCGATCGCAACGGCGCCAAGCAGAAGACGCGGGATTTCTGGGAAGAGATTTTCGGGTCGGAGGATGCGCTCCTCTATGACGGGGAAGGCAACGACCGCACCGATCTCGTTCGAGCGGTGGTGGAAAGACTCGATCGGACCTCATGCCTGGTTCAGGCGCTGGCCGAGCGAGTTGCCGTCCTCGAACGGCTGGCCGTTCAAGACGAGGCGCGCATCGCGCTCGAAATCGAGAAGCTCCGGAAGGAATCCTGACATGCCAACCGAAGTGATGATCGTCGCCATCGCCGGCATGTGCGCCACGCTCGTGATGATCCAGATGATCCACAAGGCCACAATCGAGCACACCCGCGCCAAGGCGGCGGCCTCGGGCGATGCGGAGGGCGTCAGGCGTCTGCTCGAAGACAACGCTTCCGAAATCGCGCGCCTGCGCCAGCGCGTTGAGGTCTTGGAGCGCCTCGCCACCGACGATGATCGCAAGCTCGCTGGCGACATCGAGCGCCTACGCTCCGAACAGAGGGCCTAGGCGATGGACAATGCAGGCATCCTCATCCCGCTGTTCGGCATACTTTGCGGCATTATCGCAATACTGAGCGGCACGTACATTAAGGCCCAGAAGATGAAGCTCGAAGCGGCTCAGGCCAATCGCCTTTCATCCGCCTCCGAGACCGAGATGTTGAGTGAGATCCAGCGCCTCAAGGATCGTGTCGCCGTCCTCGAACGCCTTGCAACCGACAATGACCGCAAGCTCGCCGGCGAGATCGACCGCCTGCGCGATGACAGGAGGGTCTAGCCATGGCGCTCGGCTTCTTCGAATTCGCGCTGGGGGCCATCCTGATCGGATCAATCGCCGGCATCGTCCAACAGGGCGTCAAGTTGGAGCGCGACAAGGTTCGCGCCCGCCGCCGCGAGGTCGTCGGCGAAGCTGCTGAAATCGGCGGCATCGTCTCCGATCTCCAAAAGGACGTCGCCCGCCTTAAGGATCGCGTGCGCGTCCTTGAAAAGCTCGTGACCGACGACGACCGCCGCCTCGCAGATGAAATCGAACGCTTGCGCCGGGAGGAGGGCGCCCCCCACCCATCACCATGAATCAGAATTGCCCGCGCTTCATTGCGCGGGTCCGGAATCGCCCGGGGTCAAGGCAGTCGGCGAGGCTCGCTTCAACAGGCGAGGGCTCGCCGAAGGCTTCCGATGCGACCAGCTCGGCGAGCAGTGGCGCCCAAAGAAAGCCACGCGAACCGAGGCCGCCGATGAGGCGGTGACGTCCTGAAGGCGCCGGCGTGCCGTCCGGCGCCTTTTCGTTTCTGGGAGCTCCGGCAAATGGCAACCGGTCCTGCGTCGTGGCGCGGATGGCCGCCCGTGACGAGATTGCATGCGCCGCAATATCCGGTCGCAACCGCGCCAGCACCCCCAGATTGTGTGCGCTCGCCGCCGCGCTCACACGCGGTTCGCCGTCCGCCGCCTCAAACGTTGCGCCGAACACGATCGTTCCGAACGCCTGCACAGCGTAGCCGCCGTCCGCCACCGCCTGCGGCGGTCCGTCTGCACCGATCCAGTCCACCTGTCCCAGCCGCCCCGCGATCGGGGGTGCGCCGGCCAGGAGCTCCGCCACGCCCATCCCCGCGCACACCACAACGAGGTCCGCGTCGACCTCCTCCAGCGACGCCACGCGCCGGCCGAAGCGCACATCCGCACCAACCAGCAGTTTCGCCAACGCTAGTTCCGGCCTGACCGCAACCGCGCCAGCATGCCGGAGCCCTGCGCCTTCCGCCTGCAGCATCGTCTTGTCCAGCGGCGGATCCGTCATCAGCTTCGCAAACCGCTGGGCCTCGCGTTCGCCACGCGGCAGGTGCAGAGCCTCCAGCGCCTGTGCCGCATCCTGGCCCAGCGCCGGATAGACCCGCCGCGCCATGAGCCACGCCGCGATCAGCGCGCGCGCAGCCGGGGTATCGCTGACATCGAGCCTCGGCATCACCAGCGCTAGCGGATTCCCGCTCGCGCCTGCACCTGGCCCATCGCCCTGTTCGTAGACCGTTACCGCACAACCGCGCCGCACAAAGCTCGCCGCCGCACAGGCGCCCGCGATCCCCGCGCCGATGATGGCCACCCGCCGGGGCGGATCAAGGTGAGGTGGCCGCGCCACAGTAAGCCGCGCCTCCAGGCGTTCCTTCTTCCGTCCATGCCCCGGCTGCTTCAGAACTTCGAACCCGACTGCCTCCAGCCCGCGCCTCACTTCGCCTGCTACTGTATAGGTCGCCGCTCGAGCCCCTGGCGCGCTCATCCGCGCCACATGCGCGAGAATTTCGGCCGACCACATTTCGGGGTTCTTCGCCGGCGCAAAGCCGTCGAGAAACCAGGCATCGCACGACGCCCGCGCCTCGCTCACTGCACGCGCCACCTCGTCGACATAAAGCGTCAGCGTCACGCCATCTCCGAGCCCAATGCGCTGCACACCCCGGGCCCGATCCGGCCACACATCCCTCAATCGCGTCGATAAGCTCGCAAGCTCCGGCCAAGCCGCATGTATCTGCGCTGCCGTATCTCGCCCAATCAGGAAGCCCTCGAACGACATCACGTCCAGCCGCGCCCGAGGCGAAGGCCGATGGGCTCGCCAAAGATCCCAGAGCGCCAGCAGGTTCAGCCCGGTGCCGAACCCCAGCTCGCCGACCGTGAAATGCTCCCGCCCCGCCCATGCCCCGGGGAGGCCGCATCCGCCAAGGAATACCGCGCGTTTCTCGCTGAGCCCCTCGCCGGAAAAATAGACATCGCCATGGGCCCGCGCGAATGGAGCGGCCCCTTCCCATGCAAGAGACCCAAACTCAAGGTCGGGCAGGGGCGGCAGCCGCGGCATCAGTCTTTGGGGCGCGTCGCCGCCACCATGTAGTTCACGGCCACATCACGCGACAGACTCCACCTGCTGGTCAGGGGCGAGAAGGTGACGCCCACGGTCTCGGCGATCTTCAAACCCGCCCCGGTGATCGCCGCGCGCGCCTCGTCCGGCGTCACGAACTTGTTCCAGTCATGCGTCCCCGCGGGCAGCCAGCGCAGCACGCGCTCGGCTCCTACGATCGCTAGCGCAAACGCTTTCGCCGTCCGGTTGAGCGTCGCCATTACCATCAGCCCACCCGGCGCCACATGCGTGGCGCAATCGCGCAGGAACTCCGCCGGATCCTGTACATGCTCGACGACTTCAAGCGCCAGCACGATGTCGAAGGGTTGTTCACCTGCAGCAAGAAGCCCCTCAACCGTACCAACCCGATAGTCGACATCCACTCGCATCGTGTCGGCATGCACCATCGCCGCCTTGATGTTCTTGTCGCCCGCATCGATGCCCACCGCATGCGCCCCCAGCCGCGCCATCGGTTCCGTAACGAGACCCCCGCCGCACCCCGCATCCAGGAGGCGCAACCCCTCCAGCGGCCGCCGTGCATCTGCATCCAGCCGGAAATGCTTCACTGCGAGCTCGCGGATATAGGTCAGCCGCACTGGATTGAACTTGTGCAGCGGCGCGAACTTCCCCGTCGGGGACCACCAGTCGGCCGCCATCGCCCGGAATTTCTCGATCTCCGCCGGATCGACGCTGGGCGATTCCGGGATACTTGTGTCGCGCGAGAGTGTTTTGACCATCCCTGCTATCTGGACCGCCGCCGCGAGACCGGCAACGGGCTCAGTCTTCGCCGCGACATCAAGTCGACCGAATACGCGGGTTCAGCGCGGCTAATCCTGGATGCCATTGCCCTCCGCTCGGCCTGCCCCTATTGAGCCCCGTCGCCGCCCGGAAGCCCTGGGCGTTCTGGGGACGTTCGTGGTCATGAATCGCCTGGTGCTGAAATTCGGCGGGACGTCAGTCGCCAATCTCGAGCGCATTGCGCATGTGGCTGACATCGTCGCCGCGCGCCGTGCCGAAACCCGCGCCATCGCAGTCGTCGTCTCGGCCATGTCCGGCACCACCAACCAGCTCGTCGAATGGGCCCGCGGCGCCGCCGGCCCGGATCTACATGGCGATCAGTATGACGACGAATACGATGTGGTCGTCGCCTCCGGCGAACAGGTCACCTGCGGGCTCCTTGCGCTCGCGCTCCGTCGCAAGGGCCTCAAGGCCCGCTCCTGGCTCGGCTGGCAGCTCAAGCTGAAAACCGATGAGGCCCACGGCAAGGCCCGCATCATGGGCTGCGACAATCCCGACTTTATCCGCTCGGTCGATACCGGCGAGATCGCTGTGGTCGCCGGCTTCCAGGGCGTCGACGAGAACGGCCGCGTTTCAACGCTTGGACGCGGCGGATCAGATACCTCCGCCGTCGCCGTGGCAGCCGCGCTCAAGGCCTCGCTCTGCGACATCTACACCGACGTCGACGGCGTTTATACCACCGACCCGCGCATCACGCCCAAGGCCCGCCGCATTGAGAAGATCTCGTATGAAGAAATGCTGGAGCTCGCCTCGCTCGGCGCCAAGGTGCTGCAGACCCGCTCCGTCGAGCTGGCGATGAACCATCGCGTGCCGGTGCGGGTACTGTCGTCATTTGAAGGCCCCGTGCCTTCGCCCAATACCGGAACCCTCGTGTGCGATGAGGAACAGATCGTGGAAAAGCAGGTAGTCAGCGGCGTCGCATATTCGCGCGACGAGGCCAAGTTCAGCATCATCGGGGTGGAAGACCACCCCGGCGTCGCCGCCAACATCTTCGGGGCGCTCGCGGATGCAGGCGTCAATGTCGACATGATTGTCCAGGCATCGGCCCGGACCGAAGGTCGCCAAAACATTGTGTTCACCTGTCCTGACCGCGACGCAGGCCACGCACGTGCGGTACTGGAAAAGCTCAATGGCGGTGTCGGCTATGAAACGTTGGCGGTCGACCGCAATGTCGCGAAGGTCTCGGTCATTGGTGTCGGCATGCGTAGCCATGCCGGCGTCGCCAAGACGATGTTCCAGGCCTTGTCCTCCAAGGGTATCAACATCCAGGTCATCTCCACTTCGGAGATCAAGATTTCCGTCCTGATCGACGCTAGCTACACCGAGCTCGCGGTCCGCGCTCTGCACACGGCCTACGGGCTGGATGCGGATTGATCATCAGCCGGGCTGAGCCCGCTCTTGTCCTTCAAAACGTCGATTCGCGGCTCATACTGAGGAACCCGAAGGCTGTCTCGAAGGACAATGGCGGGTTCACCGGCGACTGCTTTTGGCGCCCCACGACAATTTTCAAGCCGCGCCACAAAAACACACCGGAATGCCCCTCGCTGAATTCACACAGAATGACGACCGCCTCATTCTCCGCTAAAGCTCGCAGACAACCCCAACCGGAGCGGCCGTGCCCGATCGCGGAAAGTCAGGAGACAAGGGACCTTCAGCGCCCCGCGCCCATGCGGCTGGCGGCGGCGCGAAGCTTCTGTTGTCACGCCTGCGCGCGCTCATGGCGAATCAGGCGCAGGATCCAAAGCGCCTCGAACGCGTCGTCGAACTCATCGCCAACACGATGGTGGCCGATGTCTGCTCGATCTATCTCAAGACCGAGGACGAAAGTCTCCTCCTGATGGCGACCCAGGGCCTCCGCCCTGAAGCCGTCGGCCGTACCCGCCTCAAGGAGAATGAGGGCCTCGTCGGCCTCGTCTCGTCCACGGCGCGACCGCTACGCCTTACCGATGCATTCTCGCATCCGCGCTTTTCCTATCGTCCGGAGACGGGGGAAGACCCGTTCCACTCCTTCCTCGGCGTGCCGATCCTGCGTGGCGGCCGCGTGCTCGGCGTTTTGGTTGTTCAGAACCGCACCGAACGCGCCTATGACGACGAAGAGGCCGAGGCCCTCCAGACCGTCGCGATGGTGCTGGCCGAACTCGTAGCTTCCGCCGCTGACACGCTCAGCGCCGGCCTGCGCCAGACGCGCCCCGTCGAGCTTCGGGGCAGGGTGCTCAATGAAGGTCTCGCCTCCGGCAAGGTCCATCTCTACGACCCCGTGGTCCCGCCCGCCCGCCTGTTCGCCGCAGACGTCGAACTCGAGGAGCGCCGCCTTAACGACGCCCTCGAAGCCCTGCGCAATTCGATCGATGCGATGCTCACCCGAGCCGGCCCGGTTCTCTTCGGCGAAAGCCGCGATGTGCTGGAGACCTACCGACTCTTCGCTCACGATCCGAGCTGGGAAAGCCGGCTGGTCGAGGCCGTGCGCACCGGCCTCTCCGCCGAGGCCGCTGTCGATCGCGTTCGCCGCGAGCATCGCGCCCGCCTCGAAAGCGCACGCGATTCAATGCTGCGCGAGCGCCTGCACGATCTGGAAGACCTCGAGAACCGCCTGCTTCGCCAGCTCAACGGTGATGATGGTGGCGGCCGGGTTGCGCCCTCAGGCGCCATTCTCGTCGCCAGCCGCATCGGCCCGGCCGAACTCCTCGAATACCGCGACGCGCAGCTTGCGGGTATCGCACTGGAGGAAGCCGGCGCCGGCTCCCATGCCGCCATCGTCGCGCGCGCCATGGGCGTGCCCGCCGTCGGCGCGCTGACCGGCCTCGTCACCCGCGCCGAAGACGGCGACCTTATGATCATCGACGGAGAGAACGGCGCGGTCCATATCCGTCCCGAAGCCGAGCTGAGGGCGAGCTTCCAGGCTCGCGTCGCGATCACCGAGCAGGCCCAGGCCGAACTCTCGCGCCTCCGCAACGAACCGGCCACCACACGGGATGGCGTTGAGATTGATCTCTATATCAATGCCGGACTCAGTTTTGACCTCGACCATCTCGACACGGTGGGCGCCAAGGGCGTTGGTCTGTTCCGCACCGAATTCCAGTTCATGGCGTCCGAAACCATGCCGGGCCTCGACGAACAGTCGAGCTTCTACAAGTCGGTGATCGACCGGGCAGGGGACCGTCCTGTCACCTTCCGAACCATCGATCTTGGCGGCGACAAGATCGCTCCCTTTATGGGCCGGCGCGAGCGGGAAGAGAACCCCGCCCTCGGCTGGCGCGCGCTGCGGATGGCGCTCGACCACCCCTTCTTCTTCCGCCGCCAGCTGCGCGCCCTGATCCGTGCTTCCCGCGGTCGCACGCTGCGCCTGATGTTCCCCATGGTTGCGACAGTGGAAGAGTTCGAGGACGCCCGCCGTCTTCTCGACAGCGAAATGGAGTGGGCGGTGAAGTTCGGCCGCGACCTCCCGAATCGCCTGCAGGTTGGCGCGATGGTGGAAACTCCCTCACTCGCCTTCTCGATCGACCAGCTTGCGGGCAAGGCCGATTTTCTATCGGTCGGAACCAACGACCTGATGCAATTCTTCTTCGCCGCCGACCGCGACAATGCCCGCCTGGCCGGCCGCTATGACCTGCTCAGCCGTCCCGCGCTCCGGCTGCTTCACCGCATGCGCCAGCGCGCTGACGAGGCCAATTTGCCCATAACCGTGTGCGGCGAGGCGGCCGGACGGCCGCTCGAGGCGCTCGCCCTCATCGCGCTGGGATATCGTCAGCTGTCGATGCAGGCCTCGCGCATCGCGCCGGTGAAGCTCCTGGTCCGCTCCGTCGACATGGCAACGCTGGCGCGGGATGTGCAAGCGATCTTGGACGGCCGCGCACCATCGATACGTAACGCAATGTTAAGTGTCGCGAACGGGCTGGGGCTGAAGATTTAGGTTGTAGCAGTTGCGGCGCCCCCTTACCTTGGTAATGACTTTTTAGGGTGGTGGGCGTTAAGCGGTAAGGCTGGTTTTCCAGGGTTTGCCTTCCCGTTTCGGACAGACATATGAGCGGCGTGGCCAAGGACGACACCAACCCCAGTTCGCCTCCGGACGAGACAGTTCCCGCGACGGGCGAAACCGACGCTGGCAAAGCCGCGGCCGAGACCAGCGCGCGCCGTGCCGCGCCGCATCTGCGCGTCGTCAGCGACAATGAGATCGCCTTCGCTGCGGAGGCCGCTGCGACTCACACCCGCATTGGCGACGCCATTCGCGCCGCGCGCGAGAATTCCGGCTTCACGCTTGAACAGGTCTCGCGCGAAACCCGTGTCCACCTCAGCCATCTGCGCGCAATCGAGGAGATGACGCCGGGTCTTCTGGGCGCTCCGGTTTATGCCAAGGGCTACATAAAGGCCTACGCCCGCTTCCTCGGCATGGACGAGCAGACCACGCTCGACCGCTATCTGTCCGAATGCGCCGCCATCCTGAAGGACCCGGAGAAGCTGGACATCGCTCCTCCCGCCTCGTCCAAGGCGCGCAAGCTCCCGGTCGCCGTGCCAATGCTCGGCCTGCTGGTCGTCGCCCTCGTGGTGGGGGGTGGCGTCATGTTCCTCAACACCGGCGATAAGTCTCCCGCCGTGGAGGCTGACCAGCCAGCAACCAGCGCCGGCGTTGGCCCCATCGCCGAACCTGTCGCACCACAACTGCGGATCGTCGCCCTCAAACGCTCGATGCTCGAAGTCCGCTCGGCCAAGGGCGACAAATACGTCCACCGCTACTACAACCCAGGCGAATTCTTTGTCGTCCGAGTCGGCGCTGGCTTCACGGTCTCCGCCGATGACGGCACGGCCTTCGAATGGCGCCTCGGCGAGCAGTCGCTCGGCCTGCTGCAAGAAGCCGGCGGTGCTGTCTATTCGCAGAGCGTCGACCTGGCGGCGCAACGCCCGCCCATCGTCACAGCCCCGCCAGTCGTGGACCTTCTTCCATCCGAGACTGACGCCAACGCCCTCACGCCCGCCGCTACGGCGCCCCCCGGCGCCAACCCGGCCCCGGCCGCCGCCCCCCCCCGGCCGCGCCCGCGCCAGGCTACTGCGCAGCCTGTCGCCCCCACCCCATCAGCGCCGCCAGCCGCCGCAGCTCCCGCACCCACGCCGCCGCCCGCGCGCGACCCCGCGCTCGACGCCTATCCCGACCAGGTCGCCGCCCCGCCGGCCCAGTAGGCGGCGCAATCGCCGACCCAGCCTTTACGGCTGCGTGCAAAAGGACCACATGTCGGTTTCGGGCTGACCGGGCGCACGCATGAGCCATGACATCAATTCAATCCGTCCCTGGCGCACGATTCAGCGGCGCAAGTCGCGCCAGATCCGCGTGGGCAATGTGCTGGTCGGCGGCGACGCGCCCATCTCCGTCCAGTCGATGACCAACACGCCGACCTCGGACGCGAAAGCCACCATCGACCAGATCCGCGGTCTTGAAGAGGCCGGCGCCGACATCATCCGCGTCTCATGCCCGGATGAAGAGTCCACCGCCGCAATGCCGGAAATCTGCCGCGCCGCCAATGTGCCGATCGTCGCGGACATCCACTTCCACTACAAACGCGGTATCGAGGCAGCCAAGGCTGGCGCTGCTTGCCTGCGCATCAACCCCGGCAACATCGGCAACGCCGCGCGGGTGAGGGAAGTCGTGCAGGCCGCCAAGGACTATGGCTGCTCGATGCGCATCGGCGTTAATGGCGGCAGCCTCGAACGCCACCTCCTCGAAAAGTATGGCGAGCCCTGTCCCGAGGCGATGGTTGAAAGCGCGCTTGACCATGCCCGCATACTCGATGATCACGACTTCCGTGACTACAAGATCTCAGTGAAGGCCTCCGATCCGTTCCTGACGGTCGCCGCCTATCATGCGCTAGCTGAAGCCACCGACGCGCCGCTGCATCTCGGCGTCACCGAAGCCGGAGGCCTGCGCACCGGAACGGTCAAATCCTCGATCGGCATCGGCTCGCTGCTGTGGGCCGGCATCGGCGACACGATCCGCGTCTCGCTCTCGGCCGAGCCCGTCGAGGAGATCAAGGTGGGCTTCGACATACTGAAGTCGCTCAACCTCCGCACCCGCGGAGTTAACATCATCTCTTGCCCAAGTTGCGCCCGTCAGGGCTTCGACGTGATCCGGACTGTCGAGGCCTTGGAAAAGCGCCTCGTCCACATCTCCGAGCCGATCTCGCTCTCAATCATCGGTTGCGTCGTCAATGGCCCGGGCGAAGCCACCATGACCGACCTCGGCTTCACCGGCGGCGGCAAGGATGCCGGCATGATGTACGTGTCCGGCAAACCCGACCACAAGGTCACCAATGCCGAGATGATCGATAAGATCGTCGCTCAGGTCGAGGCGAGGGCGGCCATCCTCCGTTCCGCAAAGGAAGCTGCGGCGAAGGCGGCGGAATAGCCGGGACCGGCGGGTTCCCGCCCGTCAGTGGAGGCAAAGCCTCGATCCAGGCCCGCACGAACGACACTTGCCCCCCAATCTTCCTTCGCACACTCTAGCAGTACACACATGCAGGGCCACATCATGTCATCCATCCATCGCCCGCTCATAGCGCTGCTGGCGCTCTGCGTGATTGGCCCCACTGCGCGCGGGCAGACACAGACCGCAGCGCCCGATGCCGGCGCGACCTTCCAGTGCCAGGACGGCTCGAAGATGGTGCTCGCGTTCGCGCAGGCCGCCGAGGGTATCGACGCAGTCGTGTGGCTCAACGGCGCCTCCCACCGTCTGGCCTGGAAGGCGCCCGAACCCGGCCCGGTGCAGGTCGTCTGGAGCGATGGTGAACACTCACTGACGTGGAGTCCCGGCGTCCAGCTGATGTGGATGGCCAGCGATACCCACCTCATGTGCGGCCGCGGCAACCACAAGCACTGAAGCGAGGCGTCTTTAGCGCGGGCGTTGGAAGCATGCGGCTTGGCGCCCGTGCCTAGGCCCACAACTGTAAGTTCGCCAACCTTGCCGAGTCCATCCACACGCTTTCCAGCAAGATCCCAGCAATCCCACTCCGTTGTGCGCGTGGATTCGGCCAGCTCCAGACCCCTTGGTCCTACCCCCTCCCGAACCTTTGCGAGCCCGGTTGGGAGCCTGCAGTGCCGAGAAAGGCCGCGGATGGAAGCCCAGATGCTCGGGAGCAGGGGACACGGAATCCGCGGGTTTTGTTGCTCATCGGTAGGCCGGAGACATTCGGAAATGCCACACCGCGCGGTGCATCCCGCGTCCCCGGGCCTCCCTTCGCGACTCAGCGGCACAGCATGACAGGCGGTCCGCACCGACCTGGCGGCCGGGGGCTGCGGGTATCCGCCTTTACACCTTCTCGCTGATCCGGATCGCCACGCGGCAGCCTGTGCGTATCACTGCAGACAGCAGCGGATAGGCCGGCGCCTCGGCTGCGCCCTCGGACGCGGCCAGCTCCTTGTGCGCCACCTCCTCTTCCTGAAACTTCGCCATCGTGTCGGCCAGGGCATCCTCGCCAGCCTCGCGTAGCTCCGTCACCTGGTCGCCATAGTGCTCCTCGATCACGGTCTCGACCGCCTCGGTGCACGCATGCGCTGCCTTCTCACCCAGCAGCGCTGTTCCAACCCCGAGCGCAAACCCCGCCGCATTCCAAATCGGCGATAGCACCGTCGGCCGCACGCTGCCGGCGCTGAGCATGCGATCGAATGCGTCGAGATGGTCCTGCTCCTGCGCCGCCATTTCCTTTAGCTGGCTGACGATCCGCTCTTTGCCATGCTGGCGTTCGAACACGGCCAGCTGTCCGCGATAGATTGCCACTGCACCGTACTCGCCGGCATGATCGACGCGGAGCATCTCTTCGCGGCGATTACGGGTCAGGCTCATGGTTGCACGCTCATGGCTGAACCGGTTCGTTGGCGGTATCGGCATGCATCGGCGGCTGGCTCGCCGAATAGAGGCTGAGCGCGGCCAGCACCATCGACCACATCGCGTTGAGCCCGGCCATCGACAATCCCCACGGCTGGTCCGGCACGCGCCATAGCGCTTCCTTGCAGGACGGGATTGCCTGCGGCCGGTTCAGCAGTTCGCTCAGCGGTACATCCTCGGGCAGGGCACCGCCACTGATTGCCGCGCAACCTGCCGGTCCCGGCGCCAGGTCCCACTCGAACAGCGCATGCCAGGCTGCGATGACGAACCCTGTCATGAAGGTCAGCGCCAGGAGGACCGAGAAGGTGGTCATCAAGCCCGGCCCGGCCCCACGCCATTTCAGGGCGATCGCCACCATGGCGATCGGTCCGGCTGCGAAATAGGCGTAGCGCTGCCACCAGCACATCTGGCAGGGGGCTTGGTTCAGGACGATCTCGAAGAAATACGCAACGCCAAGCGTTGCCGCCGACGCCAGCAGGGCGACCAGCGGCCACCTTTCCCTGTCAAGCGGCAGACTGTTCATGCACCGACGTTATCCGGGGCCCCCAAGGCGACAATGCGACGAACTGGCTGTGCGGCGAAACGGCCAGCTGGGGACGCTCCTCCGTTGACCGTGTGTTGACCTCCCGCCGTTATGTTGCCGCCTTCCGGGGTTATTTCCCGTGCTGCGCGTGCTAAGCGCGTGCCCCAGACTCAACTGACCTGACCCACCTGACCAGACACCAAAATCGCGGATTTCCGGCTCCATGACCGACGCCTCGACGATCGCCCCGGCCGCGCCGCACGTCCCCCAGGCGAAGGGCCCCCTCGGCGCGCTCTACAACTGGGTCATGCGCCTCGCTGCCGGCAAGTCCGCCGAGCCGGCGCTCTATACGGTGTCGTTCACGGAAAGCTCCTTCTTTCCGATCCCGCCCGACGTCATGCTTGCGCCCATGTGCTTCGCCCGGCCCGACCGCTGGGTGCGCTATGCCATCGGCTGCACGATCGCTTCCGTCCTCGGCGCGCTGCTCGGCTACGCCATAGGCTTCTACCTGTTCGAGGCCGTCGGCTCGCACATCCTCAATTTCTTCGGTTATGGCGGCAAGGAAGCCGAGCTCCGCGCCGCCTACGCCACGGCCGGCGTCTGGATCATCCTGATCAAGGGGCTGACACCGATCCCCTTCAAGCTGGTCACCATCGTCTCCGGCGCAATGGGGATGGACCTCTGGATCTTCATAGCCTCCTGCGTCGTGACACGCGGCGCGCGCTTCTTCCTGGTCGCCTGGCTGTTCCAGAAGTTCGGCCCGACGCTCGCGCCGATCATCGAGAAGCGGATCGGCATGTTCATGCTGCTGTTCGCCGTGATCCTGATCGGCGGCATCGCGGCAGCGGCCTTGATTCACTGACCTGAAAAATTCGATCAAAATTTCTGCAGTCCGTGAACCGGATGTTTGCGATCCTCATGCGAGAACCGAGTTAGCGCCTGCGGACGGTCCGCCGGCATCACTCCGGGGTCGCTCCCATGGCCACGCTTCGCCGTATCCGGGCCGCTTCCGTGCGAATTGCGCCGCACTGGCTGCTCTGCGTTTTCCTTGGCGCCTATGTCGCCATGCAGATCGCCACCCCGGCCGTAACGTTGGGCTGAGGCCGCTGGCCAATCCAGCAACCTTGAGCTAATCAGACCGCCCCGCGCGGGAGTGGCGGAATTGGCAGACGCAGTGGACTCAAAATCCACCGTCCTAACGGATTTGTGGGTTCGACCCCCACCTCCCGCACCAACGGCCCGTCCACGAATCCCAGCACGGTAGCGGAGGTTCGTTCGCCCGTTTTGGGGTCGAGCACCGTGATCTCCTCGAGTTGGCCAATATCCGGCGCAGCTTCCATCAGGCGGGCGGCTCCGCCGTCATCCGCCGCAGACTGCGCCCCGCTGCCAGGGCCCTCCGGATCCGGCGCGCGGGAGAGATTGACGAACCGCGCGCCCAGGGTGGCGATACCGAGAAGAAGGACGTTCGTGACGGTAATTCTTAGATGCCGAGGTCAACCCAGAAGTCCGCCAGCGGTTCCGGCGCTCGCCCGCGGCGGGCAGCGTGGATGGCTTCTCCGCGAAGCGCAAAAAAGAAGGGCCGCGCGGCGCATGCCGGCGGCCCTTCCCGTCATTGAGCGGGGCTGAACCCCTGGAATTACTTCCGTCAGTGTGTCCGAAGACCGGAGGTTGCTCCGAACGACAGACCGACTGAAAGGGCGCCGCCCCGGCCCATAGTGACTGACATCGGATCACCTCCTTTCGCAGAATTGACGATGGAGGAGACAATGGGGGCGCTCGCCGCTCAGCGCAAGGGCGGACCAGCACAGCGCGCAGGTCAGCGGTCCCGCACAACCCTTACAGGCAGTTCCGTGCGTGCATCGACCAGCAAGATCTGGCTTTCCACACGCGCATAGAACTGGCCCGCAGGCGCGGCTGGCAGCGACAGGGTTGTAGGATCATGGATAACGAGCACTGAGCCTTTCGTTACCCGCCGGAGCGGTAGTTCCGGGAAAGGCATCGGGCGAGGCCCGGCCGGGACATCCGCGGTCGGATCGGTCGGCTGCACCGGGAGGATACTTGTCACCAGCTCCGACGTGCGATCCACAAGCACGAAGCGCCCCTCGACGCGGGCATAGTACTGGCCAGCCGGCGCCGGCGGCAGGATGAAGCTCTCGGGCGATGTGAGCACCGCCGCCGATGTCTCGGGCACGCGCTTATTGAGCAGTGCTGCCTCGGCCAGGATGCGCTCGCGCGCAACACGTTGGCGGTTCTGCTCGGCCTGGAGCAGCAGCCCGTCGCGTTCGCGCTGGTAGGCCATGTCGCGCAGCGCCTGCTCCGCGACGGAAACGCCGGCGCCGGGCGCGCCGGACAGCGCGCGGTTGTTCTCGCGCGCCGATTCAAGTTCGTCGAACTGGCGCTGCTCCTCCATCTGCAGCTGCTTGTCGAGCGCATAGAAGCGCGGCTGTGTTTCGAGCTGTGCGTGTGCCGCGGGTGCGAGAAGCCAAGCGAACGCGATGATTAGCAACTTCCACATCCACCGAGTATAGCGCATTTACGCTGCTCGCGCATCGTTAGCCCGATCACGCCTGCATCACGTGATCCTGGCTTTCACACGCTCCGCCCATGCAGAAAATCCGCGGCCTCGCGCCACGGCCCGAGCGACCAGTAGGAAGTCGCCAGTCCCGATGGCGAGGGAAGAACGAAAATGGCAGGGCGATCTTGAATCACCTGTTGGCCCACGCTGATCCGCCTGGTCGGCTCGCCCAGCCAAAGCCCGGCCGCCGTCTTGCTAGTGAAGGCAAGCGCTGCAGGTTTCAGCCGCATCACCTTGCGCCGAAATCCTGCCACATCGAATGCTTCGCGCGCGATCTCCGCATCGACGCCCCAGCCCGTCTTGCAGAAATCGGTGAGCCCTACACCGAGATCCAGTAGCCGCGTATACTCGTGCGGCGCAAACAGCCGCGGCGTGACGCCGGTTTCATGCAGCGCCCGCCAAAACCGGTTACCCGGATGCGCATAGTACTGCCGCAGCGCAGCCGACTTCGGGCCGGCTGCCGTGCCCACGAACCAGAGTTTGAGGTTCGGCGCCAGCCGGTCCGGCAAAACATGCGCCGGTCTTGCCCGGGCGTTGGGCGCCATCAGTTGCTCTCGCCCATGCTGCCGCCGCGCCGCACGATGTCCGGCAGGCTTGAAAGCTGTTCGGGCGTCAGTCGTTCAAGCGGAACGACGTAGGTATGGATTGCGAACACGGTTGCAGTGTCCGTCAACCGCTTCAGCGTCTGGCGCTCGACGCGCACCCAGGTTGGCAGGGCAGGGTCGAACGGCCGACGCTCATGCTCCAGCCGCGGCTGGTGCAGCTCGGGATCGTTGTAACAGAGCACGTTCGCACGCCACACGGCGTTGTCCTGCTGCAGCACGTCCATCACGCGGTTCACGCGCTTCGCTATGTTGTCGTCATAACGGTCCACCGGCTGGTGAATTTGCAGCATGTTGCGCCCCATCTTCTGGTGCAGCGACCAGCTCGCCGGAAAGCACAGCACGGCCGATACAAGCCTGTGGCCGTCATCTGTACGCTCGAGGACCAGGAAATCCTCCTGCGCAAGCCGTGCCGCCGCGATGATCGGCCAATCCTCGTGCGCGGGATCGACAACAACGCCATCCGGCCGCCTGATGCCCCCAGCCGCGCGCGCATAGCCGGGCAGGGTGAGAACAGCTTCGGTCACGAGTCCTAACAGCGTGGCCTCTGCGGCAGCGGGACCCTCCGCCCGCAAGGCCACCTCGCCGCGCCGCTCGACCAGCAGGCGATCACGATAGGCCATCTGCCCGGCATACGCCTCATCGACGCGGAGCCAGTCGCCCGCGGCCACCGGCTGAAGGCCGGGAAGACGCGCTGCCAGCGCGTCCATCCATGGCGCAATGGGCAGCATCGTCTGGCAGATGGGGTTGTTCAGCGTCACGCGCGTCACATTCCCGATTGCCTCCGTTGCGTCAACGTGGCGCCGGGCGCCTGTGCACACCTCCCGCTCCGGCATATGAAGCACTGTCGCCGGAGCGGGCAGTCTAATGCAGATCTTCATCACAGGAGCCTCAGGCTTTGTCGGCGGCGGCACCATGCGCCACCTGATCGGCTCTGGCCATGCTGTGAGCGCGATGTCGCGTTCTGAAAAATCCGACATCGCGATCCGGGCGGCCGGCGCGACGCCCGTTCGCTGTGACCTTGAGACCGTCGCAGCCGACCACATTCGGGGCGCAGACATCATTATCCATGCCGCCGCATTCGTGGAACAGTGGGGACCGAAAGACGCCTGGTTCAAGTCCAACGTCCTCGGCACGCAGGCGGTGCTCGACGCGGCGAAAAACGCAGGCGTAAAGCGCTTCATCCACATCGGCAGCGAGGCCGCGCTCTGCCACGGCCAGCACCTGCGCGGCGTTGACGAGACCTATCCCCTCGCACCCAACTCGCCTTACCCCTATTGCGCGACCAAGGCGCAGGCCGAGGCCCGCGTCAGCGCGGCAAACGGGCAGGAGATCGAGACGATCGTCCTCCGCCCGCGCTTCATCTGGGGTCCCGGCGATACCACGTTGCTGCCGACGATCGAGGCAATGGCGCGTTCGGGCGGCTGGACATGGCTGGATCATGGCCGCGCCCGCACATCAACGACGCACATCCAGAACCTCGTGCATGCCATCGAACTCGCCCTCACTGCGGGCAAGCCGGGCGAGGCCTATTTCATCCTCGACGATGGCGAGCGCACGCTGCGCGAGATCATTTCAGGGCTCGCCGCGTCGCGGGGCATCAAGCTGCCCGACAAATCTATGCCGTCCTTCACCGCTGACATGGTCGGCGGCCTCTGCGAATTCGCCTGGCGCACTTTCGGCCTCAAGGGCGATCCACCGCTTACGCGCCACGCCGCCATGGTGATGTCACGCGACTGCGTGCTCAAGGGCGACAAGGCCCGCGCCGGTCTCGGCTATGCGCCGGTCATCAGCGTGGGCGTCGGGTTGGACGAGCTCAAAACCGCTTGAAAAACTTTGGCGCCTGTGTCGCGCTCGCCTTGGCCACCAGCTTGCCGTCCGGATCGAATAGCTCCGCCTCGATGAAGCAGGTGGACTTGCCCCATTTCAGGATCTTTGCTTCCGCGCTTGCCTTGCCCACGAAGAGAGGCCGTAGGAAGGAAATCTTCATCTCCAGAGTCGGCGCATTCATCGTGACGTTGGAAGCGATGATCGCCGCCGTGCTCATCGCCTCGTCCAGCATCGCCGCGATGAAGCCGCCCTGGATTGCGCCGGTCGGATTGGCGAACTCCTGCCGCGCCTCGAAGTCGAAACGGCAGGTCATGTTCGCCTGATCCACAGCAACAAGCTGCATGCCCAGCGTCTCCGTGCAGGGCGGCCGCTTCTTCGAGTTCCTAAAGCGCGCCAGCATCTCCGCATCAGTGATCCGCGGCGGCTCCGGCGTCTCCTTGCTCATGGGGGCTCGGGTCTACTTGCGGCGGAAAGCGTCAAGCGAGACGACAGTCTTGACCTCAGCGCTCGGCTCCGGTGCGGGCGCCTGCGGCGTCGCGACGATCGCCGAACGTTTCGCCGGGATCACAGCCGGCAGGTTGTCGTCCGCGCGTGTATCCTGCGGATCGATCTGCACGCCAAAATTCGTCGAAGGGTCGAAGAAACGCGTTACGGCGCCGAAGGGAACGCGCAGCGGCTGCGGCCGACCGCCGAACATCAGCGTGATCTCGAACCCGTCGTCCTGCACCACGAAATTCTCGTACTGGTGCTGGATGACGATCGTCATCTCCTCAGGGAACTTGTCCTTGAGCCAGTCTTCCATCGTTACGCCATGCTGGTGCGTGCGGAAGGTGACATAGAAATGGTGGTCGCCCGGCAAGTATCCCGTTGAGGCTGCTCGCTCCATCGCGGCGCGCACGATGCCGCGATAGGCCGCCTGCGTGAGGGCGTGATAGCCGAGGTAGTCCTTGCCGGATCCCGTTGGCCGCTCCAACAACACCTCCATCGCCTGGTGACCAGAGCTAGGCCCTGATGGCAAACCGGTAAAACAGCTTCAAGCGCTAGGCGAAACCGAACCGTGCGCCTCGTTCTGCACGAACGATAACGCGCAACAGCCATGCATGGGCAAGACCCCGGCGCAACATTTGATTTCTCCACAGGCCGAAGCGGTCTAGCTTGCGAGCATGACACGCACACCCAAGCCCTACAAATCGCGCCGCATTGGCGACCGCGAACTTTCGCCCGAAACGCTGATGATGGGGTATGGCTATTCGCCTCACCTGTCCGAAGGAGCGCTGAAACCGCCGCTGTTCCAGACGTCTACCTTCGTCTTCGGCAGCGCCGGAGAGGGGAAAGCTTCCTTCGAACTCGCCTATGGCCTGCGCGAGAAGAAGCGCGGCGAGGAAATGGCGCTGATCTACTCGCGCATCAACAATCCCAATCTCGAAGTGCTGGAGGATCGCCTCGCCGTTTGGGACGCAGCCGAGAAGGCGCTGGCTTTCGCCTCGGGCATGGCTGCGATCTCGACCACTCTGATGACATTTGTGCGCCCGGGCGATGCGCTCGTGTTCTCCGAGCCCGTTTATGGCGGCACCGAATACCTGGTGCACAACATCTTGCCCCAGTTCGGGGCGAAGGGCGTGGGTTTCATGGCAGAAGCCGGCGCCCAAGGCTTCCGCGAGGCCGTGCGCAAGGCTGCCGACGAGGCGGCGAAAACCGGCGGCAAGGTCGGCGCGATCTATGTTGAGACACCGGCCAATCCCACCAACGGCCTCGTCGATATTGCGCTCGCCCGCGAACTTTCTGAAAGCCTAAAGGGACCTGCAGGCCGCCCACCCGTGATTGTCGACAATACCTTTCTCGGTCCCATCTGGCAGCAACCGCTCAAGCTGGGCGCCGACATCTGCGTGACTTCGCTCACCAAATATGTCGGAGGCCATTCCGATCTCATCGCCGGTTCGGCCTCCGGTGACGCCAGTTGGATCGGACAAGTCGCCGTCTTCCGCACGATTCTCGGTACGATGACCGACCCGCACACCGCATGGCTGCTCTTGCGCTCGCTGGAGACGCTGAAGGTCCGCATGGACGCCGCCGAGCGCGGCGCTCAGAAGGTCGCCGCCTACCTGCGTGACCACCCTCGCGTGAAGTCGGTGTGGTATCTGCCGTTCCTGCCGAAGGATCATCCCGACCGCGCGCTGTTCGAGAAGCAGTGCGTCACGGCGGGCTCGACCTTCTCGTTCGAGATCCAGGGCGGGGAAAAGGAAGCCTTCGCCTTCCTCGACAAGCTACAGGTGATCAAGCTCGCGGTGAGCCTCGGCGGCACGGAGACGCTGGCCTCCCACCCGGCGGCCATGACGCACTCCGATGTGCCCCCAGCCGAGCGCCAGCGCCTCGGCATCACCGAGTCGCTTGTTCGCCTCTCGATCGGCGTCGAGAACCCCGACGACCTGATCGCGGACATCGAGCAGGCGCTAGGGCAGTAGGGGCCACCATGCCCGATACGCACCACGTGCAGGACTTCATCCCCCAGACGGTGACGCCGCCTGACCGGCCGCTGCCACTGATCCGCGGTCTTCGGCAGATGATCGCGAACCCGCTGCACGTCTGGCCGAAGGCCATGTACGAGAACCCGTATCATGGCGTGAAATGGATCGGCCGCACCTTTCACTACTTCCGCAAGCCAGAGCATATGAAGGCGGTCTTCCTGGACCATACCGACATCTTCCGCAAATCGCAGTTCCAGAAGAAGATCGTTGGTCCTGCGCTCGGCGACGGTTTGCTCACTGCTGAGGGTGATCACTGGAAGTTCCAGCGCCGCGCCGCATCGCCGGCCTTCCGCATCGATGCCTTGCACGCCCTCGTGTCGGCCTTTTCGGCATCGGCCACGGCCACGGTCGACCGCATCCGCGCCACGCCGGGCGGACACACCGTCGACGTAATGCGCGAAATGCAGCACGCCACGCTCGACGTCATCGTCGAGACGATCCTTGGCGGGGCCGACCCCGACTTCGGCTATGCGCGCGTTGCAGGTTCGGTCGAGGACTATGTCCAGGTGATGGGCAAGCCGGATCTGCTTGATCTCTTCGGCACGCCCAACTGGGTGCCGCGTCCCTGGGGCGGCAAGGGCCGGCGCGCCGCATCGGCGCTGCGCGCTTCCGCCGTTAACGCGATTAGGCGTCGCCGCGCTTCGGGCGATACCCGCAAGGATCTGCTCGGACTGCTGCTCGCCGCACGCGACCCGGAGACAGGCCGTGGATTTTCCGATCTCGAACTTATCGACAATGTTGTCACGTTCATTGGCGCCGGGCACGAGACGACTGCGCTGACATTGGCCTTCACGCTCTACCTTATCGCCAACGCGCCGGAGGTTCAGGACAGGCTCGTGCGCGAGGTGCAGGATGTCTGCGGTGAGGCGCCCATCGACGCGCCCATGGTGGACGCGCTGATCTACCATGAGCAGGTCATCAAGGAATCGATGCGGCTATACCCGCCCGTCGCCCTGATCGATCGCGTCGCCACACAGGACGTCGATCTTGGCGATGTTAAGGTCAGGAAAGGCGATTTCGCCTTCAACCTCATCTACGTGATGCACCGCCACCGGACGCTCTGGCGCAATCCTGAGCGTTTCGATCCCGAGCGTTTTTCGCCGGAGAATGCGAAAGATCTCCATCGCTTCCAGTACATGCCTTTCGGCGCCGGCCCGCGCATCTGCATCGGCATGAAATTCGCCTACATGGAGGCCGTTGCGATACTGGCGACGCTGGTGCGCGAGCTGCGCTTCCTGCCCAACCCCGCGCACAAGGTTGAACCGAACATCCGCATCACCTTGCGCCCCGAAGGCGGCATGCCATTGTTCGTTGCGGCGCGGCGCTGACGGGGAGAGGCTGGATGAGGCTGTGCGTGTGGTTGCTGGCCTTGCTCTCAGGCCTGTCGGCGTGTTCGGTCGCGCCTCAAGCGCCGTCAGCACAGGCGTTGGTACGCCCTAACATCATCTTCATCCTGCTTGACGATCTTCGCTTCGATGCGATGGGTTTCCTCACACCGGGCCTCGAAACGCCGAACATCGACTATCTCGCGCGCAACGGTGTCTACTTTCCAAACGCCGTCGTCACAACCGCGCTGTGCTCGCCCAGCCGCGCGACGATCCTCACCGGCCGCGCGACCGTCAATCATGGCGTCGTCGACAACAACAACGCGTCCGAACAGGGGCTCGTCTTCTTTCCGGCCTATCTGCGGCAGGCCGGCTATCAGACGGCCTTCATTGGCAAGTGGCACATGGGTGCGGCCACCGACGCGCCGCGGCCAGGCTTCGACAAATGGGTCAGCTTCCGAGGGCAGGGCACGTATGGGCCCACCGACGGCCTATCGCCCGCCCGGGTCGCCGCCGGTGAGGTCCACACGCTTAATGTGGATGGGGTCGCGACGCGGCGGCGCGGCTATATCACGGACGAACTTACCGACTATGCCGTCGACTGGCTCGGTGCTGGCCGGGACAAGGACAAGCCTTTCTTCCTCTATCTCTCACACAAGGCGGTGCATTCCGATTTCGCCCCGGCCGAGCGTCATCGCCGGCAATATGCCGACCTGAAAATCGATCTGCCGCCGAGCAGCGCCAACACCGAAGAGAACTATCGCGGCAAGCCGATGTGGGTGCGCAACCAACGCAACTCCTGGCACGGCGTCGATTTCCCATACCACACTGATCAGGACCTGCGGGAGTATATCCGTGAGTACTATCGAACGCTCTCAGCGGTGGATGACAGCCTCGGGCGCATCCTGGCCTCGCTCCGCGCAGCAGGCATCGAGCGCGACACTGTCATCGTCTTCTCCAGCGACAACGGCTTTCTATTCGGCGACCATGGCCTGATCGACAAGCGCAACGCCTACGAGCCCTCCGTCCATGTCCCGCTGGTGGTCTACGCGCCCGGCCGCGTTCCCGCTGGCGTCATCAACACGACGCGCGTGCGCAATCTCGACTTTGCGCCGACCCTGCTCGACTTCGCCGGCCTTCCGCCACCCTCCCAGTTCGAGGGTCGCAGCTTCCTTCCCGTTGCAGATGGCCGCGTGACGTCAGAGCAGTGGGCGGCCCCGGACTTTGTCTACTCATACTTCTGGGAGTGGAGCTTCCCGCACACGCCAACGACATTCGCCATCACGAGCGGGGCGACCAAGTACATCCAGTATCATGGCGTGTGGGACACCGAGGAACTGTACGACCTCTCGACTGACCCCGGCGAAATGAACAATCTGATCGACGACCCGGCCTGGCGCGCCAAGAAGGTCGATCTGCGCAATAGGCTCTATGCCGGTCTCTCGCGACAGGACGGCTCGCACGTCGTGCCCTACACCGAGCGCATCAATGAAGGTATCGTCTGGCGCAACGCGGACGGCGGCGAAGCTGCGCCCTTTCCCGACAGATGGCTGAAGGAACCGAACCGACCGGATCGGTTGAGTGGCCTCCTGCCGCCGCCTCCGGAGTGACGCGAATGCGCAGCTTGTATCTTGAGCGCAATGATTCTCGCCCTTGCCGCGTCGATTGAACTCGCGCCGCCAGCTTGCGCTCCCCGCCGAATGCCGCGCACAAAGGTGTGCGGAAAATCCGGATTGTGATCCGCTGCGAAGCAGACCTGCTGGAGTTGTCCTTGTCCTCGCTCGCCCGTATCCCCGCCCCGAAGGATATGATGGGATATGTGCAGGACCTGCTCTGGTCTTCCGGCGAGCTTGGCCGCTGCATCTGCCGGCGCGGCTGGAGCAAGCCTGAGGTCTGGGCGCTCGCACCGGCAACGACTCCGGAAGCGCAGATCCTCACCGACACTGCAAGCCGCGTGGCGCGCACCGATGACGCGAACGAATGGCTCGACGCCTGGATCATCGCGCAGGGCCGGGCGACGCCCAATCTCTGCCTCGTCGCGCACGATCCGCTCGCGCCTGCCGTCGATCCCGACGACGACATCTTTGACAGCCCCGGCCGGTGGGACACGCGCGGCGGCGAGAATTATCTTGTCCTTCCGAAGGCGGTGTTGGCGCCGGGCATCGTGAAATGCGCGACCCGGCAGATGATCGGCGATCAGTACGCGCTGATCGTCATCGAGGATGAATGGCCCTTCGGCGACACGCGCTCGCTCGACAGTATTGCCTACGGTGTGCGCCACGTGATCGTTCCAATCACAGAGGGCGAAAGCTACGGCATAATCTCGGGCGCCTGAGGATCAGGACTCCAGCCTCGCATCGAGTGTGATCTCGATGGCGCCCAGCGCTTTCGACACCGGGCATCCCACCTTCGCCTTGTTTGCCAGTTCGATGAACTGAGCCTCGCTCATCCCCGGCACATTTCCGCGCAACGTCAGCGCGCTCTTCGTTATGCCGACGCCCGGTTTCACCTCAACCTCGGCCACCGTCATGATCTTCTCAGCCGGGCGCCCGGCCTCCGCGAGAAAGTGCGACAGCTGCATCGCGAAACAACTTGCATGCGCCGCCGCGATCAGCTCCTCGGGATTGGTGGCCGACTTGCCGCTCTCATCCTCGAAGCGTGCCTTGAATGTGTAGGGGCTGTCGGTGATGACGCCGCTCTGCAACGAGATCGCGCCCTTGCCGTCCTTCAGCGCGCCTGTCCAGACGGCGGTGGCTGTGCGTTTCATGATCCTGCCTCCATGTGTTCTATCGAAGATAGGGCAGCCTCGGCCGAGGAGGGACATGCCGATCACGATAGCGGGAAAACAAGTGGGGCGGCTTCTGTTGCCAGGCGCCGCCCCGAGCCCCGCCTCAGCTTGCTAGAGCGGAGGACTTAGGTTGGAAAACACCAGCTGCTTACGCAGCGAGGCGCATTTCCGGAGCAAAGTTGTCGTTGGCAACTATTGCGAATGGGCTTCTGTCGGGGCCCAGGCGGGCAAAGTCTTCGCCTTTACACGTCCGTCGATCCTGTGTCGGCCCCAGACAGTCCGGGCAACGATCCCGGGGAAACATCTGGTGGAGCCGCCGGGCACTGCCCCCGGGTCCGGTCCGCTTATTGCGCGAGGGTTTATCGCCATAGTCTTCTTGCGAAGACACGGTGAATATAGGGGCTAAATCCCT